>Ga0066871_100772_pt1 | contig 14328 bp, 12 predicted proteins | sample CeladaPassage60B_FD_62209 | JGI IMG/M metagenome (GOLD analysis project Ga0066871, IMG submission 62209) | Cellulose-adapted microbial communities from the Joint BioEnergy Institute, USA - Passage3 60B | ecosystem: Engineered > Bioreactor > Continuous culture > Unclassified | place: USA...
GAGCGGTACCAGCAGGAACAGGTGGCGATCGGCATCGTCCAGATCGACAACCTGGAAGAAGTTTCCCAGGGGATGGATGAGAAAAACCACACCTTGCTGCTGGCCGAGGTGACGCGGACGATTACCGACTGGGCGGCGGAATATTCCATGTTCATCCCGCCTGACCAACGACAAGTTTCTCGTCGTCACGGATCTGGAGCACCTGCAAAAGCTGCAGGAAGATCGGTTTCAGATTATCGATCGGGTACGGGAGATGACGCAGAATCAACCGATTCCCTTTACGCTGAGCATCGGTTTCGGGGCGGGAGGCAGGTCCGCCCCGGAAGTGGGCCAGATGGCTTCTTCCAGCTTGGAGATTGCCCTTGGCCGCGGCGGCGATCAGGCGGCGGTGCGGATCGGTGAGAAACTGACCTTTTACGGCGGAAAGTCCAGCGCGGTGGAGAAGCGAACGCGCGTCCGCGCCCGTGTCATCTCGCATGCGATGCGGAACCTCATTCTGGAAAGCGATTTGGTCCTCATCATGGGCCACAAGTTTCCCGATCTGGATGCCCTTGGCGCAGCCATCGGGGTGCTGAAGGCGGTGCTGTTGAACGACAAGCGGGGGTATATCGTCCTGGATGAGCCCAATCCGGCGATCGACAAGTTGCTCCACTGGATCAAGGAGGATGAGAGCCTCTCCCAGGCACTGATCACCCCGGATGAAGCTTTTTACCTCTGCACGCCGCGCACCCTGCTGGTGATGGTGGACAATCACCGGCCTGCCATGGCGATTGATTCCCGCCTCCTGCAGCAGACGCGGCGGGTGATGGTGATTGACCATCACCGGCGCAGCGATGACATGGTCGAGGATCCGCTGCTGTTGTACATTGAGCCGTATGCCTCATCCACCTGCGAACTGGTCACCGAACTGCTCCAGTACCAGGCGGGCGACGCCCGTCTGAGCCGCCTGGAGGCCACCGCCCTGCTGGCAGGGATCGTCGTGGATACGAAAAACTTTCACTTCCGGACCGGCGTGCGCACCTTCGAGGCTGCTTCCTTCCTGCGGCGCCACGGCGCGGAGCCGGAAATCTGCCAGCGCCTGCTGAAAGAGGATTTGGGCCAATTCCTGCGGCGCATGGAGCTGCTGCAGAAGACCGAGATGCTGCACGGCGGAATGGCCCTGGCCACCGGCCAGGAAGAGAAGACGTACGAACAGCTTTTGATTGCCCAGGCGGCCGACAGCCTGCTGACCTTGGAAGGCGTGAAAGCCTCCTTTGTGATTGCCCGGCGGCCGGACGGCCTGATCAACATCAGCGCCCGTTCCTGGGGCGAGGTGAACGTACAGGTGATCATGGAGCGGATGGGCGGCGGCGGTCACTTGACCAATGCGGCGGCACAGGTGTCCGAAGGAAGTATCCAGTCCGTCAGCCAAAAGCTGCGGCAGGTGCTGGAGGAATTTCAGCTGGAACAAGCAGTGAAAGGGGATGATGGGTGATGAAAGTAATTTTTAAGGCGGATGTCAAGGGACAGGGAAAAAAGGGAGAGGTGAAAGAGGTCTCTGACGGTTACGCGCGCAACTACCTGATTCCCCGCGGGTTGGCCGTGGAAGCCACCGAGGGCAACCTGAAGCAACTGGCCTCGCAAAAAGAAAAAGAGGCCGAGCGCAAGGCGCAGCAGCAGGCGGCTGCGCAAGAAGTGGCCGCGAAGTTGAACGAGATGGTGCTGACGATCAAGGCCAAGGCGGGAGAAGGCGGGCGGCTTTTCGGCGCCGTCACGGCCAAGCGGCTGGCGGAAGAGCTGGCCTCGCAGGGCGTGAAGGTGGACCGGAAAACGATCCAGCTTCCTGAACCGATTCGGGAACTGGGAACCACACAAGTGGAAATCCGCCTGTTTCCCGGTGTCCAGGCCATGCTGCGCGTCCAGGTGGTCAAGGAGTAAACGGCATGAGCGACGTGTTTCTGGATCGCATGCCGCCGCAGAACATCGAGGCGGAACAGTCGGTGCTCGGCGCCATCCTGATTGATCCGGATGCGCTTTTTGCGGTGATGGAAACCTTGCGCCCGGAGGATTTTTACCGGCCAGCCCACCAGAAGATCTTCCAGGCCATGTGCCGCCTGCTGGAGGAAGGCGAACCCGTGGATCTGGTGACCGTCACCGCCGCCTTGCAGGACAAAGGGGAACTGGAGGAGGTGGGCGGCATCTCGTACCTCAGCGAACTGGCCACCTCCGTCCCCACCGCTGCCAACGTTCACAGTTACGCGCAGATTGTCGAGGAAAAGGCGATGTTGCGGCGCCTGATCGCCGCCGCTACCCAGATCGCCAGCGCCGGTTATTCCGGCGGGGAGGATGCCCGCGTCATCCTGGATGAAGCGGAACGGCGCATCCTGGAAATTTCGCAGCGCCGCCATGCGGCAGGCTTCCTCAACATCAAGGATGTGATCATGCAGGCGTATGAACGCATCGAAATGCTCTATACCAACAAGGGAGGCGTGACCGGGCTGCCCACCGGCTACCCGGACCTGGACCGGATGACTTCCGGTTTTCAGAAGTCGGACCTGATCATTGTCGCCGCCCGTCCCAGTGTCGGGAAAACCGCTTTCGCTTTGAACGTGGCGCAGAATGTGGCCATTCAGGCCCAGGTACCGGTCGCCATCTTCAGTCTCGAGATGCCGGCCATTCAGTTGGTACAGCGGATGCTCAGCGCGGAAGGGAACATCGATTCCCACCGGTTGCGCACCGGCTACCTGGAACCGGCCGACTGGGAAAAGCTCACCCTGGCGATGACCAACCTGGCGGAAGCGCCCATTTTCATTGACGATACCCCGCACCTGACTGTTTTCGACATCCGCGCCAAATGCCGGCGCCTGAAGGCGGAACAGGGACTCGGCCTGGTCGTCATTGACTACCTGCAACTGATCAGCGGCCGCGGGGGGGATAACCGGCAGCAGGAGATTTCGGACATCTCGCGCAGCCTCAAAGGCATCGCCCGCGAGCTGGAGGTGCCGGTGATCGCCCTTTCGCAGCTCAGCCGGGCCGTCGAGCAGCGCCAGGACAAACGGCCCATGCTCTCGGATATCCGCGAATCGGGCAGCATTGAGCAGGATGCCGATGTGGTGGCCTTCCTCTACCGGGACGATTACTACAACCCCGAAACGGACCGGCCCAATATCGTGGAAATCTTGATCGCCAAGCAACGCAACGGGCCCACCGGCAAGGTGGAGCTGTTGTACCTGAAAAATTTCAACAAATTTGTCAGTCTGGAGCGCAACGCGGAACCGGTCGGCGCCTGAGAATACGTTGGTGCGCAAATACCGAACGGTATTGGACAAGCATGTCCAGAACGTTCGGTATTTTGCTTGTGCGCCCATTTCCGTTGTGCTACACTGAAGGGGTAATAACCACACAGGGGGTAAAACATGGCTACCGTTGTCGTCGTAGGGACCCAGTGGGGAGACGAGGGAAAAGGAAAAATCACCGACTACCTGGCTGAAAAAGCGGAAGTGGTGGCGCGTTACCAGGGCGGGGACAACGCCGGGCACACCATTTCCTTAAACGGGAAAACCTATAAACTGCACCTGATTCCGTCCGGCATCTTTTATCCAGACAAACTTTGCGTCATCGGGAACGGGATGGTGGTCAATCCGGCCACATTGGTCCAAGAGATCGCATACATCCATGAACAGGGGTTTTCGACGTCCAACCTCAAAATCAGCAACCGCGCCCACCTGATCATGCCCTATCACTTGCGGCTGGATCAGCTCCAGGAAAAGCAAAAGGGCAGCCAGAAGATCGGCACCACCGGCCGGGGCATCGGCCCTGCCTACATGGACAAGGCGGCCCGTGTCGGCATCCGGGTGGCCGATTTGCTGGAACCGGAGGAATTCCGGGCCAAGCTGGAGCGAAACCTGAAGGAAAAAAATCACCTGCTGGAACGGGTCTACGAGAGCGAAGGATTCGACTTTGACGAAATATACCATGCCTACATGCATTATGCGGAGATCATTGCCCCCTATGTCACAGACACCTCGGTGGTCCTCAACGAGGCGATTGACGCGGGGCGCCGTGTCCTTTTTGAAGGGGCGCAAGGGGTGATGCTGGACATTGACCAGGGCACCTATCCTTTTGTCACCTCTTCCAATCCGGTGGCCGGGGGTGTGACCATCGGCTCCGGCGTCGGGCCGACCAAGATTCACCACGTCATCGGCGTGGCCAAGGCATACACCAGCCGCGTCGGCGACGGTCCCTTTCCGACCGAGCTGCATGACGAAATCGGCGAACGAATCCGCGAAGTCGGACGGGAATACGGCACCACCACGGGCCGGCCGCGCAGGGTGGGATGGTTTGACAGCGTCATCGTCCGCCACGCCCGCCGGGTCAGCGGGATTACCGGCCTGGCGCTGAACTCCATTGACGTGTTGACCGGCATCCCCACGCTCAAGGTCTGCGTCGCCTACCGCTATCGCGGCAAGCAGCTGGAACATTTCCCGGCCAGTCTCAACGTGCTCCGCGAATGTGAGCCGATCTACGAAGAGTTGCCTGGCTGGACCGAGGACATCAGCGGTGTCCGCTCGCTGGATGAGCTGCCGCTCAACGCCCGCCACTACGTGGAGCGGATCACCCAGTTGACCGGCATCCCGCTGGTTACATTTTCCGTGGGCCCCGGCCGCGAGCAGACATGCCTGGTGCGGGGCGTCTACGCCTGAATGATCTGATGGAATGACCTGATGGAATCAATTCCCTGAAGACAAGCGATTGATCCTCATTTCCGGATGTGGTAAGCTGTGGCCATTCATGGGGAAATCATGAGGAGGATGGGATGAGACCGGAGGAGAAACGGGAGCAGGTAGAGGAGCGGTTGCCAGACATCAAGCGTTTTCTTGAACAATACAAAAAGCAGTTTCTGATCGGTTTGGGAACGGTAACCATGGCCGGCGCCGTCACCTTTGGCGGGTACCAGTACATCCAGGCGCAAAGCGTCCCGCTGTATCCGGTGCTGGTGGGGGACGAGGTGATCGGCACGGTGAGCGATCCGGACGTCGTCCAGAACTGGCTAAAGAAGCAGTATGCGGCTGCGAGGGAGGAGGCCGGGAGCGCGGATCTCGCCCTGACACAGGCGGTCACCGTTTCGGAGCCGAAGTGGGTATACAAGGGGCAGAGCCAGGATGCCGAGGTTCTGAAGGTGCTGAAACAGAAGGTGGCTGTCCAGGCTAAAGGGGTGCAACTGGTCATCGACGGGCGGCCAGTGGCTGTCGTGACTGACCAGGAAAGCCTCGATCGGTTGCTCGGCGCATACCGGCAGCGCTATTCCGGCGAGCTGGCGCGGACGCCGCACACGGATCGTAGTGCCCGCGGCAACAGCAGGACCGTGGTGAAAGAAGTGGCGTTTGTCCAATCGGTTGCCACCAGGGAGGTGGAGGTGGACCCGGACGAGGTGATGGAGCCGCAGCAGGTCGCCCGGTTGCTTGAGGCCGGCACGCTGGCGGGGCGGAAACATACCGTCCGGGAAGGGGAGTCTTTGTGGACCATCGCTTCCCGCTACAACACCACCGTCCAGCAGTTGCTGGAGAACAATCCCGGCTTGGATGAGAACTCCCGGCTGCAGCCAGGACAGGAACTGGTGGTCACGGCCAAGGTGCCGCTCCTGTCAGTGCGTATTGTGGAAGAGACGAAGGAGATCCAGACGGTTCCCTTTGCCACAGAGGTTGTGGAAGAGCCGGCCATGCTGAAAGGTGAGCAGAAAGTACTCCGCGAGGGCAAGCATGGAACGAAGCAGGTTACATACGAAGTGACGAAGATCAACGGCCAGATCCAAACCAAGCGTCCGATCAAGGAGCAGATCATGGAAGAGCCCCAGAATCGGGTGATCGCCAAGGGAACCAAGGTGGTGGCCGATCGGGGCAGCGGCGTCTTTCGTTGGCCGACGGTCGGCGGTTATATCAGCAGCCGTTACGGCATGCGTGACGGGCGGTTACACGCCGGCATCGATATCGCCCGTCCTTCCAGCTACAGCATCCTGGCGGCCGACAATGGGCGCGTGGTGTTTGCAGGCTGGGATGGCGGTTACGGCAAGAGCGTGATCATCGATCACCGCAACGGATACCGCACCCGTTATGCCCACTTGAGCTCTATCAACGTGCGGGTGGGCCAGGTCGTGGAACGGGGCCAGAAAATTGGCGTCATGGGCACCACCGGGCACTCCACCGGGACGCACCTGCACTTTGAAGTGCTGAAAAACGGCCGCCCGATCAATCCGTTAGAGATGTTATAAGATGTTATAAGAGGATAGAGTCAGATGACGGTTTTTAGCAGATGACGGTTTTTAGCCCGTCATCTTTTTTTGTCGTCTTTTTTTGCATGAATCTGGTCCTGACCTGCCTGCGAACCGGTATGGTACAATGGAGACAACCGATTGGAGGGACGGGAGGGGAGAGGAGATGCGTGCCGCATTCGGACGCCGGTGGATAGGTGTGGTTTTGGCTTTTTTGACGGGGGTGGCCTTGGTGTCTGCCGTGTACAAGCTGCCGCTGGCCCAACCGGCATTCCGCCAGGCCAACCAGCTGATGGAGCAACAATTCCGGTATGCCGGCTGGGAGAAAGCCGCCTCGGACCACTTTATCCTCTCCTACCTGCCGGAGGATGAGCCGTACGCCGAGCTGGTACTGGCCGAGGCGGAGACGGTCTACCGGGAATTTGTCAAGCAGTTCCGGTTTGCCCCGCAAAAGCCGGTGCCGCTGGTCATGTACGCGCACCACGAACAGATGCAAGAACGGTTTGGCTGGCCCGCTTCGGAAAAAGCGAGCGGGGTTTATTACGGCGGTGTCATCTACCTGTTGTCCCCGCGGGTCTTGCTTCCTGATACCGGAGCCGCTTCCCCGGACGGGCGGGAGCTGGCCGAATGGTACCACCATGAGGGGCCGCTGGTCCATGAATACACCCATCTGTACCTGGACATGCTGGCCAACAACAATTTTCCCCGCTGGTACACGGAGGGATTGGCGCAGCTGGTGGAATATGAGATGATTGGGTATGAATGGGTGAGCCTGGACAACCGGCTGAATCAGCAGCCCCTCTATCCCTTCGACCAGCTGCACCGTGACTTTGACAAGCTGGAAAATGTGGCGCTGGCCTACCGCCAGTCCTTTAAATGGGTGCAATTCATGAAACAGGTGCACGGTGAGGAGGCGCTGGTGAGGTTTCATCAGCAGCTGGCCCGCCAGATTCCCTTTGAACGGGCCTGGGAAGAGGTGTTTGGCCAATCCCTGGAGCGTTCCTATGACATCTGGCTGAACGAGGTTCGGAAGGGGGGGAGTGCATGAAGCGGATCCTGGTTGTGGATGATGAACAGCCGATTGCCGAGATCCTGAAATACACCTTGGAGCGGGAAGGGTATCACGTGGATTGCGCCTACGACGGGAAGGAAGCGGTGGAAAAGGCGTTGACCGGCTCTCCCGATCTGGTGCTGCTGGACGTGATGTTGCCGGAATTGGACGGGTTTGAAGTGTGCCGGCAGATCCGCCACAAGAAGCAAATGCCGATCATCATGCTGACCGCCAAGGACAGCGAGGTGGACAAGGTGCTGGGGCTGGAGATTGGTGCCGACGACTACGTCACCAAGCCCTTCAGCAACCGGGAGCTGCTGGCCCGCGTCAAGGCCAATCTGCGCCGCTACGAGACGGGAAGCTCCCTGCATGAGGCCAGGGTGAGGAAGATCGGCGAACTGGAGCTCAACCTTTCTTCCTACACCGTCACCAAGCGTGGAAAACCGCTGGATTTGACGCACCGGGAGTTTGAGCTGCTGGAGTATATGAGTCAGCGCCCCGGACAGGTGTTGACGCGGGAGCAATTGTTGCAGGATGTATGGGGATACGACTATTTCGGCGACGTTCGCACGGTCGACGTGACCATTCGCCGCCTGCGTGAAAAGATCGAGGACGATCCCAGCAGCCCCGAGTACATCCTGACGCGCCGGGGCGTCGGCTATTACCTGCAGGAGCCGGGGAGGCAAAATGCGTGAAGGGGAGGGAGCCGCAGCGCGGGAGTCCGCCGCCGCTGCGCCGGAGATTCCCGCTCCAGCTGCTGCGTCAGAGATTTTCGCGCCAGTTGGGGATTCAGTGGAAAGTGACCGTCATTTTCGTCCTCCTGATCCTCCTGGCGATGCAGCTCATCAGCGTCTATTTCCTGCGCTCCCTGGAGCGCTATTATGTGGCCAATTTTACGGAAACGATGTACGCCCAGGGAAATCTCCTGGCGGCCAACCTTGAGCGGTACATGCAGGCGGGCGATCGGGTCGAAGAGATTGACGATCTGGTCAAGCAGTTTTTTGTGATGAACGGCGTGGAAGTTCAGGTGCTGGACAACAACGGCGTCATTCTCAGCGCCACTTGGGACGCCGAGGAGAGGGTGGGCCAGAAAAATTTGCAAACCGAAGTGAACAGGGCCTTGCTGGGGTTGCGGAATGACGCGATTCGCCTGGATCCGGAGACCGGACAGCGGAAGCAGTTGATCGCGATCCCCATTCAGCGGGAGGGACGCGTTCTGGGCGCCGTATTCCTGGAAGCGTCGCTGGAAGAGGTGTACCAGACCATCGGCAAGATCACCAATTTGTTCGCCAGCGGCACAGCCATCGCGCTGATCCTGACAGCCGTCCTGGGAGTGATTGTCACCCGCACGATTACCCGGCCGATTTCCGAGATCACGCGGCAGGCCCAGGCGATGGCCCGCGGCGATTTTGACCGGCAGGTAAATGTCCATAGCGGCGACGAGATCGGACAACTGGCGGCCGCCTTTAACCATCTCAGCCGGCGGCTGCGGGAAGCGCTGGCGGTCAATGCCGAGTTTGTGGCCAACGTCTCCCACGAACTGCGTACCCCGCTGACCACGCTGCGGAGTTACCTGGAGGCCCTCTCGGACGGTTCGGTGGAAGATGATGCGACCCGGCAGCGGTTCTTGCAGGTGGCCTACCAGGAAACGGAACGGATGATCCGTTTGGTGGAAGATCTGCTGAAACTGTCCCGGCTGGATTCGTCCGAGGCCAAGACGGCGCTGGAGCCGCTGCCGCTGGCCAGGCTCATCGAGCAGGTGGTGGAGCGGTTCCAGTTGCCGGCGCAGGAGAAAGGGATTCGCCTGGAGCTTCACCTGGAGAGAAAGCCGGTTGTCTGGGGCAACCGGGATCAGTTGCAGCAAGTGATGGACAACCTGCTTTCCAACGCGCTGAAGTACACCTCTTCCGGCGGCCAGATCGGGATTCGCCTCACCCAGCGCGGGCAGGAAGCCCTGGTTTCGGTTCAGGACACTGGGGTCGGCATCCCGGAGGAGCACTTGCCGCGCGTTTTTGACCGTTTTTACCGCGTGGACAAGGCCCGCTCACGCCAGGCCGGCGGCAGTGGCCTCGGGTTGTCCATCGCCCGGAAAGTGGTGGAGGCTCACGGGGGGAACATTTGGCTCAAGAGCCAGGTTGGCAAAGGCACCACGGTTTATTTCACCGTGCCCCTGGCGGAAAAAGAGGGGGTCGGGTGATGAACGAGCTGCAGCGGCGAATGATCGAGACGGGGAAATCCATTCTCCTGGTGTTTCTGGTCCTGCTCAGCATCTTTCTCACCTGGTTGTTGTGGTACCAGCGTCCGCCTTTCACGGCGGTGGAGAAGAACTACACTTCTATCCCGCCGCTCGGGGAGGAACGGAAACCGGAACAGCTGATCGCACCGCAGGTCATCTACTTTCACGAATCGGGAACGCACCGGATGGCCTTGCCCTATTCTCATCCTCACCGCATGGCGTTGGAGAAGCTTTCCGAATGGAAGGTCAGGAACCTGGAAGCGGTCTCTTGGGCGGAACTGGATTGGCTGGGCATGAGGCGGGCGGCTGGCATCGAGCTGGAGTACGGCTTTCGGGTGCCGCTTAAGGAACTGTCTGTGATCTGGGAAGGGGTGGAGGCCGGCGCGGGGCAGATGGAAGCCGTCACCCGTCTGTGGGCCTGGTCAGGGGCGGAGGGTCAGATCTGGCTTTATTTCATCGATCAGGAGCGGCGGCAGGCAGCCCGCGGTGTGGTGGAAGCGGAGCCGCCGGAGTGGCAAATGCTGCTCCAATCGGCTGCCGGCTTGCCGAAGGTGCATTTTTACCCCGCTTCCCAAGCGGCGAACCGGTTGCCGGCCGCGAAATCGCCGTCTTCGGGCGCCGCTTCCCCGGCAGCTGCCTCCTCGCCGGATTCGCCGCCGTCCGGCGTCGTGCCGGCGGAAAGCGGAAAGGAAGGGGAGCCTGCACCTGCCTCAGAAGGCGCCCCTGAGGGTTGGTACCTGCCGGCCGCACCGCTTGAGGTGGCGGAGGAAGTGGTGCGCCTTGAGCCGATCACGCTGGAGATGATCAATCCGTACCTGTTTGTGGATCCGTCCTATATCCGGGAGATGATCACGCGCGATGGCGTATCCGTCTACACCGACGGCAGCCGCAGCCTGCAGGTGGAACCATCCCGGTTGCGCCTGGTCTATGATGCGCCAATGGCTTTTTCGCAGGCAAGCCAGGGGAACGAAAGGATGGGGTATTCCGGGATGGCGGTGCAATTTGTCAATCAGCATGGAGGCTGGACAGGGGACTACCTGATCGACGGATATCAGCAATTCCGGCAGGAGCAAATCCGGTTGCATTTTCGGTTTTATCATGGACCCTATCCGGTGTACGGCACCGGAGGGACCGGTGAAGACGGGCGGCTGCTGGTCAGCATGCAGCCCGAAGCGCAGGTGATCTCCCTGGAGCGGCCGCTGTATCGCTTGGGGCAGAGGTTAAAACGCCAGTCACGGATTCTGCCTGCCGGTGATGTGGTGTATCAACGCCTGCTTCAGCTGCAGCGGGAAGGCGTCCCGGTGCGGCAGGCGCGGGTGGCCTACCGCATGGAATTGGCAAAGGGGCAGGTGCGCCTTGTACCAGGCTGGGTGCTGGCAGAACCGTCAGGGGCTTTCCGCTGGCTGGATGCGGCGGAATGAGGGGGGATGGGAATGGATTGGAGCAGAGCGAAAAGCATCCTCATCGTCGCTTTTCTGATCCTTGACCTGCTGCTCATCTGGGAACTGGTGGAACGGCAGTCCATCCTGGAGGAAGGCTTTGCGGCGGCCAAGCAGGAACTGGAACAGCAGTTGCGGCAAAAGCGGATTGACGTGAAGACAGAGGTTCCCGTGGAGATCCCGGACGGCTGGGTGTTGACCGTGCAGTTTCGGGAAGTGACCCCTCCCGAGACGCAAGCGTTCAGGCGCTTTCCCAGTGAGCGGCAGCCCAACCAGTGGGCGGTTCAGCTCCTGGAGCCCTATCCCCTGGTCCGGGAAATATCGCCTCGTTCCGACGGCTTGCCCGAACTGCCCGCCGATCTCATCTGGAAGGCCCGCCAGTACCAGCCAGACCCGCTCCTGTCGACCGCAGGCCTCTGGCGGTATGTCCAAATGGCCGAGGACGTACCGATGTTCAACGTCGGATTGGAGGTTGAGGTAAAAGCGGGAAAGGTGACAGGTTACCGGCAATCCTGGGTGGAGATCCGCAAGCGTGAAAAGGCGCCGGCCCTGATTCCTGCGGCAACGGCAGTGTACAGCCTGCTGGAGAACCAATACCTTCCCCCCAGATCCGCCCTCTTGGAGATCCGCTTCGGATACTACGGGCGGCTGTACAACGCCGATGAGCAGGTGCTAAACCCAGTTTGGCGGGTGGTCTTCGATCAGCCGGAACCCGGCGGCAAGACAAGCCGCAAGGTGCTCTTTGTCAATGCCATCACCGGCAGCCTGGAACTGGATGAACCGGAGCGGAGAGGTCTGACGGGCACGGAATCCGGCACGGAATTTGTCGCGGATGGCACGGAATGAAGAGAACGTTGAGCTTTGCCGTAAACGGCTGTAGCCAAGCCCTCCCGTCTGACTGGAACGGCAGCAAAAGAGAGCGGCAGAAAAAAAGAGCGGCAGAGATGGAATAGAGTGGCAGAAATGGAGAGGAGAACAAATGCGGTTTTCAGTGTTGGCCAGTGGCAGCACGGGCAATGCGCTTTACATTGAAACGGACGAGGTGCGCCTGCTGGTGGATGCCGGCCTCAGCGGCCGGCAGCTGGAACAGTTGCTGGCGGAACACAGGATTGGCCCGAATCAGCTGGATGCCATCCTGATCAGCCACGAACATATCGATCATGTCAAGGGCGTCGGTGTGCTGGCGCGCCGTTACCAGCTGCCGGTTTACGCCAACAGCGGCACCTGGAGGGCCATGCCCGCACAGGTGGGCGAGATTCCGGAAGGACAATGCCGGGTCTTTGAAACGGGGCGGTGGTTTCGCATCGGCGATCTGGAGATTGAAAGCTTTCCCACCTCCCACGATGCGGCGGAGCCGGTGGGATTTTGCTTTTATCACGGGGAGGCCAAGCTGGGATTGGCCACCGATTTGGGGTATGTGAGCCGCAAGGTCATGGAAAAAGTGCGCGACTCCCACATCCTGATCCTGGAGGCCAATCACGACGTGGAGATGCTCCGGATGAGCCGCTACCCCTGGGAAGTGAAACGGCGGATTTTGAGCGATACGGGCCACCTGTCCAATGAGTCGGCCGGTGATGCGCTCTTGGAGATCCTGAAGATGGGTTCCGCCATCCGGCAGGTGTTCCTGGCCCACCTGAGCCAGGAAAACAATTTGCAGGAACTGGCCCATCTGACGGTCGAGCACTGTTTGCGCCGGGAACAGATTGAAGTGGGGAAAGAGCTGACGTTGGCCGCCACTTTCCCGGACCGGCCGACGCCCCTGAAATCCGTTTCAGGTTCATGACGCGCATGATAAGACTGATATACGACTGATAAATGGTACATAAATGCAGGCCTTCTCATGCAGGCCTTCTGCAGGCTGCGCCTCCCTTGCCGGGAGGCGCAAACGTTTTGTTCCTGCCATTATTCCGCAGCTAATTCCACAGCTGCGGGTGCTTCAGGAGTTCTTCATCCAGCTGGTACGCCTTCTGCAACACCTCGTCGCGCCGGATGATTCCGCGTTCCACGAGTATTTCGACGAGCGCCGTCAGGATCAAGGTGTTTTTGTAATGGTTTTCCTTCAGATCGCCCAACTGGGCCACCCAGTTGATTTCTTCCATCGGGGAGAACCGCATCATCCCACCCCCTGTCAGATGTTGGCCTGTCATTGCACGAAAAAGATATTGATCAGGATTCCCCGCAAGAGCGTGAATTATCCCCCCGGCGTGATGGTGCATAAATGCCCTCCTGATTCAGACACTAAAGACAACGCGTATGATTCCCGGGCGGGAAAATGACCGGCTGGCGGAGGAATTCTGGAGGTGACGAGATGTCAGAACAAAACTGGCAAGGAGAGCGGCGACCGGACGATGACCGGAAGCCGGTCGGGGGGAGGCGCTATTTGATCTTTTGGTCGGGAGTGGTGATCGCCGCTATGTTTGGACTGATGATCCTCCCCGCCTTTTTGGACGATGGAGGAGACGGGAGCGGCGCATCGGGAGGGCCCGGGGCCGGCAGGGGATGGCGGCCGGTGCGGTATGAAGCGGGCACACAAGCCGGTGACACCACCGGCACTGCCGGGGGTTACCGGTTTGGTCCCCAGGGAAGCCCCACCCCGCAAGTCCTGGGCCGCTTAAACCGCCGTGAGACCGACATGGTGCGGGCGGTGGAGGCGGTGCGTCCCGCCGTGGTCGGGGTGGTGAACCTGCAGCGGGCGGGCGACGGGATGAGGCGGCAGGCTGAAATGGTCGAGGCGGGCACCGGTTCCGGCGTGGTGTATGAAGTGAAGGGAAACGTGGCCCATGTGGTCACCAACAACCATGTCATTGAAGGGGCCAGCCAGGTGGAAGTGGTCTGCGGCATCGGTGACCGGGCAGCGGCCAAAGTACTTGGCGCGGACTCGCTGACCGATCTGGCGGTACTGGCTGTTGACGCCCGGTTTGTCAAGGGGGTGGCCCGTTTCGGCAATTCCGATCAACTGGTGCCCGGCCAACAGGCCATTGCCATTGGCAACCCGCTTGGGCTGGATTTTTCGCAGACGGTGACGGCCGGCGTGATCAGCGCCACCAACCGTGCCATCCCGCTGGACTTTGACGGCGACGGAGAGGCGGAGTGGGAGCTGGAGACGATTCAGACCGACGCGGCTATCAATCCGGGAAACAGCGGCGGTGCCTTGGTCAACCTGAGGGGTGAAGTGGTCGGCATCAACAGCCTGAAAATTTCCGATGCCGGGATCGAGGGGATGGGATTTGCCATTCCTGTCAACGACGCGCTTCCGATTATCCGGCAGCTGGCTGAAGAGGGACAGATTCAGCGGCCTTACCTGGGGATTACGCCGAAAAGTTTGCAGGCCATTCCCAACCAGGAACGGGTAAAT
>Ga0066871_100777_pt1 | contig 14285 bp, 10 predicted proteins | sample CeladaPassage60B_FD_62209 | JGI IMG/M metagenome (GOLD analysis project Ga0066871, IMG submission 62209) | Cellulose-adapted microbial communities from the Joint BioEnergy Institute, USA - Passage3 60B | ecosystem: Engineered > Bioreactor > Continuous culture > Unclassified | place: USA...
CCTGGAGCAGGTCCAGGACATCTGCCGGCGCTGGCAGGTGCCGGCTGTGGCGATTGGCCGCGTGACGGAGGATCAACAGTTGCGCCTGCTCTATCAAGGCCAAGTGGTGACCGAAGTGCCGGTGAAGGCTTTGACGGATGGCCCGGTGTACGAGCCGAAGGCGGAAAAGCCGGAATGGGTGGCCAAGTATGAGGCCTGGGATGCGGTGACAACCGTCCGGCGGCTGTGGCAGAAGGTGAAGGCGGCGCGGCTGGACCATGCCAAGGGGGCGCGGCAGACCGTAGGCGGGTTTGAACCGGTGCTGAAAAAGCTGCTGTCCTGGCCGAACGTGGCCAGCAAGGCCTGGGCCTACCGGCAGTTTTCGTCCGATGCGGACCGGCGGTTGGCCGTCTTGCCCGGTTCGGATGCCGGTGTGGTGCGCCTGCCTGGAACAGAGAAGCACCTGGCCGTGACGACCGACGGCAACGCCCATTACGTCTACCTCAATCCGCGGATGGGCGGCGCGATTGCCGTTGCCGAGGCGGCCCGCAACCTGGTCTGCAGCGGGGCCGAGCCGCTCGCCGTGACGGACGGGCTGAACTACGGCAGTCCGGAAAAACCGCACATCTACTGGCAATTGCGGGAATCGCTGGCCGGCATCGGCGAGGCCTGCCGTGCGTTGGAGACGCCGGTGATCAGCGGCAACGTCAGCCTGTACAACGAAACGCGCGGCGAGGCCATCTACCCGACGCCGATCATCGGAATGGTGGGCCTGATCGAGAAACCGGAACAGATCACCACCATTGCCTTCAAGAACGAGGGAGACCGGCTGCTGTTGCTCGGCGAGACTCGTGCCGAGGTGGGTGGCAGCCAGTACCAGGAAATGCTTCTGGGCAGCATTGAAGGCCCGGTTCCGGTGCTCGATCTGGAGGCGGAAAAACGCCTGCAGGCCTGCTTGCGGACGGCCATCCGCGAGGGCTGGGTGGCTTCCGCCCACGACTTGTCGGAAGGCGGCCTGGCCGCAGCGCTGTGCGAGTCGGCGATTGCCGGCGGCAAGGGGGCAGTCGTGGAAATCCAGCCCGGCGAGTGGGAAGGACAGCTGGTGGTCGAACAACTGGCGGAAGAAAGCGCCGATCCGGCGGAACGCGAGGTGCTCCGGCAGCTGGAAGCGGAGCTGTACTTCTTCAGTGAATCGCAGTCCCGGGTGCTGGTCAGCGCCGGTCCGGAAGGGGCCGAGGCGATTCAGAAGCTGGCCCGGGAACTGGGTGTGCCGTGCGTCGAGATTGGCCGTGTGGCAGGAAGCGGTGATGAAGCGCCGTTGATCATTCAGTACAGGGGGCAAATCGTGGCCGTGCAGCCGCTCGGTGCCCTGAAACAGGCTTGGCAGGAGGCGATTCCATGGCTGATGGAGGCCGAGTAGTTCTCCCTGCTCCAGGGGGATTTATCCTCCCGGATCAGGGACGTGACATGTTACCGGGTCAAGGGCGCATCGTAGCCCTGGACCAGGGCAGGACAATGAATGCGGACAAAACGGGTGCCACCTCCCCTTGGGAGGAAGAGCGCCTGATCCTCCCCTGGGCGGGCGAGGAACTGCACGAAGAATGCGGCGTGTTCGGGATCTGGGGCCACCCCGATGCGGCGCAACTGACCTATTACGGCTTGCACGCGCTGCAGCACCGGGGACAGGAAAGCGCGGGCATCGTCACCTCCGACGGCCAGCGGTTCACCTTTCATCGCGGGATGGGGCTGGTCACCGAGGTGTTCCATGCGGAAGAATTGCAAAAGCTCCATGGAGAGCGGGCCATCGGCCATGTCCGCTACCCGACGAACGGTGGCAGCGTGTTGCTGAACGCCCAGCCGCTGGTGTTCAACTACCGCGGCGGCGAACTGGCCGTGGCCACCAACGGCGCCCTGGTCAACGCCGATTCGTTGCGGCGGTATCTGGAACGGCAGGGTTCCATCTTCCAGACCACCAGCGACACGGAGGTGATCGCCCACCTGATCGCCCGTTCCGCCTATGACGAGGTGGAGGAGGCCGTCAAGGAAGCGCTGCAGATGCTCAAAGGAGCCTACGCGTTCTTGATCATGACGAACGAGAAACTGGTGGTCGCCCTCGACCCCAACGGCCTGCGTCCGCTCTCTCTGGCCCGGCTGGGAGACGCCTATGTGTTTGCTTCGGAAACCTGCGCCTTTGACGCGATTGGCGCCGACTTTGTGCGGGATGTGGAACCGGGCGAGCTGATCGTGATCGACAGGGACGGCCTGCGCAGCCAGCGCTTTGCCAATGCCGGCCGGCGGGCGCTCTGCACCTTTGAATACATTTATTTTGCGCGTCCGGACAGCGACATTGACGGGGTGAACGTCCACATGGCGCGCAAGCGGATGGGCAAACGGCTGGCGGAGGAGGCCGCGGTGGAAGCGGATGTGGTGACCGGGGTGCCCGACTCCAGCATCTCGGCCGCCATCGGCTTTGCCGAGGCGAGCGGGATTCCCTATGAAATGGGGCTGGTGAAGAACCGTTACGTCGGCCGGACCTTTATCCGCCCCAGTCAGGCGCTGCGCGAGCAGGGTGTCAAGATGAAGCTCTCGGCGGTGCGCAAGGTGGTGGATGGGAAGCGCGTGGTAATGATTGACGACTCGATTGTCCGGGGAACCACCAGCCGCCGGATTGTCCAGCTGTTGCGGGAAGCGGGCGCGAAAGAGGTGCACGTCCGGATCAGCTCGCCGATGGTCAAGCACCCCTGTTTCTATGGCGTGGATACCTCTTCACGCGAAGAACTGATCGCCGCTGACAAAGGCGTGGAAGCCATCCGGCAGGCGATCGGCGCGGACAGCCTGGCCTTTTTGAGCATCGAGGGGATGCTGGAGGCGATCGGCCGGCCGTTTGCCTCGCCGACCGACTGGCAGCGTGGGCACTGCCTGGCCTGCTTTACGGGGGAATACCCGACGGAGATCCCGGGTGATCTGGCGGCGGATTGAGCGGGCCGGCGGGGAGACCCGGAACGGGTTTCGGGAGAACTGGAACATGTTCTTCATAGAACACGTTCTTCATAGAAAGGGTTTTGCGAAAAAAACTGCTCGCCTTCGAAAACATGCCTTTACAAACATGCCGACATGCCTTTCAAACGGATATGTAAACCGGCATGCTTATCATCCATGCTTGTTTTAGAGTTAGCAAGTAGAAGCCAGTTCCATTACGTATCCTGGCAGGATCGACAGAGAATGGGGGATCGGGATGGCAGAGGGATCGACGCGGGAGGGTTTGACACGGGATGCCTACCGCGAAGCGGGTGTCGACATCGAGGCGGGAAACCGTGCGGTGGAGCGGATGAAACGGCACGTCCAGCGCACGTTCCGGCCGGAGGTGCTGTCGGGACTGGGAGGCTTTGGCGCGCTGTTCCGTTTGGACACCGCCCGTTACCGGAAGCCCGTTCTGGTGTCCGGCAGCGACGGGGTGGGAACCAAACTGATGCTGGCGCAGGCTCTGGACCGGCACGGGACGATCGGCATCGACGCGGTGGCGATGTGCGTCAACGACGTCGTCGTACAGGGGGCGGAACCGCTCTTTTTCCTGGACTACCTGGCCCTGGGCAAGGTGATCCCGGAGAAGGTGGAGCAGATTGTGGCCGGCGTGGCGGAAGGGTGCCGGCAGGCCGGCTGCGCGCTGATCGGCGGCGAGACAGCGGAAATGCCGGGGATGTACGCCCCGGAGGAATATGACATCGCCGGTTTTGCCGTCGGCGTGGCGGAAGCGGACAAACTGGTGGACGGCCGCCGGATCCGGGCCGGGGACCGGCTCATTGGCCTGGCCTCCAGCGGTTTGCACAGCAACGGCTTTTCACTCGTTCGCCACCTGCTTTTGGAGAAGGCCGGTTTTAATTTGCGGCAACCGCTGGACGAACTGGACGGGCGCGAGCTGGGCGAGGTGCTCCTGACCCCGACGCGCATTTACGTCAAAACCGTCTTGGGGTTGCTGGAGCGGCATGATATCAAGGGGATGGCCCATATCACCGGCGGCGGCTTTCTGGAAAACATCCCCCGCATCCTGCCGCAGGGCCTGGGTGCCGAGATTTGGCTGGGCGCCTGGCCGGTTCCGCCCGTTTTCAGGCTTCTCGGGCAGGTGGGACAGTTGTCGCCGGCGGAATGCTACCGGACCTTCAACATGGGCATCGGCCTGGTGCTGGCCGTTGCGCCAGAGGAGGCGGAAGCGGTGCTGGATGCGGCCCGCCGGCTGGGCGAAGAAGCCTTCCTGATCGGCCAGGTGATGCCCGGAAAGGGCGTCCGTCTGGTTGAGGGAAACGGGAACAGGGCAAGCAACGGAGTCGGAAACCGGGCAACGGAGGGAAGGACGGACGGGATCGCGCAAGGAATCAGGGAAGGAAATGCGGAAGGATTTAGGGAAAGCGCAGGCGTTTCAACTTCAGAAAATCGTGAATCTGGAGCAACCGAAGAATCAGGGGCAACCGGAGAATCAGGAGCCGGTTGTTCGAACCCTCTCCCCCGTCTGGCCGTGTTCGCCTCCGGAAACGGCAGCAACTTCCAGGCCCTGGCCGATGCCTGCCGGAACGGGGAGATTCCCGCCCGCATCGCGCTGCTGGTCACCGACCGGCCCGACTGTACCGCGGTGGAGCGGGCGAGGCGGCTTTCGATCCCGGTGCTGGCGCTGCGGCCGAAAGATTTCCCCGACAAGGCCGCCTATGAACAGCAGATCCTGAACCGCCTCCAGGAGGAGCGTGTGGACTGGGTGGTGCTGGCCGGCTACATGCGGCTGGTGGGCCCGACGCTGCTTTCCGCCTATGAGGGGAAGATGATCAATCTGCACCCCTCGCTGCTTCCCGCTTTTCCCGGAAAGGACGCGATTGGCCAGGCCTGGCGTCACGGGGTGAAGGTGACCGGTGTGACCGTCCACTTTGTGGACGAGGGCATGGATACCGGGCCGATCTTCCTGCAAGAACCGGTGCCGGTGGAACCTGGAGACACGTTGGAAAGCCTGGAGGAACGCATCCATCGCGTCGAGCACCGCCTGCTGGTGGAGGCGGTGCGCCGGCTGGTCAGCCGGCCGGCGGAGGCAAACGGGCGAACCGAAGGCAAGCAAGCGGAACCGAAAGACAAGTGAGGAAGCTGAAGGCAAGCGGATGAACTGAGGGCAAGCGAGCGCACAGAAGGCGAGTGAGCTACCGAAAGCAAGCGAACGGACTTCAGCAAGCGAAAGGACTTAAGCGGGTGAACTGACTGAAAGCAAGCGGACTGACGGAAGGCAAGCGTTCGGGCGTGTGTCAAGTCTGTATCTGGGAAGAACTGGGAAGACAACGAAACAAGATCCGGAACGGATGACGGAAGGAGCAGCCATATGTCAGGAACAAAGCGACGGGCACTGATCAGTGTTTCCGACAAGACCGGGATTGTGGACTTTGCCCAGGAACTGAACCAGTTGGGTTTCGAGATTCTTTCCACGGGCGGGACGCTCAAGCTCCTGCGGGAACATCAGATTCCGGTGACCAGCGTCTCGGAGGTGACCGGGTTTCCGGAGATACTGGACGGCCGGGTGAAGACGCTGCACCCGCGGATTCACGGCGGCATCCTGGCGGTGCGCGGAGATGCCTCCCACATGGAGCAACTGGCTGCCCATGCGATTCAGCCCATCGATCTGGTGGTGGTCAACCTGTACCCGTTCAAGGCCACCATCGCCAAACCGGACGTGACGTTCGAGGAGGCGATTGAGAACATCGACATCGGCGGCCCCTCCATGGTTCGGGCGGCGGCCAAGAACCACCGGGATGTCACAGTGGTGGTGGATGCCGCGGATTATCCGCGGGTGCTGGATGAGCTCCGCCAGGAGGGGGCAGTCAGTGAGGAAACGCGCCGACGGCTGGCCGCCAAGGCTTTCCGGCACACGGCCGCCTACGACGCCCTGATCGCCGAATACCTGAGCCGGGAAGCGGGCGAGGAGCAGCCGGAGTGGCTGACGCTCACCTTTGAGAAGGTGCAGTCCCTCCGGTACGGGGAAAACCCGCACCAGAAGGCGGCCTTTTACCGCCTGCCGCTGGCCGGAGCGGGCAGCGTGGCGACGGCCCGCCAGCTGCACGGCAAGGAATTGTCCTACAACAACATCCAGGATGCCGATGCGGCGCTGGCCATCGTCCGGGAATTCGACGAACCGGTCGTGGTCGCCGTCAAGCACACCAACCCTTGCGGCGTCGGCATCGGGGAGGATCTGTTTGCGGCCTGGCAGAAAGCGTATGAAGCGGACCCGGTCTCCATTTTCGGCGGCATCATCGCCACCAACCAGGTGGTGGACGGCCGGACGGCGGAGGCCATGAGCAAGCTTTTTCTCGAGATCATCCTGGCCCCCGGGTTTACCGAAGAGGCACAGGCCATCCTGACGCGGAAGAAAAATCTGCGCCTCCTGGAAGTGGGCGAGCTTGACAGCGCCAAGGCCCAGGCAGCCGGCTGGCAAGTCCGCTCAGTGCAGGGCGGCCTGCTGGTGCAAGAGGGCGATGCGCGGCGCCTTTCCCAAGCCGACCTGCAGGTGGTCACCGAGCGGTCCCCCAGCGAAGCGGAACTGGCGCAACTGCTCTTCGCCTGGAAAGTGGTGAAACACGTCAAGTCCAATGCCATTGTCCTGGCGGCGGACTATCAGACGATCGGCGTCGGGGCAGGCCAGATGAACCGGGTGGGCGCGGCCCGGATCGCCATCGAGCAGGCGGGCGAGAAAGCCAGAGGAGCGGTGCTCGCATCGGATGCCTTCTTCCCGATGCCGGACACCGTGGAAGCGGCGGCCGCGGCGGGGATTACGGCCATCATCCAGCCCGGCGGCTCGATCCGCGACGAGGATTCCATCCAGGCGGCCAACCGCCACGGCATCGCCATGGTCTTCACCGGCGTGCGCCACTTCAAGCATTGAGCCAAGCCAATTGAACAACGCAAGTATTGCACAGGGCCAAGTATATTGGACAGCGCCAAGTATAGCGCCAAGCTCTGAGTCGTGATGGTTCAGCGCAATGGTTCAGTATTATATAAAGAGGCGCTTGAATTGCCGTGCCAAGCACGACATGCAATGCTCAAGCAAGAAACGCATTGCTTGAAACAATGTTTTAATAATAAAATATGTCGCTATAAAATGTGTCACTCCAGCATGAAGCAAGGCAACGTTGCTTTAAACTGAAACACTGCTCCAAGTATGCTGCGTGGCATTGAAACAGCACTCCCGTTCACTCCCGTTTATCGAACCCTGATCAACCTCGAAGGAGGGTTTCATGAGTTAAAAACCCTTTCTCCTGCTTTTCCGGTCTAGATTTTCGAAAATTGGGCAAAAATGGATCCAAACCCAACTCACAGACCGGAAAAGAGGGATGCTCTTGACTCATGAACACCCATTTCGGGAACGGACGAACCTGGAGCGGCTGAAGCGGAACTTGTACATTGATCGGAGCGATCCGCTCTACCTGCAGAAAAAAGTGCGCTACCTGGGGCAGGATTTCGACGCCCTTTTCCAGATGGCGGAGCTGCGGGAACGGGAAGGGCGGCCGGAGAAGGCGCTGGAGTTGTACCGCCGGGCCGAGCGGGCGGCCACCAGCAGCACACAGTTCAGCCGCGCCGTGCACCGGAGGCGGCAGCTGGAACGGTCGTTGCAGCCGCCGGGGCCAACCTTGCAGCCGGTTTCGGCTTTGCGGCCGGTTCCGCTCTTACAGTCGGCTACGACCCTGCATCCGGCGCAAACCGCTTCTGCCGTGGCGCCTGCACGTTCCACGGTTGGAAATGGCGGCTCCTCACGCGCGTTGATCGGGCTGATGGGGCTTTTGCTCGGGCTTCTGGTGGGGCTGTTGGGCGCGTTCTGGCTGGTGCAGTACCGGTTGGATGTGCATTTTTACCACCATTCTGGTCCTGCGGATCGGCAACCGGCTCAGCCGGGCGCGTTGCGGCCGGGCGTATGGGAAGAGGCCGATCAAGCCAGTCTCGGACTGACCTACCTGCGTTCCGCCATTTTGGGATATTACCGGCTGGAGGGGAAATTTCCGGACAGCCTGGACGAGTTGACCGGGCCTTTTCCGTCCAACTACATCTCCGCCATTCCGCCCGATCCGGTGTACGGCAAGCGGCAAGTGGTGGACAGGTGGGACGGCACGGGCGGCTGGGTGTATCAGAAACCACCAGGAGGAATGGTGAATGAGGGGACAAGCACAGGTGGGACAAAAGAGGGGATATCCTTGTTCGTTGATCCTCTGGTTGCTGTCACCCAGGCCCTTCAGCCCAATTGGAAGGTGGGTGAAAACGGCTCATTTTCGGGAGAGTTTCACAGGTTTGAGCCGATCCGATTGCTGATCTTTCCGGATGAGCGGCGGGTGGAACTGGCGTCCGGTGACTTGACGCTGCTGGCCGCTGATGCGGCGGTGGGCCTGCCGCAATCCCCCACACCGGAAGGGGATTTTTTTGTGCGCCGAAGGGTCTGGCTGCCGCAAGGAAACGTGCCGGAAAGGCAGACGGGAAGACAGACGGTAAGACAATCGGTTCAGCCCAGTGCGATGAAACCGCTGTTCACCGTCCCTTCAACCGTCTCTTCTCCTTATGGTGTGGCGGGCCTGGAGTTTGCAGAAGGGTACGCCATTCACGGCACCAATTCGCCGGAAACCATCGGGCAGGCGGCCACCTTAGGATGCGTGCGCCTGGACAATGAGACGATGCGCCGATTTTTCGCCTGGACACCACTGGGCACCGAAGTGGTGATCCGCGTCGGAAAAGAGAAGGAAGCCCCGTCTATTGAGGAGAAAGCGCCATCTCTTGTCGCTGTCTCAGGATCTCACAGTATGCAAACTCACGCGGATCAATTTCACGCGTTACAATCTCATGTTCAGGCGGCTCAATCTTACGAGGCGCAATCTCGCACGGCGCAATCACATGCGCCACAATCTTACGCGGCGGACCGCGCGGAATTTTTGGCGTCGCCGCTCCAGCATCTGACTCCCACAGCCTTGGAAGCGATTCAACCGCGCGCTGATGAACGGGATTTGACGGGCGTTTATCGTTGGAAAGGATAGAAGCGCCGTTGTGACGTAAATTTGGAAGGATGGACATGTGACGGACGAACGTGTATTTAGTGAAAGACGCGTATTAATGAAAACGTGTATTCGTGTATTTAACGAAGGAAACGTATTAATGAAAATGCAATAATAGAAAATGTTGATTTCATCGGAAGAACGTTGAGAGGGGACGAGGAAGATGAAGGTGCTGGTCGTTGGCCAGGGAGGCCGGGAACATGCGCTGGTCTGGAAGCTTTCCCAAAGCCCGCGCGTCAGCCGCCTTTACTGTGCACCCGGCAATGCGGGGATTGCCGAACTGGCCACCTGTGTGCCGATTGGAGATACGGATATCGAGGGATTGGTCCGGTTTGCGAAGGAAGAGGGAATCGACCTGACCGTCGTGGGGCCGGAGGCTCCTTTGGTGGCCGGGGTGGTGGATTGTTTTGAGGAAGAAGGATTGCGCATCTTCGGTCCGCGGCGGGAGGCGGCCATGCTGGAGGGAAGTAAATCGTTCGCCAAGGCGGTCATGGAAAAATACGGCATCCCGACCGCTCGCTATCAGGCGTTTGAGGATTATGAAGCGGCGCTGCGTTACCTGCGTGAACATGGCGCTCCCGTGGTCTTGAAGGCGGATGGCCTGGCCGCCGGAAAGGGTGTGACAGTGGCCAAGACGCTGGAAGAGGCGGAGGCCGCCCTGGAACGGATGATGAGGGAGAAGGTGTTTGGCGAAGCGGGGAGCTGCGTCGTGATCGAAGAGTTCCTGCAGGGGCAGGAGCTGTCCCTGATGGCCTTTGTGGATGGGGAAACCGTGCTGCCGATGGTGCCGGTGCAGGATCACAAGCCGGTGTTTGACGGCGATCGTGGCCCCAATACCGGCGGCATGGGCACTTATTCGCCGACGCCGCAGCTTCCGCAGTCTGTGATTGAGGAGAGCATCCGGCGCATTCTCCAGCCGGTGGCCAAGGCCATGGTGGCCGAAGGCAAGCCCTACCGGGGCGTCCTCTATGGCGGGCTGATGGTCACTGCAGAAGGGCCGAAGGTGATTGAGTTCAACGCCCGCTTTGGCGATCCGGAGACGCAGGTGGTCCTGCCGCGCCTGGAGACCGACCTGCTGGAGGTGCTGGAAGCGGTGGTGGACGGCAGATTGGCTGAGGTAAACCTTACCTGGCGCAAGGAGGCGGCCGTCTGCGTCATTCTGGCATCGGAAGGGTATCCCGGTACTTATCCGAAGGGACGTATCATCCAGGGTCTTTTCAGTCCGGAGGAGCAGCAGCAACGGGAAGTCTACCTGTTCCATTCCGGAACGAACCGGGAAAACGGCCAATGGCTGACGAACGGAGGCCGCGTCCTCGGGGTGACGGCGTTGGGTCAGGATCTGGCAGCCGCCCGCGACAAGGCATATCAGGCGATTGAAGGGATCCAATTTGAAGGGATGCACTACCGGCGGGACATCGGTATGCGGGGGTTGAAGGAAGAGAATTGATATTGCTGACCCGGGTGGGGGCAAAAGTGACGGTGAGGGGAAAAGCGACGGCAAGTGCACACACAATCAACGGAATTGTGCTATGATGAGAGCAAGAAGACACCTCGTGAAAGGGTGAGCACGATGCCCGGACCTCTCACCTATGCGGACTATGCCCGCTTGCCGGAGGATGGCCCTCGCTATGAGCTGGTGGATGGCGCGTTGGAACTTTTGGCGCCCGCACCCGGGACCTTGCACCAAGAGATCCTGAGAAGATTGGTGTACCAGTTTGAACAGCACTGCCGGGAAAACGGGAAATTTTATTTTGCTCCCATTGATGTCATTCTCTCTGACACAGAAGTTAGACAACCCGACCTCGTGTTCGTCAGCAATGAACGGCTACACATCATTACCGAGCGGGGCATTGCGGGTGTACCCGACCTGGTGGTGGAAATTCTCTCCCCATCGACGGCGAAGCGGGATAAGGGGGATAAACGGCAAACCTACGAAAAATATGGTGTTCCGGAATATTGGATCGTCGATGGAGCCAACCGGTTGATGGAACAATATCGGCTGATGAACGGACGGTATGATTTTCCTGTCCTATTTGGGGAAGATGATGTGGTTCAATCTCCCCGGCTCACCTGTATCTCTTTTCCATTGCGATTGTTATTTGAAAACTGAAGTTGTGGTTTTATGATTATGCCGACTGAGTCAGGGTGCTCATTTTATCAGCTCCAAATCGCGGAACACTTCACTGACCGGTATCTGCAGACAGGGGATGAGTGGTGATGTGATAATGTTCTCATCACCCTTTCTGGCTTTTTTCCCGGCCTGCTGTGATGCCTCATTTGTTGCTTCCATTGCTGTTTTCTCTATCGCGGTATCTGCCTGTGTCACACCATATACCTGATACAATCTGTACTGATCGGCTTTTTCATCCAGCAGAAACTGTTCAACGATCCGGTGAACCGGATCAACAATCCAATATTCTTTGATCCCAAAGCGGGCGTAGGTGGCCCGTTTTTCTCTTTTATCCCGCAAAGCGGTGGATGGAGAGAGAATTTCCACGATGAGGTCAGGTGGTCCCTCAATGCCCCGCTTGGTCAGAATGTCTGTGCGTTGCCGATGGATCATCACTAAGTCAGGTTGGTAAACTTCCTTTTCCGTCAAAATCAGATCAATCGGAGCTTGAAGAATGAAATAATCAAGACGACAACGCTGCATCATCCACCATTGCAAGTTTTGGCTGACCATCTGGTGGATGGTCAGGGGAGCCGGAGCCAGTAATGTCAGTTTGCCATCAATCAGTTCATACCGCGGTCCGTCCCCCGGGAGCTTGGCATAGTCCTCGTAGGTGAGGCCGCCTTCTTTTATCACTGAAGGGGGATGATTATTCTCATTTGGACAGGCGCATAAGTGGCTATTGGACTTTGGTTGACGGTCACTTTTTTGTGAGTCGCTCATAGAGAGACCTCCTTTCTGTTGAAATGTCAGGTTTTCGGGATGGATTGTTTCATGTAAGCGGCCGCTTTTTGTCCCGCATCACCTTGAACACTCTGCTCTCCGGTATGGAAGGATCGTGCGACACGACATAGGCTTTGGAAAAGCGGTAGAGGTAGTCTGCCTCATGGGACTTTGGCGTGAGGAATAACAGGTGGTTTTGAAGATAATCTTGCAGTTTTGTAGGCAGCAGGGCGGTTCACTCCTGACAAGCTTTGACATTTTGAGACTATTATAGCATTTGGGACGAATATTATGATGAGAGGCCCTGAAAGTGTTACTGAGCAACTTTGTTTGTTAACACGGAGTTTGCGGTTGTAAACGTAAGAAGAGGATTGGAAAACACATTGTTGATGTTTGTGGATTGGATGATATTTAAGGAGCCGGGATGGCATAGATGGATGCTCATAGAAGGACCCTTCATCCGATGCTATAATAAAAGCAAATCCTGAATCGTCCGACGGCGGAGGTGCACCCATGTCCGCATCCGGAACATCCCCTCACCAACCGCACGACAAAGGGTACAAATACTTGTTTAATTCCGCGGGACTGGGTGCATCAGATTGACGAAGACCACCTGTACCGCCCGGACACAATGTACATTCTTCCCGACTTTCGGGACAAGGAAGCGAACATCGTCTATGAATTGAGACGTTCAACACAAGACGACCAACCGGAAATCATCTTCTACATCCTGATGGAACTGCAGTCAACCGTCGACTTCCACATGCCCTACTGCCTGCTGCTGTATCAAGTGGAAACCTGGCGCGATTACATGAAAAACATTAAAACAAAGGCAGCTGCTCGCACTTCCGCCTGCCGCCCATTGTCCCCATCGTCCTTTACAACGGAAAAGCGTCCTGGACGGCGGCGCAAACCTTTCGCCAAATGCTCAAAGGAGAACGCCTTTTTGGCGATGAGCTGCTCAATAAACTACGAAGTTTGGAGCCACCTGACTTCCATGGCCAGGTGGCCAATTTTTTCAGATTCATGGCAGCAACAATAAGCATCGTCTGCATGGAAACCTTTTCTAAACTGCGTAAGGTCGTCCATCGCATGCCATCCCTTATCCTTGACGTCTACAAAGACCCGTTCTTTTTAACTTTTGGCAAAGAGACCACTTTCAGGGGCGGCCTCCTTGACCGCGAGCAATAAACAACATTTCCGGATTCAAAAGTCCATGAGCAGCAGTTTATTCAAAATGCGTTGGAAGATGGTTCCAAACAGATGGGTGCCGCGGAACCGGCAAACGTAGTTTTTCCCGAAGGCGCATCGATTCGTCGCATTTCCTGATGGTATAATCGATTTTGAGGTGATTGCCATGAACGGGCTGAAATTGTTAAAAGAAAAAAAGCAAGAGATCCTAGCCATCGCGCAACAGAATGGCATTCGTAATGTCAGGATTTTTGGTTCAGTAGCCCGGGGCAAGGAACGATTTGATAGCGATATTGATTTGTTGGTGGAAATCGAAGATGGAAGAACGTTATTTGACCTCATTCGATTTAAACAAGAAATTGAATCTCTTCTTGAACGAAAAGTAGATGTACTTACTGATCAAGCGGTTCATGAACTGTTAAGAGAACAAATCATGAACGAGGTTATCCAATTATGAAAAAAGATGAGTTTTATTTAAATCATATCATTGACAGCATGGAACACATCGAATCATTCATTTCGGGAGGAAAGGATGAATTTTTCAAATCCAGATTGATACAAGATGCAGTCATCCGAAATCTGGAAATCATTGGTGAGGCAGTCAAGAAATTATCAATGGATTTAAGGATGCAATACAACCATATCCCTTGGCGTGAAATGGCAGGGTTACGGGATGTTTTGATCCATGAGTATTTTGGTGTTGATTTAAAGATAGTATGGGGAGTCGTCGAAAAAGAACTTCCACGGTTAAAGCCGATGATCCAGCAAATATTAATGGAATCTGAAAATATGGAATAGGGCGGACAAATTGTGCTTCACATGAAGGAGAAGGGAGTGGGCGACATGCAGACGAACATCGAGCGCATCCTTGACGAGGCTTTGCAACAGAAACTGGAAGAAGGCCGAGCCATTGGTTTGGAAGAAGGTCGGGAGCTCGGCCGAGAGGAAGGCAAAAGAGCCGTGGCGAGGAAACTCCTGCTCAAGGGCATGGACATTCCCTTCATCGTCGAGACGACCGAACTGAGCGAGGAAGAGATCGAGCGCATCAAACGGGAGCTTCCGAAGCAATAGATTGCGTGCGGGAGCGCTCATCCCAATGGATTGTTTCGAGCATGCTCACGCTTTTTATCCCGCATCACCTTGAACACTCTGCTCTCCGGTATGGAAGG
>Ga0066871_100778_pt1 | contig 14285 bp, 9 predicted proteins | sample CeladaPassage60B_FD_62209 | JGI IMG/M metagenome (GOLD analysis project Ga0066871, IMG submission 62209) | Cellulose-adapted microbial communities from the Joint BioEnergy Institute, USA - Passage3 60B | ecosystem: Engineered > Bioreactor > Continuous culture > Unclassified | place: USA...
CACCGGCTCCTGCAAGAAGGCAAACAGCCGTTCAGCAGACGCCATCGCGCTTTGAATCTGCGCGAAGCGGTCAGCCAACGCAGACAAGGGGGCAAAAAACTGACGGACATACTGGGTAAAGGCAAACACCACGCCAAAGGTCACCTGGTCATCCAGCGCAGCCACTCCGCCGATCCAAAGCAACAGTGCCAGAGCCAGGTTGCCGAGCAGCACGATGACGGGCTGAAACACCGAGTTGACGGTCATGATCCGCATCCCCGCCCGGTAATAGGCGTCGTTGATCTCATCAAAAGCCTTTTGCTGCTGCGCTTCGCGGACAAACGCCTGAATCACCTGCATGCCGGCAAGATTCTCGCCCAAAAAAGCGTTCAGGCGGGACAACCACAGCCTCACATTCCGACGCGCTTCCCGCACCAGACGCCTGTACAACTGGGTGACGAGAAACAACAGCGGCATGACAGCCAGGCAGACCCCCGTCAAGAGGGGGCTCATCTGCCACATCACCAGGAAAATGGCGAGCAAAAGCAACACTTCTTTGACCAGATTGACCACGACCTGCGCGTACAGTTGGTTGAGCGCCTCGGTGTCATTGGTCACTCTCGTGACCAGGCGGCCGGCAGCGTTCCGATCAAAAAAGGACATCGGCATCCGGACAAAATGGGCAAACACCTCTTGGCGAAGGTTGTAAATGATGCGCTGTCCCGTCATTTCCAGCAAAAACTGTTGGGCATACTGAAGCAGCGACGAGAAAAGGACCAATCCGAGAAAGAGCGCGCCCAGCCCGAGCAACCCCCACCCGTCCGGAGACCGGGAAAGGATGTGGTTGTCAATCGCCACCTTGATCAGATAAGGTCGCGCCACATCGGCGGCCACCAACAGCAGGGACAAACACAAGGCCAGAAACATCACCGGCCAGAAGGGACGGGTATAGCCAAGCATCCACCGGAACAGGCGCCGATCTGACATGTTTTCCTGTCCCGCGTCCCGCCGCTTATCCGGATGTGTGACGCTTTCCATGAAACGACCTCCCTGCACCATCCAGCCTCTTCTCCGGCAAAGGCTCTTCCCGTTGCTGCCGGGCGGCCATCTGTGCATAGACACCGCCCGCCGCCAACAACGCGTCGTGTGTCCCCTGCTCCACGATTCTCCCCTCGTCCAACACAATGATCTGGTCGGCATCCTGCACCGAAGAGATGCGATGGCTGACGATAATGGTCGTCCGCCCGCTGCGATACCTTCGCAAATCCTGCAGGATGCGGGTCTCCGTATCGGCGTCCACAGCCGAGAGGCTGTCATCCAGAATTAAAATGGAAGGCTCCTTAAGCAGCGCCCGCGCCATGCAGACCCGCTGCCGCTGCCCGCCTGAAAGCGTGACCCCCCGTTCACCCAAAAGCGTGCCGTATTGCCGTGGGAATTGCATGATCTTCTCGTGGATATGAGCCAGTGACGCAGCGCCATGAACCTCTGCCTCCGTATGGGAAACGGGGTGAAAGTCGATATTGTCATAAATGGCCGTCGAAAACAAGAAATTGTCCTGTGGCACATAGCCAATCTGGCTCCTCAGTACGGCCAGGGGGATTCTCTCCAGCGGCATGCCATCCACCTGGATCGACCCGGGAGGGGGATCAAACAACCGCAACAGCAGCTGGACGAGCGTGCTTTTCCCGCTTCCCACCCTGCCGACCACCCCAAGCGTACTGCCTGCCGGAATGTCCAGGGTCACCCCGTGCAAGGCCGGCCGGCTGTTGCCAGGATAGAAAAAGGTCAGATCCCGAATGACGATGTGGCCTTTCAGCGTTCGGACAGGGAGCGCCTCCTCATCCCGGATGGACGGCTCCATGGCCAGAATGCCGGCGATCCGCTGCTCGGCAGCAGCCGCCCGCTGAAACACATTGATCACACGGCCGATGCTCTCAATCGGCCAGATCAGCTGTGCCAGGTAGGTATGAAAAGCGATGAATTGACCCAGCGTGATCCTCCCCTCCATCGCCAGCCAACCGCCGTAGGTCAGGGCAATGAGAAAGCTGAGCCCGACAATGAGGCTGCTCATCGCGGCGAAGGCCGCACTGGATTGGATCAGCCGCCGGTTGGCCTCCACATTGCCCCGGTTGGCCTCCTCATAACGTGCCAGTTCGGCAGGTTCCTGGACAAACGCTTTGATCACCTGGATTCCGGAACAAAACTCTTGAACGCGTGTGTTCAGGTCGGCAAATGCCTCCTGGACGCCCCTGGAATGCCGCTGGATACGCCGGCGAAAAACATACGCAGCCAACGAAAGGAGAGGCAATGGGAGCAACACCCAAAAGGTAAGGAGCGGGTGGACGGTAACGCCCATCATGACCATCGACAGGCTGACGAGAAAAATCACCTCCACCAGCATCATGACGCCAAAGTTGGCTTTCTCCCGCAACAAGTTGATATCATTGGTGGCGTGTGCCATCAAATCGCCAATCCGCCGTCCCTGGTAATACTCCGCCGGCAGGCGAAGCCAGTGCGCAAAAAGACGGCTGCGCACGGAGCGCTCAAATTTCCTTCCCAAGTGATACAGGCGCAGCCGCGACGCAATGCGGATAGCCGCCATCAAGACGGCGACAAGCAGCAACCAGAAACCGTGCTCCAGAGCGGTGAGGGGACTCAGTGTCCCGGCGGCATACGCATCGGCGAATGATTCCAGCACCTTTGGAATCAATAGCTGCGTCATGACCGCCCCGATGATCAGCACGAACGCGAACGCGTAACCCCCACGATTCTGCCAGAAGTGCTCGCGAAACAACCGTTCCCACCTTGCCTCCGGTTTCAGCACCTGCGCTTCCCCCCTCCCATCACGATACATCCTGGCCTCATGTCCCCATCCATGCCATCTGCTCTTCCTCTCGCCCCTGTATTGTTCCATATGTAGTTCTATATCTAAAACAAAATACCCTTGATGGATGATCGGGTTCATCCAACAAGGGCTGTTGTTTGTTGGAAAAACTTCACAGACTTAATGGACCTGCCGGCTTTCCAACACTGGCTCCTGCCCGGAAGCGTTGTCAAAGCGAATCTGGAATTTCAACAAAAAGGGAAGGCACTTGGCGCAATGGGTCATTTGAAAATGACTGCTCTTCATGTATTCCTGAAAGTCCTGCTGCGATTTCCACATAGAACGGACGCAGATCTTGTCGCAATGTTCCGTCTGTTCCCCCGGAAGCACCTCGTAACTGAGCAAGCCCGGAAACCCTGCCTGTGGCTTAAGGGATTGCAAACGGTGGCGGATTTGCTCACCGTAACCTTTCTGTACCGAAAGCTGGTTTTCAAAAATGAACATGGCCGCTCACTCCGTGCGTTTCATCTTCACATCACAGTTTTCCCCATGATCGTCGTTCCATGTTTAATGATAATGATTCTCAGACTCATTTGTCAAGCGTCATTATCCTAAACAAGCAAAAATGGGGACGGCATTCGCCATCGTCCCCAAAGTCTATGCCATTATGAGGATTGTTGTGACAGATAGAGTTTGCCTCCGGAGCGGCGAAATTCCTCTGCTTTCGCCTTCATCCCCTCCCGGACCGTCTCTTCCGTCATCAACCCTTGCGCACCAGCCTGTGCGCGAAGATCGTGGGAAATCCGCATACTGCAGTACTTGGGACCGCACATCGAACAGAAGTGTGCCAACTTCGCCCCTTCCGCCGGCAGCGTTTCATCGTGGTACTCCTGCGCCCGGACCGGATCCAGCGACAGGTTGAACTGGTCCCGCCAGCGGAATTCAAACCGCGCCCTGGACAGGGCATCGTCCCGCTGTTGGGCTCGCGGATGCCCCTTAGCCAAGTCGGCCGCATGGGCGGCAATCTTGTAGGCGATCACGCCTTCTTTGACATCCTCCTTGTTTGGCAACCCGAGGTGCTCCTTCGGCGTCACATAGCAGAGCATGGCCGTCCCAAACCACCCGATCACGGCCGCACCAATCGCCGAAGAAATATGATCGTATCCCGGGGAGATGTCGGTCACCAGCGGACCCAGCGTGTAAAAAGGGGCCTCGTGGCAAAGTTGCATTTGCAGCTCCACGTTCTCCTTCAACAGGTGCAGAGGAATATGGCCAGGCCCTTCAATCATCACCTGCACATCGTGTTCCCAGGCGATTTTTGTCAGCTCACCCAACGTCCTGAGCTCGGCAAACTGCGCTTCGTCATTGGCATCGGCAATCGATCCGGGACGCAGGCCGTCCCCCAGGGACAGGGAAACATCGTAGGCACGGCAAATCTCGCAAATTTCGTCGAAGTGGGTATACAGAAAGTTCTCCTCGTGATGCGCCAGGCACCATGCAGCGATGATGGAACCGCCCCGGGAGACGATCCCCGTCACCCGTTCCACCGTCAAGGGAATGTAGGCCAATCGGACACCGGCATGGATGGTGAAGTAGTCCACTCCCTGCTCGGCCTGTTCGATCAGTGTTTCGCGGAACACCTCCCAGCTCAGCTCCTCCGGTCTGCCGCCCACCTTCTCCAGCGCCTCATAAATCGGCACCGAGCCAATCGGCACCGGCGCGTTGCGGAGGATCCACTCGCGCGTCTCGCGGATCTGCGACCCCGTCGACAGATCCATCACCGTATCGGCCCCCCACAAGATGGCCCACGTCATTTTTTCCACCTCTTCGGCCAGCGAGGAGCTGACGGCAGAATTGCCGATGTTGGCGTTCACCTTGGTGTGAAAGTGCCGGCCGATGATCATCGGCTCACTTTCCGGGTGGTTGACATTGGCCGGTATGATGGCCCGTCCCCGCGCCACCTCCTGGCGGACAAATTCCGGATCACGGCCTTCGCGAATCGCCACAAACTCCATCTCCGGCGTGATAATCCCGCGTTTGGCATATGCCATCTGCGTCACGGCATGTCCCGGTTTGGCGCGCAGGATCCGCCTCCCGCCACGGTTGACCTCTTCCACATCCCCTCGCTCGACGATCCAGCTCCGGCGAAGGGGCGGCAGGCCCCGCTCCAGATCCACCGCCTGCTCCAGATCGGTATAAGGGCCGCTCGTATCGTAAACCCGAATCGACGCTTGCACCCCTGAACCGGACTGTGCCTGGCTTGGCGTCAGGCGGATTTCCCGCATCGGCACCCGCACATCGGGGCGTGAGCCGGTGACATACACCTTGCGGCTGTTCGGAAAAAAGCGATGATAATCACGGATGGATAAGTGAAGCTGCTGAAAAGGACTGGACATCCAAACTCCTCCTTGTGTCTGACGGAGAACCGTCCCGGAGCTTGGGTCACCGCGAGAGACGGCGCAAATCACGATGACAACTATCCGACAAAAAAGACCGCCATAGGTAATGGCGACCTTTTGTGCATACCATCTCCTGACACGCTCCGCCGCTGTTGCGCCTCGTCAAAACGGGCATACCGCAGCGCAGATCCTGCACCCTATCGGCGTTTGCGTCACTTGTCTTCCCTTCGCTGGCATTACCCAGAGCAGGTTCAACGGTCGGCAACGGATCGGTTGCCCTCTCAGCCCGGCTCCCCGAGCTCCCGCAACGATTCGGTTGTCAGACGATTCTTATCAATGCTCATCATAATCGAAAGCGGAAATTTTGTCAAACCGAACGATGCCGGCGTTCCGGTCACGCCTTCGGGGCGATCCGATCCCAGCGGCAGAGATTTTCCAACAGCAGCGCCAGCAGGATGCCCATCAGCAGGCCATTGCTGACAAGGGGCCGGACCAAGGCGGGAAGCGGCTCAAAATAGGATGCCGGCATGGTCATGATGACGATCCCAACAAACAAAGGGATGGCCGAACGGTAGATGTTTGCCGTGTTCCATTCCACCTGCCGGAAAAAATTCCACGACGAAAGCAGAAGCTGCAGATAAGCGACAAAAAGGACAGCGCTGCCGACACTCAGGGGCAGCCGGGTAAGCCACTGGCCGAGCCACGGGACAATCCCCATCACTATAAACATGAAGCTCCCGAGAATGAACGGAAGCCTGCGGAGGACGCCCACCTGATGAAGAAAGCCGATCGAGGATACATAAGGCGCATAAGGAACCAAGCCCAACAGACCCGAAAGGACAACAAACGCTCCGGTGATGGACAATGACGCGCGATACGCCGCCGGCCCCGTCTCCGACCGGTACATCTCTTCCGTTCCTTTTAAGGCGCCAAACGTGTTGGCTAGATTGAGCAAACCGGCAAGCACCGCCGTCACGATGATGCCCGCATCCCACGCAGGCGCTCCGAACGGAAACGGTTGCATCCGAAAAGGCGGAAACGGGCCAACCGCCTCATCCGATTGAAAAATCTGAACAAAAAGCGCCCAGCCGGCGATCATTCCGATGAGCAAGGCATACCGGCCAATCCTCGGCGGAGTCTTGATATTGATCAAAATCACGCCGATCACCACAACCAGTGAAAGCAGCGAGACAGCCACATCGATCTGGACGCTTTCCGATGCTTCCCCAGCCGGCGCATGCCCAAAAGGTATCCCCAACATGCCCTTGAGGAAAATTCCGGCCAGCTGGCATCCGAGCAAAAACATGAAGACGCCCATCACAGCCGGGTTAAACAGCCGGGCCAGATGATAACCAAGGCCGCTCAACCCGATCAACAGGGTCAAAGTCCCCGAAATGACGATGCCGACGCCCAGGCTTCCACCCAGCGTTTCCAGTGATACGCCCTGCGCGGAAGCGGTGGAACAAAGCGACAGGATCACGCCCCACCATAGCCCAGACTGTCCTTCCATAATCGCCCGCCGGTGGCCAAAAAGCGCCTGCATCATACAGGCCAGCCCCGTCACCACAAATGAACTCTGAAGCAATGAGGCAATCTTCCCTTGCTCCAGCCCAAAAGCCGCCCCCACGGAAATGGGAATCACAACGATGTTGGTAAAGAGGAAGACGAGCCATTGCAGGCCGAGGATCCAGTTGCTGGCCTTGAATAAGTCCTTCAACCTGAATAAGTCACTTTTGAACAGAGGGCTCACACGGATCACCGCTCTTCAAAGTCTGCCAGATTTTTTCCTTCCAAGACGCCAAACATACAAGAGATGAGGGATTTGAAGTAGAATGATCATGGTTAGCAGTTTTGTTTTACGGAAAGGATGAGCAACGATGGCGTCCTCCGAGCCGATTCGACTTCAGGCCATCACGCTGCACCATCTGAAAATGCCGCTCGTCACCCCGTTCCGCACCAGTTTTGGCGCGTTTTCCGAACGGGAACTGCTGCTCGTCGAAGCGGTGGATACGGACGGGATAAGCGGCTGGGGAGAGGTGGTGCCTTTTACCGCTCCCTTTTACACCGAAGAGACGCTGACCACCGCCTGGCACATTCTGCGGGACTTCCTCATTCCAGTCCTGCTCGCTTCCCCCTTGGATCATCCCGATTCCGTGCCGCAGCGCCTGGCCCACGTCCAGCGGCATCACATGGCCAAGGCCGGCTTGGAAGGAGCCGTTTGGGATCTGTATGCCAAAAGAAGGAACCTCCCGCTTGCCATCACCTGGGGCGGAGAACGGAAAGCCATCCCTGTCGGGGTCAGCATCGGGATCCAGGAGACCATCCATGAACTGTTCCGAAAGATCGAACAATACCTGGAAGCCGGATACCGTCGCGTCAAGCTGAAAATCGAGCCTGGACGCGATGTCGAGATCATCCGCCAGGTCAGGCATCGCTACCCCGGCCTGATGCTGATGGCAGACGCCAACGGCGCTTACACGCTGGCTGATCTGGACCGGCTGAAAGCGCTGGATGACTATGAACTGTTGATGATCGAAGAACCCTTGCCCGCCGGTCACCTGCTGGATCACGCCACACTGCAGCGGCATCTCCGCACGCCCCTGTGCCTTGACGAGAGCATCAGCACCTTTGAAGAAGCGCGGCTGGCACTGACGCTGGGAAGTTGCAAAATCGTCAACCTCAAGCTGGCCCGCGTGGGCGGTTATGCCGAAGCGCGCCGCATTCACGACCTCTGTCTCCAACAACAGGTCCCCGTCTGGTGCGGAGGCATGCTGGAGTCGGGCGTCGGCCGGGCGCACAACATCGCCCTGGCTGCCTTGCCCGGCTTCACTTTGCCCGGCGACATCTCCGCCTCCAAACGGTATTGGCAGGAAGACATTATCGAACCTGAGGTGACGGTCGACGACGGACAAATCCTCGTGCCGGAATCTCCGGGGATGGGCTACCGGGTTGCCCTCACCCGGTTTCGAAAATACCGGCAGGCGTCTGAAACCTTCCGCGCCCCATAGCGGTTACAAACCACCCTCCAACAGCCATTGCCGCAGCTGGTGGCGGACCAGCTTGCCCGAGGCATTGTAGGGCAGCTGCTCCGTCCGGCAGATTTTTCGCGGCACTTTATAGGAGGCCAGCCGCTCCCGGCAGAAGGCGATCACCGCCTGCTCATCCAGTTCCACGCCGTCCCGGACCCGGACCACGGCCACGGGCACCTGTCCCCACTGCTCATCGGGGACACCCACCACACCCGCCTCCACAATGTGCGGGTGGGCAGAGAGAACCGCCTCCACTTCCGCCGGGTACACATTTTCACCGCCCGAGATGATCAGATCATGGCGCCGGTCCAGGACGTACAAAAACCCTTCGTCATCCAAATAGCCGAGGTCACCGGTGTGGAGCCAGCCGTCCCGGATCGCCTTCGCCGTCTCCTCCGGCCTCCCGAAGTAACCGGCCGTCACATTGGGGCCGCGGATCAGGATTTCGCCAACCTCTCCCGGCGCCGTTTCTTCGCCATCCGACGCAATCCGAAGCTCTACAGGAAACAGGGGTTTGCCGGCCGAGCCCAGTTTGCGCAACGCCTCATGGGGAGGCAGCGTCACCACCTGCGAGGCGGTTTCGGTCATGCCGTACGTCTGGACCACCGGAATCCCCCGCTCCGCGCACGCTTCCAAGAGCGTTCGGGGAGCCGGCCCCCCGCCCAACAGGACACAGCGCAGGTGTGACGGGTAGGGCCTGTTCCCCTGCGCCTCCAGCATCCGCCGGAGCATGTTGCTGACCACCGAAATGATGGTCACTTTTTCCTCTTCAATCACCCGGTTCACCTCGTCCGGGTCAAAGCCGGGAAGAAGCACCATCGGAATGCCCAGGATGACACTGCGCATGAGGATCGAAAGGCCGCTCACATGAAACAGCGGCACACAGGCAAGCCACCGGTCATCCGGCAGGTTGCCGAGATTCAACGCCGAGCCGATGGCGCTCCACCAATGGTTTCCATAGGTCAGCATGGCTCCCTTGGGTTTGCCTGTCGTGCCCGATGTATAAATGATGCAGTGAACCTGGTTGCGGTCCAGATGTTCCAGAATATGGGATTCGCATTCAGAGTGACGAGCGCCGGAATGATCCCGATGGCCGGTCTGGCACAAAAGAGGCCTGCCCTCCAGCACCTGTTCCAGCTGAACCGCCTTCAAATCGGAAAACCGTTCCAGCAGCCCGGCCGCCTTCCGTTCATGGGCTGCGTCATAAAAAAACAGGTGCGGCTTGACATCCTGCACCTGCCATGCCAGTTCGCTGACGCTCAGCCTCACGTTGAACGGAACCAGCACGGCGCCCCGTTTCATCAAGGCATGAATCAGGGTCACCAGATGCGCTCCGTTCTGGCAAAGCACCGCCACCCGATCCCCGGTGCCCACGCCGAGCCGGGCCAGTTCCTGGGCCAGCTTGCGCGCCCGGCTCTCCAGTTCGGCAAAGGTCCATCTCACCTCGCCCGCAATGAGCGCCAGCTTCCCTGGGGAAAGCGTCGCCTGCCGGGCCAGCCAGTTGGGCATGCGGCTTTGTTCCAACCTTTTTCCTCCTTCCGTCCATCAGGGAAAACGGGGAAACTTGGAAAAATCGGGTTTTCTCTTTTCCAGGAAGGCGTTTTTTCCTTCTTTCGCCTCGTCCGTCAAGTAATACAACAGCGTGGCGTCACCCGCCAGTTGCTGGATGCCCGCCAGCCCGTCCGTGTCGGCGTTGAAGGCCGCCTTCAGGAAACGGATGGCCGTCGGGCTCTTTTCCAGGATCTCTTTCGCCCACTGGATGGTTTCTTCCTCCAGTCTCTCCAAAGGCACCACCGCGTTGACCAGCCCCATCTCCAATGCTTGTTGAGCGGTGTATTGCCGGCACAGGTACCAGATTTCCCGCGCTTTCTTGTGTCCGACCACCCGGGCCAGGTAAGTGGCGCCATATCCGGCGTCAAAGCTGCCCACTTTCGGCCCCGTCTGGCCGAATATGGCATTGTCGGCGGCAATGGTCAGGTCGCACACCAGATGAAGCACATGCCCGCCGCCGATCGCGTACCCGGCCACCATCGCGATCACCGGTTTCGGCAGTGTCCGAATTTGCCGCTGAAGATCCAGTACGTTGAGGCGCGGCACCTGATCTTTTCCGACATATCCGCCGTCCCCGCGCACCCGCTGATCGCCGCCGGAACAGAAGGCTTCCGTCCCTGCCCCGGTCAGGATCACGACGCCGATATCGCTGTCATCCCTGGCGGCGGCAAAAGCATCCATCATTTCCATCACTGTCTCGGGCCGGAAGGCGTTTCTCACCTCCGGACGGTTGATCGTGATCTTGGCGATGCCTTCATACGTTTCATACAAGATGTCGTTATAAGTTCGCGCCGTTTTCCATTCCACAGCCATTTGGCAATCCCTGCCTTTCCTCCTGATAATGTGATGATGAAAGGATTGGTTTTGCGGTTTCAGTCGCCGTTTGCAAGTTCGCCGCCTTTGCCTCTGCCGATGGGACGTTGTTGGTCCAGGAAGGCCAACACCTCCGCTTGAAACCTGGCCGGCTGTTCCAGGTGGACGGCATGTCCCGCCTCCGGGATCGGATGCCATACGCCACGCGGAAACTGTCCTACCATCCATTGTGCCAAATCGCCATACTTTTCATCAAGTTCGCCGGTCAGGAGCAGCACCGGCATCTGCAGTTCCCGCAGCCGCGCATGCAAGGGGGCTTGGACGCCTGCCCCCATTCCGCGCAAACTGCCCGCCAGACCCTGCGGCCGTTGCGCGCGCCGCTGTTCCCGCAACCGCTGCCGGGTCGCCGACGGCAGGGACTTCTGGCTGGCAAACAAAGGAAGGGCTTCCCAGTAGGCGGCAAACCACTCGATCCCCTTTTGCTCAATCTGCTGCGCCAGCCGCTCATCCTGCTGACGGCGGGCCTCGCGTTCCTGCGCATCGGCAATGCCCGGGGAGGCGCTTTCCAGGATCAATGCCCTTACCCGTTCAGGCGCGGCCAGTGCGAGGTGAAGCGCCACCCGGCCGCCCATGGAATAACCCAGGAGGTGAAACGCTCCGATCCCCAGCTGATCGAGAATCGACAACAGATCGTGCACCACCCGCTCCATTCGGTAGTATTTCAGGTCGGCCGGCGCATCCGTCCGTCCGTGACCGGGCAAATCGACGGCCAGCACCTGATAGTGCCTGCTCCACGCTTCGACGAAAGGGCTCCAGGTTTCCGTGCTCCCGGTAAAACCGTGCAGCAGGAGCAGGACTTGGCCCTCCCCCGTCCTCTCCACGTAGTACTTCATGTCATTGATCTGAAGAATCATCTTCCCGCCTCCATCCGATTCGTCTACAGGGAGGCTTCCAGCGCCTGAGCCACTTCCCGCCAGATCTGCCGGTGAGCGTTCAGGTTCGCGTCACGCCGGCTGGGCACCTCGATCACGGACAGGCCGCCTTTTTCGAGGCTCGTGCGCACTGCCTGGGAAAACTGCTCCCAGTCACCCACGCGGCGGTAACGCCCGCCGTACATCTTCACCACCGGTTCAAAGGAGAGACCGTGCGGCGTGCCGAACAAAGCCTCGAAATGTTCAGGATGTTCCGCTTGCGGCAGAAAAGAAAAGATCCCGCCGCCATCATTGTTGACCAGGATCACCGTCAGGTTCAGCCGGTGCAATTTGGCTGCCAAAAGCCCGTTCAAGTCGTGGTAAAACGACAAATCGCCAATCACCAGAATGACCGGTTCTTCCCCCGCCGCGCTGGCTCCCAGCGCGCTGGAAACTACGCCGTCAATGCCGTTTGCCCCACGGTTGGCCAAGAAAAACAGCTCCTTTTGCAGGGCGGGAAAAAAGCTGTCCAGATCCCGCACCGGCATGCTGTTTCCCACGTACAGCAGGCAGCCTTCCGGAAGCAGGCCGGCCAGTTCGGGAAACAGGCGGCCTTCGAACAGGCCGGTATCCGCATCACCCGCAACGGCATCGGCATCGGACATCCTGCGTTCCACCGTCTGGCGCGCCAGCCGGTTGGCTTTCTGCCACCAGGAAAGCCATTCTCCGCCGGTTTTGCGTCCCTCACCGGCAAACGCTCCGCGGTTTTGCGGTTGCGCCGCTTCGCCCAACTGCACGCACAACCGCTCACACACCCAGGCCGGGTCGGCCTGGAGCACTTCTGCGGCTGAAAAGACGGGATCATGCCACATGGCGTGGCCATCCACCACAATTTGGCGGGCATCCGCATGGCGGCTCAAATACTGCAGCAACGGCTTGGACACCGGCAAGGCCCCAAAACGCAGCACCACTTCCGGTTTGGCCTTCTCCGCAAACGCGGTCACCCGCAACAGGGCATCATACATCTCCACCACCGCCGAAAGCGGATGGCGACCGCAACGCACCTGCGAAAGCGGATCAGCGAGAAGCGGATACTGGAGCCTCTCCGCCAGTTTGCCGACTGCCCGGGCAAAAGCGGGATCGGTCTGCGGACCGCAGACGATCACGCCCCGTTTCGTTCCGGACAACCATCCGGCCAGGCGCTCGATCGTCCCATCGTCAAGCACCAGGCGGCCGCTCCTGACCGCCACATAAGGCGCCTCCCCGCCGCTTCGCAGATTCCCGTCGTGCCATCCGTCGACGGGATTTCCCAAACGCCTTCCGTCACGGCACTCTTCTCCCCGGTCTCCCAGCGGCATCCTGCCGCCTGACCACGGATCCCGCTCACCGGCAGTCATTTCAGGCGGAGGTTCCGGAACCAACGGTTCACGAAATGGAAAATTCAGATGAACCGGCCCGGGGAAACTCCCTTGTGCCAACGCCACCGCCTTGGCGGCCACTGTCCGCACATATCGCAGCAGTTCAGGCGACGTTTCCGGCAGCGCCATCTCCATGAACCATCGGACATGCCGGCCATACAGATGCACCTGATCAATCGTCTGTGGCGCTCCCGCATCCCGCAGCTCCGGCGGCCGATCAGCCGTCAGGACCACAAGCGGTACACGGGCATAATGGGCCTCTACCACAGCCGGGGCAAAGTTCACCGCAGCTGTACCCGATGTGCAGAGCAAAGCGACCGGTTCCCGCAACCGTTTTGCCATGCCGAGCGCGAAAAAGGCAGCTGAACGCTCATCCAGATGCAGCCAGCAGCGGATGCGCGGATGCTCGGCAAGCCGCATCGCCAGCGGCGTCGAACGGGAACCGGGACAATACACCACATGGCGCACACCGTTTCGGGACAACTCTTCAATAAAGGCATTCAGGTAGACGTACATCGCCTGCGACCGGTTCATCGTCCAGCACTTCCAATCGCATACAACATCGGAAACATTTTCAACCGCGTCTCTTCCCATTCTTCCTGCGGATCGGAATTGCCCATGATCCCGCATCCGGCAAACAACACCGCCTCATCCTCCCTTATCAGCGCCGAGCGGATGGCCACTGCAAACTCCCCGTTTCCTTCGCTGTCCAGCCATCCGACCGGTGCCGCATACCATCCCCGATCCATCTGCTCCAACTCACGTATCCGCGCCAACGCCGCCGCGCGGGGGTATCCTCCCACGGCCGGCGTCGGGTGCAGGGCCTTCACCAGCGTCAGCAAATGATGTCCCGGCCGCAGCCGTCCGGTGACCGGCGTATACAGGTGCTGAATGTCCCGCAGCTTCATCAGGACCGGCTCTGCCGGCACTTCCAGCGCGGCACAGGACGGGGTGAGGGCTTCCCGAAGCATCTCCACCACAACGGCATGTTCCGCCCGGTTTTTCGCATCGGCCAGCAACAGTGCGCCCAACCGCTCATCTTCCGCCGGCGTCTTGCCGCGGGCAACCGATCCGGCGAGGCAAGTCGCCCGAACCTCCTGCCTCTCCACTTCCACCAGCCGCTCGGGTGTCGCTCCGAGGAAACAACTGGCGCCGCGGCGGACAGCAAACAGGTAACAGTCACGCCCCTGGCGCTGTCGCAACGCCTCTAAGATCGCCGCCGGGAAAAACGGCTGTTCCGCTTTCAGAATCAAATCCCGCGCCAGGACCACTTTTTTCAGATGTCCATCCCGTATCTCTTTCGCCACCTGCCTGACAGCCCGTTTCCAGGTTTCCGGATCCCTTTCATGGACGGACAGGCC
>Ga0066871_100779_pt1 | contig 14278 bp, 13 predicted proteins | sample CeladaPassage60B_FD_62209 | JGI IMG/M metagenome (GOLD analysis project Ga0066871, IMG submission 62209) | Cellulose-adapted microbial communities from the Joint BioEnergy Institute, USA - Passage3 60B | ecosystem: Engineered > Bioreactor > Continuous culture > Unclassified | place: USA...
AAGAAGCGCTGGAGTGTTTGCAAAATTACCACTGGCCGGGAAATATCCGCCAGTTGCGAAATGCGATGGAATACGCCGTGACGATGGCTGAGGGCGAACGGATTACACCTGATGAGCTGCCAGCCGAGATGAGACGCCTTGAATATTCGGTTCGCTCGATTCGAAGTCCGGCGGCCTCGTTGTCGCCCGTCGAACAGGCAGAGGCCAGGTGGATCCGTGACGTGTTGGCGAAGCACCGTTTTGACCTGGGTGCAGCCGCACGGGAATTGAACATGAATCGCAGTTCAATATACAGAAAGATTAAAAAATATGGGATGGATATCCGGGAATTAAAAAAATCTTTGGTGTGAGGAGGAATGCATGATGGCACGTGGATGCAAAGTGACGGTTGTGGATTGCGGTCCGTTGACGCTGGACAAGGGGATTCTGATGACGGGAGCATCGGGTCAGGTCACCATTCCCTCCAGCGTTTGGGTGATTGAGCATCCTAGACACGGGGTGATTCTCTTTGACACAGGGGTGAACTATTTGGTGGCCGATCCGGAGACGGCCGAGACCCATTGGGGACCGGGCATGAGAGAAGCCTTTGGCTGTACGTTGACCCGCGAGATGGCCGTTGATCAGCAATTGATCCGTTTGGGCTATAAGTTGGAAGATGTGAAATATGTCATTCTCTCCCATATGCACCTGGACCACGCTGGAGGCATGTGCCATTTTCCAAACGCGACATTTGTCGTGCAAAAGGATGAGCTGCGCTTTGCCTGGTGGCCGGATCATTTTCCGGGGTTGGTCTATTGTTACAACGATTACAAGGACACGCGAGGATTCAAGTATTTGCAGTTGACAAGCGACGTGGATCTGTTCCAGGACGGCACGATTCAGCTGATCCGCACGCCTGGACATACCCCGGGGCATCAGGCCATGATCCTGAGGCTGGAGAATCGCGGGCCGATTTGCCTGGCGGCAGATACCTCCCACCTTTACGAGGCATATGCCAACAATGCGCCCATGCCCTATGACTGGAACGTGGAGGTGCTGACGGACTCTTATGCGAGATTGCGGGTCATTGAGCAGGCTGGGATTCCGCTGTTCTTCTCGCATGATCCGGAACATTTTCAGGCGCTGCACGGAAAATGGGTGGATTAAAGGGGGGGAAACGCATGGATGGCCGGATGTTTCGAAATATTGCCGGGAGATTCGCGACGGGCGTGACGGTTGTCACGACCATCAATAAGCAGGGGCGGCCGGTGGGCATGACGGCCAATTCGTTCACTTCTTTGTCGCTTGATCCGCCTTTGGTGCTGTTTTGCATCGGCAAATCGGCCAGTTTGTTTTCCGACTTCATGGAGGCGTCGGCCTTTGCCGTCAACATTTTGGCGGCCGAGCAGGAAGCGCTGTCCCGCCATTTTGCCGCCAAAGAGATCGATCGCTTTGCCGGCGTCTCCTATCTGACGGCCAAGACCGGATCGCCGATTCTTCAGGATGTGCTGGGCTATTTCGATTGCCAGGTGGAAGCCCGTTATGAAGGCGGGGACCACATCATCATGATTGGCCGCGTGGTGGACGGCCAGGAGCGGGACGGCGCACCGCTGGTTTTCTACGGCGGCAAGTATGGCCGGCTGGCAGGTTAGGCCTGCTTTCGAGGGGAGAGATGCGAAGGTTCTGGAACGGGAAAAGAGGATTCATAATAATCAAGAAAAAGATATAATGAAGGATAGTACGTCGTTTTTAAAAATAGAAATCTTTTGAGGAGGTATTTAGCCCATGTACCCGATTCCGGAATCTGTTCAGGCTTTTCTCAGGTCACCGAAAAAACACCTGATCGGCGGCGAATGGGTGGAGTCAGCCAGCGGGAATACCTTCCCCGTGTTTAATCCCTCCAATGGGGAGATCATTGCCCAGGCTGCGCGCGGTGACGCGGCAGACATTGACCGGGCGGTGCAGGCAGCGCGGCAGGCGTTTGAACAGGGGGATTGGCCGGCTTACACGCCTTATGAACGGAGCCAATTGTTGCACCGGCTGGCCGATTTGCTGGAGGCGCATCAGGAGGAGCTGGCTGTCCTGGAGTCGCTTGATACCGGAAAGCCGATCCGCGATTCCAGGCGGATCGATGTTCCGGCAACGATTCGCCACTTCCGCTATTATGCCGGCTGGGCCAACAAGATTACGGGAGACACCATTTCCCATTCGCAACGCGGGAATTACCTGGCTTATACGGTGCGGGAGCCGATGGGCGTGGTCGGGCAGATCATTCCGTGGAATTTTCCGATCCTCATGGCCGCCTGGAAACTTGCGGCTGCATTGGCCTGTGGCAACACGGTGGTGCTGAAACCGGCGGAACAAACCCCGTTGTCGGCATTGAGGCTCGGCGAACTGGCCATGGAGGCAGGTTTCCCCAAAGGGGTCATCAATATCGTCACCGGTTTCGGCGAGGAGGCCGGGGCGGCATTGGTGGCCCACCCGGATGTGGATAAGGTGGCTTTTACCGGTTCCACTGCCGTCGGTCAGGAGATCATGCGGGCCGCGGCCGGGAACCTGAAGGCGGTCTCTCTGGAGCTGGGCGGCAAGTCACCCAACGTGATCTTTGCCGATGCGGACTTAAAGCGCGCCATTCCCAACGCCTTTTTTGCCCTGTTTTACAACCAGGGGCAAGTTTGCGGCGCCGGTTCCCGCCTGTTTGTCGAAAAGTCCATTGCCGATCAGGTCGTGGAGGGTCTCGTCCAGATGGCCAAACAGATGAAGATAGGACCCAGCCTGGACCCTGAAACCCGTTTTGGCCCGGTGGTGAGTCAGGAACACCTGGAGCGGATCGAGCGGTACATTGAACTGGGCAAACAGGAAGGGGCCGAGGTGGCTCTCGCGGGAGGAAGGATGGCAGAGGCAGGCAGCGGTTACTTTGTTTCGCCCACGATCTTCACCAATGTCGATAACAAGATGCGCATTGCGCAAGAGGAGATCTTCGGTCCGGTTTTGGGCGTTCAGGTGTTTGAAGAGCTGGAAGAGGTCATCGAGCGGTGCAACGACACCATTTATGGCCTGGCCGCGGGCGTCTGGACGAGCAATATCCGGACGGCACAGTGGATGACCAAGCGCCTGAAGGCCGGAACCGTATGGGTCAATTGTTACAATGTCCTGGATGATGCGGTGCCTTTTGGCGGATACAAGTACAGCGGCATTGGCCGTGAGATGGGCAGTTATGCGCTGGAATTGTACACGCAGGTCAAGAGCGTGTGGGTCAATTACGATTAGTGAGTTGGTGGGCTGCATGGAAACGAAAAAGATAAAGAATCTGATCCGCGGTATCCTGTCTTCCGAAACCAGGCTTTCCTTGCGAAAGGAATGCGTCAATATCGGTTATGAATGCCATTTGGACGTGGTTTCCCGGGAGCGGGAAAATGGAGAATATTTCCTGGTGGGTTACATCGTGACCCACCGGGCGTTTCCCCACATGAAAGAGGATCACCGGTACGTTCAACATATTTTCAAGTTGCTCTATGAGCTGGAACGCATTCCGGCAAAACGCAGGGTCCTTATCTTTGCCGACAGTACATTATACGGAAAATTCAATAAATGGTATCCGGTCAGGGATCGTCGGGGTGTTGAGATTCGCTGCATCGATTTGAGCGAGATGTCCGCAGGCCAAGGGAAACGGCATGAGAAGAAACGATGGGCAGATAGCGGGTGAAACCGTGCGCGCCGCTATCTGCCCTTGTTTTACTTGCTGTTTTGTTTGCCCAGCCATTGATCGACCAACGCCTGATTTTCTTCCACCCATCTTCTCACCACAGCAAGCTCGTCGTTGCCTTTGTTGAAGATTTCGTTCTCCATCTCACCAAGCTCGGCATCACTCAGCTTAAATCGCTTGAGCGCATCAGCCACTTCAGGATATTGTTCGCTGAAGCCTTTGTGGGCAAGGATCCGGATTTCTTCCCCTTCAGGGATCACCTTTTTTGGATCTTCCAGGTATTTCAAGTCCCATTCGGTGAACATCCAGTGCGGATTCCAACCGAGAAAGACGATCGGTTCCTGCATCTGGTAAGCTTTTCGCACCTTGCTCAACATCGCCGCCTCGCTGGAGGAGATCAGTTTGTAGGAAAGCCCGTATGCGGGGATGACCTTTTCCTCCACTAATCGCATCACGCTGGCCCCGGCATCGATGCCGACGATTTCCCCCTTGAAGGCTTCCTTATGCTTCTCCAGATCGGCGATCGCATTCACTTCTTTCATATAGGAAGGAACGGCCAGACCGGTGTAGGCTTTGCCTTCATACCAACTGCCCAGATCTTCCAGTTGATTCCCTAATTTTTCCCAATAGTTTCGATGAAAACCGGGCAACCACGCGTCCAGGAACAGATCCAGATCGCCTTGTGCCAGCCCCTTGTACAAGGGGGCCACGTCCAGTTCTTTCAGCTCTACCTGATAACCTTCCCTTTCCAAAATCACTTTCCACAAGTTGGATACCACAATCGCTTCAGCCCAGTCGACGAGGCCGATGCGGATGGTGCCCTGCGGAGCGGCGGGATTGGAAGATTGATTTGGGGACACTTGACTTGGCGCGGATACGCTGCAAGCGGTGAACAGGATAGAGAAGATGAGGATCAGAGAGCCAATAGCACCGTGGTGAAGCCGGCTTCTTTGTCGATCGTTCACGATCATGCCTCCCATTCCATTCATGCTCGATCTTGCCAACACAAAAAGCCACGACAACGCAAAAAGCCACGAGAAGAGACGTTTCCCGTGGCTAAACAGGCGCCATCACAAGCGGATCTCGCCTTCGATCAACCATGGACTTCCCTCCTTCCGGTACGCTTACGAGGTTAGCTGACGGGTTCGGGCGCCAGAATCGCCCTACCCGCGAGAGGCAAAGGGTTGTTCATCCCTGTTGTCTCCGCGCGGGACTCACCCCTGCGTGCACCATGGACACGCCCATTCGGTTCCCCCGCTTCCCTGACGGGAATTCAGCGAATTGAAGAGGCAATATGACCTGTGCCATGTGATGGAATTTTCATACTCCATTGTAACTTGCTCGTCGCGGGCATGTAAAACACCGTATTCAGACTTGTCGTTATTTCTCGCAAGATAATCACGTATCTGACCCCGTGTCGTTGCGATTGGCCAGAAAAACGGCCGATTCTTCTCAATCGCACGGCAAAAGATGCGGAAGGTGTGAGGCATGAATAATGATTGTGTTTCTTTCAAGGTTGGATTACAATTATTTAATGATCTATAGTGTTTATATGATATTGTATCCAATATCCTGTGAAAACGCTGCATCAGGAGTGATCACAACATGACACGGGCGTTGGAGGGCATCCGGGTTCTTGACTTGTCCCGAACCTTGGCGGGCCCTTTTTGTACGATGTTGCTGGGCGACATGGGCGCGGACATCATCAAGGTGGAACAACCGGGAACGGGTGACGAATCGCGGCGTTTTACCCCGCCGGCGGTCGCAGGAGAGAGTGCCTACTTTCTCGCCTCGAACCGGAACAAGCGAAGCATGACGGTAAACTTGAAAGCGGAGGAAGGTAGGCAGATCATCCTGGAACTGGCCAAGCGATCCGATGTCCTGATCGAAAACTTCCGCACCGGGACGATGGAGAAGCTGGGGTTGGGATATGAGACGCTGAAAACCGTCAACCCTCGTCTGGTGTACTGCACCATTTCCGGGTTTGGCAGGACAGGTCCAGACCGGCACAAGGCGGGGTACGATTTGCTGTTGCAAGGATATGGCGGTCTCATGAGCATCACCGGAGAACCGGATCGTCCGCCGGCCAAAGCGGGCATGTCGATTGCCGATTTGTCGACCGGTTTGTTTGCCGTATACGGCATATTGTGTGCTTTGATGGCGCGGGAAAAAACCGGGAAAGGACAGGTTGTGGACGTCAGCCTGCTGGACGGGCAGGTGGCCCTGTTGAATTATATCGCCACCGCCTATTTCATGACGGGCAAAGTGCCGGGGCGAATGGGATCGGCGCATCCGACCATCGTTCCTTACCAGGCATTTCCAACCAAGGATCAGGATATCATCATCGCCGTGGCGAATGACGGATTGTGGGCCAAGTGCTGCGCCGCCCTGGGATGGGAAGATCTGAAGGACGATCCCCGTTTCAAGAGAAATGATGATCGGGTGGCCAATCGCCAGGTTCTGATCGAGATCATGAACGAACGGCTCAAACAACGTCCGAGCGAAGAGGTATTGCGTTTATTGGATGAAGCGGGAGTCCCGTGCGGTCCGATCCACACCGTGGACCAGGTAGTTCACCATCCCCAGGTGCAGGCCAGGGGAACGATCCTGGAGCTGGACCATCCCACGGTTCCCAATCTGAAAGTACCGGGATTTGCGGTGAAGCTGTCGGATACGCCCGCTGACGTGAGATACCACCCGCCGTTGCTCGGCCAGCATACCAAAGAGATCCTGAAAGACGAATTAGGTTACTCTGAGGAGCAGATTCAGTCGCTGTATGACAGAGGCGTCCTTTAAAAAACCCATTTCGTTTGCTGGATTTTAAACGGGAAGATGGATTAGATAAGTGTGGAAATCACAGCGGATCGCTGATAGCAGAAGGAGGATGCCCAATGGGCCTTCTGGAAGGAGTGCGCGTTTTGGACTTGACCCGGTTGCTTCCGGGTCCTTTTTGCACGATGCTGCTGGCGGATTATGGCGCCGAAGTCATCAAGGTGGAGCAACCGGGGACCGGCGATTACGGCCGGAATGTGGAGCCGTATATCCAAGGATACAGCGCGCGTCATTTGACCATCAATCGTAACAAAAAGAGCCTCACGCTTGACTTGAAGCGCGAAAAGGGCAAAGAGATTTTTTGCGCCCTGGCCAAAGAGGCTGACGTGATTGTCGAAAGCTTCCGGCCCGGTGTGATGAAAAAGCTGGGGCTTTCCTATGAAGAGATATCCGCAATCAATCCCGGCATCGTATACTGTTCCATCAGTGGGTACGGTCAGGATGGCCCTTATCGGCATCTCCCTGGCCATGACATCAATTACATTGGGTATAGCGGCGTTTTGGGATTGATCGGGCTCAAAGATGGGCAGCCTGTCGTGCCAGGTGTGCAGATAGCGGATATTGGCGGCGGTTCGCTGATGGCGCTGGCTGGCATCCTGATGGCTCTCTATTATAAGGAAAAGACGGGGAAGGGACAGTTTGTGGATGTTTCCATGCTGGATGGAGCCATTTCCTGGATAGCGGGGTATGCCTCCGGGTATTTCGCAGACGGCCAAGTTCCGAAGCGAGGCGAGATTCGCCTTTCCGGAAAATACGCTTGTTATGATGTATACCCGACCAAAGATGGCAAGTATCTTTCGGTTGGCGCATTGGAAGAGAAGTTTTGGCGCCGCCTCTGCGAGTTGCTGGACAAGGAAGAGTGGATCGGGCAGAGGATGGCTCCGCCGGAGGTACAGGATCAAATGCGGCGGGAGCTGCGGGAGATTTTTCTGCAGAAAGACCAGGCGGAGTGGCTGAGTCTCCTGAAAGAAGAGGAGACCTGTGTTGGACCGGTATACGATCTGGATGAAGTGTTTTCCGATCCGCAGGTACTGGCCAGAAATATGGTGATTGAAACGGAACACCCGGTATTGGGAGTGCTGAAACAAGTAGGGTTTCCGCTCAAGTTTTCGCATGCTTCTGGGGCCGTCCGAAGACATGCTCCGGAGCTCGGGGAACACAATCAAGAGATTTTAACCGAGCTGGGGTTCTCATTGGAAGAGATTGAAAAGCTGGCACTTGATCGGATAATTTGAAAACAAGAACAAATCGACATCAAATTGCGCACAGGAATCTAAAGTGCTATGATTTCGATGTGCGCAATTAAACAGGATTTTATTGTGTGAATATTTGCATTAAAGGAGGGTGGAAATGGAAACAGCACGGCAGATAAAAAAGCTCAAGACACCAAAAGAAGCGCTGCAGCCCATCAAATCGGGACAAACGGTGATGGTCGGCGGTTTCGGTTTGTCGGGCACGCCGATTACCCTCTTATATCACCTTTTGGAGATGCCTGTAAAGGATCTGACCATTATCAGCAACAACCTGGGAGAGAGCAACAGGGGCCTGGGGAAACTGTTGTTGAATCGTCAGATCAAAAAGGCGATTGGTTCCTTCTTCACGTCCAACCGGGACGCCATCGCGATGTGGGAGCGGGGCGAGGTGGAGCTGGAACTGTTGCCCCAAGGCACACTGGCTGAGGCGATCCGTGCGGGAGGGGCGGGAATTGGCGGCTTTTACACGCCGACTGCTGTCGGAACCGAGCTGGCCAAAGGAAAAGAGGAACGGGTAATCGATGGAAAACGGTACATTTTTGAAAAGGCTTTAAAGGCCGATGTGGCATTGATCAAGGCGTACAAAGCCGATGAACTGGGGAATCTGATTTACTGGAAGACGGCCGACAATTTCAACTCGATCATGGCTACCGCCGCCGATTATGTGGTGGCGCAGGTCGACGAGATTGTGCCGGTAGGCGCTTTGTCGCCTGAAGAGATAAAAACGCCGCATCTCTACGTGGATGCCCTTGTCTTGAATGAGCATCTTCCGGTGGAATAAATCATCCTATCACGAGGAGGTCATGCTGGATGGAAGTCAAAAAAATTGCCGTGATTGGCGCAGGAACGATGGGACGCGGCATTGCCCACGTGGCGGCTGCAGGCGGTTTTGAGGTCTCCCTGCAGGACATTTCGGATGAGCAGCTGAAACAGGCGCTGGTCACCATTGAAAACAACATGAAAAAAGCTGTCGAGATCGGAAAGATGACAGCGGATGAGGTTGACAAGGCACTGGCCCGGATCACCACCACGACCAGCCTGGAAGAGGCTGCCAAAGATGCCGATCTGGTGATTGAGGCTGTGCTGGAGCTGATGGATCTGAAAATCGAGGTATTCCAGAAGCTGGACAAAATCTGCAAACCGGAGACGGTACTGGCGACCAACACGTCGACGATGAGTCCGACGGAAATCGCCGCAGCCACGAACCGGCCGGATCGATGCATTGCCATGCACTTCTTCAACCCCGTGCACAAGATGAAACTGGTGGAGATCATCCGCGGCCTGGACACGTCGGATGAAACCTATGAAATTGCCCGTAAGGTTTCCGTCCAGATGGGCAAGGAAACGGTGCAAGTGAACGAGTTTCCTGGCTTTGTCACCAGCCGGATGAACTGCCTGATTGGCAATGAAGCGATGAACATGCTGATGGAAGGGGTTGCCTCTGCGGAGGATATCGACAAGGCGATCAAACTGGGCTTGAACCATCCGATGGGACCCCTTGAGTTGGCCGACCTGGTGGGGCTGGACACGCGCTTGCGGAACATGGAATATCTCCATAAGACGTTGGGAGAACGTTTCCGTCCCAGTCCGATTCTCGTCAAGTACGTCAAGGCGGGGCGGCTTGGCCGCAAATCGGGGAGAGGGTTTTACGACTATACCAAGAAATGAGCGGGGCAAGCTGCGGGAATTTATGACAAAAAACAACGTTTGCTGTTCGCAAAATAGAAAACATCTGATAAACTATGGTTGAACGTATTCATACATCATAAGTCAGACGACGATCTGAAAGGAGTACGAAGAATGGACTTTCGTCTGCCGAAAGAGATCGAGATGCTGAAGCAGACCGTGAAAGATTTTGTCTATAACACGGTCGATCCGCGTGCGCAGGAGATTGAGGAAAAGGATGAAATTCCGGCTGACATCATGGAAATGAGCAAGGAGCTGGGATTGTTCGGCCTCAGCATTCCGGAAGAGTATGGCGGACTCGGAATCGGCATGGTCGGAAAATGTGCCGTCTATGAGGAATTGGGCAAGACGCATAACGGTTTCACCACGGTGATTGGCGGGCACACCGCCATCGGGACGGTCGGTATCGTCGAAATGGGGACGGAAGAACAGAAGAAAAAGTACCTTCCCAAAATGGCGAGCGGTGAATGGATTGGCGCCTTCGCGCTGACAGAACCCAGCGCCGGTTCCAACGCGGCCAACCTCAAGACAACCGCGGTCCGCAAGGGTGACAAGTACATCCTCAACGGTTCCAAACACTTCATTACGAATGGAACCATCGCCCATGTCTTTACCGTGATGGCTGTCACCGATCCCAGCAAGGGACCGAAAGGGATCACGTCGTTTATCGTGGAAAGGGATTTCCCCGGTTTCCGTATCGGCAAAGTGGAAAAGAAGATGGGGCTGCGCGGGTCCCATTCGGTGGAGCTGTTCTTTGAGGATTGCGAGGTTCCTGTGGAAAACGTCCTTGGCAAAGAAGGCGAAGGGTATGTCAACGCGCTGAAGATTCTGGCCAACGGACGGGCAGGTCTGGCTGCACGGAACCTGGGATCCTGTATCAAGCTGCTGGAGCTGTCGATGGATTACGCGATGCAGCGCGTGCAGTTCGGCAAGCCGATTTTCGAGCAGCAGATCATCCAGCACTATCTGGCGGAAATGGCGTTGGACATTGAAACGCTGCGTTCGATGGTATATCGCGTCGCCTGGATGACCGACGAGAAAATGAATGTGATCAAGGAGGCGGCCATGGTCAAGCTGCTCGGTTCCGAGGTGTACAACCGGGTTGCCGACAAGGCCGTCCAAATCCACGGCGGAATGGGTTATATGAAGGAATACCCGATTGAACGCTATTATCGCGACGCGCGGATTACCAAGATTTATGAAGGCACGTCTGAAATCCAGAAGAACATTATTGCCGCACAGCTGAAAAAAGAGTATGCGAAATCCTGAAATTTCAAATCGAGGGAGTGAGTCCAATGCGCGAAGTGGTGATTGTTGAAGGAGTGCGTACCGCCATTGGGCGGATGGGCGGTACGCTGAAGGATGTGGAGCCCGATTACCTGGCTGCCCGCGTGATTGAGGAGCTGCTTCGGCGGACCGGCGTGGACGGGGCGATGATTGACGAGGTCATTCTGGGGCATGTCAAGCAAAGCGCCGATCAGCCGAACATCGCACGCAAGGCGGCCTTGCGTGCCGGTTTGCCGATTGAGGTTCCCGGCTACACCGTACACCGGCAGTGCGGTTCCGGGTTGCAGGCAATCAACAACGCGGCGCAAGCGATTATGTGCGGCCTGGCCGATATCGTGATCGCCGGCGGAACCGAGAGCATGAGTACGGCACCCTATTATATCCGGGGCTTGCGTTTTGGTTTGCATGCAGGAAATGGCGTGGTCTGCGACCCGAACACCGAAAGCCAGCCCAAGGCCCAGCCTGAGGAGGTCTGGGGGAGCAACTTGACGATGGGATTGACAGCGGAGAACCTGGCCGAGATGTACAACATCAGCCGCCAGGAGCAGGATGAATTTGCGCTTCGCAGCCAGGAGCTGGCCCATCAGGCCATCGAGGCGGGCCGCTTCAAGGATGAGATTGTTCCCTATGAGGTAAAAACGAAGAAGGGAACGATCCTCTTTGAAGTGGATGAGCATCCGCGGAAAACCTCCTTGGAGGCTCTGGCCAAACTGCCTGCCGTCTTCAAGGAAGGGGGCACCGTGACAGCCGGAAACTCCAGCGGCCGGAACGACGCTGCGGCAGTCACGCTGGTGATGTCCAGGGAAAAGGCGGAAGAATTGGGGCTTCAGCCGAAGATGCGCATTGTCTCTCAGGCGGTGGCGGGTGTGCGGCCCGATATCATGGGCATCGGTCCGGTGCCGGCGACGCAAAAAGCCCTGAAACTGGCCGGTTTGACGCTGGATGATATTGATCTCATCGAACTGAACGAGGCTTTTGCGGCACAAACGCTTGCTGTCGTGAAAGAGCTGGGCATCGACATGAACAAACTGAACGTCAATGGCGGCGCGATTGCCCTGGGTCATCCGCTGGGCGCGACATGTGCGATCCTGACCATCAAATTGATGAACGAGATGAAGCGCCGCGGCAGCAAGTATGGCATTGTCACGGCCTGCATCGGCGGAGGCCTGGGCATTACGACCGTTTTTGAGAACCTGCAGGTTTAATGAGCACACCGTTGAGAGGAGGTGAACGGATTGGCAAAAAGGGATCCTGAACACGTTCTGATTGCCAAACGTGTCGCCCTGGAATTGCGCGATGGCGATGTGGTCAATCTGGGTGTAGGCATTCCGACGCTGGTTCCGGACTACATGCCGGAAGGGAAAGTGGTTTTCCTGCAGTCGGAGAACGGCTTGCTGGGCATGGGTCCGACGCCTCCCCCGGAAGAGGTGGACATGGAGTTTATCAACGCCAGCAAACAGCCGGTAACCGCCATTCCCGGCGCTTCCATCTTCAACAGCGCGGAATCGTTTGCGATGATTCGCGGCGGACACATTGATGTGGCTGTATTGGGTGCCCTGCAGGTGGATCAGACAGGGATGATCGCCAACTGGCTGATTCCTGGCCGTCCGATTTTGGGAGTAGGAGGGGCGATGGATCTGGTGGCGGGGGCGAAAAAAATCATCCTGGCAATGACCCATACGTCCAAGGACGGCAAGCCCAAACTCCTGAAAAAGTTGACCTTTCCGATCAGCGGCATTCGCAAGGCGGAGATGGTGATCACGGAAAAAGCGGTTTTCCGGTTTGCGGATGACAAGATGATCCTGCTGGAGATCCATCCGGACATGACCGTGGATGAACTTCGGGCGATCACGGAGGCTGAGTTTGAGGTCAGTTCTGATCTCAAGCCGTACGCTGTCCAGCAAGAGGTCCATGCGTAACCGGGCGCCATTTGCACGGAAGCGATGGAGACATGGATGGTCGGAGTACCTAAGATTCTGGTAGGCTTGGCGAAAGCCAGGCCTACCTTTCTAACGAGAACATTCGGACAAATAAAAATCTGAACCTTATTTGATAAAGGAGTGGAAAAGGATGGGATATCAAAATATTCTGGTTGAGGTAAAAGGGGCGATTGCCAAGATTACGATTAACCGTCCCGAGGTACGCAATGCGCTGGATCCCCAAACCGTCGGCGAAATCCGTCAGGCGCTGGATGAGCTGTCGCAAAAACCGGAGGTTGGCGTGTTGATCTTTACCGGAGCGGGGGACAAATCGTTTGCCGCTGGCGCGGATATCAGCAAGCTGCGCGATCGGACCATGTTGGAAGCGCTGCAGCCGGGCATGCAGGAATTGTATACCCGCGTGGAGGCGTTTGAAAAGCCGGTGATCGCGGCGGTCAACGGGTATGCGCTGGGGGGAGGCTGCGAATTGGCGATGGCCTGTGATATCCGCATCGCATCGGAAAATGCCAAGTTTGGCCTGCCGGAATTGAACCTCGGCATCATTCCTGGTGCGGGTGGTACCCAGCGGCTGGCCCGTCTGGTCGGGAAGGGCAAGGCGAAAGAGCTGATTTTTACCGGCGAGATCATTTCGGCACAGGAGGCAGAGCGCATCGGACTGGTCAACAAAGTGGTTCCTATTGACCAACTGATCCCGGCAGCCGAAGAAATGGCGGAGAAAATGCTGAAGAAAGGTCCGGTGGCATTGCGTTTGGCCAAGTTGGCAGTGAATGTCGGCACGGAAACGGATCAAAATACCGGGATGGTCATCGAGAAACTGTCTCAAGCCATTCTCATGACCACAGAGGATAAGGTGGAAGGAACAACGGCCTTCCTGGAAAAAAGGCCGCCACGCTTTCAAGGTAGGTAATCAGACTACATAGCGGGTGGACCAGCAGAGCTGGTTGACCGGGAGAGAGTTAGGAGAGATGGGCAGTGCGGAAAAAAGTGCTGCAGATTTTGCCGATGTATGACCCCAAAGGGGAGGAGATTCTCAGGCAATCTGCCGACGTCATCTATACGGAACGTTATGATGAGGATCATCTTTGCAAAATGGTCAAAGGGGTTCACGGCATCGTCCTGCGGGCCCCAGCCAGAATCACCCGCAAGATCATCGAGGCGGCCGATTGCCTGGAAGCCATTTCCGGCGCAGGTGTTGGGGTCGACAACATTGATGTCCAGGCAGCGACAGAGCGGGGAATCCCCGTGTTGCATGCGCCCAGTCTGAACACCAACGCGACTGCGGAGCATGCCGTGGCCCTCATGCTGTCCCTGTCCAAAATGGTGGTACAAGGTGACCAAGCCATGCGGCGAAATCATTTCGCCGCCCGCGATCATATGCGCACCATGGAACTTCGCGGCAAGCGGCTGGGTTTGGTCGGTTTTGGGGCGATTGCCCAGCGGGTGGCGGAAATCGCCGGGAAAGGTTTTGGCATGCAGGTTTCGGTGTATGTCCGCAGGATGGATGACCAGCGGCGTCAACGCGCCATTGAGCTGGGGGCGAGTCTTACGACCGATTTGAAGGAGCTGTTTGCCACCAGCGATATCGTATCCCTGCA
>Ga0066871_100783_pt1 | contig 14216 bp, 13 predicted proteins | sample CeladaPassage60B_FD_62209 | JGI IMG/M metagenome (GOLD analysis project Ga0066871, IMG submission 62209) | Cellulose-adapted microbial communities from the Joint BioEnergy Institute, USA - Passage3 60B | ecosystem: Engineered > Bioreactor > Continuous culture > Unclassified | place: USA...
AAGAATGGACCGCCTTGGCGGGTCAGGTAGCCAAGCCGTTTTCTCCCCAGCATCAAGGGATCCTTCTGAATGCCCCGGCAGGCGGCATGGTCACTGCAGTGGGAACGGGATGGGTGGTGGATGTATCGGAGCGGCCAGGATTGGGGCTGACGGTGGTGGTGCAGCATCCCCGCGGCAAGCAAACCTGGTATGCAAAGCTTCGGGACGCAAGTGTGGCCAAGGAGGATTGGGTCTATCCGGGTGACTCGATTGGGCGCGTGGATTCGGACGGCCAGTGGTTTTTTGCAGTTCGGCAGGGGAAAGTATTTATCGACCCTGAATCCGTGATCACCATTGAATAGACGGATGCACCCTCCGGGTCACGCCGGCTCAGGCGTCATTCCGGGGATAACCATCGGCGGGATTGGCTTCCGGATTCATCTCCTCTTTTGGATCGTGATGCTTGGCTCAGTGGTGACGGGCCATTTTCTTGAAGTGATCACCCTGTTCGGAATTGTCTTGATTCATGAGTTGGGACATGTGTCGATGGCCCGTGGGTTGAATTGGACGGTACGTGAAGTGGTGATGCTGCCGTTTGGCGGCGTTGCCCGGATGGAAGTGCGGAGGGAGTCCGTTCGTGAAGAAATCATGGTGATCCTCGCCGGCCCCCTGATGAATATGTTGATGCTTCCGTTTGCCTGGTTGTTTGGCTGGCTCGGCTGGTGGAATCTTCTCTGGGTGGATTACTTTGTTTCCGCAAACCTCTTTATCGCCGGTTTTAACCTCCTGCCCGTTCCGCCCTTGGACGGAGGAAGATTGCTGCTGGCGGTGTCATACCGCTTTGCTTCTTATTTGCGGGCGCTGCGCCAGGCGGCGATTGCGGGAGTGCTGGGTGCTGTTGCCCTGTTTCTCTTTTCCCTGGCCTGGGGGAGGGGAACGGGGGGGATTCACTTGAATCTGCTGCTCATTGCCTGCTTTCTGGGCGTGCATAATGTTCGGGATTGGCGGGAGATACCTTACCGGTTTGTGCTCTTTCTCCTGCGGCGCCGGCAGCATCCGGAAAGCGCTGTCCGGTATCGGCCGTTGCTTCTTTCGTTTACGATGGACATGCGGTTGCGCCATTTGCTTGAGCAAATGCGCTGGGAGCGTTACCATCTGTTTGTCCGATTCCCGGAATTTCTGCTTGGGGAAGAGGAATTGTTGCGTTTTTTTTTCGACGAGAACGCGTCACAGCGGAAAATGCGTGAATTATTGCGCTGAAACGCAAAGTCTGATGATGCGAATGGCATTTTATGACAATTCGCCGAATCATGCCGCAATGTTGTTGTCTGACCCGAAGCCTGCATGGATGGGCACTGGCACGCCATGGTAAAATTTTCATAGGAGAAAAAACGGTTCATCATGAGGAGGCCGAGAGCGCAACCCACTTTCAATTGGAAAAAGGGGTGCCATGCACATGGGTCGGGAGACGATGACGGGAAAACCGCTTTCTGAAGTCAAGCAGTCGGCAGAATGGCTTCCATGCGATGAACGACAGTGGCACCTTCGCAAGGCATTGGTTTCTTGGACTGAAGAAGACGAGCTGCGGCTGGAAGAAATGGGCAAACATCTGAAAGAACAGCTCTCGCGCCTCCCTGGTCATGTTGTGGAAGGATTGTCGTCTCATCCAGAGATTGCCCAATGGATTGGACAGGATGCCAACCGGGAGCGGTTGCTGGAGACGATCAGCGGCCTTCTGCGCTTGTTGTTTGCATTCCGGATGGATGAGTCTTATGTCAGAGAGCGCTTGCGCATCGGATTGGCGTGCCAGCGGATGGGTTTGAAGTCCGACTGGCTTTTGAGTGTTTATAATGAGATCGTGTCAGCCATCGTCCAATCCATGAATCTGCTGAAGCAGGCGACGGCAGCACGGACTGAGCTGTTTCTCCTGTCGCTGATGAAACGGATCGTATTGGATTTGAGCATCGAGTGTTACGATTCCTATTTCAAATACCTCGCTGACCATGATCCGCTGACCGGTCTGTTCAACCGGCGCAGGTTTGAGGAGGAACTGGAGCGGGTGCTTGCGTATTCGCGCCAGTACGGTAAGACGGGAGCCCTCTTGTTTATCGATCTGGACGATTTCAAACGGGTAAACGACACGTATGGCCACACGATCGGCGACCAAGTGCTGGCATTCGTCGCACAGTCGTTGCGGGAAAATCTGCGAAAAAGCGATGTGATCGGACGCCTCGGCGGCGACGAGTTTGCGGTGATCATCCAGGATGTCAATGCGGAGCAGGCACGGCGGGTGGCGGAGAAACTGATGGGCAGCCTTGACGGGCTGCAAATGGCAGCAGGGGAGGGGAAAGTGAGCATTTCTGTAAGCGTCGGTATCGCCTTGTATCCGCAACACGGATTGACGAAACGAGAGCTTTTGGACAGAGCGGATGGCGCGATGTATGCGGCAAAGCGTGGGGGCAAAGGCCGCTGTGCATTGTTTGCGGATGAGAAGACCACGGATGAGCAGAACCCCGGAAAAAGCCTGACGAGTTAGCCGTATTTTCCAAACGGGTTGAATAATTATCGTTCGATCAAGTGGCATATTATGGTATCATTCTGGTGTACATAGAAAAATTGATAGTTGCCTGTTTAGGAAAAGGGACGGTTCCGCGCTTGTGGTGTCCCGTGTGCGCTTTTCAGGAAGCGTCGGACAAGCGTATGGGTTCAAAGGATGGCTGGAGGAGGAACAATGGGTGAAAAACGGGTTGAATCAACATGCGGAAAGAAGTGAGAGTGAAATGGAGAGTGCAGGATCCGGACGGATGCCTGCAATACCGGATGAGATTGCGGCATGGCTGCAATTCCTCGAATGGGATCAGCAGGATCTCCTCGTTTTGCGAAAACTGGAAAAAGAGTTTCAACAAGAGGTGGATGCGGTCACAAAAAAACATTACGACAAGCTGCTTGCGCATCCTGAGCTGCGCGCGCTGATTGAGCGTCACAGAAGTGTGGAGCAATTGATGACGACATTCCGGAAATGGATGCTCTCCATCCCGCAAAGCGAGATGGATGAAGCATATGTCAATTCCCGGAAAAACATCGGCCGCACCCATGCCCGCATCGGGCTGCTGCCGGTCTGGTACATCGGCTCTTTTATGCGCCTGTATGAACGGTTGATTCCTGCCATTGTGAAAAAATACATGTGGAAACCGCAACAGCTGGTGCAGGCGCTGCTGGCTTTCAACCGCATGATGTTGTTGGAAAATATGCTGGTTCTGCAAGCCTATGAAGACGCCAACAACCAGACCAAGTATTTTGAGCATCTCAGTCAGTCGCTGGAGGTGTTCGTGAAGCATACCGATTTTCGCCGCATCATGGAAAGAATGGAACAATTGGATTCGCTGGCGCACGATGTCCGTGCCGCGGTGCAACAGTTGACGGCGGCGATTGAGCAGATCGCAGAGAACACGATGACCTTTTCGGATGAAAGCCGGGAGGCGATGGAACAGGCGGAGGAAAGCCAGGATGTTCTGTCCAAGGTGTTGCGGCGTTTTCAGGACGTGGCCCGCATGGTGGATGACACCGTCCATACGCAGAACAGTCTGGTGGAGCAGATGATGGAGACCACGAAAGTGGTGGAGATCATCCAGGAAATTGCTGAACAGACCAATCTTTTGGCGTTGAACGCTTCGATCGAAGCGGCGCGTGCGGGTGAGCAGGGGAGAGGTTTTGCAGTGGTGGCCAGCGAGATCCGCAAACTGGCGGAACAAACCAAAGGCTCCATTCAGGAAATTGAACGGGTGATTCACCGGCTGCAGCATGAGCTGAATGCCGTTTCCGCGCGCTCGCAAGAGATGAACGCGCGGGTGCTGCGCTGGGTGGAAGAAACGCAAGGCGCAAATGAAAGCTTGGAGCTGATTATCAGCGTTTTAAAACACGCGGACCAATCCATGCAGCAGACAGCGGCGATTACGGAAGAACAGTCTGCCGCGGCGCAGTCCATCGCCGTGCGGATGGATGAGGTTGCCGGCGTGGCGGAGAAAACCCGGAACGAGACGGTGTCTGTAAGCAAGGAAGTGTACGAAGTCAGCCTGCAAATGGATGCGATGCGGCAACAGGAAGCGGAAAAGCTTGTGGCCATCAATCAGCGTGCCTTCATCCGGAAGGCCAAAACCGATCATTTGTTGTGGAAGTGGTGGCTGTACAACCACGTGATGGGCTATCACCCGCTGGATCCGGAGCAGGCGGCCAATCCTCACGCCTGCCATCTCGGACAGTGGATGGACCGGCACGCGCCTGCGTCGTTCAAGCAGCTGCCGGTTTTCCGCGAGTTGAACGAGGTTCACAAATCGCTTCATGAAACCGCCGGCTTTGCCATCGCCGCCCATGCCGAAGGCGATCGCCAGCGGTTCAAGCAGCTGATGGATGCGTTTGAACACCATTCCCAGCAGATGATCCGGCTGCTTGAGACGATGGAACAAAAGCTGGCAGGGGCAGCCAAGTCCGCCGAGGAAGGAGAGTTGTTTGGAGTGGGGGGACGAGGATGACCGGGCAGCAAGGATCAGACAGGAAATGGGGCTGGACGCAAAACCTCACATTCAAAATCGCCGGTCCAATGTTCGTGCTTTTAATCGCCATCGTGGCGACCAGCATTTGGGTGCGTCTGCAGATTGACGTTTCGGAGCGCCACTTGAACGAGCAAACGGCCGTCACAAAAGAGCTGAACAGTATCACCCTGCTGCAGCTGTCGGTTCAAAAAGCCATCATGCCGGCAAACGATTATTTGGGAACGCAGGATGAGGGGTTGCGCGATGAATTTCATCAATTAGCGTCAGAAGTCCAAAACCGTCTTGCGGCGGTAGAGGCGTCCCTGTCGACGGACGAAGGAAAGGCATTATATGAAGCGGTAACTGCGACGTGGCCAAAGATCCGGCAGCTCAGCCAGCAGATTCTGGACTTGGAGGACCCGCAGGAGAACGATGAGGGCAAACGGCTGATGCAGGAGATGGATCAGCTGACAGATCAACTGACGGCGCAGGTGGAATCCTTCTTGCTGGAACACACGGACGACACCCAACGACGACTGGCGCAAACCGGTCAGGAAATCGCGAAAATACGCATCAGTCAATCGTTGTTCTTACTGCCATTGACCGTTTTGGGGCTGATTCTGGTGGCCCTCTACATCCGTTGGCGGATTGTTCGTCCCCTGCAGTTCCTGGAGCGGCAAATGGCCAAGGCAGCCAACTTCGACCTGCGCGACACCCGTGTGAATATCCGGCAGCGGGATGAAATTGGCCATTTGGTCGAGAGTTTCCAACAGATGGAAGAACAAATGAAACAGATCCTGAACAAAGTGTCTGCGACAGCTCACCGGGTGGCTGAAACCTCGGACCGTCTGGCCAACGTGATGGAAGAAAACCGTCAGGCGACGGAACAGGCGGTGGGGATGATCGACAAGGTGGCTGCTGGTTCAAATGAAACGGCAACCATGATGGGAGACAGCGCAAAGGCGCTGGATGAAATGGCGCAAGGGGTGCAGCGGATCGCCGAGGTGTCCGCCATTGCTTATGACGCTTCGGTGGCCACAGAAGAGGCGGCAGAGCAGGGCAATGAATCCCTTCAACAGGTGATCGCCCAAATGAACGCCATTCATGCCACGATGCGGGATTTGCATGACAAGATTTTGTTGCTTGGCGAAAGGTCGCAGGAAATTGGCAAAATTGTTCAGGTGATGACGGAAATTGCGGCGCAAACCAACCTCTTGGCGTTGAACGCCTCCATTGAAGCGGCCCGGGCTGGCGAGGGTGGCCGGGGGTTTACGGTGGTGGCCAATGAAATCCGGCATCTTGCGGAGCAATCCAGGGTTTCCGCCGGGGAAATCACCCAGCTCATTGAGCAGATCCAGGCACAGACCGCACAGACGGTTGCCGCTACCGGAGAAGGAATGAAAAATGTAGCATCCGGAGTGATTGTGGTTCAGCAGGCGGGCGAAGCTTTTCAGCAAATTTGGCAGGCGGCCAGGCGTGTCGTTGACCAGGTTCAGGAGGCTTCCGCCACAGCGGAAGAAATGTCGGCCAGTTCTGAGGAATTGGCAGCCGCCATTGACGAGGTGGCTGCATCTGCCAAATCAGCTTCGGAAAACATCCAGCAGGTGGCTGCTTCGGCAGAGGAACAGATGGCAGCGACTGAAGAAGTCACCGATGCTGCGAACAAGCTCCGCCTGATGGCTCAGGAGATGGAAAATCTGGTCAAGCAGTTTAAACTGTGACCAGATGGCTGTATCTACCTTGATCATCATGACGAGATATGATAGAATACTTGCGTCGTGCCTCAAAAGGTTTGTAACCGCACGGGCCAGGTATGTGCAAAGCAGGCATTTCCTGCACCTGTTCCGGCGAGTCTGAGTGTCGAGGAGGATGAGGATGTACGCCATCATTGAGACAGGCGGGAAGCAATACAAGGTCAGCGAGGGCGACGTGATCTATATTGAAAAGCTTCCCCAGGAAGAAGGGGAAAAAGTGGCGTTTGATCGCGTGCTCTTGATTAAGAAAGATGCAGGTGTTGTGGTTGGGACGCCGTTTGTCGCAGGCGCGACGGTAACAGGCGTGGTGGACCGCCACGGCCGGGGGAAAAAATTGGTGGTTTTCAAGTACAAGCCCAAGAAGAATTACAAGCGGAAGCTAGGTCATCGTCAGCCTTATACCAAGGTGACGATTGAGAAGATAAACGGTTGATCGTCCGATGATCCAGGTATTCATTCGCCGAAATCGCCACGGTGAAATCGCGGAATTTCAGATTGAAGGCCATGCCGGTTATGGGGAGCCGGGAGAAGACGTCGTCTGCGCAGCGGTATCCGCCATTTCCATTGGCATGATCAATGCGGTGGAAGTGGTGTTGGGGATCAGATTGCCGGCCGAAGTGAAGGAAGACGGATTTCTCCGTTGCTGGCTGCCGGCGATTGACGACGAGGCGATGCGTGGCAAACTGCAGCTGTTGCTTGAGGCGATGACGGCTGCCCTGCAGTCGGTCGCGGCGGAATACGGCGAGTACGTGCAGATTCGAACGGATCAGGATGCGGATGGATAGACCGAAACGGCGCATGAACAGAACATGATCAGGAGGTGAACTGCGATGATCAAAATGAATTTGCAGCTGTTCGCATCGAAAAAAGGGGTTGGAAGCACCAAAAACGGACGCGACAGCATTTCCAAACGGCTGGGCGTCAAGCGCCAGGACGGCCAATTCGTGAAGGCCGGCAACATCCTGGTGCGCCAACGCGGGACCAAGATTCATCCAGGTTACAACGTGGGCATTGGCGGTGACGACACCCTTTTTGCAAAGGTAGACGGCGTGGTGAAATTTGAACGGCTTGGCCGCGACCGCAAAAAAGTCAGTGTCTACCCTGTAGCGGACAAGGCGGCCGCTGCTGCTCAGGCCTGATCAAGCAGGCAAGCATGGGATGATGAAACATCGCTTTCAACGAAGACCAAAAGCCCCGGTTGGGTGCTTTTGGTTTTTTTGTTATACTTTTTCTGTGACTTTCTTTCACATGCTTGATGGCTTTCAACGAACCCCTTTCTTCGGAAAATTCGTATCGTTTCCCGGGATTCCCGGATAGAGAGGAGCTGAGAGGAGCGGTGTCTGCAAAAGGGGAACGCGTGGATGAGTGTCATGATGACACGATTTACAACCGATGGCTTGAGAGCATCAGAGGTCTTCGGCACGATTTCATGAATGACATCCAGGTGTTGGCCAGTTATTTGGTGTTACATAAGGTGGAAGAAGGCCGTCGCTTTGTTGAGGAGCTGACTCAGCGGATGCAGCAGGAAAGCCTGCTGATCCAGCTGGACTACGCGCCGCTGGTCGTATATCTGATGACATACAATTATCAACAGGATATTCTCCGTCTCGAGGTGGAGTTGGATCGCAGCTTTTCGCTGACGGATTTGTCGGTCCGGCCGCAAGTGTTTTTTCGGGCGATCCAGCGATGGCTGGATATTTACCGGCGACATGCGACAACCTCTAAAAAGGAAACGGCGCCTTCCCGCAGCCTGGTGAAAGAAAGCGGCAGGCCACTCGTCGCCAATCACCTCATGTTGCGGATGCGTTCGCTTCATCGGGATTTGGAAGTGACGTTTGATTATGTCGGGTGTCTGGAAGCGGAACCGTCCCTGAGGGAGATTCGCGACCTGATGGCCGATTTGGAGCAAACCGGATTTCGCTGCACGGAAGGCCTTCACAGCTGCGAAGAATCGGTGATGAAAATGACAGTGCCATTTGCGTGAAGCCGAAGTGATGGTGCGTATCGGACATCCCAGTGAAAGGAGGGGCAAGGTGTTTGTCGATACCGCGAAGATTTTTGTGAAAGCAGGAGACGGCGGGAACGGGGCCATCGCCTTTCGCCGCGAAAAATATGTGCCTCGCGGGGGTCCGGCAGGCGGCGATGGCGGACGCGGCGGCAATGTGGTCTTGGTCGTGGACGAAGGGTTGCGCACGCTGATGGATTTTCGCTACCAGCGCCATTTCAAGGCCCAGCGCGGCGAAAACGGAAGAAACAAGAACCAGCATGGGGCGGATGCAGAAGATCTGATCATTCGCGTCCCCCCGGGCACCCTGGTGTATGACGAAAAGACAGGGCGGCTTTTGGCCGATTTGACCCGGCACCAGCAACAGGTGATTGTGGCAAAGGGGGGGCGTGGCGGACGGGGAAACGCCCGGTTTGCCAGCGCCAGCAATCCGGCGCCGTACATTTCCGAGAATGGGGAGCCGGGTGAGGAGCGGTGGCTCATCCTGGAGTTAAAGCTGCTTGCGGATGTCGGGTTGATCGGGTTTCCCAGTGTCGGCAAGTCGACGCTGCTGGCCGCCGTTTCGGCTGCCCGTCCGAAAATTGCCGCGTACCATTTTACAACCTTGACGCCAAATCTGGGCGTCGTGGATGCCGGAGATGGGCAGAGTTTTGTGCTGGCCGACCTGCCTGGCCTGATTGAAGGAGCCCATCAGGGGGTGGGGCTTGGCCACGAGTTCCTCCGTCATGCGGAACGGACCCGGTGCCTGATTCACGTGATCGACATGGCTGCGACGGAGGGACGAGACCCGTATCAGGATTATCTGCTGATCAATCAGGAACTGGAGCTGTACAGTCCAGCCCTGGCCAAGCGGCCGCAGGTGATCGCCGCCAACAAGATGGATCTTCCCGAAGCGGCCAAAAACCTCGAGATCTTTCGCCGGCAGGTGGGCGAGGTGCCGATTTACCCGATTTCGGCCGCCACCGGCCAGGGGGTGAAGGAGCTTGTCCGCGCGGTAGCCGGGATGTTGCAGGAACTGCCGGAACCGTCCCCGGCGGAGGCGGAGGAACCCGTCGTGTTCACGCCGGAGGAAGAGGAACCTTTTACGATCCGAAAGGAAGACGGGCGATTTGTGGTCGAGGGGGAACGGGTCGAAAAGCTGGTCAAGATGACCAATTTCAACCATCATGACAGTATCCTGCGTTTTTCCAGGATTATCCGCAGGATGGGGATTGAAGAGGCCTTGGTGAACCTGGGAATCGAAGAAGGGGATACCGTCCAAATCGGCGATTATCAGTTTGAATACACCAGAGGTTTGGATGCCGATTAAACAAAAAGCGAGAAGGGAGAAGAGAACATGGCATACACCATTTCATTGGCCGGGAAAGTGGCCGTGGTGACCGGTGGGAGCACGGGAATCGGACGGGCCAGCGTCGTCGCCCTGGCAGAGGCCGGCGCGGACGTCATCTTTACCTATCTGGCGTCGCCGGAAGCGGCCGCAGAGACGGTGGAACAGGCCAGGCCATTCGGAAGCAAGGTGAAGGCTGTGCGCTGCGACGTGACGAAAAGGGAGGATGTGGAGGCGCTCAAAGCGCAGGTTCTCGATGAATTCGGGAAAGTGGACATCCTGGTCAACAATGCCGGCGCAGCCATCCGGCGGGCGCCTTTTCTGGAAGGGGAAGAGGAGCTCTGGGAACAGAGCTTTCAGCTGAATGTGATGGGCGTGGTCCGCTGTTGCCAGGCTTTCCTGCCGGTGATGCTGCAGCAAAAGCGCGGCCGGATCATCAATATCTCTTCGCTGGCGGCTGCCACAGGCGGCATCGGCAACTCGGTTCATTACGCGTCGATGAAGGGGGCTGTGAACACCCTGACAATCGGCCTCGCCAACGAGTTTTCCCCGCATGGCATTACGGTGAACGCCATTGCGCCGGGATTGATTGACACGCCTTTTCAGGTCAAGACACCGGGCCATGACTTTGAAAAAGCGCGCCGGTCCACTCCCGTGCGGCGCATCGGCGTGCCGGAAGACATCGCGCCGATGGTGGTGTACCTGGCTTCCGATCAAGCTTCTTTCATCACGGGTGAAATCTACCATATTGACGGCGGCCGGTAAGCCGTGATGAAGAAAAAAAGATTCCCGCCCCACTTTGGAAATGAGGCGGGAATTTTTTGGGTGGTTGGTCTCATGTGATTGCGTGCTCTTGCGGCCATTGGCGTGCTCATGCAGCCATCATGTGCGCCAGGACGATGATGACAAAATAGATGATCATCGCCGCCAGACCCAACGGCACGCCTAGGCGGGCCCATTCCTTGCTTGTGATTCCCAGTTTGTTGGCGGAGATGATGTTCGGAATGTTCCCGGGGATCAGCATCCCGCCGCTGATCACCAGGCCCAGCAGGATCGCTTGGATCGCGTCCTGGCTCATGGCCGGACTGATTTCGGCGGCAGCCAGGGTGGCGTTATCCAGAACCGCCGAGATGATGTTGATCCAGAACAGGACATACGAGTTGAGATGGATCAAATACCGATCGATGAGGGGGCTGAATCCTGCGCCGAGAAAGGTCAGGCCGGCGACGAACAGGTACACCTTTCCTGCCCGGATGACGATATCCAGATACGATTCTTCCTTGTTTTCCGACAGTCCATGATTGCGGGCGCTCGGATTTTTCAACAGGATGGCCGCCAGGATGCCAAAGGCCACCACTCCCGGGATGATATAGGCGCCCAGCAGTTTGAGCAGATAATCAAAGCTTTCATCCAGCTTGCTGATGGCGATGGTGGATAAAGGCTCGCCGATTGGCGTGAGCGCCGCTCCGAGGCCGATGGAGAAACAGGCGATCACGACGAGCAGCGTTTCCGACTTTCGATCCAGTTTTAGGGCGCTGACGATGGCGACCAGCACCAGGGAGGCGATGATGGCAGTGATGATGCTGGAAATCAGCCCCAGCACGATTACGATGATCGCGGCAAAGACTCCCATAGGTATCCGTTCGCTGATCGCCGCGACACTTCTTTCAAGCGGATGCTGCAGCCATTTGAAAAGCACCCCGGCGACCAGGACGGCCAGTGTGATCATGATCGGGTCCTTCAGCGCGTGAAGAATCAGTTCCGTGTTCATCACGCCACTGATGAGCGCTGCCAGAACGCCCATGATACAAAGGAACACTTCCAGGTTGTGTTCCACAGGCTTGACGAGAAACGGCAAAAATAGCACGAGCAACAGGATGACAAGCAAACCGCCTATGATCATTTCAAACCTCCATAATAAATGAAATTTCAGCAGAATGAGAACGGTTTCTTCAAACGTACTTGTCCGGGGCATCTTGCGCAACTTGTACGATCATCGTCTATGAACACGTATTTCTGTAAAAATATGAACCAGTTAAAGATTATAAAAGAAGCAAAAGATGTTTGTCCATACAATTTACGCAGAAAGATCCTGCTTTATGTATCAGTCCGTTGTTAGAGTTGAAGGATTGTGTTATAATGTCCACATTAAGAGTACATCTGTTTACTACAGGGGGACGAAAATGGATCAGGAGCAGTATGTGTTGGTCAAATGGTCCATTTTGCCGGAGGCGATGCAAAAGACAATTGAAGCCAAGAAACTTCTTGAAACCCAGCAGGTGAAGACGATTCTCGAGGCGGTTCAGCGCGTCGGCCTGAGCCGCAGCGCCTTTTATAAATACAAGGACAGCATCTACCCTGTCAGCGCGCTTGCCAGAGAGGAAATCGTCACGTTGTCGATGAATCTGGCGCATCGCTCCGGGGTGCTGTCCAGCGTCTTGTCCACTGCTGCGGTGCATGGAGGCAATGTGTTGACGATCCATCAGACGATCCCCCTGCAGGGGATGGCCAACGTGGTCATCACCCTGGAAATGACCCGGCCAGAGGTCGGTGTCAGCGAGTTGCTCGCGGAAATCCGACGTCTGGACGGCGTGCAGCATGTGCAACTGATCGGCCGCGGCTAGGCGGGGTCTGATACTGAAGGGAATCATTTAGAGGAGGATCGGGATTGGAGAAGAAGCGGGTAAAGGTTGGACTGATGGGACTGGGAACCGTGGGTTCTGGGGTGGTTCGCCTGATTGAGGGCCACCAGGAAGATTTGGTGAAACAGACCGGGATGGCGGTAGAGATTGCCAAAATACTCGTCCGCGATCTGGAAAAACCTCGCTCTGTTTCGGTATTGCCGGAGTTGTTGACCAACCGTCCGGAAGACTTGCTCGATGATCCGGAGATCGACGTGATTGTGGAGGTCATCGGCGGGATTGAGCCGGCCCGCCAGTACGTGCTGGAGGCGATCCGGAAAGGCAAGCACGTGGTCACCGCCAACAAGGATCTGTTGTCGATCCACGGGGCGGAACTTTTGTCTGAGGCGGCGGGACGCGGCTGTGACCTGTATTATGAAGCCAGTGTCGGCGGCGGGATCCCCATCCTGCGTGCGCTGGCGGACAGTTTTTCCTCGGATCGCATCACCAAGATGATGGGGATTGTCAACGGGACGACCAACTACATTCTGACCAAGATGAGCCAGCACGGTATGGCATATGAACAGGCGCTGGCGGAGGCGCAGGAGAAGGGGTTTGCCGAGGCAGACCCGACGGCGGACGTGGAGGGCCTGGATGCGGCGAGAAAAATGGCCATCCTCGGGACGCTGGGCTTCCACATGAACCTGGTTTTCGACGATGTGCGGGTGCGCGGGATCACCCAGGTCACCCGTGAGGATATGAACTACGCGCGGCAGTTGGGCTATACCATCAAATTGCTGGGGATTGCGCAGCTGGATGATGATCTGGTGGAAATCAGCGTGGAACCGACGATGATCCCCTCCAACCATCCCCTCGCCGCCGTCAACGACGAATTTAACGCCATTTATGTGTATGGAAGGGCGGTCGGCGAGACGATGTTTTACGGCCCCGGTGCGGGAGAGCTGCCGACAGCCACTGCCGTAGTGGCCGATCTGGTCACTGTCGTGAAAAATATGAAGCTGGGGGTCAACGGCCGTTCCATCGTCGCGCCTTATCGCCCCAAGCGGCTGAAGACGGATGAACAGATTGAGATGAAGATCTTTTTGCGGCTGATCGCGGAAGACAAAGCCGGGGTGCTGGCGCGCATGACCCAGATTTTGGCGCGCCATGACGTCAGTCTGGAGCGGATCCTGCAGCTTCCCTATGACAAAGACGTTTCAGAAATCGTGGTCGTGACACATACGGCGCCGAAAAAAGCATTGGATGCGGTGATGGGCGAACTGGAAGCCCTTGAGGTGATCCGGGAGATCCGCAGCCGCTATCGCGTTGAAGGAGGATTTTGAGTTGGCACGTTGGGAAGGAATTATCCAGTCATTTCAAGCATACTTACCTGTCACTGAAAAGACACCCCGACTGACCCTTTATGAGGGGAATACCCCCCTCTACCCGGCCAGGAGGCTTTCCGAAGAGCTGGGCGTCCACCTGTACCTGAAGTTTGAAGGATTAAACCCGACCGGTTCCTTCAAGGACAGGGGCATGGTGATGGCAGTCGCCAAGGCGGTGGAAGAGGGCAGCCGGAGCATCATCTGCGCTTCGACCGGCAATACGTCGGCGTCAGCCGCCGCTTATGCGGCATTGGCAGGACTGCGTTGCATCGTGGTCATCCCGAACGGCAAAATCGCGATGGGGAAGCTGGCCCAGGCGGTGATGTACGGCGCTGAAATCGTGGCGATTGAAGGGAATTTTGACGAGGCGCTGGCCATTGTCCGGGAAATATCGGCGAAAGAGCCGATTACACTGGTCAACTCGGTCAACCCGTACCGGATCGAGGGGCAGAAAACGGCTGCCTTTGAAGTGTGCGAGCAGCTCGGCACCGCCCCGGACATCCTGGCCATACCGGTGGGCAACGCCGGAAACATCACGGCGTATTGGAAGGGATTCAAGACTTATTATGAAGCCGGCAAGGTGGATAAAAAGCCTCAGATGTGGGGATTTGAAGCG
>Ga0066871_100792_pt1 | contig 14019 bp, 11 predicted proteins | sample CeladaPassage60B_FD_62209 | JGI IMG/M metagenome (GOLD analysis project Ga0066871, IMG submission 62209) | Cellulose-adapted microbial communities from the Joint BioEnergy Institute, USA - Passage3 60B | ecosystem: Engineered > Bioreactor > Continuous culture > Unclassified | place: USA...
GCACAGCTCCATTACCGTGCCCACATAATCATTGGGCACCAGGATGGTGGCTTTGACATAAGGCTCCTCGATCCGATCGATCTTGCCCGTCTCCGGCATCTTGGTGGGATTGTCAATCGCCATCATGCTGCCATCGGTCAAGTACACATGATAGACCACGCTGGGGGCGGTCGTAATCAGCGGAATCTGGTATTCCCGCTCCAGCCGTTCCTGGATGATCTCCATGTGCAACAATCCCAAAAATCCGCAGCGGAAGCCAAATCCCAAAGCGCTGGAGGTTTCCGGTTCATAACGGAGCGAGGCATCATTGAGCTCCAGTTTTTCCAGAGCCTCGCGCAGCCGGTCATAATCACTGCTGTCCACTGGATACATTCCGCAATACACCATGGGATTGACCCGCCGGTATCCCGGCAGGGGGGCTTCGGCCGGCCTTTCGGCACCCGTGATGGTATCCCCTACCCGCGTATCGCGGACATTTTTGATCCCGGCAATCACATATCCCACATCGCCGACAGACAATTCCTCCACAGGGGTCATTTTCGGCCTGAACACGCCGACCTCCGTGACTTCAAACGTCTTTCCGGTCGACATCATCTTGATCTTCATCCCCGGCACGATCCGCCCGTTCATGACGCGAATATAGGCAATCACGCCCTTGTAAGAGTCGTAGAGGGAATCGAAGATCAACGCCTGCAGCGGCGCATCCGGGTCGCCATCCGGAGGCGGAATGCGGCGGACCACCTGCTCCAGGATCTCCTCAATCCCAACCCCCGTTTTCGCCGACGCGAGTACCGCCTCGCTGGCATCCAGCCCGATCACGTCCTCAATTTCCTGCCGGACGCGTTCCGGATCGGCGCTCGGCAGATCGATCTTGTTGATCACCGGAATGATCTCCAGGTCGTTCTCCAGCGCCAGATAGACGTTGACCAACGTCTGCGCTTCAATCCCTTGTGCCGCATCGACCACCAGCAGCGCCCCTTCACATGCAGCGAGACTGCGTGAAACCTCGTAGGAAAAATCGACGTGGCCAGGAGTGTCGATCAGGTTGATCACGTACTCCTGGCCATCCTTCGCGGTATAATTCAGCCGCACCGCTGTCAGTTTGATGGTAATCCCCCGCTCCCGTTCCAGATCCATCTGGTCCAGCACTTGCTCCGCCATTTCCCGCTCGCTTAAGGTTCCTGTATACTCCAGCAGCCGATCGGCCAATGTCGACTTTCCGTGATCGATATGGGCGATGATCGAAAAGTTACGAATCCGTTTTTGTCGCTCTCGGGAATCTCCCATCTTTCTCCTCCTGTAAGCTTATCCAAACCCATGTGTCCAACCCCATTTTTGGCACTTCATATTATAACAAATTCACAGATAGGATGACAGAATTTCACTGGCCGTGCTGCATTTACATCAGCCCGTCCAGCCAACCCAAGAGCATTTCCGCCAGCCCGCGCGCCCCTTGTTCCACCCAGGTTCCCAGAATACGTCCCAGTTCCTCATACATATTCCCCGACGCTGCCTCCTCATCCAGGCTCTCGGTGTTCTGGGCATCCCCCCGGATGGCCGCAAACTCCTCACGGGTGAAGGTTTTCCCCAGCAAGGACAGCTCCACCACTTCGCCCTCCGCATTGACTGCCACTGCGGCTCCTTTTGGCGGCTCGTCCCGTCCTTCAACGTCGTGAATTCCATATTCCGCATATTGAATGCCGATAAAGATGCCAAGAAACAAGAGAAAGAGGAGAAAGAAGGAGACCAAAAACGTCCGCATCAAGCCTCACCGCCCCTCAAAACGTCTGTCGGTCAGTTCCCCTTCGGCGCAGCAGGCGCGCTGACCGCCTCAGCCTGCCAGTACACAGCGGCCAATGCATCTGCCAATGCCGCAGCGGAACGGTACGCCTCTTCGAGCGCATTTTCATGTCCGCCGATTTCAACGAGAATGCTGTTGGGATGGACCGACTGGTTATATTCGCCGTTGCTTCGCCCACCTTCGGTGTTTTTCCCCGTAACCCCCTTTGAAAGGCCTGGGTACTTTTTATTCAGCTCCTCGTGGAGCTGCTTGGCGAATTGCTCGTTTTGCTTCCAATTCTTGTTGGCCTGTCCGACGACAAAGACAATGGCCGCATAATCGACGCCGTTGATCTTGCGCGTGGTTTTTTCGCGCGGCAAAGCATCGCGATGAATGTCCAGAATGTACTGAATGTCCCGGTTTTGCGCGATGGCTGCCTGGACGGTCTTGCGCGAGGCGGCATAGGACAAGTGGTATTTCCCTTTTAGTTCGGACCAGTAATCTTTCGTCGATACTTCCGCCCCTATTCCTCGCTTGTCCAACTCCGCCGCCAGCCTCTTGCCAACCAGGGTAATATTGGTTTTTGCATCATAGGCCCGTGCCTTGGACTTATCTTTCAAATCACGAATGTAGGCCTCGCGGTTGTGTGTATGGTAAATAAACACCACTTTCTTGCCGCCTGTGGTCAACGCTTCTTTTGCGCGTTCGGAAGCCGGTGGTTCCTCCTGCTCGTTTTTCCACGCAGCCACGACCGCTTCTGGCGGAGGTGCCTCAGTGGAAGTGAGGGCCCGTTCCATGTCCACCTGTTCCCTGAGCGGTTCTTCGGAGGAAGATTCCTGGCCACGAAAGCCGGGCAATTCGCTTTCCAGCCAGGCTTTCGGATCATCAAGGCGCATTTGCGTCAACTGGGCGAGGAACGTCCCCGCCCACGACCCGCGCTGTTCTTGCTGACCGGAAATGCGCGGAAGTTCCTCCTGAAGAAAGGAGGCATACGTGTCTCCAGGCAATTTCGCCGCCATTTCTTGCAGGGGAACTTGCGCACTCATGGAACGGGGCATGCCGGCAACCATCAGGCCTGTCAACGCCACGGCAAATGTCAGGCAGAATCCAAACAACAGCTGTTGCCGCGTGAACATGGCCATGCGGATATTCCAGGTTCTGGGACGACTGAACCGCCATTGGTGACGCCTCTTCTTGATCAATCCTTGACACCCCTTCCCACATACATGCAACAAAAAACCGTTCCACAACATCTTCCATTGCTTCAATGTATGTGCGGCGTGCCAGGAATAGACCTACTTGTCCACATTTCCTCGGTCACTCAAACATCTTTCATTGATCACTCCAACATCGATCACTCCAACATCCATCACTCCAACATCCATCGCGCCGGCACCTTTCCGTTCGTCGCCGCTGCTCGTCAGTGGGTGAAAGATGACAGGTTATCCAGATTCACCGCTTCATGCAAAGCGGCATTCAATCCCCCCGCAATCAGGTGCCCAATGTCCTCGATAAACGTATCCACCTCTTTGGGGGTGACGACCAGGTTGTGGCCGATCGGCGTCAACACCTCATGAATCAACTGTCGCTTTTCCTGCGCAGACAACCCCCCCAAAAGTCCCATCAACACTTCCCGCACCGTCGGATCCGGCAAATCGGCAGCCGTATATTGGGGAGAAGGGCCGGGAAGCTGAAATCCCTGGGGCGTCAGCACACTGGCCGGTTTCGGAGGCGACTGCTGCTCCTTCCACTGCCGGCCCAGGTGAGCCAGCAGGTAATCGATCGTGTCGCTGACAATCGAGACTGCGTCCACCACCGTAGGGACGCCAATGGCAATCACGGGAACGCCCAATGTTTCCCGCGTGACAGGCTTTCGCTTATTCCCCACTCCCGACCCCGGATGAATCCCGGTATCGGCGATCTGGATGGTCGTATTGACTCGCTCCAGTGAACGGGAGGCCAGCGCATCGACCGCAACAATCAGATCGGGCCTCGTCTTTTCCACCACACCATAAATGATTTCGCTGGTTTCAATACCCGTCATGCCCAAAACGCCTGGAGACAAGGCGCTGACCGGACGATATCCAGGCTCCACCTGATCCGGCATCAGCTCAAACAAATGGCGGGTAACCAATACTTTTCCCGCCACGATGGGACCAAGCGCGTCCGGTGTCACATTCCAATTCCCCAAGCCGATCACCAGCACACGATCCTCGTCGCCGACGCCGATCTGCCGCAAGAACCGCTTTAACTCCCTTGCCAGGAGGGAAGTCAGCCGGTGTTGCAAGATGGTATCTTTGCTGCGCAAGCCGGGAGCTTCCAGGGTCACATAACGACCCGGCTGCTTGCCAATCTGCCGGGCCCCTTTCTGATTCAGAACATGAATCCGCGTGATTGTGACTCCTTGTTCCTTTTCCTCCTCTATCTCCACTCCCTCCAAGACAGGATGTTTGTCCAGCGCCAATTGCCTGGCTTCCAACGCCAGGTCGGTCTGGACCGCATAACGTGACAAATCCAGCTCATCCATTGCCAACACCTCGCCCAACCGTTCTACCCTTCTTCTTTTCCCATCTTTTGCCTGATTTATACTGCAATTGATCCTGCAATTCCTTGCCAAGCCAACTGAATTTTGATAGAATCGACTCGTCTTATCTGTGGGTGTAACTGCAAGGGGGTGAAACGATGGCGAATATCAAGTCATCCAAAAAGCGGATCAAAGTGGCCGAACGGAACCGCATGCGCAACATGGCGCAACGTTCTGCTTTGCGGACCTATATCAAGCGTTACGAAACGGCACTGGCAGCAGGTGATCTGGCCAAGGCAGAGCAGGAGTTGCAATTGGCAGTCAGAAAGCTGGACAAAGCGGTCACGAAAGGGCTGATTCACAAAAACAAGGCGGCTCGCCATAAATCCCGTTTGATGAAAAAATGGAATCAGGCAAAAGCCGCCAATGCCTAAGCACGCAGAAGGGGCTGTCCGTCGTCATCCCGACGGGACAGCCCCCTGTTTTTTGATTTTTTGACAGGCAATCAGGAGAAAATGTTCCAAATCGGCGATCCGCTCAGCCTGTGTACGGCCGGACTTCATTGCCCGGTCCAGCCTCGCCAGCTCCTGCAACAAATCCGCCAATACCTGGGCGAATTCCCCTGGTTTTTTCGTTCGGAGATGCTTTTGCGCCCGTTGGATCGCGTAGGGATGCGCACCTATGACATCGGCAATCTGAGCGCTGGAATAACCCAGGAAATGATAATGTTGCACTTGTATGAGGAGTCTCATCTGGTAACTGAACAAGCCCAGCAGCTTCAAAGGCTCCTCCTTTTTTTGCATGAGATCGTAGAAAATCCGGAACAAATACTCAGAACGTCCCTCCAGCAGTGCATCCACCATCAGGAATACATCTTCCTCCAAGGTCCGTGGGACCAGCCGTTCCAAATCTTCGCGCGATAACGGATGATTCAGCGCGTAAAGTGACAATTTTTCCAGTTCGCTGTCAAGGAGAGCCAACTGCTGGCCCACACGACTGAGCAACACCTCAATCATCTCAGCCGACAGCGACACGCCCCGTTCCCTGGCACGGCGCTCCACCCAGCGGATGAGCGCCTCTTTAGTCAATGGCTTGCACGGGATGACCACCGCCTGGCGCTTGACTTGCTTGACCAGTTTTTTGCGTTCATCCAGTTTGGCGGCCGGAACGAGAAAAATCAGGACGGTCTGGGGAGCGGGTTGGTTCAGGTAAGCCTGGAGACGATCCAGGTCATGCTCCGCCTTTCCCCGCGCATTGGCGCTGAAGAAAAGCGCGTTTTTGGCAACAAGCAGGCGGCAGTCAGCTAAAAATGGCGACGTTTCTGCCTGATCCAGCAGTTCATCGAGCGGCGACTCGGACAAATCCAACGTCGCGACGTTCAGATCCTGCACCGATGAAGGCACCAGGATCTCCTTTGCGTGACGGACAAATTCTTCCATCAGCCATTGTTCTTCTCCATACAACACATACAATGACGCCCTTTTTCCCTGCCGCAACTCCTGGATCGCCTGACGAAGATTGCTCTGCATGAGGCCACCTCACACGCCAAAATAGTCGCGCAACAAGGTTGCCAGACCGTCTTCATTGTTGTCACCGGCCACCAGATCGGCTGCCGACTTCAGGCGTTCGGGGGCATTTCCCATCGCGATGCCGATACCGGAGAACTGGATCATGTCCAGGTCATTTTCAGCATTCCCTGCTGCCATGATCTCCTCCCGGCGAATCCCCAACCACGCCGCCAGGTACTCAAGCGCCCGTCCCTTGGACACCGCGTAGGCATTCAGATCAATGCTGTATTCCGAAGAAGGAAAGATGCTCAGGGCTTTGGCAAACCTTTTCTGCAACGAAGCGACCGTCTCCGGAATGGCCGACGACTCTTCGATGATCGAGATTTTCAGCGGTTCAAAGTTGACCTCATCCGCCAGCCTGTCAACCACCGTGCAGCGTGCCAGCCGTTCCCGGACCCAGGGGGACGGGTTCGGCATGTGCAGCAGAGAGTTCTGGCGGTTGATGTAAAATCCCTTCTCGTGGTTGACCAGCAGATCGCAGGGCATCTGATCCTCCAAGTAAGCCAAAACCTCTCTCGCCGTCGGCAGCGGAATCGGCCGGTAGTAGAGCCTTTCGCCTGTTTTTGGGTGCGTCAGGCAAGCGCCATTTGACGAGATCACCGGGACGTCGACGGCAAGCGTCCGTGCAAACGGCAGCATGGAGTCAAGCAGCCTCCCCGAGGCCAAGGTGACCATGACTCCCTTTTCTTCCTGGATTTTCCGGAGCACCTCTGCCATCAACGGACTCAGTGAACCGTCATCGCGCAGAATCGTCCCGTCTATGTCCAACGCGAGCAAGCGAACCAATCATATCTCCTCACTTTTTCCTTTTTTTCCTTCTCAATCACCCTTCACTACTTGAACCTGCCACTTTCCCTGTGGAAAAAAGCGAAGCACGACCGCCCCGTCCCTGTCTGTGCGAAGCACAGGAATTCCCGCTTCTTCCAGACGCCGGAGAACTTCAGGGGAAGGATGGCCGTACCGATTGCCTTCGCCTACGGAAATGACCGCCAGTTTTGGCCGCAAAGCTGCAAGCCATTCACGGGTGGTGGAGGTGTCGGACCCATGGTGAGCCACCTTCAACACCTCCACCGGGCGAAGCATTCCCTGAGACAGGAGTTGGCGTTCCCCTTCCGCATCCAGATCGCCCGTAAACAGCACCTCGTGCCCGTATGCCAAAAGACGCATGACAATGGAGTGGCGGTTGTCATTTTCAACCCGTTCTGTTTCCGGAGGGTGAAGCACTTCCCACTTGATCCCTTCCCCGGACTTCCAGCTCAGGCCCCTGTGGGCCCGGTAGATCGGCACCTCCCTTTTCCGCAGGGCCTTCAGCACCTCTGCCTGCGCGGGTGTGGAAGGACCGCCGTTGACCAGGACCGCCCGGACAGGCAGCCGTTCGGCCACTGCTTTCAGGCCCTGGACGTGATCGGCATCGCCATGCGTCAGCACCATCACATCAATCTTCCGGATCCCCCGGTGTTGAAGGTAAGGATAGACCACATCCTCCCCCACGTCAAACGCCTCCCGCCGCTCTCGCCACGCCTCCTGTTCCCACTTCAGCTGACCGCCGCCATCAATCAGCCACACCTCTTGCGGCGTTTCGACAATGGCAGCGTCTCCCTGTCCGACGTCCAAAAAGGTGACGCGAACCCCTCGTTCCCAAGTTCCATGCGGCAAATAAGCCAAGACGATCCAGCCGGCGAGCAGGGACACCACCAGCAGCGGCGAAACTTGCCGCCAATGCATGGGCCGGCGTGCGGCCCGCCCTGCAAGACGCCCTTCATATACCGGGGGCAACCAGTGCTTTTGCGGCAGGAGCGCCATCAGCCAGGCGCACAGGAGAAAATAGACGACGATCCAATACAGGGAAGGAGTGGGCCAAGTGGTGGCAAAAAGACGCCACTGGGCCATCTGCGAAGTTCCTGCCAGCACCAGCTCGCTCAGCTTCTGGTTCAGTCCGGCCAGCAAAAATGCGCCGCCCGGAGAAATCAGGCCGATGAGCAAGCTGATGTACCCCAGTGGCAACACGATCAGGCTGATCAATGACACAAAGATCAGGTTGGCCAGGGTGGACAGCAGCGAATACTCGTGAAAATAAGTGATCGCGAGCGGAAAAGACGCCAACTGCGCCACCAGCGTCATCGCCAGAGGATACCGGACCGCAGGCAGGTTCCACCATCCCGGACGGATCGCCATCCACTGGGCCAGCCGATCGGTCCAGAGAATGATGCCAAACGTGATCAGGAACGAGAGCTGGAAACTGACCTGGAACAGCAAATACGGATCCCACACTGTCATCAGCAGGGCAGCCATGCAAAGAGCGTAAAGACTGTCATAGGGACGATGCTGCCGCAATGCCAGCAAAGCCAGCGCGGCCATGATCACGGCACGGATGACAGGCGGCTGCATCCCGGTCAAAAGGGCATACACCGGCAAAAAGCACAACGTCACCCCGATGCTCCGTTCCCGGGAAACGCCAATGCTTTGCAGCGACGTCAGCAACAGAGCCACCACGATGGCCACATGGCCACCGGAAATGGCCAGGATGTGCGCAATCCCCAACGCGGAAAAATCATCGGCCTGCTGGGCCGCAACCGCATCGCGCTCGCCGACCAAAAGACCTTTCAAAAAAGCCGCCACCTCGCCGTCATACAATTCGTCGACGACAAACTGCAACCGCTTTTGCCCGTCATCAACCAGGCCGCGGAGAGAAAACTCCGACGAAATCACCTGAACCGCCCGAATGCCTGTCTGTTCCCCCAACCAATGAATGCGCTGTTCGTGAAGGTACCGGCGGTAATCAAATCCGCCCGGATTGGCCGCAGTTTTCGGGGAACGGAGCGTCAGGGGCAACGCAAGGTGATGACCGGGCTTTAAGTCCGCAGCCGCCTGTTGCTCCCATTGCTCTTCAAGGCGCAAGGTAATCTGGACTTTCTCCCGAAGCCGGTAGGTTTTCCCCAGCCAGTCCAGCTCTCGCACGAGCAGGACAAACCGCACCCGATCGCCGTCTACCTTGGGAGACGTCAGGATCTCTCCCCGAACTTGCACTTGATAAGATGGCCGAACCAAATCCGCCCATCCTGCCGGGGGACGCTCTTCTGCTGGCTGAAGGATGCTTGAAATGGCAGATTGATTTGTCCTTTCCACCCAGCTCATATAGGCCAGTCCGGCGAAAAAGGCGGCCAGGAACAGGAGAAACAAAGCCGCCCGTCTGCGAACAAGCATCCAGGCAACCCAGCCGATGAAAGCTGTGATCAGGACCCAGACGGCCATTGTTCTGGCCAGCGGATAGCCGATGGCCACTCCCGCCAAAAAACCGGCAATCAGCCAAACCCTCTCATGCACGAAAAACCACACACCCTCCCGATGTGTGGTCATTTCGACAACAGGCAGAGGAATTCCTTCCCGGCACTAAATCCGCGGTGTCACGATCCCCCGCTGTCCCTGGTATTTGCCGTTGCGATCCGCATAACTGACCTCGCAGGGTTCCCCGCGCAAGAACAACACCTGACAGATCCCTTCATTGGCATAGATTTTGGCCGGAAGCGGCGTCGTATTGCTGATTTCCAGCGTGATTTGCCCCTCAAAACCCGGCTCAAAAGGAGTCACATTGGTGATGATGCCACATCTGGCATAGGTGGACTTGCCGACACAGATCGCCATGATGTCGCGTGGAATCCGGAAATATTCGATTGAATGGGCCAGTGCGAAGCTGTTGGGAGGGATCAGAATGTATCCTTCCTCCGCCACGATATCGACAAATGCCCGCTCATTGACATTTTTCGGATCGATAATCGCATTATGGACGTTGCTGAACACCTTAAAGTGGCGGCCGACCCGAAGGTCATAACCGAATGAAGAGACACCATACGAGATCACGCGCTGCCCATTCTCATCCAACTGGCGGACATTTCGGGGAACAAACGGCTCAATCATCCCTTGCTCAGCCAGCTCGATGATTTGTCTGTCGTTGAGTATCATTCCTCTCTCCCTCTACGCAAACAATCTTGCATGCTCCACCTTGATGCAACGATCCATGATCACGTCCAAACCGTGAGCCTCTGCCTTCTGTGCAGCCTCTTCGTGGATGACGCCCAGTTGCAGCCAGATGGCCTTGGCGCCTATGGCGATGGCATCATCGACAACCGCCGGCACCTCCTCACTGCGCCGGAACACATCCACAATGTCCACTTCGCCTTCGATCTCCTTGAGTGACGCCACAGCTTTCTGGCCCAACACCTCATCCACCATCGGATTGACGGGAATAATTTCATACCCCTGCTCCTGCAGGTACTTGGCCACCTGGTAGCTGTCTCGCTCCGGCTTATTGGACAGTCCGACAACGGCAATCCGCTTTGCATCTTCCAATACCTGTCTCATGCGTTCATCAGAAGGGACAAACAATCTGGACATTCCATACGCCTCCTTTGTCGTTGGAACATGATTCCGCCTAGTGGACGGTGATCAAATCCTGCAGATTCTGAAATGTCTTCTCCCCGATGCCAGGCACCCTGGTCAAATGGCCGATCTCCTGGAAAGGGCCATGTTCTTCCCGGTACTTGACAATCGCCGCCGCCTTCGCCGGACCTATCCCTGGCAAGGTATCCAGTTCCGCCTCCGTGGCGGTGTTGATGTTCACCTTGCCAGCCCCGGGCAGAGAACCGGAAACGCCAGCGGATTGCGCCACAGACGGTTCGGAAGGCGGATTGTCCTGCTCTCCTTGAAAAGGAACGCGAAATGCCATGCCGTCCGTGAGCGGCTGCGCCAGGTTGATCCGGTCCGGGTCCGCTTCCTCCAACAGGCCGCCGGCCCGTTCAATGGCATCCACAACACGCGCGCCGGCAGGCAATGAATAAACTCCGGGATGTTTGACGGCGCCCTTAACATCAACCACCACGGGAGCAACCGGTGGTTCCGGTTGATTCGACTGACCTGACGCGGGTTCCTGTGTCGAATCCTGTTCTTCCTGATAGGCAGGAAATGTCATTGGCGGTGCCGGATCACGGCCAAACTGCTGATACAGGATCAAACTGACCAACACCAGGCCGCTCAGCAACAGCAGGATCCCCAACCGCTTTTCCCGTTCGCTCCAGCGCATTCCTTGCAACTCCCAGAAATCGTACTTCTCGGTTTTCATTATACGTGAAATAGGAAACTTATCCAACTTTCTTCATTGGAACCGCTTTGTCGGCATAATCTTTCCTTTCCATTCATATGATGGATCAACGATGGTTACGCTTTGCGCAAGGGGAGGAAGAAGTATGGAAGCAGGCTTTTCCGGGAATGTAGGATTTATCGGCACTGGAACGATGGGCAGCATCCTCATCGATGCCTTTTTGCGCGCCCGCACATTTGTGCCAGAACAGGTAATCATCCACAATCGAACCCCTCAAAAAGCCCATGTCATCGCAAGCAAACACAAGGGAATCACAGTGGCCGTTTCCAATATCGAGGTGGCCAGACAGGCTGAGCTTCTTTTTCTCTGCGTCAAACCAATGGAGTTCCAAAAGGTTCTGGATGAAATCGCCACATCTTTGCATCCGTCCCAAACCGTCGTTGTCATCACCAGCCCGATCCAGCTGGCGCATCTGGAAGCATTCATCCCCTGCAAGCTGATCAAATTCATCCCCAGCATCACCAATCTGGCACACTCCGGGGCCTGCCTGTTAACCTATCATCCGCGCATCCGTCCCGCTGAACAGGAAAACTATCAGAAACTGTTCGCACAGATAGGTACGCCTATACAAATACCGGAAGCATTTACTCGCGTTGCCTCCGATCTGAGCAGTTGCGGCCCGGCCTTCTTAAGCCAAATCATGGAACAGCTGGCCAGGGCTGCCGTTGAGGTGGCCGGCATCCCCCGCCAACTGGCTGATTCGCTCGTGATCCAGATGCTCGAAGGGACAACCAAGCTGCTGACACAAGAAGGGCTGACCCTGAAGGAGATTCAAGAGAGAGTTTCCGTGCCTGGCGGGATTACGGAACAGGGATTGAATCTGTTGGCAGAACAGATGGACGGACTTTTTCATCAACTTTTCCAGATCACACACGCCAAATTCGAGGAAGATGTCAAAAACGTTCAGGCCATCCTCCGGAACAGATGAGCCCCGTGCCTAAGGCAACGGGGCTGGCGGATGTTTAGCCAACCACAATATTGACCAGCTTTCCAGGCACCACGATCACCTTGCGGACGGTCTTGCCGTCCAGGTGTGGCTTGACGCGGGGATGCGAGAGCACCAGCTGTTCCACTTCCGCGTTCTCCGCCTTTGCGGCGACTTTTAACTTTGCACGCATTTTTCCGTTGATTTGAACCGCGATCTCCACCTCATCCTGCACCAACGCCGTCGGATCATAAGCAGGCCAAGCCTGCAAATGGATGCTATCCTGATGACCGATCAGATGCCACAACTCCTCTGTAATATGGGGCGCAAATGGCGCGAGCAAAAGAAGCATCGTTTCAATGGCTTGCGCAACCGTTCCGCTTTCCGCCTCTTTCCCCAGGTCCTGAATGCCATTGACCAGTTCCATAATGGCGCTAATCGCCGTATTGAAATGGTACCGCTCCTCAATGTCCTCGGTCACTTTTTTAATGCTGTAATGGGTCAGGCGGTGCAGCGCTTTGCTGGCCTCATCCTGCGGGTTAGGGGCCGGCCTTTTTTCCGAAAAAAGATGGAGGTTTTGCTCAACCAGGCGCCAGACCCGGTTCAAGAAGCGGTGGCTGCCTTCCACCCCGGAATCGCTCCAGTCCAAATCGCGATCGGGAGGCGCCGCAAACAGGATAAACAAACGACCAGTGTCTGCGCCGTATTTTTCCACGATTTCATCCGGGCTGACGACGTTCCCTTTTGATTTGGACATCTTCGCCCCGTCTTTTAAGACCATCCCCTGGGTCAAGAGGCTCTTGAACGGCTCCTGATGCGTTACCCACCCTGCATCATAAAGCACTTTCGTAAAAAACCGGGCATACAGCAGGTGCAAAACCGCGTGCTCGATCCCGCCAATGTATTTGTCGACCGGCAACCACTTTTTCACCTTTTCCGGGTCAAATGGCCGGTCCTTCTCATGGACGCTGGTATAGCGGTAAAAATACCAGGATGAGTCGATAAAGGTGTCCATCGTGTCTGTCTCACGCCGGGCGGGGGCATGGCATTGCGGACAGGTGGTATGGACAAAAGATTCAGAGGTGGTCAATGGGTTCCGTTTTCCGTCGAACACCACGTCATCCGGCAGCAAGACGGGCAATTGTTCCTTGGGAACCGGAACCACCCCGCAATGATCACAGTAGACAATCGGGATCGGGCAGCCCCAGTAACGTTGGCGGGAAATCAGCCAGTCGCGAATGCGGTAGGAAACGGCAGGCCCGCCCTTTCCTTGTTCCGCCAAATACCGGCTGACAGCAGCAATTCCCTCTCTGCTGTCCATGCCGTCAAAGGGCCCGGAATTGACCATCACGCCATCCTCTACATAGGCCCCGGTCATCTCCTCAGCGACCAAATTCCGCTCAGGGTTTTGAATCACCACTTTGATCGGCAAGTTGTACTTTTTGGCAAACTGAAAGTCCCGCTCATCGTGTGCCGGCACCACCATGACAGCCCCAGTTCCGTAATCGACCAACACATAATTGGCAATCCAGATCGGAATCTGTTCGCCGGTAAGCGGATGCTCCGCGTAAGCGCCCGTGAAAAGGCCCAGCTTTTCCGCATCAGCGGCGGTTCGCGTCAATTCGCTTTCGCGACGCATCCTTTCCACAAAAGCGAGGACTTCCGCTTCCGTCTCCTTTCCCTTCACCAGCCGGGGAACGAGCGGATGTTCAGGGGCAAGAACCAGGCAGGTGACACCAAATAACGTGTCCGGACGGGTCGTGAAGACGGAAACCTTTTCACCAATCTCGGGAATCGCGAATACCACTTCGGCTCCTGTACTCTTCCCGATCCAGTTGCGCTGCATCGTACGAACGCGCTCCGGCCAGCCGTCCAGACCATCCAAATCCTGGAGCAGCCGTTCGGCATAATCGGTGATTCTCAAAAACCACTGTTCCAGTTCTTTTTTGACCACTTCCGAATCGCAACGCCAGCACTTGCCGTCTTCCACTTGTTCGTTCGCCAACACCGTTGTACAACCGGGACACCAGTTTACCGCCGCCTTCTTCCGATAGGCCAGTCCTCGCT
>Ga0066871_100793_pt1 | contig 13996 bp, 11 predicted proteins | sample CeladaPassage60B_FD_62209 | JGI IMG/M metagenome (GOLD analysis project Ga0066871, IMG submission 62209) | Cellulose-adapted microbial communities from the Joint BioEnergy Institute, USA - Passage3 60B | ecosystem: Engineered > Bioreactor > Continuous culture > Unclassified | place: USA...
AGATTGGCCGGTTCGTTCTTCATGGTTGGTCATGTGGCAGCTCCCCCTTGATCAAGACGCCCCTCTTCCACGCCGCCAAGACGCCGCAACATCTCTTGATACGCCTCCTGGACACCGCCCAGGTCGCGGCGGAAGCGATCCTTGTCCAGTTTCTCCAGCGTCCGGCTGTCCCAGAAGCGGCAGGTGTCGGGAGAAATCTCATCCGCCAGGATGACCTTGCCGTCCGCTGTACGCCCGAACTCCAGCTTGAAATCGATGAGCAGGACGTCCCGCACGGCCAGAAATGCCTGCAGCGCCTCGTTCACCGCAAGCGCCAACCGCCGCATCTCCGCCAGCTCCGCTTCCTTGACCCAGCCGAGGACCAGCGCGTGCTCACTGTTCACCAGCGGATCGCCCAGGGAATCATCCTTGTAATACAATTCCAGAATCGGGCGGGCCAGCGGCATCCCTTCCTCCAGACCGAGGCGCTTGGCCATCGAGCCGGCGGCCCGGTTTCTCACCACCACCTCCAGGGGGATGATGCCCACTTTGCGGACCAGTTGTTCGGTCGGCGAGAGGAGGCGGACAAAATGGTTGGGAATCCCCGCCTTGCCCAGATGCTCAAAGAAAATGGCGCTGATCCGGTTGTTCAGTTCCCCTTTGCCCTGGATGGTGGCCCGCTTCTTGCCGTCAAAGGCGGTGGCATCATCCTTGTAACGCACCCAGAACAGATCCGGATCGCTCGTCGCGTAGATCTGCTTGGCCTTGCCCTCGTAGAGCAACTCCTTGCGGATCGGTTCGGCACTCATCGTCGGCCCCCCGTTCGATGCTAATCGTTCAAACCCAGACGCTGGAAAATGGTGTCCACATGCCGTAAATGGTGGCGATAATCGAAACAGTCATCCAGCTCTTCCCGCGAAAGCAGGCCGGCGATGCGCGGGTCTGCTTCCAGGATCTCCCTGAACGGGCGCTGCTCTTCCCAGGCCTGCATCGCCCTGGGCTGCACCAGGTCATAGGCCTCCTCGCGGCTTAACCCCTTTTCGATCAGGGCCAGCATCACGCGCTGCGAATAAATCAGGCCAAAGGTCCGTTCCATGTTCCGGCGCATGTTCTCCGGGAAAACGGTAAGCTCCCGGATCAGGTTGGTGAACCGGTGCAACATGTAGTCCAGCAAAATGGTCGCGTCGGCCAGCGCCACCCGTTCCACCGAAGAATGGGAAATGTCCCGTTCATGCCAAAGCGGCACGTTCTCATAGGCGGCCAGCATGTAGCCGCGCATCAGCCGCGAAAGGCCGGTGATGTTCTCGGCGCCCACCGGATTGCGCTTGTGCGGCATCGCGGAAGAGCCTTTCTGTCCCGGGTGAAAGCGCTCCTCCACTTCCCGGATCTCGCTTTTCTGCAAGCCGCGAATCTCCACCGCAAACTTCTCCAGGCTGGTGGCGATCAGGGCCAGCGTGGCCATGTAATGGGCGTGCCGGTCCCGCTGCAACGTCTGGGTGGAAATCGGCGCCGGTTTGAGCCCCAGTTTTTCGCACACATACGACTCGACAAAGGGCGGAATGTTGGCGTACGTGCCCACGGCGCCGGAAATCTTCCCGTACTCCACCTGTTCCGCCGCCGCTTCAAAGCGCTCCAGATTCCGCAGCATTTCCGCATACCAAAGGGCCAGCTTGAGGCCAAACGTGATCGGCTCAGCGTGGACGCCATGGGTGCGTCCCATCATCACCGTCATCTTGTGCTCGCGGGCCCGCTCCTTCAGGACCTGGATCAGCTCCTTCAGATCCTGGCGCAAGATCCGGTTGGCCTGCTTCAGCCGGTAGCCTTGCGCCGTGTCCACCACGTCGGTCGACGTCAGACCATAGTGTACCCACTTGCGCTCGGGCCCCAGCGTTTCGGAGAGGGCGCGGGTAAAGGCCACCACATCATGGCGGGTCTCCCGTTCGATTTCCGCGATCCGGGCCACGTCAATCCGGGCATTGGCCCGCAAGGCGGCCACATCCTCGCGCGGAATCACGCCCAGCTCCGCCCAGGCCTCGCAGGCGAGAATCTCCACCTCCAGCCAGCTGGAGAACTTTCCTTCCTCGGTCCAGATGGCTCCCATCTCTGGACGCGTATATCGCTCGATCATCGGTTTCCCTCCAGGTCTTATCGTGCTTCTTCCCTCATCATGAAGGTTGCCTTGCGCACGGCGCTGCGCCAAACAAAAAAAGGCAGCTCGTCGGAACGGGAAGCTGCCGCAGTCGGCGACTACCGACCTCGAACGTTCAACAGGTGTCGGGAGTACCCCTGCCACACCTTCCGTAAAAAGTGTAACAGTGCGCCCCCGGAAAGTCAATGAAAAATCGAACGTTTTTATCCGTTATTTCAACATCGTTCGGATTTTGACGATTGAAAAGGGATGGACATGACAAGCGTTCGAACATGAAATTCGAACATAATAAGCGTCAGAACATGAAAAGGGCTATGGCCGGGATTCCCACTGGAACAAGGCGGCCAGCTCCTTGCCCGCCGCCTGATTGGCCGCAAGAATGTCCCAGCCTTTCAGACCCCAGCCCGCCTCCTGCAGCGAACGGCCGCTGCCGCGGTGCCGGCACCACACCGCCCCGCCCGCCTCCTGGACAAGCAGGGCACCGGCAGCGATGTCCCAAAGGTTGAGGGAACGCTCCGTATAGGCCACCAGCCTCCCGGCGGCGACATAGGCCAGCTCCAGGGCCGCCGCGCCGAGGGAACGCAGGATGCCGAAGCGGGGGGCCTTCTCCCGTATCCGTTCCCATTCCCGCTGATTGCGGATCTTGAGCCGGTACCCGAACATTCCTTCATGCAGGAGAGCGTCTGATACCCTGATCGGCCGGCCGTTCAACGTGGCTCCCCGGCCACGGACAGCCAGGAACGTCTCCCGTTCAATCGGCTGGTGAATGATGCCGGCCAGCGGGCCGTGTTCGTCAAAAACGGCCACGGAGGTGCAGAAAAAGGGGATGCCGTGGGCAAAATTGGCCGTCCCATCCAAAGGATCAATGACCCAAACCCGCTTTCCGGCACGGAGGGCCTCTTCCAGGTCAGGACTTTTTCCTTCGGCCACGGCCTCTTCCCCGACCAGCACGGCCTCCGGGTCCGCCTGTTGCAAGCCTTCCTGGAAAAAGCGCTCCACTTCCACGTCTGCCTGCGTGACCAGGTCCAGTGTCCAGCTCTTGCTTCGCTTGCTGAATGAACCGCGAAAATACCGCATCAAGATCGCCCCGGCCTCTTGGGACCGGTTGACCGCCCATTGAATCCGCTGTTCGTCAGCCTGGCTGATCTGTGCCATCTTCACTCTCCTCGCGCTCCTCTTCATGCGACATGCTGCAGCGACGCGCTGCCCCGATGCTTCCGCCTTCCCCGATGTTTCGCCTGCCCCGCTGATTCCGCCAACAGGCGCTCCCTGCCGGTCGGTCTCAAATCTGGGGAGGTGCCTCCAGGCCGAGAAGGTACAGCCCCCGCTTGAGGACCTGTCCGACCGCTTCGGTCAGACGGAGCTTCGCCTCCCGTTCCTGCGCGTCCTCCACCAGGATGCGCTCGTCATGGTAAAAGCGGTTGTACAACTGGCAAAGATCCAGCAGGTAGCGGGCCACCTGCGAGGGCTCGTTGCCGGCGGCGGCACGTTCCACCGCTTTGCCGAATTGCAGCAGATGCAGGCAGACCTCCCATGCTTTACTGTGCTCCAACCAGGGGGATTCCCATGCGCCGGCTTGATCCCCGGCGATGGCCGCATTCCCGGCGGCGTTCACCCCATCTCCGCCGGCCGTCGTTGCCTCCCTGGCATCCGCCCCCTCCCTTAGCGCCTGCGCTTTGCGCAGCACGCTCTGCGTGCGGGCGTAGGTGTACTGGACATAGGGGCCGGTTTCCCCGTCGAAGTTCAGCACCTCATCCCAGGAAAAGTTGACATTGTGGATCCGATGGGTCTTCAGATCGTGGAAAATGACGGCACCGACGCCGATCTGCCGGGCCACCACCTGACGGTCAGGAAGCGACGGATTTTTTTCCTGGATGATCGCCTCCGCCCGTTCCACCGCCTCCTGCAACACCTCTTCGAGGAAAATCACCCGCCCTTTCCGGGTGGACATCTTTTTCCCCTCGATTTGCATCAAGCCGAAGGGAACGTGTTCACACCGGCTCGCCCAGGCATGTCCCATCTTTTCCAGGACGGCAAACACCTGGCGGAAGTGCAGCGTTTGCTCCGCGCCCACCACATAAAGCATCTTCTCAAAGCCGAACTGCTCATGCCGGTAAATGGCGGCAGCCAGATCCCTCGTCGCATAGATCGTGGTGCCGTCCGCCTTGAGGATCAGGCAGGGCGGCATCTCCCGCTCCGACAGATCCACCACCCAGGCCCCTTCGCTTTCCTGCAACAGGCCCTTTTCCCGCAGGGCATCCACCACCCGGGGAATCTGATCGGTATAAAAGCTCTCGCCGGTGTAATGATCAAACTCCACTCCCAAAAGCCGGTATGTCTGGCGGAACGCCTTGAGGCTCTCATCGACAAACCATTGCCAGAGTTCCCGGGCTTCCCGGTCACCCTCCTCCAGCTTTTTAAACCAGGCCCGGCCCTCTTCTTCCAATTCCGGGTTTTGCTCCGCTTCCTCATGAAAACGCACGTACAGGGCCAGCAGTTCCGGAATCGGGTTGGCCTTGATCCGCTCCGGATCGCCCCAGCGCTTGTAGGCGGCGATTTCCTTCCCGAACTGCGTCCCCCAGTCCCCCAGGTGGTTGATCCGCACCACCCGGTAACCCAGCGCCTCATAGATGCGCGCCAGGGCGTGGCCAATCACTGTGGAACGCAGATGGCCCACCCCAAAGGGCTTGGCGATATTGGGCGAGGAAAACTCCACGACCACCGTCTTTCCCTCGCCGGGCTGCGGCAGGGGAGCGTTCAGCGCTTGCGCCAGCATCCGCGGCCACAGCGCGGCGCGGTCAAAAAACAGGTTCAGGTAACCGCCCACCGCCTCCACTTGCTTCAATGGCTGGCCAAAACGGCCGTGCTCGCGGTTCGTGTCATCCGTTCCGCCGGCGGCAAGCAACCGGTCCCGCAACTCCACGGCGATCTGTTGCGGCGAACGGCGCCATACCTTGGCCAACGAAAAGCAGGGAAAAGCCACATCTCCCATCTCCGGCTTGGGCGGTCGCGCCAGAAGCCGGAGCACCTCCTCCTCGCTCATTTGGACGTGCGGCTGAAGCAGCCTGGCAGCCCATTCAAACAGCATGATGATCCTCCTTTTCCTTCCGCAAGGTTGCGTATGTATCGCAAGTACCTTTCCTATCACAACAGGTGTATACCAAAGTATTGTATACCAAAACAAGGAAGCCTCCAATCGCATGGGTCCGGAGAACAAAAAAGGAGGCCCATGTCCTGACACAGGCACTCCTCCTTCAGTTTTAAAGCTTGGGACCGGCCGCCTTCAATTCGGGCGCCATATCGGAAAATTTCTCGAAGTTCTCAATGAAACGTCTGGCCAGCTCCCGCACCTGGTTGTCGTATGCGCGTTTGTCGGACCAGGTGTTGCGTGGCTGCAGCACCTCTGCGGGAACGCCCGGACAATGCACGGGGATCTGCAGGCCGAAAACCGGATCGGTCACTGTCTCCACATCCTCCAGCGTTCCGTTAATGGCCGCGGCGACCATCGCCCGCGTATAGCGCAGATCGATTCGCTTGCCGACGCCGTACGGGCCGCCGGACCAACCGGTATTCACCAGGTACACCCGTGTATTGTGGCGGCTGATCTTCTCACCCAGCATCCTGGCGTAAACGGAAGGGTGAAGCGGCAGAAATGGTGAACCGAAACAGGTGGAAAAGGTGGCTTCCGGCTCCGTGACGCCCCTCTCGGTGCCAGCCAGCTTGCTGGTATACCCGGAAAGGAAATGGTACATCGCCTGTTCCTTGCTCAAGCGTGCAATCGGCGGCAGGACACCGAACGCATCGGCTGTCAAAAAGAGGATGACCTCGGGATGCCCTCCCACGCCCGGTATCACCGCGCCGGGAATGAAATCCACCGGATAGGCGGCACGGGTGTTCTCCGTCAAGGAAGCGTCATCGTAATCCGGCTGGCGCGTCGCCTCGTCCACCACCACGTTTTCCAGCACGGAACCGAAGCGGATGGCCTGCCAGATCTGGGGTTCTTTTTCCGCGGAAAGGTTGATGCACTTGGCGTAGCACCCGCCCTCAATATTGAAGACGCCGCGATCCGACCAGCCATGCTCGTCGTCGCCAATCAGACGGCGCTCCGGATCGGCAGAAAGGGTCGTCTTCCCCGTCCCTGAAAGGCCAAAAAACAGGGCCACATCATCGCGCGGACCGATGTTGGCGGAACAGTGCATCGGGAAAACGCCCTGTTGAGGAAGGAGGTAATTCATCACGGTAAAAATGGATTTTTTGATCTCGCCGGCGTACTCCGTTCCGCCGATCAATACGACGCGATGCTCAAAGCTCAGGACAATAAACGTCTCCGACCGCGTCCCGTGCACCTTCGGGTCGGCCTTGAAGCCCGGGGCGGCTACCACGGTAAACGAGGGACGAAAACCCGCCAGCTCCTCCCGGGTCGGGCGGATAAACAACTGATGCGCGAACAAATTATGCCAGGCATACTCTGTCAACACCTGAATGGGCAGGCGATAGGCCGGATCGGCACCGGCAAACCCCTGGAACAAAAACCATTCGCGCTTGCCCACATACTGCATCAGGTCCTGATATAGCCGTTCAAAATGGCTGCTGGACAGCGGCTGATTCACTTTTCCCCAGTTGATCTCGCGGGCGGCCGGTTCATCGACGATAAACTTGTCCTTCGGGGAACGGCCGGTATACTGACCTGTCGTGGCACGAAAGGCTCCTTGTGCCGTCAGAATCCCTTCACGCCGCCTGATGGCCTCTTCAACGAGCCGGCTGACCGGCAGATTGACGTGTACCTTCGCAGTCCGGAAGGATTCTTCCAAGGATTTCATCTGTTTGGTTTCCATTTCCCTTCCTTACCCCTTTAACTCGATAATATCCCCTGATATCCCATTTGCAAAAAAACAAGATTGTATTTTTGAAGTCAAAAATAGTATAACACATTTCTTCGATTAGTTCAGCACATTTTGTGACGAAAATGTGAGTGGCAGGGGCATGAATCGAGTTTGGGGCAAGTGGTCATGCGCCGCCCCAGGCAAGGGACTCAGTCATAGGTGTCGTACCAGTTGGCATCATGCGCATCCCGGGCAAGTTGATACATCCGGTGAAACTCCTTGCCCAGCTCCTCCACCTGTTCCGCCCATCCCAGTCGCTCCTCCTTCCCGAGCCGGCTATGCGTCTTGATCAGTTCCTTCATCCGGTAAAACCCGTCCATTCCCTGTTCAAAAGCCTGGCTGAGGTGTTCCACCTCCGGAAGCTCGCCGCTGTGTTCCGCCTGCTCCGGATTCCCCTCATCAGCGGGAACGACGGCCACCAGATCCCACGCGGCAGGGATGCCCCGATCCGTTTTTTGCGCCACTTCCTGTAACAGGCCGCGCAAGCGTTGCAACGCGTCCTGGATGTCCGTCGAAGCCTGCCTGATTTGCTGCGCTGTCTCGGGCGATTCGGCAGGATGGTCTTGGTATTTCTGCTGCAGGCGGACCATGCCTTCACCCAAACGATCGATCGATTGAATCAAGCTCCAGTACCAGGGATTCATGGGTCGACACCCCTTTTTGGCTTACTGTGGACGAGCGCGTTTCTTTTTATACCCTTTTCCTCTTATCCCCTTTTATCCCGGCCAGCCGGGAGGCAATCGTTTTGGCCGCCACCATCCCCTGCGCTGTGGCCATCGAAATGCTGGAAAACTGCGGCCGCGTGCAAAGATCGCCGACTGCGAACACGTTTTCCACACCCGTCTCTCCCGTTTCGTTCACCACCACATAACCGTCCTCATCCAGCGGCAATTGACCGGATAACAGATGGCTGTTTGGCTCTACGCCAATCCGGACGAACACCGCTTCTGCAGGGAAAAAGTCCTCCACCGCGCCTTGCTCGCGCCCTCCTTCGCCCCTTGGCAGGCGGGCCACAACGACGCCTTCCGTCCGCTGGCGGCCGACGATTTCGCGGACAACCGCATGTGTAAAGAGGCGAATCCGCGGATGGCGCCGGACCGGCCCGAGAAACTCCTGCCTCGCCCGAAAGCGGTCGCTGCGGTGAATCAAAAGCACCTCCGCGCCTTCCTCAGCCAGCAACAAGGCCCCTTCCAGAGCCCGGTCTCCGCCTCCGACGACCGCCACACGCCTGCCTCGGAACCTCTCCCGATCCCTGGCCACCGAATATACTTCGCCGCGGGCCAGCATCTCCTCTTCACCGGGAACACCCAGCCGGCGGGGACGGGCACCCAGGGCCAGGATCAGGAAGCGCGACTGATACGTTTCGCCCCGCGAGTGCACCTTTCTGGCAGCCAGATCCAGGGATTCCGCCTCCACTCTGCACCGGACACAATGCTCCCAGTGGCGGAGATGGTTGACAAAGTGTTGTTGCAGCTCCCGCCCGTCAGCTACCGGCAGGCCAGGATAATCGATGATGGGATTGAAAACCTGCAGCAGCTGCCCCCCCAATTCCTCCTCTTTCTCCAGGAGAAGGGCGTTCAGCCCCAATCGCAGCGACCAGATCAGGCTGGCAATCCCCCCCGGTCCGCCGCCGATGATCAGCACATCCGGCTGTTCCCCCATAAAAACACCCCCGATGATATAGAACTGCATCCAAAACTTCTCCCTGCAAATGAAGGGTACCGTCACGCAGAAGAACATGATAGATATGATATAATTGATATAATGGTTTAAAAAAATATCAAAAAAGGGAGCACAGGCGCACCATCGCAAGGAAAGGATTGTTCGATGAGCATTCTGATTGTGGACGACTCGCGATTCAACCAACTGCTTCTAAAGTCCATACTCCAGGAGGCCGGTTTTACTGATATACGCACAGCCAGTTCCGCCGCGGAAGCCTTTCGCCAGCTGGGCATTCCGCAGGATGGCCTGGAGGATGACCAGTGCTCGGCCGAACCAGAACCAGAACCCGACGTGGAGTTGATCTTGATGGATGTCGTCATGCCGGAAATCGACGGCATTGAAGCCTGCCGCCGGATCAAAGCTTGCCACAAGCTGCGGGACATCCCGGTGATCATGGTGACGGCACGCACGGAAATCGGCGTCCTGGAGACCGCGTTTGCCGCCGGTGCCATGGACTACATTTCCAAACCTCTGAACAAGGTCGAGTTGCTCGCCCGAATCCGGTCCGCCTTGACATTGAAGAGGGAAATGGACCGGCGAAAGGAACGGGAGAAAGAACTGCTGGAAGTGACCCGCCAGTTGGAAGAGGCCAACCGCAAGCTGCAATTGCTTTCCAACCAGGACAGCTTGACCGGAATCGCCAACCGGCGTCAATTTGACGAATATTTAGCCATCGAATGGGGCAGAGCGGAACGCAATCAACAGTGGCTGGGACTGATCCTGCTGGATGTCGACGCTTTCAAGCCATATAACGATCACTACGGCCACCAAGCAGGTGACGTCTGTCTTATTCGCGTCGCGCAAACGTTGCAAAACGCGGTCAAACGTTCGGGGGATTTGGTAGCCCGGTACGGCGGCGAGGAGTTTGCCGTCATCCTGCCCAACACCGATCTGCAAGGAGCGACTGTCGTGGCGGAAAGGATGCGGCAAGACGTCGAATCGATGTTCATCGAACACAAGTATTCTTCGATTGCCGGATATATCACCATCAGCCTTGGCGCGGCAGCCACCCGCCCGCGCCCTGCGTCCCATCCGTCTTCCCTCATCCGTGCCGCGGACCAGGCCCTTTACCAGGCAAAACGGGCAGGAGGAAACCGAGTCGTCTGCGCGCCTGAGGAATTGGACGAATAAAAAATCAGAAAACAAAAAAAGAAAAAAAGGAAAGGAAGAGGAAGAGGGGGCCTTATCTTGGCTCGACCAACTGATCCAGCAACGGCTTCACCGGAATGGAAGCAATTCCCGAAGCCCAGTCCGACATGGCATAGGGAATGATCAATTCCCCGCCGTGGATCAACGCCCCGCACGTGTAGACGACGTTGGGGACATACCCTTCCCGTTCCTTTTCGTTCGGCGAGAGAATCGGTTCCTCGAGGTGGCGGATGACCCTTCGCGGATCCTCGAGATCCAGCAATTCCACACCGATACAATACTTCCGCATCGGCCCGACACCGTGATTGACGACCAGCCATCCCTCTTCCGTTTCAATCGGCGGACTGCCCGTGCCGATCTGAATCAATTCCCATGGGCTGGAGGGGGTGCGAATCACTTCCGATTCTTGCCATACATACAAGTTGTCGGAAAACATGATGTGCATGCTTTCGCCATCCTGCCTGGAAAGCATGGCATATTTGCCGCCTATGCGCCGGGGAAACAGCGCCATGGTCTTGTTGGTCACGGCCGGGCCGGCCATCGTCGTCACCTTGAAGGTGACGAAATCCTTGGTCTCCAGCAATTTCGGTTGAATGGTGTAGCCGTTGTAACCGGTGTAGGTGGCATAATAGGTGACGCTGTCGTCATCTTCCTGAAAATAGACGAAACGGGCATCTTCCAGCCCCTTGCACTCATTGGGGGAAATGGGATAAATCACCCGTTCAGACAGTTGGGTCTCCGGATCAAACCGAATCTCATAATTGTTTTGAAGAAACCAATCCGCCACTTTTACCAATTTCTCGGACAGACCGTTTTTCTCTTCTTCCGGCAAAGAAAGACTCTTGGCCAATTGCACCAGCTCATCCTTTCTGCATCGCTTCGGCAATTTTTTTTGCAATTGCTCCTGGACGGACTGGCTCAGGCCTTCTTCGCTTAAACGGGCAATCAGCAGCGAACGATCCACGTCCTGCGGAAACACCACATCCGGCATTTCCAGAAAAGGGCTGATCGATTCGTGAATGATTTCGCTGTCCTCATCCAGAATCCCGCTGCGAAACTCAAGCGAGGAAATATGACCTTCTCCGATGCTGCGGAAAGACATGATAAAGCGCAAGCTGTCCGCCTTCATCCCCGACTGATCCGGGTGCGGAACAATGGACGGATTAAACAGTCCGGCGCATTGGACCGAGTATTCATTCGTAAAATAGGCGCCCAACAGCAGCTTTCTGGCTTCTGAAAGCGTATCGGGAACCGGAACCAGCGAGGTAACCGCGTGAAAATGCTTTTCCAGGATGTGCCGGAAGCGGCGGTGGCGATGGGAAAACTCCTTCATCACCTGATCCAACATCGCCTGAACCTCATCTTCCGAAAGTGCCAGAACCCTTTGGATGATCCCCCGGACACGGTGTTCGTCGCCGGGAAGGAAGAATTTGGCGATGATTCGCGTACAATCCGGATTTCGTATCTCCGTTCTCCTTCTGGCCATCAGTGCTTCCTGTTTCAGCGTCATGTTCACCCCATCCTTTCGCTCATTCCCCCTATGGATCATGGCAAACTCTGGGCACATTACACGATCCTGCTAGCGAAGCGGCGGCCGGGGATGCTTCAGGCAGAGCTGAACCAGCTGCTCGATCTCGGCGACTCCCACACACATGACCGTGTCTGCTCCTCCCCAGTAGATCTTCACCGTCCCATCCTCTTCCGGCACCGCTCCACAGGTAAACACCACGTTATGCACATAACCCGTCACTTCCCATGGATCTTCGGGCTGCAGCACCCACTCATCAGCCACCCCAAGGATCCGGGAAGGATCGTTTAAGTCGTGCAAGGCCACTCCCAGGCGGTAGATGGCGCCATCCATCGTCTCAAACACGCCATGGTAAATATTGAGCCAGCCATGCGGCGTCTTGATCGGCGTCGCGCCGGGGCCCACCTTCATCTCGTCCCAATGATACGGCGCCGGCTGAATGACCACTTTCGAATCTCCCCAATGAATCAAGTCTGGTGAGTAGGAAATCCAGATGGACCAGGGAGCGATGTGCGTGTGTGGCCGGTCGAGACGGACATAGCGGCCGTTTATTTTTTCCGGAAAGATCACCACGTTTCGCATGTCCGCCTGCGAAATCAGGGCAACCCGCTCCACATGCTCAAAATCACGGGTTTTGGCCAGGGCAATGCGTACCCCATACCGCGAATAGGCACTGTATGTCAGCAGATATTCCCCTTCCAAAGGGCAAATCCGCAAATCCTCCAAGCCAAACTCCTCATAGAGGGCAAAATCCCCTTCGGTGGCGGGTGTAAGAAAAGGTTCCGGACGTACGGTAAAGTGGTAGCCATCCGGGCTCTCGGCGAGCCCGATGATCGAGCGGCCATTCCGCTGATGGGCGCGAAACAGCATGATATACCGGCCTTCGTGTTTGACGACCCCCGCATTGTGAACCGTTTCCACCGGGTAGGGAACCTGTTTTTTCGTCAAGATGGGATTCCCTTCATAACGCCTGATCCATTCCGCTCGTTGACTTACCGCCTGCTCCGTTCGCGCAGAGAAATCTGATCGGGTGGGCTGTTTCGGTTCCATATTTGGACACGTTCCTCCCTGGCGTTCTGATGATAGGATTTCCTACACCTGCCGATTCAAAACGCGAAAAAACTGTTCATATTTTATGTTAGTAAGAAAAAACTGGCATTGTGCCAGTCCAAGTGGTTTACCATTATAAGATTCAATCTGCCAAAACTCAACCCTTCAAGACGCTTTCGTTCCCAGTCCGCGAACGGGGGAGAAGACGGGTGTGCTGCGCCGTTCGCCGGATTTGCCAGGTTTCCGGCCGTTCCGGGTCAAACTGTTCCAGGTAGTCAATCACCTCTTTGGTGATCGGTGTCGGCGTAGATGCTCCGGAAGTGACGGCCACCGTGCGGATACCCTTGAGCCATTCCGGGTCAATCTCCGTGACATCCGCTACCCGATAGGCAGGCACACCGGCGATCTCTTGCGCCACCTGGGCCAGGCGGTTGGAATTGTTGCTGCGCGGATCACCGACCACAATCACCAAATCCGCACCCTTAGCCTGCTCCGCAACCGCCTCCTGACGCTGCTGGGTTGCCAGGCAGATTTCGTTATACACCTCAGCCTGCGGGTACTTTTCCACGATCAGCTGCATCAGATGCCGGGTATCCCACTGGCTCATGGTCGTCTGGTTGGTCACGATGATCTTGTCATGATGAAAGTCCAGATTCCGGACATCCTCTTCATTTTCCACCAGGAACACCTTGTCGGGGGCCACGCCGACGGCCCCTTCCGGTTCAGGATGTCCCTTTTTGCCGATGTAGATGACGACATATCCGTCGGCCACCTTCTCTTCAATCAGCCGATGGGTTTTCATCACATCCGGACAGGTGGCGTCCACTACGGTTAACCCCTTGGCGGCCGCCTTGGCCCGTACCTGGGGCGAGACCCCGTGAGCCGTGAAAATGACGGTTCCCTGATCGATCTGATCCAGCAGGGAGAGACGGTCTTCACCATCCAAAGTGATGATCCCCTGTTGGCGAAATGCCTCCACCACATGACTGTTGTGCACGATCATTCCGAGGATGTAAACGGGTCGCGGATACGAAGCATCACTGGCAACCTGCTGAGCCAACACCATGGCATCCACCACGCCGTAACAGTATCCGCGCGGGGAAATTTTAACCACGTTCATTTGCCATCCCTCCCCTTTTCCCCATCATATCTGACTCCATCAGGACTGGCAAGCAATTTTCTGCCGTTTGCAAGGGCAAGAGCACCCGGAAACAACTGCCCTCTCCCTCCCGGCTGTTCACTTCAATCTTGCCCCGGTGTGCGGCGATAATACGTTCGGCGATCGACAGGCCCAGTCCCGTGCCGGGCGTGCTGCGCGCCGGGTCAGCCCGGTAAAAGCGTTCAAAAATGTGTTTTTGCACCTCGGGAGGCATCCCTATTCCGGTATCCTCGACGAGCAATTGCAGCATCTCCCCCGCTGCACTGGCGGTAACGGTCACCTTGCCCTGGGGCGTGTATTTGAATGCATTCTCGACCAGAATGTAAACCAGCTGCTGCAACGCATCGGTGTCGGCCAGATGGGTGCGTTCCAAAAGC
>Ga0066871_100798_pt1 | contig 13863 bp, 14 predicted proteins | sample CeladaPassage60B_FD_62209 | JGI IMG/M metagenome (GOLD analysis project Ga0066871, IMG submission 62209) | Cellulose-adapted microbial communities from the Joint BioEnergy Institute, USA - Passage3 60B | ecosystem: Engineered > Bioreactor > Continuous culture > Unclassified | place: USA...
ATGACGTTGCGTCTCTTTCGTATACTTGCCTCAAACGGGAAGATGCGGACCGTTTGGTGGCAGAGTGGCGCAAGCTGCGGCCGGCCATCTGGGTGGAGCAGGAACCGGCGGAATGGAGGCCGGAAATCCTCGGCCTCGGCGTGACCTGGCAGCGGTCCTCCGTGTTTGTGCCGGTGCAAGTCATCCGGGAGTCCCAGTCCCTGCAATCCTGGCTCGCAGACCCCAACGCCAAGAAGATCCTCTATGACGGAAAACAGGCCAAGGTGGCCCTGGCCCGCCACGGCATCACGCTGGCAGGGGTCGATTTTGATTATCTGCTGGCATCTTACTTGATCAATCCCTCCACGACGCAGCATCATTTGTCAGATATCGCAAAGATGTTCGAAGAACGGCTGCCTGCCGATGAAGAGGTGTTCGGCCGCGGCGCGAAGCGGAAAAGGCCGACGGAAGCCATCTGGCAGCGCCACATCATCCAAAAGACGCACTTTATGGAGCGGAGAGTGGAGGATGTCACCCGCCGCCTCGATGAAGATCAGCTCCTTTCGCTATACCGGGATCTGGAACTTCCGCTGTCGATGGTTTTGGCGGAGCTGGAAATTCGAGGCATCCGTGTGGACAGACAGGCGCTCAAGGAAATGGGCAGGCAATTCCAGGAGCAACTGGAGCGGTTGACGGAAGAGATTTACGCATTGGCGGGAGTTTCTTTCAACATCAACTCCCCCAAACAGCTTGGCGAGATCCTGTTTGACAAGCTGGGGCTGCCTGTCATCAAAAAGACCAAGACAGGGTATTCCACCAGCGCTGACGTGCTGGAAAAACTGGAGCCCCAGCATGAGATCGTCCGCAAAATCCTGCACTACCGGCAACTGGGAAAGTTGCTTTCCACTTATATCGACGGCTTGCTGAAGGTGATCCATCCCGAAACGGGCAAGGTGTACACCTCATTCAACCAGGCGATTACGGCCACGGGCCGACTCAGCAGTACGGAGCCAAACCTGCAGAACATTCCCATTCGCATGGAAGAAGGGAGACGGATCCGCAAGGCGTTTATTCCTTCCCAGCCCGGTTGGACGATTTTGTCGGCTGATTACTCGCAAATTGAGCTGCGCATCCTGGCTCATTTGTCGCAGGACGAGCGGTTGATGGAAGCTTTCCGGAAAGATATGGATATCCATACCAAGACAGCCATGGATGTTTTTGGCGTCCCGCAGGAGGCGGTGACCGCCGAGATGCGGCGGCAGGCCAAGGCGGTCAACTTCGGGATCATTTACGGAATCAGCGATTACGGCCTTTCGCAAAACCTGAACATTCCCCGCAAGGAGGCGGGAGCATTTATTGAACGCTACTTCGAAACCTTTCCCGGCGTCAAGGCCTACATGGAACGGGCGGTTCAGGAGGCGAGGGAAAAAGGGTATGTGACCACCATCCTCAACCGGCGCCGCTACTTGCCGGAGATCAACAGCCGCAATTACAACCTGCGCAGCTTCGCCGAGCGCACGGCAATGAACACGCCCATTCAGGGGAGTGCGGCCGATATCATCAAGCTGGCGATGATCCGCCTGGAAAAAGAGATGCGCAGGCGCAAGATGGCCAGCCAGATGCTCCTGCAGGTGCACGATGAGTTGATCTGTGAGGTTCATCCGGATGAGCGGGAGGAACTCTTTTCTCTTGTCAAGGAAGTGATGGAACAGGCGGTGCCGCTTGCCGTGCCTTTGAAAGTGGAGGTCAGCGACGGGCCGACATGGTATGATGCCAAGTAGCCAATTAGCAAGACAAATGTCATTTAAAAAATGTCACGCCTGAATACCGATGGAGGAGAAGGAGACAGACATGCCGGAGTTGCCCGAAGTTGAAACATTGAGACAAGCCCTGGCCTCCGCCATTTGCGGCAAGACCTTCGCCCATGCGGAAGTGAGGTACCCTCCGCTCATCCGCCAGCCCACGGCGATGGAATTTGTCAAGTGGCTTCCGGGACAACAAGTCGAAGAAGTGGCCCGGCGGGGAAAATACCTGCTGCTCCATTTGACTTCCCTCACGCTGATCATCCATTTGCGGATGGAAGGAAAATTGTGGCTGGGTTGGACAGACCGGGTCCAGGAAAAGCATGTGCATGCGGTTTTTACGTTTTCGGACGGATCGTTGTTGCTCTATCAGGACGTGCGAAAATTCGGCACCATGGATCTGGTGCCCCGCGGAAGACTGGATCTCGTTCCTGGCTTATACAGTCTGGGTCCGGAGCCATTGGACCCTCATTTTACTCCCGCGGTGTTGGCGGAACAACTGTACAAGCATGCCCGCAGCATGATCAAGCCCGCCTTGTTGAACCAACAGGTGGTTGCCGGCCTTGGCAACATTTACACGGATGAAGCCTTGTTTCTGGCGAAGATCCACCCTGAGCGACGGGTGGAGACCTTGCGCCCGTTGCATATTCGGGCGCTGCACGGGGCCATTCTCGATGTGTTGCAACGGGGCCTCGAAGCCGGCGGGGCATCTGTCCGTTCCTATCGGCATAGTAATGGAGAAGAGGGCGCTTTTCAGCGGCAGCTCTATGTTTATGCCCGCCAAGGGTTGCCTTGTAAACGTTGTCAGCGTCCGATTCGGCGGATCGTTGTGGCCGGACGGGGAACCCACCTGTGTCCCCATTGTCAGCGGCAGCGAAAAAAAGTGTAAACAAACATCGACTTCCCCCTACACCAAACCGCCCACCCCTTCATACGATGAAGATAGTTTCGAAAGAAGGGGGCAAAGCGGTGAAGGCATTCTCCGTCTTGTTGCTTGCGTTTGCTGTCAGTTTGGACAGTTTTATCGTCGGCGCGACGTACGGGATGCGGCAGATCCACATTCCTGTCCGCTCCATTCTGATCATTGCCGCTTGTTCTTCCGCGATGGTTTTGATGACGATGCTGGCAGGGGAGCAATTGGCGCAATGGGTGCCGCTTGAATGGGGAAAACGGCTGGGAGCCATGATCCTTTGCCTGGTCGGGGCGTGGTCCCTGTGGAACGTGCGGCGATCTGGCCTGACCGATGAACCATCCTCTGCTCAGAGCGAACGGGAACTTGCAGCACGAAGAAAAGAGGAACAGGTCAAGCCGGTCTGGACATTGGAAATCCGCCATTTGGGCCTGGTGGTCCAGGTCTTGAAAAAACCGGTCATCGCCGATATGGATCAATCCGGTCTCATAACCGGTCAGGAGGCGCTGATTTTGGGCTTGGCCCTTTCGCTCGATGCGATGGGTGCAGGGATCGGCGCAGCCATGATCGGCTTTTCTCCCTGGCTGACGGCGCTTTGTATCGGCGGTTTCAGCAGCCTGTTTCTTCTGTCTGGAATGGTTGCCGGCCGCCGCCTGGCAGGCTGCAGGTGGGTTCGGAAAGCTTCTTTTCTCCCCGGGGCCTTGTTGATCGTTCTAGGATTTTACAAGATGTTTTGATGGCGCGGTTTTCATGGCCGATACATTGCAAAAGGAAGGATGGATTCATGTGATTTTTGGCATTACGGGCGGCATCGCCACGGGTAAAAGCACGGTTTCCGACATGTTGCGGGCCCGTGGCGCTGTGATCGTGGACGCCGACTTCTGGGCGCGGGAAGTGGTGAAGCCGGGAAGTGAAGGCTGGGAGGCGATCCGGCAGCAGTTTGGGGAGGAGTACCTGCGGCCGGATGGCAGCCTGGATCGGGAAAAGCTGGGTGCCTTGGTGTTTGCCGATGAAGCGGCGCGCAAGCGATTGAATGCCATCACTCACCCTTTGATTCGCCAAAAAATGGACGAGCAGGTGCGGCAAGCGCTGTCGGATGACCCGAAGGCCATTGTCGTGATGGACATTCCTCTCCTGATCGAGTCTATGGTTCACGAGGGGCTAAAACGGGTAGACAAAGTGATCCTGGTCTACGTGCCCCGCCACATTCAGCTTCAGCGACTGATGAAACGCAATCAGTTGAACAGGCAGGAGGCCGAGAATCGGATCGAGGCGCAGATGCCGATTGACGAGAAGCGCAAGTACGCGGACTACATCATTGATAATTCCGGAAGTATCGAAGAGACGGAACGGCAAGTGGAACAATTGATGGACAAGCTCCGGAAACTGGTGCAAGGTGAACGATGAGGTACGGCAAATGGATCGTCGGCGGGATTGTCTTGATCCTGCTGGTGACTTTGTTGTATTCCTCGCTCTACCAGCGGTTGGCTTACCCGCTTCGTTACCAGGAAGAGATCTGGCAGGCGGCTTCCCAATTTGATGTGGACCCCTATCTGGTGGCTGCCGTCATCCAGACGGAAAGCAGGTATAAGAAAACGGCGCGCTCATCCAAAGGAGCGCTTGGTCTGATGCAGCTGATGCCCGAAACCGCCAAGTGGGCACTCCGGAAGATGGGCTATTCGGAAGAGGCATGGCGGTACATCCAGGATCCCGTCTTGAATATTGAAGTGGGCACTTGGTATTTGGGCTGGTTGCTCGATTACTATGACGAGAACATGGTTGCCGCCATTGCCGCGTACAATGCAGGACAAGGCGCCGTCGATCGATGGCTGGCAGATGGCCTGTGGGACGCCCGGGAAGAAACGGTGGGACGCATCCCCTATTCCGAAACCCGTCAATATGTGCGCAAAGTCTTCTATTATTACGACAAATACCGGGCAATCTATCAGGAAAAGCATCCCCCAAAGATCATGAATAAAGGATGAAATGGGGGCCTGACAGACTGCACGAACGGCAAAAATGTGTTATACTATATCTGTCAATCATACGATATAGTATGTATCAATCGATGAGGGGTGTTAATCGCGCATGGCGATCAGGGTAGCCATCAACGGATTTGGACGGATTGGGCGGATGGTGTTCCGACGTGCACAAGAGGTGAGCGATCTCCACATTGTTGCCGTCAACGCCAGTTATCCTGCGGAGACATTGGCGCATTTGCTGAAATACGATACGGTACATGGAACTTGGGAGAAAGAGGTGCAAGCGGAGCCGGACGCGCTGGTGGTGGAGGGAAGGCGTACCCGGCTTGTCGCAGAACGAGATCCGAGCCGCCTGCCCTGGCGTGAGTTGGATATCGACGTGGTGGTTGAAGCGACTGGCAAATTCCGCGATCGGGAGGGCGCCGGACTGCACCTGGCCGCAGGCGCCAAGAAAGTGCTGATCACGGCACCTGGCAAGGACGAGGATTTTACGATGGTGATGGGCGTCAACCACGCCTTGTATAATCCGGAGGAACATCATATCATTTCGAATGCTTCGTGTACCACGACCTGTCTGGCTCCGATAGCCAAGGTCCTTCATGAGGCGCTGGGCATCCGGGAAGGTCTGATGACCACGGTGCACAGCTTTACCAACGACCAAAAGCCATTGGACAACCCCCACAAGGATTTGCGGCGGGCGCGCGCCTCCAGCCAGTCGATTGTCCCGACCACGACGGGCGCGGCCAAGGCGGTTGCCAAGGTGCTGCCTGAACTGAAGGGAAAACTGAATGGCCTGGCACTGCGTGTACCTACCCCCAACGTTTCGGTGGTGGATCTGGTCGTTGACGTGGAAAAGAAGGTCACGGCCGAAGAGGTCAACCGTCTGCTGAAGGAAGCGGCCGAGACAACGATGAAAGGGTACATCCAATATACGGAGGAACCGCTGGTCTCTGTCGATTTTATCGGCAACCCGCACTCTGCCATTGTAGATGGCCTGTCGACGATGGCCATCGGCGATCACAAGATCAAGGTGCTGGCCTGGTACGACAATGAATGGGGCTACTCCTGCCGCGTCGTGGAAGCGGTTCAGCATATCGGCCGGGGCCTGTCATCTGCGCTTTCAAAGGAGCGGGAAACAGAGCAGGTGGCTTCCGTCGGCGCCCGGTGAAGTTGGAGCGGGTAAAACTCAAATACTGGGTGGGCAGGCTGCCTGCCCTTTTTTTGTCCTATTGACGGATGGCGCAAGGATCAGACAAACTATACCCAAGAAGAAGGATGGAGCTGATCGAGCGAGATGCGATGTCCGTATTGCCAGCATATGGGGACGCGTGTCCTGGATTCCCGTCCCGTCAATGACGGCAAGTCGATCCGCCGCAGGCGGGAGTGTGAACAGTGCAACCGTCGTTTTACCACATTTGAAATGGTGGAAGAAGCCCCCTTGTATGTCATCAAGAAAGACGGCACGCGGGAAGAATTCAGCCGTGAGAAATTGCTGCGGGGCATCTTGCGCGCCTGCGAAAAGCGGCCGATTCCGATTGAACAGTTGGAAACCCTCGTAAACGAAATTGAAAAGGAACTGCGCAGCGTGGTACAGTCGGAGGTTCCAAGCCGCGAAATCGGCGAGATGGTGATGCGGCGGCTGTATGACATCGACGATGTGGCCTATGTCCGCTTTGCTTCCGTTTACAGGCAGTTCAAGGATATCCACGTCTTTTTGCAGGAACTTTCCGAGATGCTCAACACGCAGCGAAAAGAGCAGCGAAAAGAGCAAGGATCGGAGTAACACAGCGCACACCTGAAGCGTATCGATTGCAGGAGCGAGGAAAGGGGCGAAGGATTTGCGATCGGTATACCCGAAGGATCCGTTTGTCGTCCATTTGGACAGGCCGTTGCGCCAAGATGAGAAGATGTCTCTCCTCCTCCTTTACCAGCCGATAGCAGGACCGATGGCGGTGAACCTTTATTTTTTGCTTCAGACACTGGCGCAAGGGATGGAAACCGGGAAGGCATCCGGTGAGGCCCTGATGCGCCACCGGTTCCTCCTGTCGGCGACGGGTTTGACCATGGATGAATGGCTTGAGGCCCGTTACCGCCTTGAGGGGCTGGGATTGTTGCATACCTATGTGGAAGAACGGGAAGAGGTGACTTATTTTTACCGGTTGACGCCGCCGTTGGCGCCCCCGTTGTTTTTTCAGAGCGATGTTCTCTCGGTGATGCTGTTGAACCGCCTGGGGGAAGGGCAATACCAGTGGCTGCAACACTTTTTTTCATCGCCCCCTGCCCCCTGGCAAGAGCGGCCGATGAGAGAAGTGAGCAAGGGTTTTCACGACGTCTATTCTCCCCTGTCGCAGCGTGAGCTGATGCAGGCAGACGGGCTCGCCTCACTTCCTGTCGAGAAGGAATCGGAACAGCCGCTTCAACTGGGCGACTGGCCGTTTGATACCCGGCTGATGCGAAGTCAAGTGGGGGCTGTCTTCGGCCTGGATAAACACTGGAATCGCCAGGTAGAGGAACGAATCCTTCAGCTGGCCGCCTTGTATCAACTGAAAGAGGATGAAATGGCCCGGCTCATTCAGGAGCATTTGTTTGCCCGAGAGGCTATTGACTGGGAACAGTTTCGCCGGGAGGTGATGGCCTGGGCCGAGCGGCGCCATCAGCAGAAACCGGGGCTGATTTGGACTGAACCTGCACGGGAACTGGCTGCGACCAGTCCGGACTCGCCTGTCTCCGGCAAACCGGAGCAACTCCTCACCGATGCGGAACGGCATCGTCAGGACCTGGAGCGCATTTCCCCTTACGCCTTGTTGCACGCCTACAGCAACGGGACCAAAGTGGCAGACAGCGACCTGCGGCTGGTTTACAGCCTGCTTCATGATTATCAGCTGAAACCCGGCGTCGTCAACGTCCTCATCGAATACGTGATGTTTACCAACAACTACAAGCTTCCGAAAGCCCTTGTCGAAAAGATTGCCAGCCATTGGAAAAGATTGCGGATCGAGACCGTCAGCGAGGCGCTGGGGTTATGCCGGAAGGAACACCAGCTCTACCGGCGCTGGCCGTTGAAGGGTGGAGAACGAAAAGGAAGCGCATCCGAGGCGCCCGGATCGGAGCGGAAGGCGCCAAGGCAGGTGCGGAGCGAGCCTTTGCCAAAGTCGGTCAGGCAACAATTGGATGAGGTGGCGGGTGGAAAAACCGTCAGCATGGAACAGGAACGGCTTCAGAAAGAGAAGGAAGCACGCGCCCTCGAGTTGTTGCGTGCATTGGGTGAACTGGATGCCGGTACGTAAAGTCCGAATTGAGGTGACAAGCTGATGGAACCGATTCGCAACTGGATCTCTTCTGCTCACCGAGCGCAGCAGCAGATGGACGAAAAATGGCAGGAACTGAAAAATGCTCCGGAGATTCGAGCCCTTCTCCGGCAGTATCCTGATCTGCCGGAGACGACGTGGAAGCGTTCCATCCTCCGCTTGCAGCAATATGTCGAGGAGCGGCGTCACTGTGCCCGTTGCCCTGGTCTGGAACAATGCCCCAACCTTTTGCAGGGATACCAGAGCGAGATCACCTGCCAGCCGCCATACCTGTACCTTTCCTATCAGAAGTGTCCACGCCTGCGGAGCAAGGAGCTGCAACAACGCCAGACAGAGCTGATTCGTTCGCACTACGTCCCGGAAGAGATCCTTGCCGCCTCCTTTCACACCATTGAGCGGGACTTGCCGCGAATTGACGCCCTGAATGCCGTGATGGAGTTCTGCCTGTCCTACGAAGTGGGAAAACGCATGCCGGGACTGTACCTGTACGGGCCGCTGGGTGTCGGAAAGAGCCGGATGATGGGGGCGGCTTGCCGGAAATTGGCCGAGCGGGGGATTCCATCCATCATGGTGTACCTGCCGGAATTCCTGCGCGAGGTCAAGGATGCCATTCAGGACGGACGGGTTCAGGAGAAGGTGGACGTGTTGAAGCAGGTGCCCGTTTTGGTCCTGGACGACATCGGAGCGGAGACCGTCTCATCCTGGGTGCGGGACGAGATCCTCGGACCGATTTTGCAGGCACGTGTCAACGCCGGCCTTCCCACCCTTTACACGTCCAATCTCAACTACGATGAGCTGGAGGAACACCTTGCATACTCCCACAAGGGGGGCGTGGAGGCGATGAAGGCCAAGCGGATCATGGAGCGCATCCGCTATGAAACCCGCGCCTATTATGTTGGGGGAGAAAACCGCAGGAAGTCCAAGTGGACTTCCTGACCGGCAACAATCTTTTTGCAAGTGCGACTCTGAAGGTTGATGTTGACTTTTGAAGCAGTCCTTGCTAAAATAGCGGTGTCTTGAGTTTGAAGCACAGATGAATATGGATTGTGAATGTGGGACCGTAGCTCAATGGGAGAGCACTACGCTGGCAGCGTAGGGGTTGTGGGTTCGAGCCCCATCGGTTCCACCATTTTTATGCCTTCAAACCCTTGTGTTTCAAGGGTTTTTTCTTTTTCTGTCCTGTTTTGATTCCGGATACATGATGCCTGTAAAACGGCTTTGGCCACAATTTGATCACATTCTTTATGCTGATTCCTCACAGACCATCGTTTGTAGTTCCGGATTGTTCTGAAATGAAATTGGAACGGCGTGTCCATGCCTTTGTGCCGGAGCGGACGGAAGAGCCGTCTCGCGAATGGTTAGGGGAGCAACCTCGTTTTTCCATAACGGCATTGTCTGCGAATGGAATAGGCTTCGTTTACCCCTTTCCGTTACCGGCCAACGCTGAGCCGCCGACGGTTGCTGGGGGGGTGGTGTGTTAAACTGCCAAGGAAAATATTAAGATAACTTTAAAATGACTTAACAAGAGAAAGAAGGGAGCGCGAATTTTATGGAACATGAATCGTGGACAAGAGCTTAGAAAAAGGATTCTCTCTTGGTATGCCGGTTTTTTGCCGTTCTACTTTTTCTTTTTCTTTTTGATGTTCTTTTTATTCGATGCTCCGGGGACGATAACCCCTTTTCGAGTCTTTTTAGTCACAGTTTATTCGCTATTTATCCTTTACTCCGTTATTCCGTTTGTACTTTCATTGGTTTTGGCGAAGAGATTTCCCAGGTTCAGCCTGTGGCTTGCCATTCTGCCGATTGCCGTTGCATGTCTCGACTATCTGACTTTATTTTTGAGTTTTAAAAAATAACCAGGGAGGACAACATGCAGGGAGGATAACATGCAAAAGAGTCATACTGAACTTTGACAACGGCCCCATTCTCTTTGTGGTCAACACGATGGCATTTAAAAACGTATTGTTTACATGTCCAGATTGCCACAGGCACATACCTTGGATTCTAAAGAGCCAAGACGGAAAGTGCTTGTGGCATTTTCCATACACAAAAAAAGAAAGGGGTTTTCAATGTTGCGGAAGTTACGATGGATGCTTGGATGGGATGAAAGATGGATTTGTTTTGCGAACATTTTGCGAACACTTATTCCCTGTTTTCGTGGTATAATATGGGCATCATTCGTCAGGCGGTTTAAGGGTGTAAAATCCGAATGGAGAAAGGAGGAAGCGGCACTTTCACCCCAGTCACGCTTCGCTGGCCGCAAGAAGGAAGAGATTGAACGGGGAATAGGAGGATCGACAACCGTAATCCGTGCTTTGCACGACCCGAAGGAAATGCGGAAAAAGGCCATCGAATGGGAGAAAAAGGTTACGAGGTTGAACCAGTTGATCGACAAAAAGAACGATCAGGTTGAGATTGACTTTCCGGAAGCGAAAAAATACATGGGCTGATGTGCCTAGCCTTGTTGAGGGACGAATTGGGATCCGTCCTTATGACGGACGGGAATCACGCTTTTGTGCATTTTTTTCCATGCATCTCTCTTTGGTGTGCTGTGGGCTTTTTCACCAGACATGTCATTATGCATCAATAACTGCAATCTCATCATCCAACCGGGAGGGGTTAAGATGTTGGAAACAAGATATGGCGACTGGATAGAAACGTATACAGGGGTAAAATTTTACCCGTTTGACCCGAGGTTGGAGGAGATTGTGGTTGAAGACATGATTCATGCTGTCTGCAATCTATGCCGATTTGGAGGACACTCTAAAATCTTTTATAGCGTCGGTCAGCATTCGCTCATGGTATATCGTTATTTGACAGACAGGAACTACTCGCCGTCCGTCCGTCTGTATGGATTGACACACGATTTCACAGAGGCGTATCTGATTGATTTACCGCGGCCAATCAAACGCATGTTGATTGATTATCAACGGATGGAAGAAAGATTGTTTGATTTGATTTGGCAATCTTTTGGTGCGCCGAAATTGGATGATGACGACATTGAAGCAGTTAAGAAAGCTGACGATATTGTTTTAAGTCATGAGGCCCGTGTGCTGGGTGTAAACAAAAACAAATGGGCACAACATGTTGATTTGGGTTATCCGATTGTCGAAGAAAAACCTTCAGACGTAAAAGCGAGGTTGACCCAGACGTTTTACGATGTGCTGAGTGAGATATTTTAAAACGTCAATGATAATAAATTATGCGTTTGCTGAGAAACAACAGCGAAGGTTCCTGACAGCAACCGTGCGTTCGGACCGTCAGGAAAGGGACTATCTCGAATTTACCTTGTCTGACCAGTCAGGGGAGATCTTTGCGAAACGTCAGACGCCGACAGATGAGAAGATGGTCAGTCCATGGAACAAAAGAGACACGTTCAGTTTGCAGTCACAGGATAAAGAGAGCTTGATAGAAAGAAAAAAGGCCGATATCGGTTTGTTCCGTTGGTCAGCAACGGGATGCTGCGCATGCGCGTTTTCTTTGATTTATCGTTAACAAAAATTTCAAAAACCTACGCGGGATGTTAGTAGATTGTCCAGGTGTGAGTATGGTAAAGTATTCCTGTCATTATAAACATTTCCAATGATAGGTTTTATTTTGCCGAAGGAGTGAGGACGATGCGCGGGAAAGAAATCCTCATCCCGGAAAACCCTGTTTCACAATTTCTTTTTAGCAGTACGCGTTCCGCCTGGATATGGCTGATCATCCGCCTGTACGTAGGATATGAATGGCTGATGGCAGGCATCCACAAAGTCGGGGCGGAAGCTTGGACCGGCGCCAAAGCTGGCGCGGCAGTCACGGGGTTTGTCAAAGGCGCGTTGGAGAAAACCGGCGGCGAGCATCCTGACGTAACCGGCTGGTATGCCTGGTTTTTGGAACAAATTGTTTTGCCCAACGCCAAACTGTTTGCCTGGATGGTCGCTTGGGGCGAGGTGCTTGTCGGGATCAGCCTGATTGTCGGGCTATTGACGGGTATTGCGGCCTTTTTTGGCGGTTTTATGAATGCCAGTTTCCTATTGGCAGGTACGGTCAGCAGCAACCCGGTGCTGTTCATCCTCGGCACTTGGCTTGTCTTGGCTTGGAAAGTCGCCGGGTGGTATGGATTGGACCGCTGGGCACTGCCTTATCTTGGAACACCTTGGAAACCCGGAAAAATAGCTGCGAAAAATAAGGCCAGTATGTGATGACGAAAACATGCATGCACCTTTGCATAGGTCGCATGACATAACTCATACTTGTCGCCAAAGACAAGGTTCCGGAGCAGGTTCAGCCGTTGCTTCAAACCATCCAGGAATGATGATTCTTGGTGGCCCATCAGCCGTCAGCGAAAATCTTTTCGGTCAAGCTGCTTGCCCACTTTATAGATGTGGGCCAGGGTGGTCAGTGGAGAGGGAACCAAACCCTGGGCTGGAAAAACGAGATCGTAATCAGTCATCAAAACGAGCGCAACCATCAGTTGAAAACACAGAACCACGAATACGCCCATTATCTGCTTCACCAGAAGGGAGCGCAATTCGAGAAAGAGTCCCGCGAGATCAAGAAAGCCCAGGCGGAAAGCATCGCTTATGTTTTCGGAAAATACTTCGGATTGAACACGGATCGCTTCTCGTTCGGATACTTGGACGCTGTCAACTTCAAGCGCGAAGTCGAAGTTCGTCCAATATGGGCATGAGGGCTTGCTTAAAGAGTTCAGGTCGCTCCGAAGGCGGGAAGTGTCCAAGCCCAGGGATGCGCGTTACCTTCAACCCCTTGATGGAAGACTTGAGCTTGTTGGTGTGCGGGCAAATAACGCCGTTGAAAACTTCCCGTTTCGAAGACGGGGGACACGTAGCGTGAGGGTGCCTACGCGGGTCGTCAACTGATGCGGGTAGGTGCCATTTCGGTAGCCTTGACGGGCTTCTGTTCGCTCATAGGGTTCTGCTGCCAGCTGCTCGGTCGCTTGGGCTTGCAACACTTGGTTCAGTACCGATTCCAAAAGAGACGCCACCCCCGCATCTTGAGAGTTTTTCAAGAAAAGTTGATGCAAAAGATCGGAATCTACGGTAATCTGGTATTGAGCCATTTCTGATGTCTCCTCTCGTTTAAGAATGTTGATGTGACACCTTCATTCTAACCGAGGGACTCATGAAATGGCTCCCTTAATTTCTAAGGAATACCAATTTTACACAATTATACGGACTCAACTTTTTGTATCAGGGATGGATATTCCGGCATGAGATGAAATGCGGGAAGCAGGTCATCCCAGTCTATACATTGGGACTGATCGGGTGCAAGACGTTTGGCATTGAGGACCATTACTGGATCGGTTGGGATGTACCGGATATATTAAAACGTGTTTTGTTTTTCGAGTTGTACAAGCGGTTTCGGGAGCAAAATCTGAGTCCCAAAATCCTTCCAGCCCCTGAGCCGTTGACGGGGATACTTGATGTAAAGAGAAGGGAGTATGCCGTCTATGTTGTTCGTGACCGCGTGGAGGAGCTGATGTTGCAACTGAAATGGGATGAGGGATTGAACCATAAATGGCTCCTTGTTGTGACGGAAAACCTGAACCATTTGAAGCCGCTCACGCCGTTTCTTGGCCAATTGTCCATCAGGGCAGTTACTGACAGGGATTTATTGAACGAACCGTTTGCCAGCCTGTTTCACCAGTGGGAGAGGTATTGCTAAAAGCGAGATAGCCACCAAGAGTTGGGAGAGAATGGCGGCATTTTTTATATTAAATGACTAAATATTCAGGTATAAAGTGTTGTTGTTTTATCCCAGCAAGATCGATTACTTTAACATTAGCGTTCATGTCGTCATTAACGGTAAAGATACAGTAATTCACAGCAAATCTGTAACTGGAGATAATGTAAATATCAACAAAATGACGATTGGAACCA
>Ga0066871_100808_pt1 | contig 13703 bp, 12 predicted proteins | sample CeladaPassage60B_FD_62209 | JGI IMG/M metagenome (GOLD analysis project Ga0066871, IMG submission 62209) | Cellulose-adapted microbial communities from the Joint BioEnergy Institute, USA - Passage3 60B | ecosystem: Engineered > Bioreactor > Continuous culture > Unclassified | place: USA...
GCTCCTCGCCCTGACGGGCTGCGGTGCGGGTTCGGCTACGCCCTCCAGCTGGAAAAAATGATGAGTCATCAACAACTGGAAATTCTTGAATAACAAGCTTCAAAACATATGATACGAGGAGGAAAAAATCATGAACAAATTCAGCCACATCGATCTTCGGGTGAACAATTTGGAAAGCGCCATGCCTTTTTACGAAAAATTTTTGTCCGCCTTGGGTTTTACGCGAACGTTTCACAGCGAAAAATGGAAGGTGTTTGCCGCGAAAGGGGATCTCCCCAGCGTCGCTTATTTTGCCATCACAGAAGATGCGAATTATCAGCCGAACGGCAACTTAATCGGGTTTTGGGCAGAAGATCGGGAAGAAGTGGACCGGATTGCGAAACTAGTCAGTGAAATTGGCGGGAAGATTGTCGACGGCCCCAGGTTATTTCCGATCAGTCCGATCTATTACGCCGTGTATTTTGAGGATCCTTTCGGCAACCAATACGAAGTTGTCCATCGGTTGAACTAGCATAAAGCGGTGCATTCTCCTTGCACTGATAAGAAAGCCCGGCATCCATGGTGATGCTCGGGCTTTTGCTGTTTAAGAAGGAACAACTCTCTTCTCAAGAAGGGATGTCGGCTTTTTTTCATTCCATTTTTGCCCCCATTTCTCCATTGCAATTTTTTCTCTAAATCCTGTCAAGAACTGTGTTTGGTGTAGAGCCTAAAAAATGAACAAAATTATGAGGGGTTGAACCAATGAGATATTACAGTAACAATAACTAAACCAACCATTTTGTTGTTTGCCATGGAAATGTGAGAAAAATGTTTTGGATATTCCATTTCAAAAATTATAGAAAAAGCCCCCCCTTTCTTGGTATCTTAGAAGTTGGTTTAACGTGTTTTTGAGAGGGGTAAAAAGATGATGCAAAGGAAGATAGCAATGCTCTTAGCGATTATATCTGAATTGCCAAAACTGCCTTTTCGCTCCCTGTATCTGTTTTCAGAGTCATTGGAGCTACTTGGACGGAAATATTTTATCGAGGATGCTGAATCAATCTCTATTGATGAAGCGTCTGAAGTGATAGATGTTCTAAAGCAACATCTACATCAGGGTGCTACATTACCTGCTTACCTGTTCCTGGGAGAAATAACGATCGAAGAGGAGCGGTACTACCTTGGTCTGTTGGCGGAACAACCGATTGATCAGACGCATTTTCAGCTACTCAAATCATTCATTGAAGTTGTCTGGCGGGAGAAAAAAGCCACTGCGGAAATGATTTTACATAACCAATACCAAAAGCAAATGGTCGAGACGATATCTGAAGGGTTTATGGCTATCGACAAAGATGGGCATATTGCTTATTTAAACCGGAAAGGGTCGGAAATTTTAGGATTAAAGCCAGAGGAAGTGATCGGCAAGCATTTACGTAGGTTTGTCGACTTTGAACCAGAGATTCTCACTGTTTTAAAAACGGGTAAAGGATGGGTGAATCGTGAATTTTTCATTGAAATGCCGATGAAAGGACGTATTCACTTGCTGAAATCGGCGATTCCGATTTTCGATGATTTAGGACATGTCATCGGTGTGATTGACACTTTTCGCGAAATCAAGGCAATCCGTAATTTGGTGGCAAACGTCGTCGGAGCTAAAGCGTTTTTTACGTTTGATGATCTGATCACGCGTTCCCCCAAAATGCAGAGTTTGATTGATTTGGCCAAGCGAGCGGCAATGGATAATAGCAATGTATTGATCGAAGGGGAAAGTGGGACAGGTAAAGAGCTATTGGCTCACGCGATTCATAATTACAGTGAACGGAAGCAAGGCCCTTTTGTCGTCATTGATTGTTCTGCATTACCGCGTGAGTTAGTGGAAAGTGAGCTGTTTGGTTATGAAGAAGGTGCTTTTACCGGGGCAAAAAGAGGAGGTAGGCAAGGAAAATTTGAATTGGCCAATGGAGGCACAGTGTTTCTGGATGAAATTGGTGAGATGCCGTTAGAAGTGCAAACCAAGCTATTACGGGTGCTGCAGAGCAGATATGTGGTCCGCGTTGGTGGACATCAGCCGATCCCGGTGGATGTTCGGATCATTGCTGCAACAAATAGGGATCTTGAAAAAGAGGTGGAAAAGGGAAATTTTCGCCTGGACTTATACTATCGTTTGAATGTCGTCCATTTCAAAATTCCGCCGCTGCGGGAGAGGCGTGAAGATATCCTGCTTTTGGCGTTTGCATTTGTGGAAAAATATGCGAAAAAAGCTGGGCGTTCCTTCTGTGTGCTCAATGAAGAAGTGAAAGCGGCGCTTGAGAACTATCATTGGCCGGGAAACGTCAGAGAACTGGAGAATGTGATTGAACGTGCTTGTGTGTTTTCTAGTTCACATCAACTGACGAAAGAGCTGTTTCCAGAAAAATTGTTCCAACCTTCTATTCAAGATTGTACGAAAAATTCTGAAGAAATCTTGTTCCCGCTGGAGGAGGCTGAGAAACGGGCTATCTTTATGGCAATCACGAAAGCAAAGGGTAATAAGAGCTTGGCGGCAAAATATCTGGGCATTTCCCGGAGTACGTTGTATGAAAAATTGAAACGATATAACATCGTCTGATTATGATACAGTGTACAGAAATCGTGCATTAAGAATGTTTGAAAATCGTACAATAATAGATTCCTTCTCAACATGAATCTAAAAAAACGCGACAATTCGCGTTTTTACTTTTGGCACATTTTTTGCGAAAAGAGGTGAACCAGAAAAAGAGGGGAGGAATATTCACATGGAAAAGTTGATCATTACCGTGGCGACAACGGGAGCCATTACGACTCGAAAAGATACGCCATATTTACCGATAACACCGGCAGAGATTGCAGAAGAAGTGTATCGGGCTTGGAATGCGGGAGCTTCCATTGCGCACATTCATGTTCGGGATGAGCAGGGAAACCCATCCATGAATTACGAAACGTTTAAGGAAACGGTGGAGCGAATCAAAGAAAAATGTGACATCATCATCAACTTGACTTCTTCGGGTGGCTTAGACCTGAAAGAGGAGGACCGCTTGCGGGTTTGTGAATTACACCCGGAGCTGGCTTCGTTGGATGCAGGATCGATGAATTTTGGCAGAAATGTATTTCTGAATCCGCCGGATTTTCTAGAGCGTCTTGCCTCGAAAATGCAGCAACATGGTGTGAAACCGGAAATTGAAGTGTTTGAGACGGGAATGATTAACAATGCCATGATGCTGGCTAAACAGGGACTCATCAAACCACCCTATCTGTTTCAATTTGTTTTAGGCGTTCCAGGGGGTATGCCGGCTACGCCAAAAAATTTACTCCACCTTTACGAGAGTATCCCGGAAGATTCGATTTGGTCGGTGATCGGCATCGGCCGTGCTCAATTAACGATGAACACGATGGGGATCCTGATGGGTGGACATGTTCGAGTGGGAATGGAAGACAACGTATATTATCGTCCCGGTGAACTGGCAAAAAGTAATGCTCAGTTTGTCGAACGGATTGTCCGATTGGCTCGAGAGTTGGGACGTGAAGTAGCCACTGTGGAGGATGCGCGGAGGATATTGAAACTGGAGAATTAAGTGATGGATCGCAAAGTATTTTGTTTGAGGAGGAATATGATGCGAAAAATCAGGATTATTGATTTGAGTGTTCCAATTAGTGAAAAGGTGAAAGAACCGCTTCCAGCCAAAATTGAATATGTTCGGCATGAACAAGGAGCGGTGCAAGCGGCACAAATGTTCAATTTAGAGCCCTCCGATTTTCCGGAGAGCAAAGCTTGGGCAGTGGAGACGATTACCCTGAGTACGCATACCGGAACACATGTTGATGCGCCGTGGCATTATTGGCCGACCTCGGAAGGAAAAAGGGCGCGTACGATTGATGAACTTCCGCTGGAATGGTTCTACAGCGATGCTGTATTGCTTGATTTTAGTGATAAACCGGCTGGTTATGAGATTACGACGGAGGACTTGAAAGAACGCCTGGACCAGATTGGGTATCTCATCAAACCATTTGATATTGTCATGATCCGGACCGATGCGGACAAGAAGATTTATGAGGAAGGATATTTTAATGCACATGCCGGTGTTTCGGCAGAAGCCACACGTTGGCTCATCGATCAAGGTGTCAAAGTGATGGGAACGGATGGTTGGGGGTGGGACATTCCCTTTTATCTACAGGCGGAAGCTTACAAGCAAAACCCTCGTGACGGCGTTCTTTGGGCAGCTCATTTTGTTGGGAAAGAAAAAGAATATTGCCAAATAGAGAAGTTGGCCAACTTGGAGAAAATCCCAAAACCTTATGGCTTCAAGGTGGCTGTGTTTCCGATAAAAATCGAGGGTGCTAGTGGCGGTTGGGCTCGACCGGTGGCCATTATTGAAGAATGAAGACTTATGTCTATAACAAGGAGGGAAAGATATGGAATTTAACACTCTTTTTCTTATTTATTTCGCTCTATTTTTACTTTTATTATTATATGGTGGTTGGATTACGAGGAAATGGGTGAATGATTCCAGCGATTACTTGTTGGCTGGCCGTGAGGTTAGCCTCCTGATTAATACTTTTGGCGTAGCGGCCATCGGGTTTGCCGGCACGATTATTACGTTGGGTCCTGGATTGGCGTTGACGAGCGGATTTTGGGGATCGTTCGGGTTTGGGTTTGCTTATTTGTTTGGCGGCTTAGCTTTATATGGTTTGATTTTTGCCCCATATATCCGCCGATGCGGAGCGCATACGTTGCCGGAATGGCTTGAGATGAGGTTTGACTCACGAACAAGGTTGTTGGTAACGATTTCTACGATTTTGGGTTTATTGGGCATTATGGCTAACAATGTAGTTTCCATGGCGATTGTTGTTACTGGGTTTACGAACTGGTCATTGATTTGGACGTTGACAGCAATCTTTGTCGTCTTTTTGCTGTTTACGTACATCGGAGGCTTTTGGGCAGTGACGCTGACGGATTTTGTTCAGATGTGCATAGGATTGATTGCGCTTCCCTTGTTGTTGCTTTCACTCATGAGTGTATTTGGCGGGCCAGATTTTTTGGTGAAAAATTGGCCGAGTGAGACGAGCCTTTGGACTCATGGCATAACGGGTGAGCAGTTGCCGCTATTTTCTTGGAAATATCCAAGTCTTTTAACGTTTGTTATTCTTTTTTCATGTTTTCTTGTCTGGGGGAACAATTATTACTGGTTGCGCGTGTCATCAACACGGAGCGAACGGACCGCGAAATGGTCGTTTGTCTATGCCGCTATTCTTCTTGCAGTGGTTCCATACTTGGCGTTAACCTTGACGGGATTGTATGCCGGGGCCGCTTTTCCTGATACGTTTGCCCCAATGGGTGAAGTCTCGCCGATGGCGGCTTTTGGCGTTGTTCTGAAAGCGTTACCGATCAGCGTGGCTGCGTTTGCTTTGATCGGAGCGTTGGCCGCCTCTATTTCTACGTCTACGACTGCCTTGATTGGTGCATCCAGCACAGCTGTTCGCGACATTTACCAGCGGCATCTGCGTCCAGATGCTCATCCAAGAGAATTGACCGCTACTTCCAAGGTGATTACTGTTGCTTTAGGGCTGTTGGTTTGGTTATTGTGTTTTTATCCTGGAGGGCCGTTGTATCTGTTTGCTTTTTCAACGGCCTGGCTGGGACCGCCTTCTGTTCTGGTACTGCTTGGGATGTGGTGGAGGCGGACAACAAAAACGGGTGCCTTTTACGGCGCGTTGCTAGGCATTGTTGTGACAGCGATCCTTTCTTTGTTGGAGCTTCTAAAAATCTTCTCTATTGAGAAGTATACTCATGTGGGTGTGGTGGGTTTGTTTGTCACCTTGATCACCACTGTTGTAGTCAGTTTAGTTACAGAGCCACAGTATTATGGACTAAAATCTTGGAAGTTGGAAGGCAAATCAGAGGATGCTGTTTTGGATGTTTCGGAAGAGGAAAAAGAGATTCTGGCACTGATCGCATCTGGTTACCATACAATGGCTGAAGTTTCAGATATGATGGGGCTGGACTCCGCAGTGAGCAACCGGATAATTGAGCGGCTGGATCAAAAACGTTTAATCGTCCGAAAGAGTTATGTTGGCCCTGGTTTCTATACGTTTCAGGTAACTCCAGAAGGTATGAGGCTGATTGAGGAAAAGCGTTCTATGTTATTCCAAGAACAGGTCAATCTGAATGATCTAGTGGTGTTGCAAAAAGTGAAAGAAGGTGTTGAGGCATTTCGCCGTCACATTCGGGAGAATCAACTCGATTCTCTCAGAGTATCGGTGATATTATCGAAGTTGATCCGCCTTGGATTTTTGACGGAAGGTGGGATTTGGAGGCGAACGATCCGGATAAATGAGAAAGGGAATGACTTGCTGAAAAAATATCATCATGAGCTGAAGGGGATTGATGAGCTAAAACTTGAAAAATCAAGTAGCCATAATGGCGAATGAGTGGATGTAGAATCAGGCGAAACAAATAAATTGTGACAATTGGTATATGTATGAAAGTATCAATCAAGAAAAATCCCCGTCATGTGCCGCCACTCGGTACTGACGGGATTTTTTCTGGCTGTCATCCCATGAATTTGTTTATCCTGGATGCAAAAGTTCATCAAGTACCTGTAAAATCCAAACACAAGAAAAATATAACCAACAATAATGTCAATGCCTCCTGATCTCTTTGGCATGCTAATTTTCGGGTGGATGAGGAATGGAGTTGGTCTTCTAACTTGGTACCCCAATTTGAGGGATTGAATGTATCCAATGGAGGGAACGGTAAAACTGATCTCAGGCATGAAGAATTAATGCCTTTAGACATCTGCGATGAGACGGAAGGTTTTTATGGAATCAATCATGGCTGGCCGGCCATCCTGAGCAATCTGAAAAGTTTGCTTAAGACCGGGCGTACACTGCCGCGGACTCATGGATAAAATCCTTTATATTTTCCGTCACCACATGAGGATTTTTAAGCGAGAATGTCCTTAACCACTTATATTCTTACCTTTTGGATATGATACGGTACAAGGCTTTTTGTTTTTGAGAGTATTATTCTCAATAGCTTTACAAACCGCCAGTCGGTTTATATAATGAAAAGGAGATCCACACCTTTAACGGAACTCAACCTTGATTGACACGTTGAAAGGCAGGAACGGCACACAATGAAACAGGAACAACGACGTGAACGGACAAAGCGGCTGTTGTTGGAGGCGACGGAATCGGTCGTTCGCGAAAAAGGATGCGCCAAGACGACGTTGAACGACATCATGAAACGTTCGGGGCTTTCCAAAGGAGGGATCTTTCATTACGTCAAAAGCAAGGATGAGCTTTTCAGTTTGGTGTTGCAGGAGAGGCTTGAAGAAACGAACCGTCGTTTTTTTAAAGCGACGGTGGAAAAGGAAGACAAGTTTGCGGGGCCATTGGGCGAAATCATCGCCCGCCTGCCGGAATTGGAAGACCCGGACGATGTTGGCAATCAAGTGTTCATGTACTTGTTGGGGAAAAGTGATCAACCTGAAGTGAGGAATGTGCTTCAACAGTTTTATGAGCAAACATTCCACATATCGAAGCGGTGGATTCTGGCAGGCCAAGAGGCGGGAGTCATTCCTTTGTCTGTCGATGCGGACAAGACCGCGGATTTGTTTGTCCTCATTTCATTTGGGCTTCGCGTGCGCAGTGTTGTATCTGCGGATCGTTTTGCGTTTGGCAGCGCCGATTTTGCGGCATTGATGGCTAACATGCTGCAGCCGGACAGGCAGGAATTAGGGCGACAATGAGGGATGAAAGGAGCGAAACGAAGATGACCAGTCATTATGACCTGATCGTGATTGGTTCCGGCATGGGCGGACTGACCGTTGCCAGCTTGATGGCGCAGCTTGCGCACAAGCGTGTGCTTGTTCTGGAGCGCCACTTCAAACTTGGCGGTTTTACGCACAGTTTTGCGCGCCCGGGAAACCGTTCATGGGATGTCGGATTGCATTATGTGGGTGAGATGGCCTCAGGGGAGCTGGCCAGGGAGGTATTTGACCTGATCACGCAAAACCGCGTCAAATGGCATAAAATGCCCTCGCCATTTGAAAAATTTGTTTATCCCGATTTCACATTTGAAGTCCCTGACAACGAAAGCGACTATCTAGAAGCGTTAATCAACCGTTTCCCTGACGAGGAGGCGGCCATCAGACGGTATTTTGCCGATATTTACGCTGCCAGAAAGTGGTTTAACACCTATGTGTTTGCGCAATCTGCGCCGGCTTTTTCCGCTTCCCTCCTGCGCTTTTTCAGCCGCGGCAAAGAACAACTGGCCCTCTGTACCACGGGCGAATATCTCAGCAAGCATTTTCGGAACCAGCGATTGAAAGCGATTTTGGCGTCCCAGTGGGGCGACTATGGGTTGCCTCCGTCCGAAAGTTCTTTTCTCATTCATGCGGTCATTGTGTCCCATTACCTCAAGGGCGGTTATTATCCAGCAGGTGGTGCGGGAACGATTGCCGAGAGCGTCGCTTCTGTCGTTGAAGCCTATGGAGGAAGGTGTCTTTTGAATCATGCCGTCACCGAGATACTCACGCGTGACGGCAGGGCGGTCGGTGTGAAGGCAACGGCAAAGAAAGGAGCGCAAAACAGGGAAGTGGCATTTTATGCCCCTGTGATCGTTTCGGATGCGGGCGCATACACCACATTTTGCCGGCTTTTGACGGGAGAAGTTTCGGTTCCATTTCGTGCGCAACTTGAACGGTTCGCCAAAAAAGGTTATAGCGCGGTGTTGGTTTATTTGGGCTTTAAAGCCAATCCGTCCAGCCTCGGATTTTCGGGTGCGAATCACTGGATTTTTGCCGATGATGACCATGACGCGATTTTTAAAAACCAGAACGGCCTGCTGGAAGGGAGAGCTCTTTGCTGTTTTCTCTCTTTTCCTTCATTGCGGGAACCAAATGCAAGGACGCACACGGCGGAAATCATCGCTCCATTGAAATTTGAAACAGTTGAAGCATGGCAGTCTCATCCGTGGCGGAGACGCGGACGGGATTATGAAGCGTTGAAACATCGAATCGCTGAAGCGCTTTTAAACCTTGTGGACACATATTACCCAGGGTTTAAAGCGCTGGTGGATTATTGCGAAGTGGCCACGCCGCTCACGGTAGAAACCTTTACCGGCCACCCTTTCGGTTCCATTTACGGTTTGCCTGCCGTCCCAGAGCGCTATCGCCTGTCTCAACTGCGGGTAGCGACACCGGTGAAAAATCTGTATTTGACGGGTGCGGATGTCGTTTCTCTGGGAATCGTCGGCGCCATGATGGGCGGCGTGGCCACCGCCGCTCACTTGCTTGGCCGTCTTGGCTTTTTACGGATCATTTCAGCCGCCAAAAAACATGGATGAGCATGCCGGAAAATAATATTGGAGAAGTTGCTGGTTGATGTAGAATGATAACTCTTATGCTAAAATGATCACGGAATCTTTTGTTGATGCTACGGCAGATCCTACCGGCCCTTTGTGGATGATGCATGTCCATGTACAGACTAAATGTACAGATGAGCAGCAGTTAGGAAAGGCATGCATCTGCAGGGGATAGCCAGTTTCTGATGACAGGGGGATAGATCATGGAACGGTTCAAAGAGAGCATGCTCAAGTTGATCACGGAAACCTCCACCAAATTGCCACCGGACGTGCGCAAGGCTATCGCGGAGGCCAAAGCCAAGGAAGATGCAGCCACCAGGGCGGGCCTTGCTTTGTCCACCATCGCGGAAAACCTGGAAATGGCGGAGGCCAATGTGTCGCCGATTTGCCAGGATACCGGCTTGCCCACTTTTGAAATCAAGGTGCCGGTGGGCGCCAACCAGATTGTGATGCGGGAGCAAATTCGCGAGGCGGTTGCGGAGGCGACGGCCCAAGGAATCCTGCGTCCCAACTCGGTCGATTCGCTGACCGGCAAGAACAGCGGCAACAACCTGGGGCCCGAAACGCCTGTGATCCACTTTGAACAGTGGGAAAAAGACGAGATTGAAGTGCGCCTGATCCTCAAAGGCGGGGGTTGCGAAAACAAGAACATTCAGTACAGCCTGCCAACCGATCTGGAGGGCCTTGGCAGGGCCGGCCGCGATCTGGACGGGGTTCGCAAGTGCATTTTGCATGCCGTCTACCAGGCGCAGGGGCAGGGTTGCAGCGCCGGCTTTATTGGCGTCGGCATTGGTGGCGACCGGACGACCGGTTATGCTTTGGCCAAGCAGCAGCTTTTCCGTCCGGTGGATGATGTCAACCCGGTGCCGGAGCTGGCGGAGCTGGAGAAGTACATCATGGAGGCGGCCAACCAATTGTCCATCGGGACGATGGGGTTTGGCGGTGAGGTGACGCTTCTGGGCTGCAAGATCGGGGCCATTAACCGCATACCGGCCAGCTTCTTTGTCTCTGTGGCATACAACTGCTGGGCTTTCCGCAGGCAGGGCGTCATCCTCGATCCCGTAACGGGAGAGATTCGCGACTGGTTGTACAAGGAAACATCCGCCGCTCCCGAAGTGAAAGAGCCTGCGAAAAGTGCTGTGTCAAGCGGAGAAAGACGCGAAATCGTCCTGCGGTCACCGATCAGTGAAGAGCAGATCCGCCAGCTGAAGGTGGGGGACATCGTGATCATCAACGGTCCGATGTACACCGGACGGGATGCTTTGCACAAGTACCTGATGGATCACGACGCTCCGGTCGACCTCCAGGGCGGTGTGCTGTACCATTGCGGCCCGGTGATGTTGAAAAACAAGGAAACTGGCGAGTGGGAAGTCAAGGCGGCCGGACCGACCACCAGCATCCGGGAGGAACCCTATCAGGGAGAGATTATCCGGAAATTTGGGATTCGCGCCGTCATCGGCAAGGGAGGCATGGGCCCGAAAACGCTGGCGGCGTTGAAAGAATACGGCGCCGTCTATCTGAACGCGATTGGGGGAGCCGCGCAGTATTACGCCCGTTGCGTGAAGAAGGTCAATGGCGTCCATTTTCTCGAAGAGTTCGGAGTGCCTGAGGCGATGTGGGAATTTGAAGTGGAAGGCTTTGCGGCCATTGTCACGATGGATGCCCACGGCAACAGCCTCCATGCCGATGTGGAAAAAACGTCGCTGGAGAAGCTGGAACAGTTCAAGGAACCGGTTTTTGTGTGATCGGATCGATTTCGCCCGTCACCTTATCAACAAATAGGTGGCGGGCGATTTTAATTGCGCAGATCCTGTTTGGCATTCATTTCTTTCTTCGCGGGACTTCGATAGTATGGAAGGGTTCGTTGAGAGGTGGTCGGCAGGGTCACCGTAAAACAGGTTCCCCGTTCAGGCTCGCTGGTTATGGAAATATTTCCACTGTATTTCCGGATAATCTGCCTGGAAACGGCCAGGCCGGTTCCCGAATGATTCTCCTCTTTGCTTGTGTATCCCTGCCGGAATATCAATTCACATTCTTCCGGTGCGATATAGGAGTTGCGGTTGAACACATGAATGGCTATGTATGAACCCTCTTGCTGTTCCACTATCACGTCGACATAGCGCTTGGACTCGGGTACCTTGATCTCTTCGTCAAACGCGTTGTCGATGATATTGCCGATCACTTTGACCAGTTCAAAGGGGCGGATGGTCAATTCTTCCAGGCTGGAATTGACCTTTACCTTAAACTGGATATGTTTGACAATGGCAGTGGCTGCCTTTGCTTGCAATAGCGCAGCCATTGGCGGGTGTTTCAGCTGGAGCAGGGAGAGGGTTTCGTCCGCCTCCAGATTGAGATCCTCCAAATAACGGATCACGCCTTCCATGTTGCCCAGTTTGGCCAAACCGTAAATCACCTGCAAATGGTTCAAGAAATCGTGCCGTTGGGAGCGAAAATGCGTGATCAGTTCGTCGATATGTTCCAGGTACACCTCTTCTGTTTGCCGCATGGTCAGGTTCTCGATGTTCTTGGCAATCCGAAACACCATGTATGAAGCCAAGATGGCGGAGAGCAGAGGCATACCGAACACAAGTGTTGTTGAAATGTTTTTGAGATCTTGTGTCGGATATGTGATCATGTAAAACATGACCACGCTATTTATGGTAATGATCAGGAGCAAAGCCAGCCAGACCCATAATAATACGGTCAGATGGAAGCGTTGATACTGTTTGATGATGTTCGCTAAAGTAATATGTTTTTTGCCTAGATAAACTGTCAGTAAAATGACTGAAAGATAATAAGACCATGCGGTAAGAAATGAATTGGGAAAAGTGGTTAATTGTTCTGCATCTTTCTGAAGTACCTGCATGAAAATAAAAAGAGCGATTGACTCAATCAGAACTTGACTGATAACCCGAACAAACGCGATAATGGCACACTGGATCCAAGAAAAAGAGAAAAAAATCTTCATCAAGCCAAAGAACAGAGTATAATTAATGGCTATTCTTATAAAATCATGATAAGATAATACAATGTATGTAAAGAGTGTAAACATTGAATATACTATGGAAAAAAGGAGGCCCTGTTTCCAGATAGGTTTCCAGTCGATGCCCATCAAGGTGAAGGAAAAGAACAGGAAAATCAGGGCCTCAGGAAGTGATATGAAGAAATATTGAATGAGTATTTGCATCAGGACACCTCGGATTGGTTCGTGGCCCTCTACTTCATCAGTTCTTCAGGGATCTCGGGCTCATAAAGCCAAAGACTACTGTTAGGCCTAACTCCTACGATGGCAATGAAGGCAAATGCCGTAGCCAGGAACTGAGTGCAACTGAGCAAGAGCCGCTTCATCATGGATCCCTCCTTAAATTGAAAATGAAAATTTTTGATGATATTGATGAAAGCCAGCGATCGAGGTGATCGACAGCTTTGCATCCGACAGGCGTGATGCTAGCCCCCTGTGTGGCCATCCCCAGACCGATGGCGGCAGACAGAGTGGCTGAAAAGGGATAGAAAATCGCTGCCAGGACGGTGGCGGCAAGCACAACGGCTTTGCTGTATCTGCGGCCGTGCACTTGCAGGCGTGAGCGAGGCCGTTTGGGGTTTATCACGGGTGCGTACCGGTGAACCGAAAACCAGGTGCCCGCCATCAAGAGGAAGAGCAGCGGTCCGTGAATGCTCCAGTGGGTAGCTGCCACCTGTACAGCCGTCCATGCGAGAAAGTTGATGAGGATGACATCCGCGACGGTGCAGCGCCAAAAGGTGCTCAGGTGCTTTCCGCCGGAGACGATTCTGAGCAGGCTGAAAGCCATCAGAACGGCGAGGGCCGGCCCGAAATGCCCAAGCCAATATGCGAGTATCAATATTGCTCCCAGCTGGATGAACGTGTTCAGGAGGATCTCAATGCCATACGCCATCACGGGTACCGGCTGAGATTCAGTAGTATGTTTTCCAATCCAGTTGGCAAAAGCATATGACAAACGATGGATCACTTCTGTACGCACCTCATGTTTCTGTCACGCATTTCTGACACGCAGAGCAAGACATGTAAAGACAAAAGATTCCTCTAATGTCAACTTGTCTCTGTTATTACTAAAGCACTTCGACACGTACAACAAAAATCCTGCAAGCAAGAGAAAAAATTTTTAACAAGAGCCAAAAGTCGACTAATTGTTTATTTAGAAAAACGAAATCTCTATAAGTATTAGAAAAATCAGTAGCGTTACATAAAAACGCATAAGACTATTACACGAATATTCAATCATCGTATTCTTACTTAAAATTGCTAAAAGGACAAAGACCATATAAAGGTGGTGCTGTCCATCGTTTGGTAAATATATCCATT
>Ga0066871_100814_pt1 | contig 13504 bp, 13 predicted proteins | sample CeladaPassage60B_FD_62209 | JGI IMG/M metagenome (GOLD analysis project Ga0066871, IMG submission 62209) | Cellulose-adapted microbial communities from the Joint BioEnergy Institute, USA - Passage3 60B | ecosystem: Engineered > Bioreactor > Continuous culture > Unclassified | place: USA...
GATCATAACGAGCTGACCGACGCGCAACACGCCGTTGGGGCCGATCCCGTTCATCGGGTGGTCCCGGATCACCTGCGGGTCGACACCCCAGTACTCGGCCAGCGACTCGATCGTATCGCCTTCCTTGACCTTCACCATGACTCCGTCGGTCGGTAAGATCGCGAGCTGCTGACCGGGATAGATCAGCTCAGGGTCAGGCAGCGAGTTCGCCCAGGTGATCGTCTGCACCTTGAGCCCGAAGCGCTCGGCGATCTTCCAGAGGGTGTCGCCTTCCTGCACGGTGTACATGATCACCCGGTCCCGCTGCGGCATCTTGCCACCGGGAACCATGATCATCCGGTTCGGCACGAGGTCAGTGTCGCGCTGCACACCGTTCGGCTCGTAACTGGTGATGGCATCCGGTGTCACCCCATACCGTGCAGCGATCGACTCCAGCGTGTCCCCCTCGCGCACGACATGGAGCATCCCGTCGACCGGCGGGACACGTAGCGGCATACCGGCCGGCAGCACGGCACCTGGATCGGTCAAGTTATTCGCCCACAAAAGCGTGTCGACGCTTCGCCCTGTCGCTCGCGCGACATCGTAAATCGTCTCACCGCCGCTCGTGACGTAGGTATCGAGCACCAGGACGTCCGGTTTGACCGCCACCCCTCCGGTCGCGAGATACCCGCTCCGGGGATCAGTCGCAGCGAGACTCACGCTCTGTCCGGCAAGCGCCCCCGGTACGTAGCTCGCATCCCAGAGCGCCGCGATCTGATCCGTGCCGGCCGAAACGGAAACGAGCAGCGGGCGACGCCAGAATCCCCCACCGAGTGCGACCACCAGAATGCATCCGACAACCGCCAGATGGAGGGACCACCGACCCCACCGCCACGCTGCCTGCCAACGCGATCGCGACGGCGGAGTCGCCCCACGCCGGGGTGTCCGCTGCAGCGGTTCGAGCACCGGCGCAGGCTTGCGATGACCGTTCCCTCGGGCCGGCAGCGCTACCGGCTGCGCGGGCCCTTCGAGGAGGCGGGCACCACCCTTGGCGGACAAAACGTACACGCCCTGCTCCGGGGCAGGCTCGCTGGCCCCTCGCTCGACCGCATGGCCGTTCATCGAGGGCTCGTCGGCGTTAGCCTCGGGCAACCAACCGAACCGAACCGTGATCTCGGGAGCGCTCGCCCGCTGCTCTTCCGGTGAAGACTGATGCGGCATCGTGTGCTCCCGGCTTCCCTTCCCTCGGCCGTGCGCCGATTCTCAGCGTCCCGATGCCGAACTCGACAATTCCCCAATCCTCGCGCGCAGCATAGCACGTCAGGCCCTTCGCGTCAAATCGGAGACGGCAAATTCAGCGACGTTTTCCCCTCCGCATAGTCCTGGTTTCGTGCTGACATCAGCACCGTACGCGCGAGCGTGACAGGCGAAACCTCTCGTAAGAGCCTGTTCACGGCATCCTCGTTTTGCGCTACCATGGGGCGAACACGACAACTGAGGGTGCTCGATGGATACGAGAACCACTGGCCACACGACGTGGAAAACTGCATATATTCCGGAGACGATTCACGCCATCGTCAATCCGGCCGCCGGCGGTGGACGTCCAGCCAGAACCTGGCCGCGACTCCGGCAGCGGCTCGAACAGCTCGGCCTGCGTGTCCACGAAGCACACACTGCCGAGCCGGGTGCGGCCATGCACCTCGCCCGGACGTTCGTCCGGGCGGGCGCGCGGGAACTGCTCGTCGTCGGCGGGGATGGGACGCTGAACGAGGTCGTCAACGGCATACTCGACGAGCACGGGCAGCCACTCGCCCCGGTGACGCTCACGATCGTCCCCTGCGGCACCGGCCGTGACTTCGCCCGACTCTTCGGTATCACCCGTGCCGAGCAGGTGGTCGATCTCCTGTACCACGGAGAGTTGTGTCGAGTCGACGTCGGGCAGCTGACCTTCACTGACCCGGATGGGGTTGTGCGCCAGCGCTATTTCGTGAACATGGCAGATATCGGACTGGGGGCGGAAACCGCCGCCTCGGTCAGCACGACGACCAAGCAACTCGGCGGCTTTCTCGCTTATCTCGTTGCCGCGTTCCGAACGATTCTCCGGCATACTGCTGCCGAACTGGCGGTCGACATCGATGGCGAGAAGGCGTTCACGGGCCCGGCGCTGATGATCGCTATCGCCAACGGGCGCTTCCACGCTGGCGGTATGCGGATCGCACCCCAGGCATCGGTCACCGATGGGACGCTCGAGGTCTTCGTCCTTCGCGAGGTACCGCGGCGCATTCTCCTCGGTTCACTCTTGCCAGCCGTCTACCGCGGCACGCACGTCCAGCATCCTGCCGTCCTGCACTGGTCCGGATCGCGCGTCCGCATCACTGGTCCAAAGCCGGTGCGGATCGAAATCGATGGCGAGCCGGTCGGGACCACCGACATCGAAGCGCGTGCGGTTCCACGAGCGCTCGTGATTCGTGTCCCGGCTGGTCGCTGCCGAACCGCTTGACCTTCCCGCACCCCTCTGCCACAATCGGGCGGTGCGAGCACTGCTGCTCGCGAAGCCAGAGAGTTAGGGAGTACGAGCGGAACGATGACGACCGAACAGCGGTCCATCAACCAGGCCGAGGCACTCGCTGAGGCGCTCCGTATCCTCGCCGAGGGGCCGGAGACAGGCACGTTCACGGTCTACGGTGAGCCACCTTCGCCACGTTTGCGGTGGTTCATCGAGGGCTTGCGAAACGAACTCGAACGACGCGGGCACGAGTTCCATCCGCGACCGATTCCGGATATCCGACTGGTACTGAGCGTTTTTCCGCACGACAAGCCACACCGGTATCGCCGCAAGGCACAGGCGACCTTCGTCGTCGGCATTACCGAACTGCCGGAGCGGCCACAGGACATTTTGGCTGCCTGTTACCCGTATTTGCTCTACGCGCTCGCGAACCTCGTTCTGATCCTGATCCCTGGTGAAACCGGACCGGAAGCGCACTTCGTCACGCTCGAACGTGGGCACTACGGGATCCCGTATCGGGAAGGCGAAGACGAGCAGTTCTTCGCCGCCATCTACGAGCGGCTGCATCCGCTCGCCGCGTCCCATCTGGTTATCAATAACGTGTTCCGCACCGATCTCGAACCGGAGTTGTGGAACGGCGACGAGATCACGCAACAGATTTCTCGTGCCGGCAAGCGGCTCGAAGCGATGAACCTCCTGCCCGCACCGTTCCCGGTCCATGAGCTCTTGAGCGAGGAGGACCTGCGGCACGTCAAGCGCCTCTACGGGCTCGGCGGCCTCAGCTACGGGAACCTGAGCGCACGCAAGGATCGCCACCGCTTCTGGATGAGTGCGAGCGGCGTCAACAAGGCCCAACTCGAGGTGATCGGTCGCGACATCCTCATGGTCAGCGGGTTCGATCCGTCGATCCCAGCGATCATCCTGAGCGTGCCACCCAACGTGGAACCACGCCGGGTCTCGGTCGATGCCATCGAGCACTGGATGATCTACCAGCAGCATCCCGAGATCGGTGCGATCGTCCACGTCCATGCCTGGATGGACGGAATTCGGTCGACCGAGATCAACTATCCCTGCGGCACGCTCGAACTCGCCCTCGCCGTCTCCAACTTGCTCGCACAAGAGCCGGATCCGACCCGAGCAGTGATCGGGCTCAAGAATCACGGTGTCACGATCACGGGGCGGAGCATGGACGAGATCCTCGACCGGATCGACGGCAAGCTGATCCCGCAAGTCCCGATGAGCTGATTCCCGTTCAGCCGCAAAGCGATCGGGCCGCCCGCGAGCGTCGGGCGGCTCTGTTCTTGTCGAACTCAGCGAACGAACGCGAAGACCGCCTTGATGACTCCGCTGCTCCCCTTTGCCGTTACCGTCTCGAGAGCCTCGCGATACTCGGTGAGCGCGAAGCGATGCGTGACCAGCCAGCCCAGCTCGACCCGGCGTTCCGCCATCAGGCGGACTGCGTGATGGATGCTGGAGGCGCGGATACCGTCGAGCAGTTCGTCGGCATAGGCCATCGACCCACGGATTTCGACCTCGCGAAGCCAGATCGGCGTCCAATCGACGCCGTGCGGATCGCCGGCGAGCCCGACGAGCACCACGCGTCCGCCGGCCCGCGTCACCGCGAGGGCGTCCTGCACCGAACGGCTCGATCCGACACAGTCGAAAACGGTATCGACACCGCCCTGCACAAGCCAGCGCCCGAAGCGTGCCCGATACACCCGCGCGCCGGTGAGACGTGCCAGCTCCCGATAGAGCAGCGATCCAGGTCGGGTACGGAGAACGGCATCAGCTCCGAGACGCGCGGCAGCTTCGGCCTGGAACGGATACCGGGCGGTCACGAGGATCCGTGCGCGACAGCCGACCGCGCGTAACGCCGCCACCGTGAGCAGCCCGATGATACCGGCTCCGAGCACGAGTACCGTCTCGTCGTCCGACGGCCGGTTCCGGAGGACAGCATGGAGCGCCACCCCGAAGGGTTCCGCCAGTACCGCCTCCTCGTCCGAGAGCGCATCGGGCACTGACACGAGTTGCGAGCGATGCGCGACGAAGCTCGGGCTCCATCCCCCGCCGGTGTCGCGGCAGAAACCGATCATCATGCCAGGTGCGATCGTCCCCTCGCGGAAGCGCAGGCAACGGTTCGGCATTCCGCGCGCACACTCGACACACAGATCGCGGAAACCGCGCGCAACGCACCCGAGCAAGGGATTGACGACGACCCGCTGACCGATCGCGAACCCCTCGACGGCAGCACCCAGTTCCGTCACCTCGCCCACGATCTCGTGGCCGAGCGTGAACGGGAAGGAGACGAGGGGCGAGGTCGTGGTGCTCGCGTGCAGCGTGATCACGCCGATATCGCTCCCACAGATGCCGCTGAGACGCGTGCCGATCCGCACCCACTCGGCATTCGGTAACCGAGGCTCCGGGACATCCCGCAGCTGCAGGAGGCCCCAGCCGTTCCAGTACACCGCCGGCCGGACACGGCCGAGCGCTTTCGCGACGAGATACCGCGGTACGCTTTCGACGATCTGCAGCGCGAGCATCGTCCCTTCCCTTTCTACATGCGTGCTGGGCCAGAGACGATCCGCCCCGGCAAGGCACCGGTGTGCACACCGTCGCGGAGAACCTGCTCTCCGTTGACCCAGACGTGACGGATTCCGCTCGGCAGCTGGTGCGGATCTTCGAACGTCGCCCGATCGGCCACCGCCTCCGGAGCGAAGACGACGAGGTCAGCGTAGAACCCTGGGCGTACCTGTCCCCGATCCCGCAAGCCGAGCCGGTCAGCGACTGCCGAAGTCATCTTGCGGATCGCTTCCTCGAGCGTGAGTACGCGTTCGTCGCGGACGTATCGCCCCAGTACCCGCGGATAGGTGCCGTAGGCCCGCGGGTGAACGGGCCCCTCAGCACGCGCCCAGGTCGGGTCGAGGCCACCGGCGTCAGTCGCGACCTTGATCCAGGGTTGCTGGAGCGCGAGCCGGACATTCGCTTCGTCCATCAGGAAATAGATCGTGAAGATGTTCCGTTCTTCGGTGAGTAACAGATCGATCGCGGCATCGATCCAATCCTGGCCGCGTTCGCGCGCGATCTCGTGGAGCCGCTTGCCGGCGTAGGGCCGGAGCGACGGATGCTGCATGCCCACCGGCATGATTCCCTCCGGCCCGGCCTCCGTACCAAGCGCTTCCCAGTCACCGGACGGCCGCTCGACCTCCTGCCGGATACGAGCACGCACAGTCGGATCCCGAAGATTGTCGAAGAACCGCCCTCCCTCAGCGACCCATGGCGGCAGAACGGACGCGAGACCGGTGCCTGCTGCTGTGTAGGGGTAGACGTCAGCCGTGACGTCGATGCCGTCCCGGCGCGCCTGCTCGATCCGCGCGATCACTCCTGGGAACTTCCACCAGTTGCGACGCCCGGATGCCTTGAGATGGTAGATCTCCACCGGAATGTCCGCCTCGTGGCCGATCCGGATCGCTTCCTCGAGTGCCTCGAACAGTCGTCCCGCCTCGCTCCGGATGTGTGTGATGTACAGGCCACCGAAGCGCTGCACCTCTCGGCAGATGGCGACGATCTCCTCGGTCGAGGCATAAGTATCCGGCGGATAGATCAGGGCGTAGGCCACGCCGAAAGCGCCATCCTCCATCGCCTCTGCGACGAGCCGTCGCATGGCGGCCAGCTCGTCAGCCGAGGCAGGGGTCATGTCGTACCCCTTCACATATTCCCGCACGGTGCCGCCAGCGACGAACGCGCCGATGTTGGGTGCTACACCGCGTTGCACCATCGCCTCGAGCCAGTCACGAAAGCGACGCCACTGGCGGGCTCGCTCTTCCCACTCCGGCAAACGCGTCGCGAAGTAGGCACGCGGAATCGGCTCCCGTATACGCCCGCCGAACGGTGCCGGCGTCCAACCCTCACCCATGATTTCAGTCGTCACGCCTTGCGCGATCTTCGACACCGACCGGCGATCCCGCATGAGCGGGTAGATGGAATGGCTTTGGATGTCGATGAACCCAGGACAGACAACGCACCCACTGGCATCGACGACCTCACGAGCCTGCTCTGGCGCGAGACGACCCGGCGGAGTGACCGCGACGATCCGGTCGCCCCGTACAGCCACATCGCCCCAGAACCACGGATTCCCCGTCCCGTCGATGACCCTGCCGTTCCGGATGAGAAGATCGCACTCCACCGCTCGACCCTCCGTTTCACCCGCATTTTCTCCTTGTCATGCAGCTGGCGCGAGAGTACGTGGTTCGCGGAGACCGACTCATTCCCCACCGCTGCGCAGCAGGTTCTGCGGTTCCTCCGGCAAGCTGAGTCGCCGCACGACAGTCCGCAGGTCATTGACGTTCCACGCCTCGCGGTTACCGGCCAGCACGACCAACTGATAGCGTCGCATGCCATCGTCCCACACAGCGGTTTGTGGCCATCCCCACACCGGATGAGGCACCCAGCAGAGCTCGATCCGTTCGGCCACTCGCTCGCAGCGTTGGCCCGCTCCGATATCCGGTACCCCCGGTCCTCCGACCCCGATGCTCAATCGCGCGACGAGGGTCGGTCCGACCAGCCCCACCCGCACCGTCTCCGGACCATCGCGCCAGGCCGAGATGGGCCGCAGATCAGCGGGCAACGTGACATCGGCGAGCTGTGGAGCGAGCGTGGCCAACGACTCTCCAATGACTTCGAACACGATCGACTGCTGCCAGGTCGCCCCATCGGCCTGGAGCACATAGCAACCAGCCTGCGGTAATACGGGCAGGAGCGTGGTCGAACGCTGCCCCACACCAGAAGGTGCAAGGAAGACGGCGGTTCCCCCTGGACCGAGTGGTACGAGCACCTCGTCAGCGAGGGTGAAGAGGCGCAGCAGAATAGGCCCGCGTTCGCTCGCTGAGACGAAGACGTGCAGGCCAAGCTGTGCCGCCGAACTGGTGTCGTGATCCGGCAGATTGACGACCGCATCCGGTCCCACCGCGAGATACACCGGGCCGTCGCCGACTGCATTGCCGAAGGCCCAGGCACTGCGCGGGCAAGGCGCTGTCACCTCGGGAGGACGCAGTGGCCGTTGGGCAAGCGCTTCCGCGAGCAGCTCGCTCGGAGAAGCCGGCAACGCCTCGGCGCCCACCGCACCGGCCACCAGCGAGCGAACGACGCCAGCACGGCAATCGAACTCGACCTGAGCGAGAAACGGTTTGGCGATGAAGTCATCGGCCTCGCGGAGCAGTGCAGCCGTCACGAGCATGCTGCTGTCACCGGACGGCTCGAACCGGACGAACTCCAGCACGTTCCACCGTTCGTGCACGGCTACGCGGCGACCGACCCAGTCGAGAAAGCCTTCTGGGCGCTCGGTGAAGAGGCCGGTACTCAGTAGTTCCGGCTCTCGCGGGACGACCGCAAACCACCGAACCGTTCCGCCTGTATCGGTTTCGAGCCCAATAAAGGTGCGAAGAGTGGGCAGATCACCGGCGTTCAACGCTACCAAAAACGAGCGGTACAGTTCCAGCACGCGCTCGCTCGAGCAGGCCCCGACGGTTGGGACTGTCATCGAGGGCGTGGGCAAGATCAGCGTCGCCGGCGTTGGCTCCGGCACGGGTGTCGCTGTCGGTGCGAGAACCCCGTCTTCGGTCGGCGTTGGCTTCACGAGAAGGTTCCGGCAGGACGCGAGCAGAAGAACCCCGACCAGCAACAGCCCGAGCGAGCGCTTCACCAGCCCCTACTCCTCTCTGCACCGACCGAGCAGGGTACATCATCGCTCGTGCGGGTTAGGGGTGAATCCACACGACAGTGCCGACCGGTGTCCAGTCGTACAGCCACGCTGCCGCATCCAGGGGCAGGTTCACGCACCCGTGACTCATCGGCCGGCCGAAGTTGTTGTGCCAGTAGGCCCCATGGATGGCGTAACCGAGATAGAAGTACATCGTATGCGGCACGTTCGGCAGGTCGTAATAATCGATCCCTGGCGTCCCACCTCGCATCCGCTCGTAGCGGAGCTTGGTGTAGATCCGATACGTACCGGTCGGCGTCGGATACTGCGGGAGGCCAGTCGAGACCAGCGTCGCGAAGACCAGCCGGTCGTATTCCCAGGCGCGCAGCACTTGATCGCTGAGATCGACCTCGATCCACTTCGCTTCCTGAAGCGGCGCACCGGGAAGTGGTGTGCGCACGAGGCCGGGCATAACCGGGAACAGGGCAGGATCGTAAGTCGGTACATCAGTCGGCGCTGGGAGCGGGGCTGTCTCGATACCGTCGCGTTCAGCTACCCACGCGCCCAGCCGGCTCAACTGGATCTCGTCGGCTGTGCCCGCTCGTTCGGGGTGCCACTCCAAACGAGCCCGCTCGAAATACTGAACCGTCAGACCATCTTCGATCAGTTCCTCGCTGATCGGGTAACCGAAGAGACGCAATCCACCGAATCGCTCCCAGAAGGTGCGGAACCCATGACAGAGATTGTGCTGTGTCTCCGGAAAGTACCGACACGCCGAACTCGCGACCGGTACGGCCGGTCGGAAGGCTCGGTCACTGCGACCAGCGCTGGCTTCCACCCCAATTCGACGCAACTGGACGCGCCATTCGGCTGGCGCCTCCGGATGCCACTCGAACACGGCGCGCTCGAAGTACTGAACGGTCACGCCGTTGCGGTCGATCTCCTCGCTGAGCGGATAACCGAAGATCGGCACGTCGCCATGCTGTAACCAGAACTCGAGGAAACCGTAGGAGAGCGTGTGGCCAGTTTGCGGAAAGTAGACCCGATCAGGCCCTCCCGAGACAGCCGCCACCCCCGGCGAGAAGAGACCGACAAGAAGGTTAGCCATCAGACCGAGAGCGACCGTTCCGACGCCGACCCGGAGGAGATGCCAGATGCTGTGCACGATCGACCTCCGCTCGCGTTGCCGACTGCTGCGAGCCACAGGATACGCGAGCGATCGTCGTTCGCCAACCCGCTCGCTACCGCGGGATGACCAGTACCTGCCCAGCCTGCAGGTCGTTCGGATCCTGGATACCGTTCGCCTCGATCAGCGCCTCCAGCGAAATACCGAAGCGCACAGCGATACTGTAGAGGGTATCGCCAGGCTGGACGACATACGTGTTACCGGTAGTCGAGACGCCATCTCCCGACAGCGCCGGTGTCGGTGTCGGAACGTGCAGCGAAGGTGGTGGCGGTGTCGGCGTGACGACCGGCAGCACAGGAAGCGGCGTCGGCGTCGGCACGGCTGTCGGCGTCGCCTCCGGTGTCGCCCGCCCGAGCGACAGGCAACCGGCCCCGATCAGGAGCGTCGCTAGGAGCAGGATGCCGATCTTCTTGTTGCTCATTCCGTCTCTCCGAAAAGTTCCTCCTGCAGGCGACGGATTTCTTCCCGACGCTGGGTTTCCGTCATCTCGTCACGCTCCAAGCGGATGCGAACCACCATCCCGCGCTGGAGCCAGGGTACGAGAGACTGGGGGATGACCAGCTGCTGCCCATCGTCGAACACCAGTACTGCGAGCTGCTGTCCATCGCGGCCAACTTCGAACCGGTCAACCGTCGCCACCAGCTCTCCAGCCATCATCGACTCGGTCCCCGCTCGATCTCGATCGTCCAACGCGTGCCATCGGAGTGAATCAGCACTGTACCGTCCACATCGGTCCGATAGAGTTCGGCTCCGACGGCCCGCAAACGCTGCAACACCTCCGGATGGGGGTGACCGTACGGATTCTCGCGCCCAGCCGAGACGATCGCCACCGCCGGCCGGACGGCAGCGAGGAACGCCTCGCTCGACGACGTTCGACTTCCGTGGTGCCCGACCACGAGGATCTGCGCACGCAACTCGGCCGCATCCCCTTGTGCGAGGAGCGCTTCCTCCCCAGGTTCCTCGAGGTCTCCTGGAAGGAGGAAACGTACAGTACCGTGCTCCAACAGCAAAACGGCGCTGTTGTCATTATCGCTGACTTCTCCAGAACTCTCGGTCAGGAACGGCCGTTGGGGCCAGAGCAGGTGGACGCGAACCTGCTCTCCTAACTGCAGCGTCCGACCACGTTCAGCACGGACCGCCCGGATACCACGCTCCCGGACCAGCCGGAGCGTCTCCAGATACGTGCGATTGGTCGATGGCAACACCGGATCGAGAAAGCTGGCAACCTCGATCCCTTCGATGACTGCCGGCATGCCACCGACATGATCCTGGTCAGGATGGCTGAGGATGAGGTACTCGAGCTGCTCGATTCCCTGCGATCGGAAGAAGGGCAGAATGACCGTCTCGGCATCCTCACGACTGTTCCCGGCATCGTAGAGGAGTGCGTGCCCATCGGCCGTGATGACCCCGACCGCGAGCGCTTGCCCGACATCGAATACGGCCACCGTGACGCTCGCATCGGGCTCGCCACCTCCGTCGCGCAGGAGCGAACAGCCGGCGAGCGGCAGAACGAGAAGCAGAAGAATGGCAAGGAGAGAACACAGGCGTGGTCGCACGGTGTCAATCCCGGGCAGCCTGCCGGACCAGCCATACACGTTGCAGAACCGTCACGTTCGTCGCGATCGCCAGCAGCCAGAGGATGGCGATCGGGCGAGCCAGAAGCAAACCGACGGCGAGCACCACGATCCGTTCCGGTCGGGCGAAGAAGCCCTGCGTGAGCGGGATGCCAGCCCCCTCGGCACGCGCCCGCACGTAGCTCACGAGCAGCGAGCCGACGATCGTCGCGTAGCACAGCAGTACCGGTACGGCCCCGAGATCGGCACGAACGATCCAGATCAAGAGACCGCCGAGGACGAGCGCTTCGCTGTAGCGATCGAGCACCGAGTCGAGCACCCCGCCGAATCGCGTGACCTTCCCGGTCGCCCGCGCCACCGCCCCATCGAGCATGTCGAAGGCCCCCGCCACGAGCAAGAGGACTCCGCCCAGCTGCAGCTGGCCGAGCGCGAGGGCAACCGCGACGACCGCGTTCAGTACCAGACCGAGCACGGTGAGCTGGTTCGGTGTCAGGCCGGTCCGCGCGACGTGTGCACCGATCTGCTGCACGCGGGATCGTACGCGATCGGCAACGAGAGAACTGAACACGCGTCAAACCCTCCTCGACCAAGAGCGGAGCGCGACACGCAGCGAACTCCACCAGTCGAGTGGGAGTTCCGCTTCCGGCTCACGCACTCCTCGCAGCAGCCGCTCGTAATATGCCAGAGTGCGCTGGGCAATGACCGGCCAGGAGAACTGCTCGGCGCGCTGCCGACCGGCTTTCCCCAAGCGTTCACGCAGAGCCGCATCAGCCAAAACGTGCACGAGCGCGACAGCCAGGGCTTCCGGATTCCTCCGCTCGACCAGCAAGCCCTCCACGCCGTGACGCAACACGAAGCGGAACCCCCTTATGTCGCTCGCGACGACCGGCCGGCCGCTCGCCATCGCCTCGAGCAACACGATACCGAAACTCTCGGCCCCAGTTGCCGGTGCACAGAAGACGTCGCACGCAGTGTAGTAGGCGGGCAGAAGTTCATCGGGAACCGATCCAACGAAGCGTACGTTGTCCTGCAACTCGCCGCGTTCGATGATGCGTTCGAACCGCTGGGGATCGCCCGGCCCGACGACGAGCAGGAGAACGTCCGGGAATTCGCGCCGCACGAGCACGAGCGCCTCCAACAGGTAGCGAAGTCCTTTGCGCGATTCGTTGAAGCGCCCGACGAAGAGCACGGTCGGGCGATCGAACCGCTGTATGGGCGGGACATCCGGACGGAAGCGTTCGGTATCGATCCCGTTAGGAATTAACTCGTAATAACCAGGGAAGTATCGGGCGATCGACTCCAGCGCAGCCGGCGAGACCGCGATCCGCCCGTGCAGCTTGGCGAAGAGGAGCCCGAGCACCGGCTTCGCCGAAAGGTACCCCCAGTTGTGCGTACGAGCTGCGTGAAACGTTCCCACGTTGATCGAGCGGGAATGCAAGAGTGCCAGCTGCGGCAGCATCGGTGCGAGCGGCTCGTGCAAGTGAACGATGTCGAATCGCTCGCGCCGCAGGAGTTCCCGTACCTTCCCCGACACGAAGGGCGACAGCGTGATCCGGGCAGTCGACCCATTCGCAGGAACCGGTACCGCGACACCGAGCTTGATAAGATGCCCGTCATCGCTCTCCGATTCGCCAGGGGAACGCGGTGCGAGAATACGCGTCTGGTGACCGAGCTTGCGATATTCGGCGTCGAGGTGCAGAATGTGCTCGTTGACGCCGCCAGGATAGCTGAAGTCGAACGGCGAGACGAAGAGAATACGCACTGCACGCTCCCGATCAGGCCGCAGCGAGGAGTAGGATGATCGCTTGGGCAGTCACGACATTCGTCTGCGGACTCTGGTGGACAGCCGCCGCAATCTGGCGCCTCACTCGCCCACAAACCACCCCACCCTTGTGGCTCGCGCTGCTCCGTGATCTCGTTCCCGCACTGCTTGTCGGGGTACTCTTGGCACGATCACTGGGGCTCGGCTGAGACAGCTGGCCCTTGCTCTTCGCTACTCGTTTCCTCTGCAAGCGGCACGGTCAGCACGACCGTATCGCGTCCGATCGTGCGCACCTGATCGATCGGCACTGACTGGCGACGACCGAGGAGGCCGCCGATCCCGGTCGGGGAGATAGCTAACGCAGTCAATGCACCGCTGGCCGGGTCGAACTCGGCATCGTCGACCGTCCCACGCGCCTCGCCTTGTTCTGTCACGACACGCAACCGCACGAGCTCATCGATATCCAAGAACGTTTGGCTGTGGTCACCCGCGAGGCGCAAGACGTCACGAGATGGCAACATCACCGCATCAGCACCGATACTGTGGACATCCTCGAATGCCACATCGTTGATATCCCCGCTCGTTCGGCGGATGCGCAGAAGGGCGATCCGTCGCTGTTGAGGATCGATATAGACATCCTGAATCTCGCCGAGTCGCTCACCACTGTCGACCGTGATGACCGGCCTACCACGCACCGCTCGCAGTTCCATGCGCCCGCCCTCCGTCGCTCGACACGGCAGCATGAATTTTGCTTCATCATAGCAGGCGATTTATCGCGTGTCACCTGCTTCTCCTAACAACC
>Ga0066871_100815_pt1 | contig 13482 bp, 16 predicted proteins | sample CeladaPassage60B_FD_62209 | JGI IMG/M metagenome (GOLD analysis project Ga0066871, IMG submission 62209) | Cellulose-adapted microbial communities from the Joint BioEnergy Institute, USA - Passage3 60B | ecosystem: Engineered > Bioreactor > Continuous culture > Unclassified | place: USA...
TCAATGCCTCCCTCTCGGTGATTGGCCTGAAGGTTCTGCCAGTGGCTCTCTTGGGTGGCTTGGACAGTGTGCCAGGCGCGATCATTGCCGGTTTTATCATCGGCATCATTGAAAGTCTGGCTGGCGGGTATTTGGAGCCGCTGGTGGGTGCCGGATTAAAAGAGGTGGTGCCGTTCATCATCCTCGTGCTGGTGCTGATGTTCAAGCCGTACGGCCTGTTCGGCAAGAAAGAGATTGAGAGGGTGTAACGCATGAGAAATCCGTTTGCCATGGAATGCGGCAACTTCAAGGTCAATTACAAACAAGATATGGCCATCTATAAAAATGTGCGGGTCAGGCGGCGGGTGTTGCTGGTGATTGCTTTCTTCGTGGTTTATCCCCTGTTTGCCAGCAATTACTACATCAGCCTGGCCACCATGTCCGCAATGGCCGCCATCGGCGCCATCGGCCTGAACATTCTGACGGGATATACCGGCTTGATTTCGATTGGCGTCGGCGCCTTTCTCGGCGTGGGAGGGTATGCGACGGCATTGTTGACCACAAAAGCGGGTTTGTCCTTTTGGCTTGCCGTTCCTCTGGCGGGCTTGATCACGGCGGCGGTCGGCGCCGTTTTCGGGATCCCGTCGCTGCGGCTGAAGGGATTGTACCTGGCCATGGCCACCCTGGCCGCCCAGGTCATCATCTTGTTTTTGATCGTCAACTGGAAAAGCTTGACCAACGATACCGCCGGCGTGATCGTGCAGCGTCCGGAATTGTTCGGGTTTAAATTCACGTCCGAAATCAGTTACTACTATCTGGTATTGGCCGTATTGATTGCCACCGCTCTTTTTACCATCAACCTGTTCCGCACCCGGGTGGGCCGGGCGCTTGTCGCCATCCGGGACCGGGATTTGGCCGCCGAAGTGATGGGCATCAACCTGTTCCGCTACAAGATTTACGCTTTCGCCGTCAGTTCCTTTTTCATCGGCATCGCCGGCGCCCTGATGGCGCATTATACGCGGGTGATTGGACCGGAGCATTATGACATCAACGTGTCCATCTCCTATCTGGCGATGATCTTAATCGGCGGGCTGGGCAGTGTGATCGGTTCGATTTTTGGGGCGGTGTTCATCACCTTGATGCCGGTGGTTTTGCGCGAGGTCATCGGATGGCTGTCGCCTTGGATTCCCGCGTTGTCCGATCATTATGCCGGCATCAGGGAGCTGGTGTTTGGCTTGATGATTGTCCTGTTCTTGATATATGAACCCGAGGGCCTGTACAAAATTTGGCGCAACATCAGGGATTACTTCAGGCTTTGGCCCTTCTCGTATTCTAAAAAGTAGGCCAATTGTTGAGACTGAGCATTCTCGCGATATCCCTTTTTGTGTCTTTGTGTCAATGAAACCGTTCGTCAGACCATTTATTTTACAAGGGGGTTTTCGTATGTCCAAAAAAGCGAAGCAACACGGATTGAAAAAATGGAAAGTCCTGGGGTTGATGGTCCTGGCTGCCTTGCTCCTCTTGGCCGCATGCGGCCAGCAAGGGTCGCAGCCGGCATCAGGCGGTCAAGATGGCGGGAGCGAAGGCGGTGACAAGGGCGGCGGTGAGGCCAAGGGAGAAATTCTCATCGGCGGGATTTTTGACATTACTGGCGGGACCGGCGATGTGGGCCAGCCTTATGCGGAAGGGGCAAAAGCCTATTTTGAGCATGTAAACGCGCAGGGAGGCATTAACGGGCATAAGGTCAGGCTGATCGACATTGATTACGCGTATCAGGTGCCGCAGGCCATTGAAGCTTATCAAAAGCTGACGCAGCAGGATAAAGTGATCGGCATCCTGGGATGGGGCACGGGCGATACGGAAGCGATGAAAGAATTGATTGCGGAAGATAAAATTCCTTACATTTCCGGTTCGTACTCTGAAAACTTGGCCAATGTCGAACAGCATCCATACAATTTCCTGACGGCGGCCACCTATTCGGATCAGGCAAAAATTGCCATCAAGTGGTTCGTCGACAATTGGAAAGAAAACCGTAAGCCACGGATGGCCTTGATCTACAATGACACGCCGTTTGGCCGTTCTCCGGTGGAGGATGCCAAAGCCTTTGCCGAGTCGGTCGGCGTCGAAGTGGTGGATGAGCAAGTGGTGGAAGTGACGGCGTTGGATGCTTCCAGCCAGTTGTTGAACATGCGCTCGAAAAATCCCGATTTCGTGATCATTCAACAAACCTGGGGCGCGACAGCCACCATTCTGAAAGATGCCAAGCGCCTGGGGATCAAAACGCAGTTCATCGGCCTCAACTGGACGGCCGGAGAGGGCTTGATCTCCCTGGCAGGGGATGCGGCGGAAGGGTTTATCGGGGTCATCATTCACGCCTTGCCGAGTGAAGGGGTAGACAAGGTTCCCGGTTTGGCGGAGATCGAGTCCTATTTGAAAGGCAAGGGGAAAACGCTGGCCGATATCAACCAGAAGTTTGTCCAAGGTTGGCACAGCGCCAAAGTGATGCTGGAAGGGGCTCGCCTGGCTGACGAACTGACAGGGGAAGGGCTGCGGAAAGGTCTTGAGAAATTGAACCAATTTGACACAGAGGGACTGGCGGCGCCCGTCACCTTTACGGCAGACAGCCACCGTGGCACGACAATGGCCCGCCTGGGACAGGTAAAGAATGGCAAGTGGGAGATCATCACCGATTACATCAGTTACCAGTAATAAGAGTTACCAGTAATCAGACGGTATACAGATAGCCCCAGGGACGAATGAGCGTCGCCCGTCCCTGGGCCCGCTCATGTTGCACAAGGAGGGAATATTGCGAGAATGTTGAGTCTTAACAACGTGGAAGTGATGTACGACAAAGTGATCCTCGTCTTAAAAGGCATGTCGCTCCATGTGCCGGAAGGAAAAATCGTGACCCTTCTGGGCAGCAACGGGGCGGGGAAATCCACGACGTTAAAGGCCATTTCGGGTTTGTTGAAAAGCGAAAACGGCGAAGTGACAGACGGCACCATCCAATTTGAAGGACAAACCATCTCCGGGATGGATGCGGAAGAAATCGTGAAACGGGGCATTTTTCAGGTCATGGAGGGGCGGCGTGTCTTTGAACATTTGACGGTGGAAGAAAATCTGCTGGCAGGCGCGTATACCCGCAAAGATCGCGGCCAAATCAGAGCGGATATCGAGCGGGTGTACAGCTATTTTCCCAAGTTAAAAATGCTCAAATCGCGGATTGCCGGCTATTTGAGCGGCGGGGAACAACAGATGCTGGCCATTGGCCGGGCGATGATGGCCAGACCCCGCCTGATTCTCCTTGATGAGCCGTCCCTCGGTCTGGCCCCGCTGCTCGTAAAAGAGATCTTTTCCATTATCAAACGGATTAACCAAGAGGAAGGGACCACGTTCCTGGTGGTGGAGCAAAACGCCAACGTGGCCCTTTCCGTCGCCGACTTCGGATATATCATGGAAAACGGCCGCATTGTGTTTGAAGGGAGCGCCGAGCAGTTGAAAGCCAACGAAGACGTGCGGGAGTTTTATCTCGGCATCAGCGAGCAGGGGAAGAAAAGTTACCGGAATGTCAAGCATTACAAACGGAGAAAGAGGTGGCTGTCCTGATGTGGCGTCAAATCCTGGAACAGGTGAAGAAGCAGGAAGGGTGGCAAGCGTATTACCGTGGACTGGGCGTCGATCTGGATCGCATTGAGACGGAAGAGGATTTTCTGCGCCTTCCTGTTTTGAAAAAAAGTGACTTGCCGCGCATGCAAAAAGAGCACCCTCCTTTTGCCAAACTGGCGGTGGAGTCTCAGGTGGGCCGCATTTTTGTCTCCCCCGGCCCCATTTATGATCCGGAAGGGACGGCAGAGGATTACTGGCGCTTTGCGCCCTTGTTTAGAAGGATTGGCGTCGGCGAGAGAGATATTGTGCAGAATACCTTCAGTTATCATCTGTCGCCGGCCGGTTTCATGTTGGATTCGGCCGCCCGGGCGGTGGGGGCCAAAGTGGTGCCGGCCGGAACGGGGAACTCGGCGCTGCAGGTGGACATCATGCGGGACTTGCAGGTGACTGTCTATGCCGGCACCCCCAGCTTCCTGCTCCACTTGCTCAAGACGGCAGAAGAAAAAGGGTGGCAGGTAGGCCGGCAACTGGCCCTGAACAAAGCCATTTTTTCTGCGGAGAAACTGACAGAGGAGATGGATCGCTTTTTCCAAGAGCGGGGGATTGCCTACATCGATGCCTACGGCACGGCGGATTTTGGATGTGTCGCTTACCGCCTGCCGGGTGAAGAAGGTTATACCCTGCTGGATGATGTTTACGTCCAGATCTGTGATCCTGGGAGCGGCGAAGAGGTGGATGATCAGGTGACCGGCGAGCTTGTCATCAGCCGGGCTTCGGAGGTGTATCCCTTGGTCCGTTTTGGCACCGGCGACCTGTCGCGTTGGGTGGAACGGGGCAAACGAATTGCCGGTGTCCTGGGCCGTGTCGGCGATAGCTACAAGGTCAAAGGCATGTTTGTCTACGCCCACCAATTAAAAGAAGCTGTGGAGCAGCTGCCCGGTGTCGCGTATTATCAGGCGGTGATCACGCATGCGCATGGACAGGACCGATTGACCATCAACCTTGAATTGAAGGAAACGCGTGCCGGTTCTCAGGATCAGCTGGAAGAATGGGCCAGAACGATTCAGAATGTCATTCGCGTCAAGCCGGATTTGAAAATCGTGCCAAACGGCTCCATTTCCAGGGAAGAAAAACAACTGGTGGATGCCCGATCGTCATAAGTAGATGAAAAACATCGTCTGGATGAAAAACCGACAGACCCCTCTGCCATCTGCATCAGGCATGGTGGAGGGGTTTGGCGTATGTTACAATCTTTCTTAAAACGGGACGCCCATAAAAGCGATTCAATCAAATTCATCAATATGACATTTGTCATATTCCCGGCTTGACGTTTATGACTTCAATCGCTCGCTTGCATCTTCTAGAATCAAAGGGAAACATGCCGCCGACATTCGGATGCGGTCATCTCACGTCAAGCCGAGGAGGAGCAACTGTGATGAACCAGTCCCATTTTTCCAGGCTGAAAAAAGACCTGGCTCCCTATGAGAGTGCGGACACGAAAAAGAGCATCATCCAGATCATCAATACCATAGGACCTTTTTTGCTGCTCTGGTGTGCCGCTTATTTCAGCCTGGCGGTATCGTACTGGCTTACGCTGCCGATTCTGATTATCGCTTCCGGGTTCCTAGTCCGGACGTTTATTATTTTCCACGATTGCTGTCACCAATCGTTTTTTAAGAGCCGTCTGGCCAATGACATCTTAGGCACCGTAACAAGTGTCCTCACCCTCGTGCCGTACCGGCAGTGGAGGCATTCCCATGCCGTTCACCATGCGACGAGCAGCAACCTTGATAAGCGGGGCACCGGGGACATCTGGCTTCTTACCGTGAACGAATATCTCGCCGCCCCCTGGTGGCGCCGGCTCGCTTACCGGATTTACCGGCATCCGCTCGTGATGTTCGGAATCGGTCCCGTTGCCATTTTTCTCATCGCCTACCGCTTTAACCGCAAAGGAGCGAAGCTTAGGGAACGAATGAACACGTACCTGACCAACGTCTGCAGCGCCGCTTTGTATGCGCTGCTCTGCTGGGCAATCGGCTGGCAGGCGTTCGTCATGATCCAGGGCCCGATCATTTACGTAGCCGGGCTGCTCGGGATCTGGCTGTTTTATGTACAGCATCAGTTTGAGGATTCCTACTTTGAGACCCAGGATGAATGGAGTTATGTGCTAGCCGCTGTGGAAGGCAGCTCTTATTACAAGCTGCCGAAGCTTTTACAATGGATAACCGGCAATATCGGGTTTCATCACGTTCATCATTTGAGCCCGAGAGTCCCCAACTACAACTTGGAGAAGGCGCATCACGCAGTGCCGCTCCTTCAGCAAGCGACGGCCGTCACGATCGGCACGAGCCTCAAGTCGCTGCGTTATCGCCTCTGGGACGAGAACAGCAAAACGTTCGTCAGTTTCAAAGATATCAAACATCAACTCCGCAAGCCTGATGCGGCTCCTCATTCTGTGAACGATCGGGCACGCAAGAGAGCAAGCTTGCAAAGAAATTAAACCGCTGTGAGGCAAAGGAGCATGCGAAAATCAAGTGAATAGCGGTGAAGGGAAAAGGGAGGGGAACATGCGGAGATTAAATCAGATGTTTATCAAAAACACGGGTCTCAGTCCGTATGTGTGGGTGGTTTTTTACATCCTCCCTTTTTACTTCATCTTTCGTTCTTCTTCTCCTTATCAAGCGGCCATCGGCATCGCGATGATCATCGCTTTTTTTGTTTTTTACTTGTTGTCCTTTGTTTCCAAAGGGTGGCTGGTGTACTTGTGGACCAGCGTGCAAATCGTGATTTCGACCGCGATGGGCCTGTTGTTCGGATATATCTATTTCTCCCTCTTCTTGGCGTTTTTTATTGGCAATCTCAAGCATCGGGCCGCATTTTTTACATTATATACCATCCATCTCGTCAGCACCTTTGCGACGATTAATTACAACTTTGTCACGCAAAATCCCGTGTTTATCACGCAGCTGCCGTTTGTGTTCTTAAGCCTGATTGCCGTCATCCTCCTTCCGGTCAGCACCTATAACAAAAATAAACAAGATAAGCTGCTGGGACAGTTGGAAGACGCGAACAAGCGGATTGCGGAACTGGTCAAGCTGGAAGAACGGCAAAGAATTGCCCGCGACCTGCACGATACGCTCGGCCAGAAGCTCTCGTTAATCGGCCTGAAGAGCGATTTGGCGGGAAAATTAATCAGCAAAAATCCGAAACAGGCGCTGGTGGAAATAAACGATATCCGTCAGACGGCCAGAACGGCGTTGAAGGAAGTGCGGGAAATGGTCACTCAAATGCGCGGGACGAAGTTGGAGGATGAAATGTTTCGCGTCAAGCAGATTCTGCAGGCGGCTCAAATCGATTTCATCCTGGAAGGAGATCCCAAGCTGACGCATTTATCCCCGATCACCGAGAATGTGGTGAGCATGTGCCTGAAAGAAGCGATCACCAATGTTGTGAAACATAGCAACGCTTCCACCTGCTCTGTCGTGATCGAGCCGCAACCGACCGAATTGGTGGTCAAGGTGAAGGATGATGGCGTCGGGACGACCCATCCTTCAGACAGTTACTGGGGGAATGGGCTGCGGGGGATGAAAGAGCGGCTCGAATTTGTGAACGGCAGTCTGGAAATCGTCTCTAACCATGGAACGACGGTTGTGATGAAAGTGCCGAACGTCCCCTGACAATACGGAAAAGGAGGAGGGATATGATTCGAATTGTCATCGCCGAGGACCAGAAGATGCTTCTTGGCGCGCTTGCCGCGTTGCTCGAACTGGAAGAAGACATGTCGGTTGTCGGAAGAGCGAGCAATGGCGAGGAAGCCGTCAAATTGGTTCACCTTCATCAGCCGGATATCTGTATTATGGACATTGAAATGCCGGGGAAGAGCGGGCTGGACGCGGCCGAGGAATTAAAGGGATGCGGCTGCAAAGTGATCATACTCACCACGTTTGCCCGTCCAGGCTATTTCGAACGCGCCGTGAAGGCCGGCGTAAGCGGATATTTGTTGAAAGACAGTCCCAGTGAGGAGCTTGCCGGTTCGATTCGCAGCATCATGGCCGGAAGGCGCATCTACGCATCGGAGCTGATAGAAGGGGCTTATCATCAGGAGAATCCATTGACGGAGCGGGAAAATGAAGTGCTGATGCTGATGGCCGACGGCAAAAGCACGAAGGAAATCGCCAGCCATCTCTACATCACAACGGGTACTGTCCGGAATTACATTTCCGCCATCCTCGACAAACTGGATGTCGGCAACCGCATCGAGGCGATCAAGCGTTACAAAGAGAAGGGATGGTTTAAATCATAAAGGCGATGAAAGCAGAAACCAGACGCACAGAGGGGGAGCTGGCCGGTGCAAGCGCACCTGGATCAGCTCTTTTTCTTTTCCATGATCCTTTTCTCGCCATCACCATCATAAAAACGTTGGCTTGAGGGGACAGAGCAGGTATAATGAGATTGTCAGATGTAAAGACAACAGACTATTCAAATGTAAAGATTCATTCAAACGAGAAAGGAGGGATTGGATTGAAGACGCGAGAACTGGTCCTCACGGCCATTTTGATCGCCTTTTCACTAATCATCCCGTTGTATTTTGGCTTTTTGAAAATATACATTCCTCCCTTTTCGGCCACGATTGCCTCGCATGTGCCGGTGATGCTGGCCGTTTTTGTCAGTCCGTGGTCGGCCGTTTTGGTCGGTCTTGGCTCGACCGTGGGGTTTTGGCTCACATTGGGTCCGGTGATTGCGGCCCGGGCTTCTTCGCATATTGTCTTTGGCGGACTGGGAGCCTGGTTGTTTCGCCGCGGTGGCAAGCCGTGGCAGGCGCTGTTGGCGATGCTGCCCGTCCATGCCTTGATCGAATCGCTGATTGTCCTGCCTTTCGGCTTTTCGCTGTATGAGGGGTTCATCGTGGTGGGGATTGGCACGGCGCTGCATCATCTGGTGGACATGGCGATTACCCTCGCCCTGTTGCGTCCGCTTGGCGGGATGTTCCCGACAGGATTGGCAAAGCGTTAAGCGAAAAAGTGGTCATGTCTGCCTCCGTTTGTCCATACAATGGGAGTAGGGGATGGATGGGGGTGTCCGCGATTGAAGAGAGTGTATTGGGTTTTGGGACTGTTGCTGGTTGTGACAGTGGTTGTGCTAACGGCGCAAAAAAACATGCCGAAACAGACGCTGACCGATTTGGATGCGATGACCGCGGCCGGGGCGGCGCTGGAAGAGGATGTTCCGGAGTCTTACTTGTTTGACGACTACATCATTGACCAGCGACAGGTGCGAATCAACGACCAGGTACAGGATGCGATTGAGGTCAAGATGATTTACAGCCATCCCGAAACACGGGAACGCCTGCAGTATGTGGTCTATCTGGATCCGGAAAGTGCGGAACTTCTGGGATACGGGGCAAAAAGCGTGCTGGCGCCGGCCGCACAATGAGAAAAGCCCTCGGTTTTTCGTTTGGCAGAAACCGAGGGCTTTTTGTGTGAGGTTACTGCAGCGTTTTCCATGGCTGCTGCATCTGTTGAGGTGTGCTCCCCTGGATCATGGCGTTTTCGTTTCCAGGCTGGTAGACGTTCAGCATCGTCTGCGTCGTGTTCTCCATCATCGTCGGCACCTGATAATACCCTTTCTGGTTCATGAAAGACCATGTTTCGTAAGCCATTTCGGCACAGTTCTGGGCCGCTTGCAAGAGCATGCTGCGAAGCTTGGGATCGGAGCACTCCAGTGCCGCATGCATCCGCATGGCGGCGCTGCACTTGGCGCTGGAAAGCATGCAGGAGGCCACATCCCGATCATCAAACTGGGTGACGGAGGCGTTGGGAGCTGCCGGGGAAGGTTGGCGCAGGCCGTATTTGGGAGCCGCCGTTTTCTGGGCACGGTAAGGCACCGCTTGGCTTCTGCCTTGCGTATGCAATGTGTTGACCATGTTGTTGTATTCGTTTGCGAGAAAATCCAGTTGCCGATTCAAGATTTGCTTGAGCCCGGCGTCTGTGACGTGGTTTTGGAAGAGTTGGAAGGTGTTGATGCAATTGATGGTATCGGAGAGGACTTCGTGCATTTCCATGGTCTCATGCGCGCCTAAGGTTGCCGTCTGTTGATTCATCTTTTTTTTCCTCCTTCTAAATGGAAGTGTCTTTGAATGAAAAGGTTTTTTGGCCAGCAATAGTTTTTCCACTGCATTGGCGAATATGTACAAAAACCGCATTGAATGATGCAAAAACGGCGACGGATGGATACAATGAAAGGAAGATGCCGAAAACTAAAGGAGGATTCCAATGTACTTGACCGAAAGCGCCAAGCGCGTGTTGAAGCAATTCTGGCACGAGGAGCGTGAAGCAGGGGAAGCCTTGCGGATTCAGGTTTCGCCCGGGTGATGCGGTCCGCAATTTCGCTGGGTGCTGGATGCACCTCAAGAGGATGATGTGCGAATCAGGGTGGATGAGATGGAGCTGCTCATCGATCCAGTGACGCGGACGTACACCGAACGGCTGGTGGTTGATTTTGCGGAAACCCCGCACGGAGGACAGTTTATCTTTTCCGAGCGGTCCGAGCGGGATGAACAGCCGTGATCTTGATGGTCCTGCCTGCCCGCGCTCCTGAGAATGGAGGAAACTGGGTCCATGCCAGGCGTTTGCAAAAAGGCCTCCGCCAATGGGGCTGGGAAGTGGTGATCAAAACCCTGGAAAACGTGGAGGAGCGCGAGCTGGCCACGGCCGATCTGCTGCACCTGTTTAATGCCTACCGCACGGGGACGCCGTTGATGCCTGTCGTGCGCAAAAAATATCGGGAGAAACGGGTCATCATTTCATTGACGGGCACGGACATCAACGAATATCTGCATCATCCGTCAACGCGGGCAGATACCGTCCAGGCGATGGATTGGGCCGATCGCCTGGTCTGTATCACCCCGGCCGCACAACGCCGGCTGGCGCACCAGTTTCCGATGTGGCGGGAAAAGGTGACGGTTATCCCGCCGGCGGTCGATCTTCCCGTCGGTTCAGGGCATCTGAAGCGGGCAGAGCTGGGCTGGTCCGATGAGGAACTGATCTTTTTTTTGCCGGCCGGCTTGCGTTCGGTCAAAAACCCGTTGCTGGCCGTCGAGCCGCTCGGCCGCCTTTTTGCGGAGACGAAAAACATCCGTTTCTGTATCGCCGGCCCGCCGATGAATGGCAAAATTTTGGAAACCCTTCATCTGCTTGCGAGGAAAAACGCCTGGTTGACGTATTTGGGAACGATTCCTCAGAGCCAGATCGGCAACTATTACCTTTTGTCCGACGTGGTGCTGAACACGTCCCGTTCAGAAGGACTTTCCCACGCTTTGCTGGAGGGCATGTTTTTCGGCAAGCCGGTTTTGGCCTCCCGCGTCCCGGGAAATCAGGATTTGGTCAGACATGGCGTTGATGGATTTCTTTTTTCGGATGCGGAAGAGATGTATGCGTATGCAAAGCGTTTGTACGAAGATCCCCAGTTGCGCATGGAGATGGGGCAGGAGGGGAAAAGGCGGGTCAGCGCCGAATACGTGCCTTCCGTTGAATGGCGCCGGTACCATGAACTGTACAGCGCCCTGCTGTCGGTTTACATATGAGCTGGAGAAGGGATCGCGATGCAAGTCCTGACAATCGAAATCTGCGGAAATAATGAACTCAGCTGGGAAGAGGGATGGCTGGACAAAATCAGGATGCTGGGCCGCCAGAGAGGGCTCGAGGTGCAGATTGATGTGAATGAGTGCCATGATCTGTGCAGCGAATGCATGATGTATCCCTATTTGATCGTCGAGCGCCACGTGCTGATGGCCGATTCGATTCCTGAGCTCTATCAGCGGCTGGTCAGGTACTTGGATGAAAAACTGAGTCAAGCATCGAGGCGGGAAGGGGACGAGCATGCCTGAATCCGGATGGTTGGAGAAGAAGCTGGCCGTCTATTTGTGTATGCCTGTGAAGACCGGGGCGCAAGGGATGGAAGCGCTGCGTATTGCGGAGGCTGCCGTCGCGGGGGGCGTGACGGCGATTCAGCTGCGTGATAAAGAAAGTCCGTTGCCGGAAGTGCTGGCGCTGGGCCGAAAAATCAGAGCGATCTGCAGAGAAAAGGGTGTGCTTTTTTTCGTCAATGATCGCGTGGACCTGGCCATGCTTCTTGATGCAGATGGGGTTCACGTCGGCCAGACGGATATTCCGGTGGCGGAAGCGAGAAAACTGCTCGGCGAGAAAAAATGGATTGGCGCATCGGCCGGCTCGCTGGAAGAGGCGGAGCGCGCCATCACGCAGGGAGCGGACTATCTGGGCGTCGGAGCCATTTATGCCACCAGAAGCAAGGCGGACGCGGGAGAGCCGGTCGGTACAGGCCTGATCCGGGACATTCGGTCCCGTTGGGCCATTCCGATGGTCGGCATTGGCGGGATCAAGGCGGAAAACGCGGCGCCGGTCATCGAGGCGGGCGCTGACGGCGTCGCGGTCATTTCGGCCATCTTTGACGCCGCAGATCCGGAGGCGGCGGCCCGCCAGCTGCGCCAGGCGGTCGAGAAGACGCGTGCCGCTTTACCAGGTTGGCAGCATACTGTGAATGGAGAACGGCATGAATGACATGATATAATACTCGACGAAATCGGTTGTTCTGAAGGACGCGGCTGACCGCTATGTCAAGCGATGGCCAACACTGCAATGACTGATGCGTATGAAGAGGCTGATCCGTTACAGAAACAGGTATGAAAGGGATGAAAGCAGCGTGAAATCTGTGAGTAAGGAACCTGTATGCCCGATTGAGCGGACGTTGAATGTCATCGGTGGAAAATGGGTCATCCTCATCATTCGTGAACTTATCCAGGGAAAAAAACGTTTTTCCGAGCTGGAAAACGAACTGGGGGCCAGCTCCAAAATGATCAGCCAGCGGCTGAAGGAATTGGAGAAAAACGGAATTGTCAGGCGGACGGTGATTCCGGATGTGCCTCCCAAGGTGGAGTACACGCTGACGGAAAAAGGAGAAAGCCTGAACAAGATTCTGGATGCGATGGCGGAGTGGGGGCTGAGGTACGAATGCCCCAAGGATTCGGCCTCCTAAGGGCATCCATCGCAAGGGGGTGATGTCGGGATGGAACAATTCCTGGTCAAACTGACCAGCCTTTCCTCCAAAGCCGGGTGAGGGTGCAAAATAGGTCCGGCGGACCTGGCAGAGGTGTTGCAGTATCTGCCGTCTTCGCTCGGGGATCCGCGATTGCTCGTCGGCATGGAAACGTCCGACGACGCGGGGGTCTACCAGCTGACGGAAGACCTGGCTCTGGTCCAGACGGTGGATTTTTTCACCCCTGTGGTGGATGATCCGTATATGTTTGGCCAGATTGCGGCAGCCAATGCCCTGAGCGACGTCTACGCCATGGGCGGCAGGCCGTTGACGGCACTGAACATTGTCGGCTTTCCGGTGCGGAAGTTGGAAAAGCGGATTTTGGCCGAGATACTGCGGGGAGCGGCGGACAAGGTGGCGGAAGCGGGTGCCGTGCTGGTCGGCGGGCATACGATCGACGATCAAGAACCGAAGTTCGGGATGGCGGTGACCGGCGTGATCGATCCGCGACAGATTCGCCGCAACCGCGGTGCGGAACCGGGAGATGTGCTGATTTTGACCAAGCCGATTGGCGTTGGGATTTACACGACGGCCATCAAACGGGATCTGCTCAGCCCGAAGGAAATTCAGGAAGTGACGTCGGTGATGGCCGCTTTGAACCGGACGGCGGCAGAGGCGATGCGGGAATTTGATGTACATGCCTGCACGGATGTCACCGGCTTTGGCTTGCTTGGACACGCTTATGAGATGATCAAAGACACTTCGGTTGGCCTGGAGATTGACTATGAGAAGGTTCCGGTGCTGGAGCGGGCCAGGCATCTCAGCCAGCAGGGGGTCGTTCCTGGC
>Ga0066871_100827_pt1 | contig 13245 bp, 12 predicted proteins | sample CeladaPassage60B_FD_62209 | JGI IMG/M metagenome (GOLD analysis project Ga0066871, IMG submission 62209) | Cellulose-adapted microbial communities from the Joint BioEnergy Institute, USA - Passage3 60B | ecosystem: Engineered > Bioreactor > Continuous culture > Unclassified | place: USA...
TTGGGCTGGACAGGACTGGTATTGTCGATTCTGGCTTTTTTTATCTTCCCGATACTGTTTGGGATTGCCGGCGTGGCCTTCGGGTTCTTCGGGTACCGGCAGGGTGCCCAGACGCTGGGAATTTGGGCAATGGTTTTAGGCGGTTTGGCCGTTTTGGGGTCGATTCTCTTTTCGCCTTATTTTGTCAGGTGACCAATCAAAAGACCACTTCCCTCTGCAGCGGTTAAGGGAAGTGGTTTTTTTGCGGATGGCGGGTTTTCATAAACCCATGATTTCCTATGGGCGGTGAGACGGATGAACGACACGAGATTTGTCTGACTGTTGGAGGGTGATTTTTTGATCGTCCCATTTTTCTAGAAGCGGGATGAGATATTTTCGCGAGAGTGGGAACAGGTCCTTGATATCCTGAACGGTGAAAGGGGCTCCTCCCGCATAGGTTTGGATTAATCGCTGGGTGGCGGATTGATAGGCTTCCCTGTGCATGGAGAACTTCTCGGTGATTTTGATCAGTTCTCCCGTCTCCTCCAGGTAACTGCGCAGCTCTTCTTTCAAAGAACTGGGAACATGCAATTCTTGGCACAACTTGTCCCAGTCTTCTGGCATTAACCCCTGTTCCCTGAGCCGTTCCAACAGCTGTTGGACGATCGGTTGCAGTTTTGGGGCCAGCTGGGGCCGAAAAGCGAAAAGGCGGATCAATTGGCCCTGAGTTTCAATGACGTGCCGATTTTCCATCTCTTGAAGAAACGCCTGCACCGCTTTTTGCTTCCATTTCGGGAGGAGTTTTTGCACGGTCTCCATTTTGGGAGCGCCGCTGCGCAACGGATAGCTGTTGTGATATTGCTCCAGGTAGGCTCGCAATTCTTTTTCCAGAGCCGTCAAATGTCCGGCAGTAATAAAGAAGGTTTCATCATCCGATACAAGGCCCTGGATTTGTCCGCTTGCGAGCAATTGTTGAAGCGGTTCGTCCAATTCCGGCTTGGGAATTTGCAATTGCCGGCTCAATTCATCGGACGTTGCGATGCGCAGGCTGTCCAGTTGCTGCAGTACCAGTTCCGATGTGCTTCCTTTGCTCTTCTGTTCCAGAAGGCGAACCGTTTCGATGCGGTGTTTATGGCGCGGGGGATGGGGGTCCAAGATCCAGCCGCCACCAATGGTGGTGGCTGGCGTGGCACGGCGAAGGATGAATCGCTGTTTCCTGCTGGCTACGATGGGCTCCTCCAGGACAAGCTGGCAGAGCACCGTATCGCCAGGTTGAACGGTTTTTCGATCATAAAGAACCAACCGGGCCATCACTTCGCTGGTGCCGATGTGGAGCTTGACAGGACTGTTTTGTTTCAGCGCAAAATCGAGCTCTTTCAGATAGTGCAGCTCGATGTCCAGCCGTTCCGTCGGCTCCCACTTCCCCGGGGTGACCAGTGTGTCTCCCCGCTGGACTTCCTCCAGCTCAACCCCGGTGATGTTCAGCGCTGCGCGTTGGCCGGCGACTGCCCGTTTCACAGAGTGGCCGTGTACCTGGATGCTGCGTACCCGCACTTTTTTCCGTTTGGGCATCAGCTCCAGCTCATCACCGACCGATATCGCACCGGAGTAGATGGTCCCTGTGACGACGGTGCCGATTCCTTTCAAGGTGAAGACGCGATCAAGCGGATGAAAGGTATAGCCTGTGACCGGCCGCGGCGTCACCTTCTTCAGTTCTTGTTCAATGAGGTGTTTCAGTTCCTCTACTCCCGCCCCGGTGACGCTGGAGACAGGCTGGATGGGCGCATCCGCAAACAGGGTTCCTTGCAGATTTTCCCGAACGTCCTCGCATACCAGTTCCAGCAATTCTTCGTCGACCAGATCCACTTTGCTGATCACGATGATTCCGTGTTGCACCCCGAGCAATTCGACGATTTGAACGTGTTCCCTGGTTTGCGGCATGATTCCTTCATCCGCTGCGATGACCAAGAGCACCAGATCCATTCCGCCGACTCCGGAAACCATGTGGCGGATAAACCGTTCATGCCCGGGGACGTCCACAATGGATACCTGTTGGCCGCCGGGGAGAAGTAAAGGGGCAAACCCCAATTCAATCGAGATGGACCTTTCTTTTTCTTCCTTGAGGCGGTCCGTGTTGACTCCCGTTAAGGCTTGAGTCAGTGTCGTCTTTCCGTGATCAATATGGCCGGCTGTTCCGATGACATAATGAGGCAAACCCGTGTGATCCAACCCACTTCCCCCCGTTCTTTCATACCCACTTGGATTATAGACGAGGCGGGCAGGGGTTTCAATCACAGAAGGTCAGACGCGAATCTGGACGCGGTAATGGCGGAGCCAAAAGTCGACCTGGATGAGATAGGCGAACAGTTGAGGGATGTTCATCAGTTGGCCGAACCAGGGGAGATGGAGCTGTTCCGCGCGAGCGGCAAGTTCCCGGACGACGGCTGGCTGAATGAGCGGCAGCAAGGGTGAGCCGGAATCGTCCAGTATCTCCAGCAGGCGTTGGCGCACCGCATGCAAATAGTCGGGATGGTAGGTCTTTGGGAATGGGCTTTTCCGACGGTATAATACATCCTCCGGCAGGTATCCTTTCATGAGGCGACGAAGGATGCCTTTTGCATATCCGTCCACTTTTTTGAATTCCCAAGGGATGTTCCATACATATTCGACCAGCTGGTGATCGGCAAAGGGCGTGCGGATTTCAATGCCGGCTGCTGTCCCCATTCGATCCTGGCGGTCGATTAGCACCGGCATCCACCGGGTCAGGGTCAAGTAGGATAATTCCCGCGAGCGCGCTTCTTCGCCCGTTTCTCCTTCTAATCGCGGCACTTCACGGAGTGCCTCTTCATACCGGTGACGCAGATAATCTTCGGGCTGAATCAGTTTTTTCAATTCGGGGGAAAGAAGATGCAGCCTTTCCGCCACTTTCAGTGACCAGGGAAACGTAGTGGCTTTGCGGGCATGTTCCCAGAAGAACCAGGGGTATCCGCCAAACACTTCGTCGGCGCATTCCCCCGAAAGCACAATCGCGGCGTCGCGTTTGATTTCCCGGCAGAACAGGTACAGGGAGGTGTCGATGTCTGCCATACCGGGCAAATCGCGCAGGATCACCCCTTGATCCAGCGTTTCCGCCAGCGCAACCGGGTCGAGGAGGACGGAGCGGTGTTGGGTATCCAATGCCGAAACCATGCGGGGGATCCAGGCGGCATCCGGTTCCGGCTGATATTCATTGGCCGTAAAATACTGAGCGTTATCCCGGTAATCGACAGAATAGGTGACCAGCTTATGGCCGGAGGTTTGCTGATAGTGCCGTGCCGCAATCGCCGCGAGGCTGCTGGAATCCAGGCCGCCGGAGAGCATGCTGCCTACCGGTTGTTCTGCCGCAAGTTGCCGTTTTACTGCCGCAAAAAACAGGTGGCGGAGATGCTCGACCGTCGCTTCCAGATTTTCCTGGTGCGGTTGGCTCTGCAGTGACCAGTAGGCTGACGTGCGCAGTCCCTGGCGATTGTAGAGGAGGGCGTGTCCGGGCTTGAGTTCCTTTATCTGCCGGAAGATGCCGTTTCCCGGCGTTCGGTTGGGGCCGATGACGAAGATTTCAGCCAGTCCTTCTGCATCGACCACCGGCTGTATCTCCGGGTGCGCCAAGATCGCCTTGATTTCCGACCCGAAGGCAAAACCTGTGCCATGAAGCGCGTAAAACAACGGTTTGACGCCAAGGCGATCGCGCGCGAGAAACAGTTGCTCATTTCCCTCGTCCCAAATGGCAAAGGCAAAAACCCCGTTGAACCGTTCCAAGCAGGCGGCTCCCCATTGGATGTAGGAACGGAGAATGACTTCAGGCGTGTTGGTTCCTTGAGTGTTTCCCGTACCGGTTTTCCCCGCGTGAGTAAAGGGGTGCCCCAATGCCAAGAGGTCTTTTTGCAGCTGCTTGGCGTTATACAATGTCCCGTTGCAGACGATGACATAGCGCTGATGGCCGTGTTGAATGACAAGGGGCTGCATGACATCCTCCTCTGAAATCCGCAGATGGCAGTATACCAAGCTGGCATGCCCGGAAAACCACCAGCCGCGATCGTCGGGGCCGCGCTGACTTAATGCTTCACCCATGGCATGAATCACGTTTTGCTGTATCGATGATGCCATGTTCCAGTCAATCCATCCCGCTATCCCACTCATGTCGATTCCTCCCGATGATCAGGATGACCCCTCCGGAGAATCCGGAAGGGGATCTTCCCTACACACTATGCCTGCAGACTGGAACATGTGCGCTGGCCTAATCTTGCTCAAAGTGATACGAAATCGCGGCAAGCCCGTACAATGATGCCGTTTCGGTGCGCAAGATGCGCCTTCCGAGCGAGACGGCTTTCATCCCGCAGGTCACGCTTCTTTGCACTTCCTCTAGCTCGAACCCCCCCTCTGGGCCGATGGCCAGGAAAATCTTTCCTCCCGGGGGGCAAGCGGGAAGGACTTGGCTTAAGGGGACGGTTCCTTCTCCTTCGTATGCGATCATCGCCAGATCCGCTTCGCGGCTTTTGGCGATCAGTTCGTTCCAGTTCATCGGGGTGGTGATCACTGGAATAAAACTGCGCTGCGCCTGTTCGGCCGCCTCTTTGGCGATGCGTTGCCAGCGGCCGAGCCGTTTGCGGATTTTTTGCTCATTCCATTGCACGACCGTCCGCGCCGAGGTAAAGGGAATGATGCATCCGGCGCCCAGCTCCGTGCATTTTTGTATGATCCAATCCATCTTATCTCCTTTGGGGAGGCTTTGGGCGATCGTGACGTGAACCGGAAGTTCCCGACGGATGGGCAACTCCTCGAGGATCTTGGCAAACACTGCCTGTTCTTGATGCGAATCGATTTCCGCAAGCACATCCCGTCCCTGTCCGTTGCTGCAGATGATGCGATCGCCCTTGCGCATGCGCATGACACGGATGAGATGGGCCGCGTCATCTCCCTCAATCACGACCGTATGGCTGGACATTTGCTCCGGCTTGACAAAATATCGTTGCATGTTTCCTCCTTGTTTTGTACTGGTTTGATTGTTTATTAGTACCACCTTGCGTCATTTTTGACAATAGCGGGTATAAAACGCTCGCAAGAAGTGCAATTTAATCCATGTTGGGTTGTCCCCGACAAGAACGAACAGGAGGAGGCATCGCAAGGTGAGCAACGTGCAACAGCAACTACAGCAGGTCAAGGCTGCGGCGCAACAGGCACAACAAGCCGTGCAGCAGGCCCAGGCGATGAACAATCCGCAACAGCTTCAACAAGCGCAGCAGCAATTACAGCAAGCGCAACAACAATTGCAGCAGGCGCAGCAGCAGTTGCAGCAAATTGAAAACCAGGTGGATGCGCAGGAGCTACAGCAAGCACAGGCACAATTGCAACAGGCACAACAACAATTGCAGCAGGCGCAACAATATATCCAATGAGCGGATGCAGGGAAGAGACGGCAAATCTCTTCCCTGTTCCATTTTTTGTGCTCCATTTTTGTGATTGACAGAGTTCCGAAAAAAATGATATGTAATGTATAACAATGTGAGAGAAACGAAGAAATGATAAGCTAGATTGAGATAATTTATAAAAATTGAATTGAAAACGCTTTCTTACTACATGCAATTTTCTAACATGAATTGCCGGACGATCGGAAAGAGGGGGGCAAGCATGACAGAGGAAAGGTTGCGTGAATTTATCAAAGCCTGCAAGGAGCAATTGGCCAACGGAAACGAAAAAGAATTGACAGCCATTTCGTTGCTCGTCAACCCGACCAGTAAAATGACCTATTGGGACATTGCCAGAGTATGTGGATTGCCGGTGGAAGTGGTGTTTGAGCTGCAAGAAGCGATTGACCATCGAAAAGGAAAATATTCTCATTTAGTAGAATTGTATCGAATGAGATATTCTCTGGAATATTTTTAAAATTATGGAGGTATGAGAGTGGCGGAAGAACAGAAGGGAATGTGGAGCAAAGAGCAAGTGGTACAGCTGGCCGGACGGGCATGGGAGAAGGCCGCGTTGCAACCAGAAAGCGTCTTTATGTTCCGTTTTCTGCAATTTCAGTTTTCGTACGACGATGCCCGCAGGGAATGCCGGATTGAATGTCCTGTGACGCCTGCCATGTATAATCCGTTCGGGATTGTACATGGCGGGATTTATACGTTTATCGCCGATACGGCCATTGGACATTTGAATTTCCGGTACAAGGATGCGCCTTACGTTTCGCTCGAGCTGAAGACCTCGTACCTCAAGTCGACGCAAACGGGAAAGCTGATCGCCACGGCAAGGTATGTACGGGAAGGGAACCGGGTGCTGTTTGCCGAAGCGACGGTGGAAGATGAACACGGAGAACGATTGAGTGTGACGACAGGCACATTTTATCGCGTCGGCGATGATTCAAGGACAAAAAAATAAATCCCTGAGAGCCCGGTAATTTGCGGTTGGCGGGAGCGTGTGGGAATCGAACCCACCGGACGGCACCTGCCGTCCCGATCGGTTTTGAAGACCGCGGAGGACACCAGACCCTCATCCGCCCCCAATTCCACGAAACGATTATAGGACGATTTGGCTGAAAGATCAAATCATTCTCCGACGTCGTTGCCCATTCCCTTTATGCGAACGTGCGCGGCATCGATGAACAGTCATCGATCAGAGTATAGGGACCGCCTCCTCGATTCATACTATCTTTGGATTCATCCGCATCAGGATTTATCCGGGAACGTTGCTACGAGGAGGCGAATTTCTTTGGCGAAAAAAGTGGCAGGTCTTGTCATCATGGCGGCTTTGGTCTGGATGTTGCTCCCTGGCTGCGCACCTGCACAAAGGCCCGCTGATGGCGATCAATGGCCCGATCGCACCTATTCCCCGAATGACATGTACGATCCCCGGCGGACCGGAAACCGATGGAATGACTGGATGGGGAGAGATCGGGTGAATCCGATGGATGTGGATAACGACGGAATCATCGATAACAACATCGGACGGAATAAACAGGGCGATTTGCAGCGGTTTGGCGGCGCTTATCGGGACGAGCCGCCGGTGAATGATGACAATGACGGTGTCTTGGGAGATTCGGTTGAACGCCGTCCGCCTGGTACCACGAGATGAACCGAAACAAGGGGCGTCCCCTAGTCGGAGGACCGATGGGACAGCCCCTTGTCACTTTGCAACGCCTGTTTGAGACTGTCTGCGCAATCTGCGATTTCATCCGCTTCAATCGTTCGCATGTCCAGCCAAAACCTTTCCCGCCACAGGCGGCCAATGACAGGCGGCTGCCCGGTACGCAAAGACTTCTCCAGTTCAGGCAGACTCATCGCGCGGGGTTTGATCCACACCAGCCACGTGGGCAAGGTGACCCCTGGAAGAGAACCGCCGCCCACCTCTGAGTTGCCTTTTTCAATCCCGATCTCGGCCAGACCGGCCAATGGTTCCAGCAGTTTTTGCAGGGATTCCGCCTTTTCGCGCAACACCTCGAGGGGCGTGAGGATCATGTGCAATGTGGGAATGGCCTGTTTCGCCTGTTCGGGGAACATGTACAAGCGGAGCGTCGCTTCGAGGGCGGCCAGCGTGAACTTGTCGACGCGCAGGGCTCGGTTCAGCTGGTTTTTTTTCAGGCGATCGATGAGCGGTTTCCGTCCCACAATGATTCCTGCCTGAGGCCCTCCGAGAAGCTTGTCCCCGCTGAAGCTCACCAAATCGACCCCCTTGCTGACCACTTCCTGTACGGTTGGCTCATCGCCGATGCCGTAAAGCCTCAGATCAAACAGCACGCCGCTGCCAAGGTCGAGATAGACAGGAATCTGATGTTCCCTGCCCATTTGGACCAGTTCTGCAGCATCTACTTCGGCGGTAAAACCAATCGTCTTGAAGTTGCTCTGGTGAACCTTCATCAGGAGCGCCGTTTCCGCAGTGATATGCTTGAGGTAATCCTCTGGATGGGTTTTGTTGGTTGTCCCGACCTCGACCAGGCGCGCTCCGCTTTCCAACATGATCTCAGAGATCCGGAAAGAGCCGCCGATTTCAACCAATTCCCCGCGCGAGACGATCACTTCTTTGCCGCGGGCAAGCTCGCGGAGCACGAGGAACACCGCGGCGGCGTTATTGTTGACAACCAGGGCTGCCTCTGCCCCCGTCAGCTGACAGAGCAATGCCTCTACATGCTCATACCGTGATCCCCGTCTGCCTTCTTCCAGGTTGTATTCCAGGTTATTGAAGTGCTTCGCCACCTCAAGCATGGCCCGGCAGGCCGCCTCCGCGATCCGGGCACGTCCCAGGTTGGTGTGGAGCACCACGCCGGTGCCGTTAATGACGCGGCGAAAGTTGGCGCGGCTGCGCTTTTTGAGATCCCGGATAATCTCTTCGATCAACTGATCTTCTGAAGGAATCGCGATCGCCTGCCCCTCCAGCAGTTGACGGCGAAGGTTGTCCAGGTATTGGCTGACCCCGTCCGAAACCCAGCGGGGAGAAGTCATTTCACTCCATTGTCGCAGACGTTCATCTTGCAGCAGCCGGTGGACCGACGGCAGCTGCCGGAGTCGCTGTTTCTGCTCGCCAGACAGCATCTGATTCACGTCCCCATGTTGGATTTTCACCTGATATCTTACCATCTTCTGCCTTTCAACACCAATCCACAGGGTTCGGAGGCGGCATCCCCATGCGCAATGCATGCGCAATGTGCCGTCCGTTGAGAAAGATTAGAGATGAGCCGTTGCCGTATGATATGATAAACATCAAGAACTGGAAAAGTAGGCGAGGGGTAGCGAATGATCTATCTGGACAACAGTGCGACCACCAAACCGTACCCGGAAGTGATCCAAACGGTTCAAGAAGTCATGGAAAGATATTTTGCCAATCCTTCCGCATTGCATGCCAAGGGGGAGGAAGCGCGCCGCCTGTTGGAGGAGGCCCGCAGAGCGGCTTCGCGCATCTTGCATGTGGAAGCCGATGAGGTCATTTTTACATCCTCGGCGACGGAAAGTAACAATCTGGCGATCAAGGGTGCCGCTTTTCAATATGCCCACCGTGGAAAACATCTGGTTACGACCACGGTAGAACACCCTTCTGTGGAACAACCCCTGGCTCAGCTCGTGGACTTCGGCTTTGAAGTGACCCGCATCCCGGTCGATCGAAACGGGGTCATCCGCGTCGAGGATCTGAGGCGCGCGCTCCGGGATGATACGATTCTCGTAAGCGTCATTTGGGTCAACAACGAGACCGGTTCGGTGCAGCCGCTTGCGGAGATCGGCAGGCTCCTGAAAGAGCGGCGCAAAGTGATTTTCCACGTGGACGCGGTTCAGGGATTTGGCAAGTTGCCGCTTGATCCGAAAGCCTGCGGGATTGACATGCTCAGCTTGTCGGCGCACAAGTTTCATGGTCCGCGCGGCGCCGGGCTGTTGTACCTGCGCCGGGGACTTGCCCTGTCTCCGCTTTTGGCAGGCGGCGGCCAGGAGGGCGGGGCAAGATCCGGCACCGAAAATCTGCCAGGCATTGTCGGCATGGTCCAGGCCATGCGCCTGACGGAACAACAACGAACAGAAAAGCAGGGCTATCTTGAGCGGTTGCGGCGCATTCTGCTGGACGGCATCCGCGACATCCCGGAAGCCATGCTGAACAGCCCGCCGGACGGGGCGCCGCATATTTTGAATGTTTCCTTCCACGGGATCAAACCGGAAGTGCTGATCCATGCCCTGGAAGAGAAAGGGGTCTACGTGTCGACGCTTTCGGCCTGTTCTGCGCGCCGGCAAAAACTGAGCCGCGTCCTTTTGGCGATGGGAATGGACGAAGAACGTGCCGGGAGCTCGATCCGGTTCAGCCTCACCTATTCAAACACCGCAGAAGAAATGAAAGAGGCGGTGCGGATCTTGCAGGAGACGGTCAAGCAACTGAGGGAATGGACGGAGGTGAAACGGTGAGAAAGCGAATCATGATCCGGTTTGGGGAACTGGCGCTGAAAGGGAAAAATCGTGGCGATTTCGAGCGGCAACTGGTCCAAAACATCAAGGACGCCTTGTCGGATCTCCGGGAGACGGAAATCCAGAAAGCGTATGGCCGGCTTTATGTCTTGGTGCCGACGGATCTGTCGGAGGAGGCGGCGGATCGCCTCAAATGCATTTTCGGCATCTCATCGTTCAGCTTTGTGGAGGAGGCAAAACCAGACCTTGCCGACATTCAACAGACGGCTTTAAAGCTGGTGATGCGCAAGTTGGAGCGGGGCAAACCCGGTTCGCAGCCGGAAAGCGGCGCGCCGGAAGGCCAAACGCTACTGACGTACAAGGTGGAGACGCGGCGTGTGGACAAATCTTTTCCGCTCACCTCGATGGAGGTCAGCCGCAAAGTGGGAGGCTTTTTAAAGGCCCATGCGCCGCTCAAAGTGGATCTTTACGAACCGGATCTTCCCATTCACATTGAAATCCGGCAGGAAGGGGCCTTTCTGTTTTCCGATGCCATTCCGGCAGCCGGTGGCCTGCCGGTGGGAAGCAGCGGGAAAGTGCTCCTGATGCTTTCCGGCGGCATCGACAGCCCGGTCGCCGGATGGCTGACGATGAAACGGGGGGTCCAGCTGGAGGCGGTCCATTTTCACAGCTATCCGTTTACAAGCGAACAGTCACGCAAAAAAGTGGAGGATTTGGTCCAAATTCTTACACGATATGGCGGCAAGATCCGGTTGCACGTGGTTCCTTTTACCGAAATTCAGACCGAAATACGAAAAAATTGTCCCGAGTCTCTGGGTATCACCATCATGCGCCGGATGATGCTGCGGATCGCCGAAAAGCTGGCGGTGAAATACCGGGCTTTGGCCATTGCGACGGGTGAAAGCCTTGGCCAGGTGGCCAGCCAGACGTTGGAAAGCATGTTGACGATCAATCAGGTCACCCGCCTGCCGGTGCTCAGGCCTGTCATTGCCTATGATAAACAGGAAATCATAGCCCTTGCGAAACAAATCGGCACGTACGACATTTCCATCCTTCCTTATGAAGATTGTTGCACCATTTTTACGCCGAAGTCTCCAAAGACGCGGCCCAGGCCGGAGATGGCTGAACGGGCGGAGCAAGCCCTGGACGTGGATGTTCTCGTGCAGCGGGCCGTTGCGCAGGTGGAGTCGGTCTGGTTTTACCCTGGCCAGAACAAGAAGGAATTCCAGTATTTTTGATTCGAGTATGAAGCTCCTTTCTCCGGAGGATACTGAATTTGAGAAGTGTGAGATGAGAACGGAATGAGGAAGGAGCGTGATTGGTCTTGAATGCCGCATTGTTGCAAGTTTGGCAGACGTTTGACCAATGGTATCAACAGCTGATGAAACTTCAGCCTGTCAACCCGGCGGAAGAAAACTTGTTTCGCGTGCAAATTCTCCGTTATTCGGGACAACCTTTGCAAACTTCGGATGGCGGTGTCATTGAAGAAGGTGACCTGATTTGCAAAATCCATCTGCATAATTGTCTTCTCATGCAAAAGTTAAAGGGGATTACCCACCAGAACCGGCTTGGCCTGTATACGTTGAAAGAAATACGGCGTTCGCTGCCCGGGTTGGCCCGCTTTGTGCGAACGCATCCTGACGAAGCGCTGATCAAGGGGATTGTGGGAACAACCATCCTCTACCGTGGCGCCTCCCAGTTGGGTTTTTCGATTGCGGAAATGCCCCCCAATTTCTACAATCAAATGAAAAATGGCTACTTGCTGTGGATGTTGTGGTTGTGCCATCCCGAAGGGAGGCGCCGTTTGCAGCGCAATCCGGAAAAATTGAGAGTCAAGCAATTGTTCATGACCAAAGAGCAATTGTACCAAAAATACGGGGGTCAACAGGAGGACAGCTATGCGACGAAAAGTGTTGCTCGTCACTGAGACCATCGCCGGTCACGGACATCTTCGCGCGGCAGAGGCGATTCAGCAGGCGATGCAGTTAGTCGCACCCAATATCGAGACAAAATTGGTCACAACCATGCCGTTTGTCAGTTCGGCGCTGGAAAGGACCGTTCGAAAGGTTTATCTGAACACGCTCAAAGTGGCGCCCAAAATGTGGGGATGGGCCTATGAGAGCGAGCGGGTGACCAGTTCGTTTTTAAAAGAAGGGCTGGCTCGGACGGTAGCGGTGAAATTGGAAGCGTTGCTGGATGAAGAACAGCCGGATGTGGTGGTATGCACCCATGCCTTTTCGGTAGGTGCCTTTGGTTTTCTCAAACAGAAAAGACCTTCCTTTGTCCTCGGGGCCGTGATCACCGATTTTGACCTCAATGGATTCTGGGTTCATGAAGGCGTGGACTTTTACCTCGTCAGCAATGAACAGCTAAAACGGAAGTTGGTTGAACGTTTTGACATTCCAGCGTACAGAATCCACGTCACCGGCATACCGATCGACCTGAAGTTTGCCCCCATTCTCCGAACCCAAGACAGGGAAAAGTTGCGCCAGCGGCTGGGAATCGCCCAAAATCAGTTCTTTTTGCTGGTTACTGGAGGCGGAACAGGGTACGGGCCCTTGGATCAGGTGGTGGAAGTGCTGGATGGCCTGGATGGACCGTTGGTCATCGCGGTGATTACGGGGCAGAATACGGAAATGTACGTCAAGTTGATGGACATTGCGGCGAAAAGCCGGCATCGTGTCCGCTTGTACGGGTATGTGGACAATATGGAGGAGTTTATGCTCGCAGCCGACCTGATGATTTCCAAGCCGGGGGGGCTAAGTGTTTCGGAGGCCCTGGCGATCGGACTTCCCCTGTTGATTGTTCAGCCGATTCCAGGCCAAGAAGAGCGGAACAGCCGCTATCTTGTCAAACAGCGAGTTGCCTTCAAGGTGGAGGAGCTGGATGAAGTGGCGGAGATTGTCAAGCAAGTCATGCATCGTCCTGAGGTATTGGATGTGATGAGGGAAGCCGCAGAGAGGCTGGGAAAACCCTATGCCTCCCTGCAGGCTTCCGGAATCATCCTGGATTACTTGAACTTTCCGGTTCTTGAAACGCCGATCCCGACCAAATGATGGAACGTGATCTCCGGCCGGGAACGAAGGCGAATATTAATCCCTGTCTGTCCCAGCCCTTCGCTGATATAAAAGGGCCTGTTGCGATAATAATGCAACCCTTTGATGATGTTCAGTTGAGGCAAGGGGCCCATCTTGCTCAGATGATACGGACGAGGCCAGTGAATTTGCCCGCCATGGAAGTGGCCTGAAAGGAGATAATCATAGGGGTAGGACTCCATTTTCAGGACGACATGCGGATCATGGCTCAGCACGAGGCAGATATCCTGCGGGTCTACTCCCTCAAACGCCTGTTCCACGTT
>Ga0066871_100836_pt1 | contig 13092 bp, 10 predicted proteins | sample CeladaPassage60B_FD_62209 | JGI IMG/M metagenome (GOLD analysis project Ga0066871, IMG submission 62209) | Cellulose-adapted microbial communities from the Joint BioEnergy Institute, USA - Passage3 60B | ecosystem: Engineered > Bioreactor > Continuous culture > Unclassified | place: USA...
TCCAGCACCCCCTCCCGGAAGGGGTGGCGGATCAGCACATCCGGAAAATAGGCTCGTCCTGTGTCGTGATGAATGATTTTGTGACAGAGGACAGCCTCGCCCCGTGCCAAATCCTCCCGCACTGCCCCGCAGATGCCGATGTTGAGAAAAAAATCCCGTTCACTCACGCGGGCCGTGGTCAGGGCGTAGGTGACGGCCACCGCAGCCGCCAGCGGGCCGGTGCCGCCCACGACCAGCCAGACATCTTGCTCCATGGAGGAGGGGTTTCCGGTGAACAGCTGAATGCGCCCCGGCTGCGGCGGGGGCAGGGTTGCTTTTTTCAGGCGAAAGTGCTGGATGAGCGGTTTGGCTTCATGATAAAGCGCAGTCGAGATGAGTATCATGAGATCATTGTAACGCAGACAGGCCCGGGCGGGCCAGACGGGAGCTTGTACATGTGTAAGAACAAACACATGCGCAAAAGCAAACAACCGGGCTGATGTCAGCCCGGCATTGTTTCCAAAATGCAAAATTATGTTAGAATTAAGTTTGTACAATGGGTAGGGCTCCTCAAGGGTGGTCGGCTCACCTCTTTGCCCAGAAGGGGAAGGAGGTGGGAGAATGGACGTATATCAGGCGTTAACGCTCATGATCATGTTTGGGTCGTTGGTCGCTTTGATGATGTCGTCCAACAAGCATAAGTAGACCGCCCTTGATGCCTGGAAACTGACCAGGGCGGTCTTGCACCGTGAGCCGGCCCCTTGCGGGGCAAGCCTGTTGTACACCGACCGCAGGTGTTGGCAGCACCTGCGGCCATTTTTATTGTGAATCGTTCACCATCATGTTATCACAACCGGCGGCAGACAATCAATCCAACCACTGGCGTTCCAACATCGCGTGCGGGAATTGTCTGCAACTTTACAATAATGTTAAGTAAAATTTACATTATTTTTAATCTGATTTAACATTCTCCATCTATAATGACAAGCGAGCCAAAAATGAGGGAGGAGATACGATGCTGAAAAGGCTGGCTGCCCTAACGTTGGTTTTCGTTTTACTTGTAACAGGTCTTGGCTTCATGACGGGGATGGCATAATACCGAAGGTGCCAGCCCTTACAAAGGAGAAGGAAAGGTAAAAAACGTCATTTTTATGATCCCTGACGGTTTCTCCACTGCTTATGCCACGAACTACCGGTGGTTTAAAGGCGATGAAGCAATATGGGATGACTTTTTAGTCGGCATGGTCAAAACGCATTCCGCAAATACCGAAGTAACCGACTCCGCAGCTGCCGGCACTGCGTTTGCAACCGGCGTAAAGACCAACAACGGGATGATCAGTGTCCGTCCTGACGGGACACCTTTGCAAACCATTCTGGAAGCCTCGAAAAAAGCTGGAAAAGCAACGGGATTGGTGGCGACTTCGACCATCACCCATGCCACGCCTGCCGTATTCGCCTCTCACGTGGCTTCCCGAGCCAATGAAGCGGACATTGCGCCACAAATGTTGGAAAGGGTGGATGTGCTGCTCGGAGGAGGGAAACAGTATTTCTTGCCCCAGTCAGAAGGAGGACAACAAGAAAAACGAAACCTCATTACTGAAGCGAAAAATAAGGGGTACCAATATGTAGAAACGCGCGACCAGTTGCACGCGGCGAAGGGGCGCAAGCTTCTCGGGTTGTTTGCCCATGACGCCATGGCCGCGGAATTGGACCGCAAGCACACCAATGAACCGAGCCTAGCAGAAATGACCGCGAAAGCGATCAAAACCCTCAATCAAAACAAAAAAGGCTTTTTCCTGATGGTGGAGGGCAGCCAAATCGACTGGGCGGGACATGCTCACGACGCAGCCTGGGCGATGAGGGACATACAGGCCTTTGAAGAAGCGGTGGAAGTCGCCATTGACTTTGCAAAAAAAGATGGCAAAACACTCGTTGTGATTGTGGGTGACCATGACACCGGCGGCATGTCGGTCGGTGGCTATGGCCAATATGATGCCAAATTGGAAGTGCTGCGGGAAGTCAGTGCGACCGGTAATTATATGGCTGCCCAACTCGATAAAGATCGCCAGAACGTGAAAGAAGTGGTCAAAAAATACACTGGTATTGAACTGACGGATGAGGAAGCCAAGGTCATCCAATCTGCCAAACAACCGGCAAACGCCATCAATGAGATCATCAGTCAACGGGCCCTCGTCGGCTGGTCAAGCAGTGCCCATACAGGGGTCGATGTGCAACTGTACGCTTTCGGTCCTCACGCGAATCAGTTTGCCGGATTGATCGACAACACGGACGTACCGAAAATCATGGCGAAAGCGATGAAAATCGAGTTGAAAAATTGATGACGATAGCCCTCGAAGTCCAAGGGAGCAGGGAGCCGCTCCTTTGGACTTCTTTTTTTGAGCGACAAATACATAATAATTATCTTCATTTTATGCGTACATATCTGACCGGGTTTGACCAGGTTGACTAAGCCGGTTTAGGCGACGGATACAGACAGTTTAAAAATGCGTGAATACAGGGCGGTCGTTATGATATAATGGAACTGCCAAAGGATGAAACACTTTTTTAAATCCTGGAATGCTCAAAGATTGTGACAAACGACGGGCGGAGGAGGCGGAGGAAAATTGGGAAACGAGTTGGCCAGCCTTTCGGCCGTGGAGTTGGCGCGGAAAATTCGGGAAAAGGAACTGTCGCCGGTGGAGGTGACGGAATACTTCCTGCGGCGGATTGAGGAGCACAATCCGAAGGTGAATGCCTTTTGCACGGTGGACGCGGAGGGTGCCCGGCAGGCTGCCAGGGCTGCGGAGGAACGCCTCATGGCAGGCGGGGAGTTGCCGCCGCTGCTTGGCGTGCCGGTGGCGATCAAGGATTTGACGCCGACAAAGGGGATTCGGACCACTTACGGTTCCCGGCTGTTCGCCGGCCATGTGCCGGAGGCGGATTCGATTGTCGTCACCCGCCTGAAAGAGGCGGGCGCGATTGTCCTCGGCAAGACCAACACGCCGGAGTTCGGGCACACCGGGGTGACGGACAACCCGGTCTTTGGCCGGACCAACAATCCGTGGGATCTGAACCGGATCGCGGGGGGTTCCAGCGGGGGTTCGGCGGCAGCGGTGGCGGCCGGGCTGGTGCCGCTGGCGGAAGGCAGCGACGGCGGCGGCTCGATCCGCATTCCCGCCAGTTGCTGCGGGATTTACGGGTTCAAGCCCACCTATGGCCGGGTTGCCAATGACACGGGGGCAACCGCCTTTTCCACGGCGGCGCCCTTTCTCCATCACGGACCGATGACGCGCACGGTGGAGGACAGCGCGTTGATGCTGGAGGTGCTGCAGGGACCGGATCGCAGCGACCCCTTTTCGCTGCCGCGGTTGGGAAATTGCTATCCGGTTCCCGCCTTGCCCGGCAAGCCGTCTGAACTGCGGATTGCCTACAGCCCCAATCTCGATTTTTATGTGATCGACCCGGCGGTGCGGCAGGTCATGGAGCAGGCGGTGCAGACGCTCATGGTGCTCGGGTGCGTCGTGGAGGAGGTGCGGCTTGGCCTGGAAGACGGGCATGATCTGGTGTTGAACACCTTTGCGAAGATGTGGGCGGTTCATTTCGCCGCCCATTACGGGCATCTCCTGGAACATGAGGCGGAGCTTTCCAGGGGGCTGGTGGCGACCATCATGTTCGGCCGGCGCTTCTCTGGCGTCGAGTATAAACAGTTGGACCGCGCCCGTGCGGAGGTGTACCGGCGGGTGGAAGGGGTGCTTGCCGATTACGATTTGCTGATCACGCCGACCCTGGCCGTCCCGCCGTTTGTCCACGACCAACCGCCGGAGGAGATTGACGGGCAGCGGGTCAATCCGTACAATGGCTGGATGCTGACCTCCATTTTTAACCTGACCGGCCATCCTGTGGCTTCGATCAATGCCGGGTTTTCTCCGGAAGGGCTGCCGGTGGGGATGCAGATTGCCGGGCCGCGGTTCGCCGATGAGCGGGTGCTGGCGCTGTCCCATCTTTTTGAGCAGGCGACAAAGGAAACGGGGCGTTACCCGATTCTCTGAACGCCGTTGTTCTGAGCGCTGTCACGAGATGTTGCGATGCACACACCATTTGCGATGCGAGGAGGAGAGAATGAGATGAAAGCATGGCTTGTCAAAAAACTGGCTGATCCGGAAGAGGCATTGTCCCTGGAGGAGGTGCCCGATCCGATTCCGGGTCCGGGACAGGTGTTGATTCAGGTGGAGGCGGCCGCGTTGAACTTCTTTGACATTCTCCTCTGCCAGGGGAAATACCAGGAGAAGCCGCCTCTGCCGTTTACTCCGGGAGCGGAGGTGGCCGGGACGATTGTGTCCGTGGGGGAAGGAAGCCAATATCGGCCCGGACAGCGGGTGCTTGCCAGGCCGCAACTGCCGCACGGCGGACTGGCGGAGAAAGTGGCGGTGGACGATGAGGCGGTGTATCCGATTCCCGACGAGATGCCGGCCGAGAAGGCGGCGGCCATGTACATCACCTACAATACCACCTACTACGCGCTTCACCATCGCGCGCGGCTCCAGCCGGGCGAAGTGCTGCTGGTCCATGCCGGTTCAGGCGGGGTGGGCTCGGCGGCGATTCAGCTCGGGCGGGCGGCCGGGGCGCGCGTGATCGCCACGGCGGGCGGTCCGGAGAAGGTGCAGATCTGCCGGGATTTGGGCGCTGAGGTGGCGATCGATTATCTCAAGGAGGATTTTGTGGAAATTGTCAAGCGGGAGACAGGCGGCCGGGGCGCCGATGTGATCTACGATCCGGTGGGAGGCGACACGTTTGACCGTTCGCGCAAGTGCATTGCCTTCGACGGCCGGATTCTCGTGATCGGTTTTGCCGGCGGGCGGATTGCCGATGCGCCGACCAACCACGCGCTGGTGAAGAACTACTCGATTGTCGGGGTCCACTGGGGATTGTTCCGCCGCCTGTATCCGCAGCAGGCAGAGGAGATGCACCAGGAGCTGATGAAGTTGTATGAACAAGGTGCCATCGATCCGCTGATCTTCCGGGTTTATCCGCTGGAAGAGGTGCCGCAGGCGCTGAACGATCTGGGCGGCCGGAAAACCTGGGGGAAACTGATCGTCAAGCCATAATCGGGAAAAAGCGATTGGCGAAAAATGTTCGTGCCCTGGCCGGGCAGGCCCCGGTTTCAGGGCTTTTCTTTTTCCGTCCAGCTGCCGTCCGGCAAGCGGACGAGGCGGGCACCGCAGCGGGAGCAGGTGCTGCGCCTGCCGAAAACATGGGTGTTTTTCCCGCAGGCGGGGCAGGTGATGGGAGGGCGGCGAATGGCCAGGTAGGACGTGGCGGTTTTGGCCAACGCCACCAGAAAGAGGAGAGCCATCAATAGCAGGAAGAGACCGGCAAGGATACCCACTGCGCGTCATCCCCTTTGTCGACAAGTTTTGACAAGTTGATGATAAAAAATTTTTCTTTGAATGAAGGAATTTTTAGACGGCGTGTAGAATTGTGTTATGTAACATCTTGTTAAAGGATCTTTTCAATTAATGAGTGAATGCAACTCTGGTCGTGATGCCCTGGATCTGTTTGGTTTCGCTGCGGGATCCAGGGATATCTGGTCTTTTCTCCGCTTTTTTCAAGTTCCATCATACATTCCTCTCCGCAAACGCTTCAACCGGCAAACTCTTCACGGACAGCGAGAAGGCATCACCACGAGAAACTTCAGCTTTCATTCACTTTCATTCAGGTGATCATTTTGGAGATGACACGGTTGGTACACGTTGTGAGACGCCTGCTGGCCAGCAGCTGCCTTGTGGGGTTGCTTCTTTATTTTTGGATATTGGGATGGAAGATGGCCCAACAAGGATTGGCTGTCGTTGTTTTTTTATTGTTGTATATGGTTTCGTGCGTTTTGTTGCTGATGGAGCGTCTTCCCATGCATTTCGTTCTGACGGCGGGCCTCGCAGGGTATGGCGCCGTGGTGGGATGTCATGGCTTGTTTCTCGATGGACATGCCGTCTGGCTGCTGTATTTGCCCCTGGGTATTCTCCTGGCCTTGCGGTTTCCGTCCAGATGGCAGGCTGTGGCGAGCGGACTGATGCTCAGCGCCAGTTATGTTGTTCAGGAGTGGCTGGCGTTCCCTGACGGTGAGCCTGGGGAGGCAGAGTGGGAGTGGGTTGTCACAGGTGGCCTGTGGCTCTTTTTATGCGTCATTTTGCTTCATCAGGCATTTGCGCTGATGAGGAAAATCAGGCGGCTGGAGCTGAGAAACCAGGTTCTGGAAAAACGGGCGGACGCGACGCGGCAGTTTATGCGCCGGTACATCAGGGAGGTTGAAAATTTGTCCATTCGGGATTACCTCACCGGCCTGTACAATCTGAGGGGGTTTCAGCAATTCTTGCGGCAGAAAATCCGCACCAGTTCCCGGATCCATCTGTTTTTGCTGGACGTGGTCTCGTTTTCCGAGTTCAACGCCTATATGGGACGGGAGGCGGGGGATCAGCTGTTGAAGCAGATTGCTGCCGGTCTTCAGGAGAAGATGCCCGCCAATTCCCTGCTTTCGCGTTATGACGGGGACAAGTTTGCCGTGGCCATCCTGGGCGGGCGGCAGGAGCCCGTGGTGGAGGCGGAGACGATCCGGCAACTGATTCACCAGGTGGTGATGGCGGCCGGGCCTCGCCATCACCGGCTGCGTTACTGCATTGGGATGGCCAGTTACCCACAGGATGGAAGGAGTTGGCAGGAGCTGATCAACGTCGCCGAACGGCGCCTGACGCAGGAACAGCGTTCGCTCAGTTACCGCCTGGAGGCGGCCCGGAATCGCCGGGAGCGGCTGTCGACGATTGGCCAGCTGGCCGCCGGGCTGGCGCATGAGATCCGCAATCCGCTGACGTCGGTTCGCGGTTTTGTCCAGCTGGCGTCGGAACAGGCGGAGGAGATGCGGCGCTGGAAGGACATCATCCTGCCTGAGATCGACCGGATTGACGCGTTGCTCTCGCGGTTGCTGGAGATCGCGGATCACCAGTCGCAACGGCCGCAGCTGGTGTCGGTCAACCAGGTGGTTTATGAGACGCTGGAGTTGATGCAGTCGGAGGCGGTCATGCGGGGATGCCAGCTCAAGGGCATCCTGCCGGAACGGCCCATTTACGCTTGGCTGGAGCGTCGCCAGATCCAGCAGGTCCTGGTGCAATTGATCCAAAACGGTCTGGCGGCTGTGGAGGACCAACCGGAGCCATGCGTGGAGGTCACGCTGGATGAACAGGACGAGATGGTGATCCTGACGATCCGGGATAACGGCGCCGTGCCGGCGGAGGGGGGCATCCCGTTCATGACCCAGGATATGTTTGCCCTGATGGACCATGGCGGGTTGAAGACGGACCCGTATTGGTTTGGCCTGCCGCTGATTCAGCAAATCGTCTCCGAGCACGGCGGCGAGCTTTACTTCCAAAGCCAGCCGTTGTGGGGAAATGAAGTGAGCCTTTTTTTGCCCAAGGAAGGTGAATCGGAACGGGAGTCAAACGCGGTTGCCCGCAAGGCGGATGACGGCATACAATAATGGGTAGGCCGCAGGCATGAGGCGGCCAGCCATGTGGCGTAAAAAGGCGAGGTGTGGATCAGGTGCAAATGGGTAAAGGGTTCAACATCATCCCCGGCAATGAGCGGGCCCACCAGAAGAAGCAGTTCGGCATGGGCATTCTGGATCTGAATGCGCTCTCCTCGGTCCTGATTGATCCGGACAACCGGGTTTTTGTCGATATGGGCGCCTTGCACGCCAAAAGCGAAGTGGAGCGGGGCATCCGGTTTTCGCCCGAGAAGGATGCGGTGCCGAACGGCAAGCCGTACTGGGTGGTCTGGGTGGCGATGGAGCCGGGGCCGCAAGGGCCGGTGATCGCCGGTTTGACGGCCAGCGAAATGTGGATTGACCGGGAAAGCCGCAAGGGATGGAAAATCCTGCCGGATCATGTCAACGCGATGGACAAGGCGCTGAAGCGGAAGTTCAACCTGTACGGGATGCCGGCGGAGAAAAGAGCGGCGCTGCGGGCCTTCCTGCAGGAAACCAACCCCCAGGCATGGGAGAACAGCAGCGATGAGGTGAAACAATTGTTTGAGGAAACGGATCGAAATTGACATTTTTGTGAAACTGGATGGAAGCGGATTGCAAGTACGGATCGGCTGGCTTACAATGGATGTAAGCGTATACCCATATGCTAGGACAGCAAAAGGGACAAGAAGAGGTCGGCCTTCTTGTCCCTTTTGCGTTTTCCTGTTCCTTTCCCGTCAATGGCATTCATTTCCCGTCAATGGAACCAGTCAATCCACCGCCGCCAGGGAGGCCGGGGCGTTTCTTCCTCCTTTTTTGGCGCGGGTGGTTTGGCTTGTGGGTTGTGCACCTGGCAGATCTGTTTCGGTTCGGTGCCGGTGGCGAACACTTCCAGGCTGACGGTGGGGCAGTTCGGGCCGGCCAGCTGGCCGGTTTGCGGATCGACGTAGGCGCTGATGATCCCTTCCGGCGGGACAAAGGGTTCCACCGGCCGGTCGGCGTGTGCCCTTTCCATGAAGTCGGCCCAGATGACGGCGGCGATGCGGCTTTCGGCTGTGGACAGCTTGCGCGGCTGGTCATAGCCCACCCAGACGGCGGTGGACAGTTGCGGCGTAAATCCGACCATCCAGGCGTCAAAGTCAGTGGTTCCGGTTTTGCCGGCCACCGGGCGGGAGAGCCGCTGGCTGATCCGGTGCGCCGTCCCTCCCGGTTCAAAAGGGGCCTGCAGCAGGCTGGTGATGAGATATGCCTGTTGCGGTTGGATCACCTGTTGCCGGACCGGTCTGGCTTCGGCCAGCGTCTTTCCGGTGGCGTCGGTGATTTTGACAATCGCGGTCGGGGCGACCCGTTTTCCCTGTCCCGCGATGGTGGCGTAGGCGCTGGCCATCTCCAGGGGGGTTACCTCTTCGCTGCCCAGAGCCAGCGAGGGAAGCGGCTGCAGCGGGCGTTGAATGCCGAGGCGGCGCGCCATTTCCACCAGTTTTTCCGGCCCGAGCTCAAGGTGGGTCTTGATGGCGTAGATGTTGTCCGAGGTGCGAACCGCCTCCCGCATGGTAATCGGCCGGTTTGCGTACTGGTCGGCGAAATTACGCGGCCGGTACTCCTGGGAGCCGAACGTGAAGACGGTGGGCTCGCTCGTCTGCAAGGTGGTCGTGGTCCAGCCGTTTTCCAGGGCGGCCAGGTAGAGAAACGGCTTGAAGGAAGAACCCGGCTGGCGCAAGGCCAGGGTCCGGTTGAACTGGCTGTCCTCGTAATGGCGGCCGCCGACCAGCGCCCGGATGGCGCCTGTCGACGGTTCAATGGCGGCCAGCGCCACCTGCAGCTTGGGTTGCTTGGGCATCAATTCCCTGACGGCCTGTTCGGCCGCCTTCTGGATGGCCGGATCCAGGGTGGTGAAGATCTGCAGTCCGCCGTTTTGCAAAAGGTCGCGATCAATGCCGTAGGTTTTCTGCGCCTCGCGTAAAATATAGTCCAGGAAGTAGGGGGCGATGGTCTCTTTTTCCTGCTTTTTCTTCAACGTGACCGGGGTGCGCGCGATGGTTTCCATCTGTTCCGGGGTGAGGTATCCGGCCTCGACCATGGACTGGAGCACCACCCGTTGCCGTTTTTTGGCTGCGTCCAAGTCGCGAAAAGGCGAATAACGGGTAGGGTTTTTGGGAATGCCGGCCAGCAAGGTGGCTTCGGCCGGCGTCAGATCGCGGGCGTTCTTGCCGAAGTAGGTTTCGGCCGCCGCCTGGATGCCGTAGGCCGATTCGCCATAATAAATCTGGTTGAGATAGCGGCTGAGGATTTCCTCTTTGGAAAGCTGCACCTCCAGCTGCAGGGCGTACAACGCCTCCTTGATTTTCCGTTCCCAGGTTTTCTCGTGGCTGAGATAGAGATTGCGGGCCAGTTGCTGGGTGATGGTGCTGGCCCCCTGGTTTAGTTCCATCGATGTCGCGTTCACCCAGACAGCTTTCAGCATCCGTTTCGGATTAAAGCCAAAATGCTGGTAAAAGCTGCGATCCTCCACGGCGATGGTGGCCTGGATGACGGTCTTGGGGATTTCGGACAGCGGGATGACCCGCCGGTTGATTCCCTGGCCGTGCAGGTCGTAAAGGGGCTGGCCGTCGGCGCTGTAGACCGTGGTGGTTTGGTAGATGGGCACTGCCGGCAGCGGCACCAGCAAGGCGTAGAGGAACAGGGCGCCGCTGGCCGCAAGCAGGGCGGCCAGGCACCAGAGGGTCCATTTGAACATCCGCCTGAGGCGCAGCCAGAGCCGGTAACTCCACAGCTCCCGCAAGGCTTCCTCATTTGGGGGAGAGGAGAGGGGATGGCGCTCCGCCATAAGATCACCTTCCAGTTTCTAGCAACCTTCATCATTTATTTTCAGTATGGGATGTAGATGCTGCCGGTATACTTCAAAAAAAGGTTGCATTTTGCGGGGAATTCCGGAATAATGATCTCGTTTTAGCTTCCATCTGTTTTGTTTCCGTGTCATGAACGTGCCGGGACGGCATGAGAGATACACGCACGATTGCAAGTTCAGGAGGTTTCAAGTTCAAGAGGTTTTCCGGAAAGGTGTGAAACTGTGAGTGACCAAGAGAGACGGGAGACCATGGAACTGTGGTTTACCGAAAAACAGACCGAGCATTTCGGGATTACCGCACGGGTGCGCCGGACGCTGGCCGCGGAACGGACGCCGTACCAGGATTTGATGGTGGTGGACACCTGCGAGTGGGGGCCGATGCTGCTCCTGGACGGCATGGTGATGACGTCGGAGCGGGATGAGTTTGTCTATCATGAGATGGTGACGCATCCGGCCCTTTTTACCCATCCCCATCCGCGTCACGTCCTGGTGGTGGGCGGCGGAGACGGCGGCGCCATTCGCGAGGTGCTCAAGCATCCGACGGTGGAGAAGGCCACGCTGGTGGAAATTGACGCCCGGGTGGTGGAGAACGCCCGGCGGTATTTGCCGACGATTGCGGGTGCGCTGGATGATCCGCGCGTGGAGGTGCGGATTGAGGACGGATTCCGCTTCATCCACGATCACAAGGCGGCCTTTGACGTGATCATGGTGGACTCGACGGAACCGGTCGGTCCGGCGGTACAGTTGTTTGAAAAGGGCTTTTATGAGGGGATTTATCAGTGCCTGCGGGAGGATGGGATTTTTGTCGCGCAGACGGACAACCCCTGGTTCAAAGCGGACCTGATTCGCCGCGTGTACGCCGACATTGCGGCCATCTTCCCGATCACGCGCCTGTACCTGGCCAACATTCCCACTTACCCAAGCGGCCTGTGGACGTTTACGATGGGTTCCAAGAAGTATGATCCGCTTGCGGTGGATGTGGGGGCGCTGCCGGAGATTGAGACCAGGTACTATACGCCGCAGCTGCACCGGGCGGCTTTTGTCCTGCCCCGGTTTGTGGAAGAGTTGATCCGTCCGGGAAGGTGAGATGAGGATGCGTTTTGACGAGGCGTATTCGGGAAATGTGTTTATCGCCAGCCAGCCGGTGTACCGGGAGGCACAGGCGGTCATCTACGGGATGCCGATGGATTTTACGGTCAGTTTCCGTCCGGGCGCGCGCTTTGGCCCGGCGCGGATTCGCGAGGTGTCGGTGGGCCTTGAGGAGTACAGCCCGTATCTGGATCGGGAGCTGTCACAGGTGCGCTATTTCGACGCGGGGGACATTCCCCTGCCGTTTGGCAATGCGGCGCGCAGCGTGGAAATGATCGGCGATTTTGTGGCGAAATTGCTCGCCGACGGGAAGTTTCCGCTCGGGCTGGGCGGGGAGCATCTGGTGAGCTGGCCGATTATCCGGGAGATGGCCCGCGCCTATCCGGATCTGGTCGTGTTCCACATTGATGCGCACGCCGATCTGCGCAGCGAATACGAAGGGGAGACGTATTCCCATGCGACGCCCATCCGCAAGGCGCTGGAGCTGCTCGGGGAGGGCCGGATCTATCAGTTCGGCATCCGCTCCGGGACGCGGGATGAGTTCCGGCTGGCCCGGGAGAAGCTCCACCTGTATCCGTATGAGGTGCTGCAGCCGCTCAAGGAGGTGCTGCCCGGTTTGGCGGGCCGTCCGGTCTATGTGACGGTGGACATTGATGTGGTGGACCCGGCCTTTGCGCCGGGGACCGGGACGGCCGAGCCGGGCGGGATCACTTCCGGCGAGCTTTTGGCGGCGATCCACGCGATTGCCCGTTCCGATGTGCGCGTCGTGGGGGCCGACATCGTGGAGGTGGCGCCCATCTACGATCCGACGGAGCAGACGCCGATTCTGGCCGCCAAGCTGGTGCGGGAGATGCTGCTCGGCTGGGTCAGGTAAGGGTTGCCGGGAGTCGGGCAGGCGTTGTCGGCTGGGCCAGGAAGGCGTTGAATGCATGGAATGAGGTGATCGCAGGATGACGCAGACGCCGTGGGGTGCTCCGCTGGAGGTGGGGATTGCCCTGCACGTGTGGACCACGCCGCCGGACAGCCCCGCCAGGCGCGAGGTGTATGCGTACCGGGGGCACTGGTGGCAGCGTGAAGGCGAAGCGATGTGCCGTTATCGGGAGGCGGACGCCGCTTCCGCGGACGCCGCTGCCACCATGACCACGTTGCGGTTTTCGCGCGATCAGGTGACGCTGCTGCGTCAGGGGGAGATCGCGTGCCGGCAGGTGTTCCGCGTCGGGCAGACCGGGCGGGGCCTTTATCGCACGCCGTACGGGGCTTTTCCGATGGTCTGGCGATGCCACGGCCTGGAGGCGGAGGTGCTTGCCGGGCCGGAGGCATATGCCTCGGGGATTCCGGGGGTGGATGACGTTCAGGATGCGCAGGCGAGGCTGGCCTGGCTCCGCTTTTCTTATGATCTGGAATTGGGCGGCCAGTATCTCGGACGGTATGAAGTACATCTCGATGTGAGGCGAAGCCATTTTGCCGAAGAAGGAGGGATGCGGGATGCGGATCGCGGTGCGGCAGGCCGGATGGCTTTCGGCGAGGCCGACGGGGAACACGGCCCCGGCGATTGAACCCTGGACGGATGCCGATTCGTCTGGCGGGGAGGATGTGCATGGCGCGGCGGATGCGCGTCGTGCGACGGATGAGTGCCGCACAGCGGATGCATCCTATGCGGCGGATG
>Ga0066871_100837_pt1 | contig 13067 bp, 9 predicted proteins | sample CeladaPassage60B_FD_62209 | JGI IMG/M metagenome (GOLD analysis project Ga0066871, IMG submission 62209) | Cellulose-adapted microbial communities from the Joint BioEnergy Institute, USA - Passage3 60B | ecosystem: Engineered > Bioreactor > Continuous culture > Unclassified | place: USA...
GTAGAGAAACTACGATGCGGAGCGGGAAAACCGGCGGGGGACATCCATGGACGCGCTTGATCTGGCCCGGTGGCAGTTCGGGGTCACCACCGTCTACCACTTTCTTTTCGTGCCGCTGACGATCGGCCTGGGCACGTTCGTCGCGGTGCTGCAGACCGCCTGGCACCGCACGGGCCGGGAGCACTACCTCACGCTCACGAGGTTCTTCGGCAGGCTCTTTCTGATCAACTTCGCGATGGGCGTGGTCACCGGCATCGTGCAGGAGTTCCAGTTCGGCATGAACTGGAGCGAGTACTCCCGCTTCGTCGGTGACGTGTTCGGCGCGCCGCTGGCGATGGAGGCGCTGCTCGCCTTCTTCCTCGAGTCGACGTTCCTCGGGCTGTGGATCTTCGGCTGGAACCGGCTGCCGCGGCGCGTGCACCTGGCGACGATCTGGGCCGCGGTGATCGGCTCGAACCTGTCGGCGTACTTCATCCTCGCCGCGAACGCCTGGATGAAGCACCCGGTGGGCTACGAGGTGGTCGACGGCCGCGCCCGCATGACCGACATCTGGGCGGTGCTCACCAACTCCACCGCGCTCGCCCAGGTGCCGCACGTGATCGCCGCCTCGTTCGCGGTCGCGGGCGGGTTCGTGCTCGCCGTGTGCGGCTACCGCATCCTGCGCGAGCGCCGCATCGCGGGCATCGAGGCCGGGATGTGGCGGAGCGCCATGCGCGGCGCGCTCGCCATGACCGCGATCGCCGGGGTGGTCGTCGCGGCGAGCGGCGACGCCTCCGCCCGGCTCATGTACGAGCAGCAGCCGGCGAAGCTCGCCGCCGCCGAGGGCCTGCGCCACGACCGGGCCGCCGCGCCGTTCTCGATCGTGCCGGGCGTCGAGGTGCCCGGGCTGCTCAGCGTGCTCGCCGCGCACGACGCCGACGCCACGGTGCAGGGCATCGAGGACGTCCAGCGGCGCTACGAGCAGCGGTTCGGCCCCGGCGACTACACGCCCAACCTGCCGCTGGTCTACTGGTCGTTCCGCGTGATGATCGGCTTCGGCCTCGCCACGACCGGCCTGGCGCTGCTCGGCCTGTGGCTCACCCGCGCCCGCCGCATCCGCGGCCCCGGCGGCGCGGCCCGCCGTACGGCCCGGCCGGTGCCCGCCTGGTTCGCCCGGCTGTGCCTGCTCGCGCTGCCGCTGCCCACGGCCGCGTCGATCGCGGGCTGGCTGCTCGCCGAGATGGGCCGCCAGCCGTGGACGGTCATGGGCGAGCTGCTCACCGCGGCGAGCGTCTCCCCCGGCGTCACCCTCACCGAGGTGGCCGTCTCGCTGACCGTCTTCACCCTCCTGTACGGCGCGCTCGCGGTGGCCGAGGGCGTGCTGCTGGCCCGCCACGTGAAGGCGGGCCCCGCGCCCGAGCCGGCGCCACCGCGGGAGGACGCCCCCGAGCCGGCCGCGCCCGGCCGTCCCGCCCTCCTCATGTACTGAGGTGAACGCCGAATGGATCTGGTCACCGTCTGGTTCGTCCTGGTCGCCGTGCTGTGGACCGGCTACTTCGTGCTGGAGGGCTTCGACTTCGGCGTGGGCGCGCTGCTGCCGCTGCTCGCCCGGGACGAGGCCGAGCGCCGCCAGGTGCTCGCCACGATCGGCCCGGTGTGGGACGGCAACGAGGTCTGGCTCATCACCGCGGTCGGCGCGATGTTCGCCGCGTTCCCGGGCTGGTACTCCGGCCTGCTCAGCGCCTGGTACCTGCCGCTGCTCGCCGTCCTCGCCGCGCTGATCGTGCGCGGCGTCGGGCTGGAGTGGCGGGGCAAGGTGGGCTCGGCCCGGGAGCGCGCGCTATGCGACGCCGGCATCGTCGCCGGGAGCGCGCTGCCCGCCGCGCTGTGGGGCGCGGTGTTCGGCGGCATGCTCGGCGGCACGGCCCTCGCCGCCGTGGTGGGCGGGGCGTTCTCCCTCACCCTCGCCGCGCTGCACGGCGCGGCCTTCGTCGCGGTGAAGACCGCGGGCCCGGTACGGCTGCGCGCCCGCCGCCTCGCGCTGCGAGTGGCGGCCGCCGCGCTCCCGGCCGCCCTCGCCGCGCTGCCCGCGATCCCGGCCGCCCGGGAGGCCGGGCCGCTGCCGCACGTCGCCGCGGGCGCCGCGACCGCCGCGCTCGCCGCCGCGGTCGCCCTGGTCTGGCGGCGCCGCGAGGGCGCCGCCTTCGCCGCCACGGCCGCCGCGATCGCCTGCACCGCGGCCGCGCTGTTCGGCGTGCTGTGGCGGGCCCCGCTGCCCGGGCTCACGGTCGCCGAGGCGGCCTCCGGGCCGTACACGCTCACCGTGCTGACCTGGATCGCCGCGGTGGCCCTGCCGTTCGTGCTCGCCTACCAGGGCTGGACGTACTGGGTGTTCCGCGCGCGCCTGACCAGGGCGGCCGTGGCGCCGCAGGAGGAGCGGCCCGCGACGCGCCGCGGCGCCGCGGGCCGGACGAGCTGATCAGCGCCCCGCGTCGCGGGCGGCCCGCCGCCCGGGGATGGCGAGCGTGGCGATGGTCGCGGCCACCATGAGGACCGCGGAGACGAGGAACGCCCGCGCGTACCCGGCGGCGAGCGCCTCGACCTCGGGAGTGCCCGCGGTGGTGAGCGTGAGGGTGTGCGCGGCGGCGAGGGTGACCAGGCCGGCAAGGCCCAGCGAGCCGCCGAACTGTCGGGCGCAGTTGAGCAGGCCGGACACCAGGCCCTGCTCGCTGCTGGGCACGCCGCTGGTGGCGGCCATGGCGAGCGGCGGGAAGCCGAGCCCCATGCCGCCGGTGAGCAGCAGGCCGGGCAGCAGCACGCCGGTCACGTAGCCGCTGTCCGCGGTGATCTGCGCCTGCCAGAGGAACCCGGCGGCGGCCATCAGCGCGCCGAGCGCGATCAGCGGGCGCGGGCCCGTCCGGGCGACGAGGCGCGGCGTGGTCTTCGACGCCACCACGATGGCGAGGCAGTGCGGGAGCAGCGCGAACCCCGCCTGCAGCGGGCTGTAGTGCAGCGCCTGCTGCAGGTAGAGCGAGAGGAAGTACCACATCGCGAAGCCCGCGGAGCCGATCAGCAGCTGCACCACGGTCGTCCCGCTGACCGAGCGCGCCCGGAAGGCCCGCAGCGGCACCAGCGGGTCCGACGCGAACCGGGCCTGCACCACGACGAAGACGGCGAGCAGCAGCGCCCCGGCGGCCATCGGCACGAGCGCCTGCGGCGCGCCCCACCCCGCGTCGTGGGTGTGGATCAGGCCGTACTCGAGCGCCATCAGCCCGAGCGTCACCGTGACCGCCCCGGCCACGTCGAGCCGCCGCTCGGCCCCGTCGCGGCTCTCGGCGAGGTGGCGGAGCGCGATGCCGATCGCAACGATGCCGATCGGCACGTTGATCAGCAGGATCCACCGCCAGGACAGCGCCTCGGTGAGCAGCCCGCCGATGATCCCCCCGGCCGCGCCGCCGACCGCGCCGATCGCGCCCCAGGTCGAGATCGCCTTGGTCCGGTACGGCCCCTCGGCGAACGAGGTGGTGAGGATCGTGAGCGTCGCGGGCGAGACGATCGCCGCGCCGAGCCCCTGCACGACGCGCGCCGCCACCAGCATGCCGCCGGTGGTCGCCGCTCCGCCCACCAGGCTCGCCAGCGTGAACAGGGCCATGCCGGCGATGAACACCCGCCGCCGGCCGTACAGGTCGGCCGCGCGCCCGCCCAGCAGCAGGAACCCCGCCGATGTGATCACGTAGCCGTTCACCACCCACTGCAGCCCTTCCGGGCCGAGGCCCAGCTCGGCGTCCATGGCCGGCAGCGCGATGTTCACGATGCTGACGTCGAGCACGACCATGAACTGGGCGATGCACACCAGCGTGAGGATGAGCCAGGGCGGCGGAGCCGCCGATCTCCCCCGGCTCGTCACGGAGGGCTCGGCGGTCAACCGGTCGTCCATCGGAATATCTGCCTTTCGTACGCCACCGGGACCGCCTGGCCGGGTCCCGGGCTGTTCACGGGCCGTCCGGGTGCGCTGCCCGCGGGCGGCGGGCGCATCGCCGTGGACGGGTGGCCCGGCGCCCCGCCGCCCGATACCGGGAACGGCGGGGAGGCCCGACCGGATCAAGTACGCGGACCGCTGGTTTGTTCCCGATCGAATCAGCGGCTCGCCGCGGGCGCGCGACCCGCGCCGCGATATCTCTCATGACATGTCTCATGACGTGGCGGCCGGATGCGCCGGAGCGGAGACCGGCTCGACCGGCGCGCTCGCCCACACCGCGCCGGTCACGACGATCTCCGGCAGCCGGGCGCGCCCGCCCCAGGTCGCCGCGAGCCGCGCCACCGCCCCCCTGGTCGATCGGCTCTCTGCGAGATTGCGCCACGACGGCACAGCCTCCCAGAGGCCACCGACACTTTTCGGCCATGCGGCGCGCCACGAGCCGCGCCCCGCCGGGCCGCGGTCACGCGGGCCCGTACCGCGCCGTCCGTCTCGCCGTCGGCGACGTAACCCCCGGCCGCGTTCCCCCCGTCGGCCTCGACGTTTGCGGCGCACGCCGCCACTGCCACGTCCATGCGGACAGCATGCAACCTCAAGCTTTGTTGAGGTCAACCGCGGATACGGCGGCCCCGGCCGGCAGCTCCCTTTCCCGCTCAGCGCCGGCCCCGCCTGCCTGGACGCTCAGCAGGACATGAAAACGATGGCAGGACTCTCCCGCCCGGCCCCGGGCACCCGGACATCCGCTGCCCTCGGGCCGTGCGCGTCAAACGGACAGGGTATTCAGCCCACTCAGGAGCGACCCACGATCCCGGCCTTCACGGCCGCAAGGAAATCGCGCCACTCGTCGCGCGTGAAGACCAGCACCGGGCCACCCCGGTCCTTACTGTCCCTAACCGCTACAACGCCCTTAAGGTTGGTGGCAACCTCGACGCAGTTGCCGCCATCGCTGCCGGTATAGCTGCTGGTTCGCCACTGTGCGCCGTCAAGGTTGCACGTCATCGAGCAACTCCTCGATCAGTTTGAGCGAATGGCTCTGGGGATAGGCCTCGGCTCTGATCGCATCGTAACGACGCATCAACTGCCCGAGCAGATCACGATCATCTACCGTTCGCCCTCGCGGCTGCCCTTCTATGTATGCCGCTTGGGGCCGTCCGTCGCGCTCCGCGATGATGAATCCACCCTGAAGGCCACAGAGTGCGTTCGCGGTGTAAGGAAGGACTTGGAGGGTCACGTTCGGAAAGCGCGCCAGGTCCAGCAGATGCTGAAGTTGTTCCCGCATCACTTCGGCGCCCCCGACAGGGCGGCGCAGCGCACCCTCATCGATGATCGAGATGATGAGCGGAGGCTTCTCCCGCGTGATGATTGCTTTTCGCTCCATGCGGGCCGCCACCCTCTCATCCAGCTCCCGCGATGTGATCCCCGGCTCGGATCGGAGCACCGCTCGAGCGTAAGCCTCGATCTCGAACAGTCCTGGAATGAGGGTCGGTTCGTATCCGCGAAGGGAGGTGGCTTCCTGTTCCTCCAGCAGCCACGGCCGGAAGTGCTCGGGAGCCCCGCCCAGGTGGTCTTGAGGTAGTGCTTGGCGAAGGTACCGGGGAGCCCGAAAGCCGCGTCCACGAGGTCGGCGAAATGCTGCGTGGGCGCGCGTCTGCCCTGTTCGATCATGCCGATCGTGGACTCGGAGTAACCGATGCGCTCGCCGAACCGGCGTTGGGTGAGCCCATGCGCGCGACGTAACTCGCGCAACTCATAGGCGAACCTGGCGCGCGGCGACTCATCAGGGTCGATCCTGACAGGATTGGACATTTCTGCTTTTCTCCGCCGTAATCCACCCCACCCTCGTCACCCCACGCAAACCCCACACGAATTGCGGGGAGGCTGTGGGGCCATTGCCCTCGTCAGCGTAGCCCCATCCGGTCACCCTTGGAGGGCAAACGCTCACCCACTGCAGTCACGCGAGGGCAAAAATGTCGGCGGACACGGGCGACCTTCTGGGGGCGATCACTTTGGCGGGCAGACCGGAATCGGCGTCCGCCGCACGCGTCTTCGTCGAAAAGGTCCTCGGGGCCGCTCACCCTGCCCTGGACGACGCCAAGCTCCTGGCCTCCGAGCTCGTCGCGAACAGTGCCGTCCACTCCGACTCCCGCGGGGACGGCGAGATCACCGTCGAGATCTCCAGGACGGCGTCGCGCGGCAGGATTCGCATCGGCGTCATCGACCAGGGCTCCACCGCTCGGCCGCGCGTCCGCAACGCGCCGGATGACGTGACGGGACGAGGCCTGTTCCTGGTGGCGGCGCTCTCCCGGCGCTGGGGTGTCACCGACCGGGAAGCCGCCCGCGAGGTCTGGTTCGAGATCGACGACGGCGCCTGACGCGAGAGAACCCGCCCCGGCCAGGTCCGCCGCTGAGACGGCCACCGTGCCCCGGGCGCCGCCTGGAACGGTCATCCGGCGGACGCGGAGGTGCCGCGGTTCGCGGTCTCGAGCTCGGCGGCCTCGAACAGGCCGAGGCGGTGGGCGAGGGCGGCGGCCTCGCCCCGGGTGGCGACGCCGAGCTTGGCGAGGATGTGCGACACGTGGGCGCTCACCGTCTTGACGCTGATCACCAGCGACTCGGCGATCTGCCGGTTGGTACGGCCCGCGGCGACGAGGCGGAGGATCTCGAGCTCCCGGCCGGTGAGGCCGAGCCGCGCCGCGGGATCGTCCGCGGCGTCGGCGGAACCGGCGGCGTCCGGCACGGCGACGCCCGAGCGGCGGGCGATCATCCGGATCTCGTCGAGCAGCGGCGCCGCGCGCAGCCGCTCGGCCCGCCCGGTGGCGCGGCGCAGCAGCTCCGCGGCACGGCCGCGCCGCTGCGCCGCGACCGCGGCCTCGGCGGCGCGGGTGCGCGCGTACGCCTCGGCGTAGGGGTCGCCGGCCGCGGCCCACGCCTCGGCCGCCCGCTCCCACCGGGCCACCGCCTCCTCGCCGGGCCGGGTGAGCTCGGCGTCGACCCAGGCGGCGTGGGCGGACCACAGCGGTTCGGGGGCGGGCAGCGAGGCGGCGAGCTCCCGGACGCGGGCCGGCGACGCCTCGTCCACCGGCTCGCCGAGCGCCCGGGATCGGGCCTGGGCCAGCGCCTCGGCCCGCGCGGCGGTCACCAGCAGCGGCCAGCCGAGGAACGGGACCCCGCGGGCGTACGGCAGGGCGTCCGCCACGGCCGCGCGGGCGTCGGCGGGCCGGTTGTCGCGCAGCGCGATCTCGGCCGCGAGCCGGGCGAGCGTCACCGCGACCAGGGGCATGCCGGGGTTCTCCCCGGCGAGCGCGCGGGCGAGCGCCAGCCGTTCCCGCGCCGCCTCGGTCTCCCCCCGCAGCAGCGCGACCTCGCCGCGCAGCGCGTGCAGCAGCGCGCCCGGCCCGCCCGCCGGGTCCTCCCCCAGCGCCGCGGCGGCGGTCCGGTCCGCCTCGTCCCAGTCGCCGCGGCGCAGCAGCAGCCCGGCGATCGCCACCCGCAGGAACGTGCCGAGGGTACGGTCCAGCCCGGCGGCCTCCGCGGTGCCGAGCCCGGCCCGCGCCATCGCCATCGCCTCGTCGCCGCGCCCGGCCCAGGCGAGGGCGTCGACGGTGTTGAGCTCGGCCCGGGTGAGGCGGACCACGTCGCCGCGGCTGCGGGCGAGCTCGCGCCCCTCGGCGAGCGCGGCGAGCCCCGCCTCCGGCGCGCCGCGCTGTGCCTCCGCCGCCCCGGCGGTGACCAGGGCGTTCGCCAGGGTTCCGAGGTCCCCGGCGGCGCGCGCGACGCGCACCGCCTCCTCGGCCACGGCGCGGGCCCGCTCCGGGCTGCCGAACAGCAGCAGCACCACGCCGTACACGTCGAGCACGCGCGCCCGGGCCGGGGAGTCCGCCTCGGGCGTCAGCGCCACGGCCCGCTCCGCGCACGCCAGGGCCTCGCGGTCGCCCACGTTGGTGAGCGCCATCGCCCGCAGCGCGAGCAGCATCGCGGTCTGCGGGGAGCGGTCGTCCCCGGCCTCGGCGAGGGCCTGCGCGGTGAGGTCGAGGGACGCGGCGTCCTCCCCGGCCCACAGCGACGCCATGATCGCCTTCAGCCAGGTCTCCCGCCGCTCGGGCCCGCGGGCGGCGTCCACCGGCCACACCCGCAGCGCGCGGCGCAGCATCTGCGCCTGCTCGGCGTGCGCGTGCATCGCCTCCGCGGTCTCGGCGGCGCGCAGCAGCGCGGGCAGGGCCCGCCGCGGCTCCTGCGCGCCGTACCAGTGGAAGGCCGCCTCGGCGGCCCGGCGCTCCGGCGCGAGCGCCTCCGGGGCGCCGTCGATCGCCTCGGCGAAGGCGCGGTGCAGCCGCACCCGCTCGGCGGGCAGCAGGTCGGCGAGCACGACCTCGCGCAGCAGGGCGTGCCGGAACCGGTACCCGTCCCGCTCCGGCACCAGGATGCGCGCGTCGACCGCGGTGCGCAGCGTGCCCAGCAGCGCCGCCTCGTCCAGCCCGCTGGTCCGGCGCAGCAGCTCGTACGGCACGCACGGCCCGCCCACGGCGGCGAGCCGTACCGTGGCGCGGGCGTCGGGGGGCAGCCGGTCGACCCGGTGGAGCAGCAGGTCGCGCACGGTGTCCGGCAGCCCGTCGGGCGGCGTGTCGGGCGGAGTGCCGGGCAGCGTGTCGGGCAGAGCGGTGGGCAGGGCGTCCTCCGGCCGCGCGGCGGCCCGGGCGAGCTCCTCGGCGAAGAACGGGTTGCCGCCCGAACGCCGGTACACGGTCTCGACGAGCCGGTCGTCCGGCCGCCGCCCGAGCACCCCGGCGACGAGCTCACCGACCTCGGCCCGGGTGAGCCGCGCCAGGCGCAGCCGCCGCACCCCCGGCAGCCGCTCCAGCGCGGCGAGGTACGGCGGCAGCGGGTGCGCCCGGTCGAGGTCGTCGTCCCGGTAGGCGGCGAGCAGCAGGACGCGGGCGGGCCGGAGCGTGCGGGCCAGGTAGCCGAGCAGCTCGCGGGTGGTCCGGTCGGCCCAGTGCAGGTCGTCGACGACGAGCAGCACCGGCCGCTCCTCGGCGAGCCGCCGCAGCAGCGCGGCGAACAGCTCGGCGAGCTCGAACAGCCGCGGGCCGCCGTCCTCCCGCCGGGTGCGCGCGGCCGGGCCGTACTCGGGCAGCAGCTCCAGCAGCCCGCGCGCGGCGGGCAGCAGCCTGGTGAGCCGGTCCGGGCCGGGGTCGCGGGCGAGCTCGCGCAGCACCGTGGTGATCGCGGCCAGCGGCAGGCCCTCGGCGCCGAGCTCCACGCACGCGCCGCGCAGCACCCGCCAGCCGGCCTGCGCCGCCCGGGCCGCCTGGTGGTCGAGCAGGCACGTCTTGCCGATCCCGGCCTCGCCGCCGACCACCACCATCCCGGCGTCGCCGTCCTGTGCCGAACGGGCGGCCGCGCCGAGAAACGCGAGCTCCTCCTGCCGACCAAGCAGCCCCATGGCGACCACCATACGGCCGGTCCGGTGGTCCGATGAGCCCGGATAAGGCGGTTCTGACGGCCTCAGCAGCCGGATAAGGCGGATCGGGCAGCCCCGGGGCGGCCGGATAAGGCGGCGAATAGGGCATCTGCCCGGTGTGCCGGGGCCGCCTCACCCGCGACGCTGCTTCACGACCGGTTCCCCGGCACGACCCGAAGGAGACCACCGATGCGGCAAGTACCCGTGCTCATCGTGGGCGGCGGCATCACCGGCCTGTCCTGCGCGCTGTTCCTCGCCGCGCACCAGGTGCCGTGCCTGCTCGTGGAACGCCACCCCGACCTGCTCAGCCACCCGCGCGCCCGCGGCATCACCCCGCGCACCATGGAGCTGTACCGGCAGGTGGGACTGGAGGAGAGCATCCTCGCCGCGGCGTTCGCCGGCTCCGACTTCGCCTGGGTCCCGGTGCGCGCCGAGACCCTGAGCGACGAGGTGTACGAGACCCCCGACGAGCCGAGCGAGAGCGACGGCGCCGAGGCGAGCCCGTGCTCGTTCGGCCCGATCGACCAGGACCGCCTGGAGGACCTCGTCCGGTCCCACGCCCGCCGGCTCGGCGCCGAGCTGCGGTTCTCCACCGAGCTCACCGACTTCACCCAGGACGACAGCGGCGTGACCGCGGTGCTCACCGACCGCGCGACCGGCGCGTCGGAGCAGGTGCGCGCGAGCTACCTGGTCGCCGCGGACGGCTTCCACAGCCCGATCCGCCACCGGCTCGGCGTCCCGGCCGACGGCCCGGGGCGGCTGTTCGACACGATCACCGCGATCGTCGACGCCGACCTGCGCCCCGCGCTGCGCGGCCGCCGCGCCACCATCGCCTACCTGCAGCGGCCCCGGCCGTACACGATCATGATGGCGCACGACGCCGAGGGCACCCGCTGGGTGTTCGGCACCGGCCACGACCCGTCCCGCGAGCCGATCGAGTCGTTCACCGACGAGCGGGTCGCCGCCATGGTGCGCGAGGCCGCCGGCCTGCCCGACGTCGAGGTGCGGCTGCGCCCCCAGATCCCCGGCACCGACATGAAGGTGCTCGCCTTCCCGATCGGCGCCCACGTCGCCCGCAACTACCGGGTCGGCCGGGTGTTCTTCATCGGCGACGCCGCCCACGTGTGGCCGCCCACCGGCGGCCTCGGCGCGAACGCCGGCATCCAGGACGCGCACAACCTCGCCTGGAAGCTCGCCCTCGTCACCGCGGGCGCGGCCGGCCCGGGCCTGCTCGACAGCTACGAGGCGGAGCGCCGCCCGACCGGCCTGATGACGATGGGCCAGGCGCTCGCCCGGTTCGGCACCCGCATGGGCCCCGGCAGCGCCCCGGAGATCGTCGAGTACGGCGCGGTGGCCCTCGGCTACCGGTACCGCTCGGCGGCGGTGCTCGGCGGGGACGAGGACGGGGACACCACCCCGCTGCTCCCCCGCGAGCTGCGCGGCCAGGTCGGCACCCGCGCCCCGCACGTGCCGGTCGAGCGCGGCGGCAGGCGGATCTCCACCCTCGACCTGTACGGCTCCCGCTTCGTCCTGCTGACCGGCCCCGACGGGGACGCCTGGGCCAAGGCCGCCAAGGACCTGCCGCTCCCCGTCGACGTGTACCGGCTCGGCGTCGACCTGGCCTCGGACACCGCCGCCGAGGCCCACGACCTGGCCCCCGGCGAGGCGATCCTCGTCCGCCCCGACGGCTTCGTCGCCTGGCGGTCCACCGACCCCGGGGCCCTCGCCGGCGCGCTCGCCGCGATCCTGTGCCGCTGACCTCCGGCCCGCCGGCGGGTGGTACGGCGGGCCGTACCGGGCGCGCGGCCTGCCCCGGGCGGAGCGGGGCCGCCGCGGGGCGGCCGTCCCGAGTCCTGATCCTCCCGGTGAGGGGGCGGGAGGATCAGGACTCGCCGTCGCCCGCCGGCGAACGGGCGCGACTCGCCCACCGGCGGCGAGCAGGCCGGGCCGGGCCCGGGCGGTCGCCCGGGCGGCTCGGGCGGAGGCGGACGGGGGCCGCATCCGCCCCGTATCCGCCCGGGCGAACCGCGCCGGGGCGCCACCGGCCCGCCCGGCGGCCGTCCCCGGCGGCGGCGAAACGTTCGGGCCAAAGGTGCCGTACGCGCTCGGCGAACCCTACAGCGGCCGCCCGGCCCGCAGGATGGCCCCGACGCGCCGCGTGACGCCGCTGACCAGCGCTTTCGCACCCTGTCCGGGGCCGTGCCGGGGTGCGCTCCGGCCGGGGCGGCGCCGCGGCGGGCGGCTCCCGCGCGGCGGCGTTCGTTCCCGGCGATCGCCGGGCCGGCGCGGGCGGGGGCAGGATCCGCGTCTGAGGCCCCAGCGACGACGCCGGGATCGCCGGGCCCGGCGCGGCTTCCCGGAAAGGCGGCATCTGGTGCGAGTCGAGGACGACGCGGATCGCGGCGCGCTGCTCTCCGGCGGAGAGCTGAGGATCCTGCGGGCGCTGTTCGGCGGCAAGGCCGGCCACGTGGTGGCGATCGGCGCGCTCGCGGCCCTCTCCACGGCGGGCACCCTCGCGCTTCCCCTGGTGGTGGCGCGGCTGCTCGAGGCGGTGCAGCACCGCCACGACGTCACCGGCGCCGCGCTGCTCATGGTGCTCGTCGGCCTCGGCGCGGCCGTCGCCGGGACGCTCGCGGCCTACCTGCTGGCCCGGCTGACCGAGCGGCTCGTCTACCGGCTGCGCGTCGCGACCATCCGCACCTCGCTCGCGCTGCGGCTCGCCGAGGCCCGGCGCGAGGGCGGCGGGAACCTGGCCACCCGGCTCTCCGGCGACGTCGTCCGGCTGAAGAACGCGATCGACATCGGGCCGATCCAGATCCCGACGGCGCTCGTCACCCTCGCCGGCACCTTGGTGATCATGGGGCTGATCGACTGGGTGCTCCTGCTCATCACGCTGGGCGGATTCCTCGCCGCGCTGTGGATCGTCGCCCTCGTGATCCTCGGCCTGCGGCGCCGGTACCAGGCGGTGCAGGAGGGCCTCGGCGAGCTGGCCACGCGCTTCGTCTTCGCCGTCGACGCCCTGCTGATCATCAAGGCGTACCGGGCCGAGGAGCAGGTGGCCCGCGAGCTGACCGGCCGGGCCCGGAACCTGGCGCGGCTCGGCCTGCAGACCGCCCGGCTGGAGTCGCTCATGGCCCCGGCGGTCACCCTCGGGCAGCAGATCGCCCTGCTCGCCGTACTCGTCGGCGGCGGCACCCGGCTGCTCGCCGGGGAGCTCGCCCTCGCCGACTTCGTCGCGTTCCTCCTCTACCTGCTCCAGCTCACCGCGCCGCTGCTCATGCTCGCCTCGGGCGTCGCCGACATCCAGGCCGGCGTCACCGCCCGCGAGCGGTTCAACCGGCTCTTCGCGCTCCCCACCGACGCCGACGCGCCCGCCCGCACCGCGGACGGCCACGGGGCGGGGTACGGCGCCGCCGCGCCGGCGAACCCGGCCCCCGGCGCGGCCCCGGACGGGTGGCCGGGCGGCCCCGCGGTCCCGGCCGTGCGGTTCGAGCGGGTCGGCTACTCCTACATCCCCGGCGACGAGCCCGCGCTGCGCGAGGTCGACCTCACCGTGCCCGCCAGGGGCCTCACCGCGCTCGTCGGGCCGTCCGGCGCGGGGAAGACCACGGTGCTCGGGCTCATCGAGCGCTTCATGACCCCCGACTCCGG
>Ga0066871_100839_pt1 | contig 12991 bp, 13 predicted proteins | sample CeladaPassage60B_FD_62209 | JGI IMG/M metagenome (GOLD analysis project Ga0066871, IMG submission 62209) | Cellulose-adapted microbial communities from the Joint BioEnergy Institute, USA - Passage3 60B | ecosystem: Engineered > Bioreactor > Continuous culture > Unclassified | place: USA...
AATTATCTTAATGGAACCGCCGTATACGGAACCGTACGTACGGTGGTGTGAGAGGACGGGAGTTAATCGCTCCCTCCTACTCGATTCAAAAAATTTTAATATAGTGCCTTAATCAATCGGTTATGAAGGAAATGCCTATACATGATAAATATCGCGCCTGCTTTTTTTTGAAAATAGGTATTTGAATTAGTACATGTACACTTTTATATTCATAGGCTAGTATTGTAAAAATAATAAATAGGAAGGAGTTATATAATATGAAATGCAGACCGAACGTTCTTCAGCCGATTGTTCATCCGACGAAATGCTGCGTCAATCATACACATTCAACAACAATCGTTCCTCATATCCATCCAATTCATACAACAAATGTTAATCATCAAATGTATCAACATTTGCATTATTTCCCGCATACTCAATCTGCGGTAAATAACGTGTCACATCAACATTTTCAGTGCATGGGACCTGGTCCGTTTCCGAGATAATCTTTGAGAAGGGGCTGAGTAACCAGCTCCTTCCGTTTATAATCATTATTTTTAAACCTCTGAAGGCTTCATTTTTTCCCATAATAGGATGGAGACATGTTATTACCATAAAGAATAAATTGACATTAATCAGGAAGTTTGAAAAAATATAGCCTAGGAGGACTTCTGACGATTGAGGTGAACCGAGTTGATTTCAGATAAAATTAGATTAACGGCGAAAGAAATTTTGGAAAAAGAGTTTAAAACTTCGATGCGCGGTTATAAACAAGAAGAAGTTGATAAATTTTTAGATATTATCATTAAAGATTACGAAACGTTTTACCAGGAGATTGAACAGTTGCGGCAGGAAAATATGCGGCTGAAAAAGCAGCTCGAAGAAGCATCGAAAAAACAACCGACGATGCAGGCGAATACAACGAACTTTGACATTTTGAAGCGTTTATCGAATTTAGAAAAACATGTATTTGGAAGCAAATTATATGAATAATGTTCATGGATGCCACTTGAATTTTTTATTCATTTTCACTATACTACATAATGCGGTTTAGCATAACGTTCGGGTAATCGCTGCAACGGATCATCCGTTGTAGAGGAAAGTCCATGCTCGCACGGTGCTGAGATGCCCGTAGTGTTCGTGCCTAGCGAAACCATAAGCTAGGGCAGCCTTTTCGGCTGACGGCGGGGAACGTGCCTAAGCTATTGATTAGTATGGCACTATTACCCTGAAAGTGCCACAGTGACGTAGTCTTGCGAGAAATCGCAAGAGTGGAACGCGGTAAACCCCACGAGCGAGAAACCCAAATGATGGTAGGGGCACCTTCTCTGAGGAAATGAACGAGGAGAAGGACAGAAGGGCTAAAACCCTTCTGTAGATAGATGATTACCACCCATGTACAAGCTGCATGGGGACAAAACATGGCTTACAGAACGTTATGGAATAAACCGCAATTTTTCGTGCTCTCCATTTGGAGAGCTTTTATTTTCTTAAAAAGACAGGTGAAAAAATGAGCAAACGGTTTACATTGATTGCAACAGCTGCAATGGGAATTGAAGCGATTGTTGCATCAGAAGTGCGCAATCTAGGATATACATGCAAAGTGGAAAACGGAAAAGTAACGTTTGAAGGCGATGAACTGGCGATTTGCCGAGCGAATTTATGGCTTAGAACGGCTGATCGAGTGAAATTAAAAGTGGCTGAATTTCCGGCGACGACATTTGAAGAACTGTTTGAAAAAACGAAAGCCATTGATTGGGCGGAATTTTTGCCTGAAAACGCTCAATTTCCTGTCATCGGAAAATCGGTGAAATCAAAACTGGCAAGTGTTTCTGACTGCCAGAAAATTGTGAAAAAAGCAATAGTTGAAAAATTGAAGCAGCAGTACCGAAAAACGACCGATTGGTTAGAAGAGACAGGGGCGGTTTACAAGATTGAGATCTCTTTACATAAAGACATTGCTACACTGACCATTGATACGAGCGGAGACGGCCTCCATAAACGAGGATACCGCGCTCGAAAAGGAAATGCCCCTTTAAAAGAAACGCTCGCTGCTGCACTTATTTTGCTAACGAATTGGACTCCTGACAGACCTTTCTTTGATCCATTTTGTGGTTCAGGTACGATTCCGATTGAAGCGGCGTTAATTGGGCAAAATATCGCGCCCGGCTTCAATAGAGATTTTATTTCAGAGCAATGGGACTGGATCGGCAAGGATGTATGGAGAAGGGCAAGAGAAGAAGCAGAGGATTTAGCTAAATATGATGTTCGCCTCGACTGCATCGGGACGGACATTGATCATAAAATGATTGAGATTTCAAAAGAAAATGCCATGGAGGCCGGGCTTTCGGATGTCATTACTTTTAAACAAATGCAAGTTAAAGATTTACGTACAGTGAAGGAATTTGGGGTAATAGTCGGGAATCCACCGTATGGTGAGCGACTCGGAGAACGAGAAGAAGTGGAGCAATTATATAAGGAAATGGGGAAAACATTCTCGCTGTTAGATACTTGGTCGATTTACATTTTGACAAGCAATAAAAGCTTTGAACAGTTTTACGGAAAAAAGGCGACAAAAAAACGGAAACTTTTTAACGGGTTTATCGAAACGCACTATTATCAGTATTGGGGACCTAAACCGCCCAAAAAAGCATAAATAATACCAGCTCTGCATAAATTAAAATGGATAAAATTTATACGGGGTTGGTTGATTTATGACAAAGGAAGAATATGCGATTATTTCTCGCGCATTAAAAAATACGTATACTGCATTGGTAGAAAGAGGTTCAACAGAAAAAGCGCTCAGTCAAATCTTTGAAGCGGAAGGGCAATTGAAAAAGGCTATTTTTCACAGATCTCTTTCCGTTCGAGAGAAACGGCTTCCCTGAAAATGGGAAGTTTTTTCTGTTTTTTAGAATGATTTCGTTTCAACCGAGTCAATCGCTTATGCTTCAAACCTTACCGCTCGCTTCCTGCATAAGCGAGGTTGACACGATTCTAATTGAATCGCGCGCCGCCAGAAAAGATATTGACGTTAAGCGTAATAAGTGAAATAATTTTACTCTATGAATAATCACGGAGGTTGGAGTCATGATGTTTCAAGGTTTACCTTTCCCGCTGACAAAAAATGAAAGTTTTTATGAAGCGTTAAACAAATGGATCGGTGATGTTCTGTATGATATTTTGCCTGAAAAAGGCTTTGAATTGCGCGACGAACAAATTTTTATGGCTTTCCAGCTTGACAGAGCTTTTAAAGAAAAGAAAGTTATGTTTGCGGAAGCGGGAGTAGGGACAGGAAAAACGATTGTTTATTTGCTTTATGCGATTGCATATGCGCGATATACCGGAAGACCTGCCGTCATTGCCTGTGCGGACGAAGCTCTAATTGAACAGCTTGTCAAAAAACAAGGGGATATAAAAAAGCTTGAAGAAGCTCTAGGTCTAAAAGTGGATGTGCGATTGGCAAAATCGATGAACCAATATTTATGTTTGGACAAGCTTGAGGATTTGCTTGGAATGGACGATGATGAGGACTTTTTTGATCTTTATGAATCTCTCCCTGAATTCGTGCATGATCAGAGCGGATTGCAATCTTACTATCATTATGGAGACCGGAAGCAATACCCGTTTTTTTTCGATGAAAAATGGGAAAAAATCAGCTGGGATCCTTTTAAAAACTGTTTGTCATGCAGCAAAAGACATCGGTGCGGCTTAATTCTTTCCCGCGATTATTATCGGAAGGCGAAGGATTTAATCGTTTGCTCCCATGATTTTTATATGGAGCATATTTGGACGAAAGAATCCCGGAAACGCGAAGGACAGCTCCCGCTTCTCCCAGAGCACAGCTGCGTCGTGTTTGATGAAGGCCATTTATTAGAATTTGCGGCTCAAAAGGCACTTACGTATCAAGTGAAAAAAGAAACGCTAGCAGCATATTTAGAAAAAATTTTAAAGAACAACATTCGTGAACAACTTGCTGAAATGGTCGAAGAAGCGCTTTTAGCGAACGATCATTTTTTTCATATGCTGTTTAAAAGTGCACATCAAAAGGAAGGCTCCAATCGGTTGACAATCACGAGAACAGACGATTTGTTAGAAGCGGCCGGAAATTTGTATGAACGATTGAATCAGCTGTCTGAAGCTTTAGTTTTTGAAAGTGAACTATATACCATTGATGAATATAGCTTAAAGATTGTGGAAGAATACCTTGATCAAATGGAATTTTCTTTTCGCTTGTTTTTACAATTTGACAACACAATTACCTGGCTTGAACAAAACGTCGCGTCATCTTCTTTTGTGATCATGCCGCAAAGGATAGAAGATATTTTAAAAGAAAAAGTGTTTTCTCATAAAATACCTTATATCTTTTCATCAGCCACTTTATCGGATCAAAACGGATCGTTTGCTTATTTAGCGAATAGCCTTGGTATAAAAGATTATCTATCATTCTCCGTTTCCTCTCCTTTTGACTATGAAAAAAATATGAAAGTGTTTGTAAAAAAAGGTACGAGCGAGGAAAAATTGAACTGGACGGAATCTGTCATAAAATCAAACAAAGGGCGCACGTTAATTTTATGCAGAACGAAAGAGGAGCTGCTTTTCTTAAAAAAACATTTACCGCGCTTTTGGCATTCATGTTTATTTGAAGGAGATTATGAAATCAGCGAATTAGTGGCATGTTTTGAAAGAGATCCGGAAACCGTTTTGTGCGCTGTGCATTTATGGGAGGGGCTTGACGTTCCAGGACCGTCGCTTGAACATGTGATCATTTGGTCGCTGCCATTCCCGCCGGATGATCCTGTATTTGATGCGAAACGAAAATCCGCAACAGATCCTTTTTATGAAGTGGATCTTCCGTATATGATACTGCGGCTGAAGCAAGGGGTTGGACGCCTCCTTCGCACGAAAGATGACCATGGTACTGTAACGATTTTTATCAGCAAAGATGAGGGAGAAAATATTGTTTCGGAGGTCGTAAAAGCGTTGCCTGTCAAACCGAGCTGAAATATATTTTCAATTGGAAGAAGGGGATGATCAAAATGGGCTTAAAAGAAAAAGAACAAAAATTTTTCGATTACTTAAAGAAAATGGAAAGCTATGAAGAAGCATTAAATTTAATGTATTGGGATTTACGGACGGGTGCGCCGAAAAATGGATTGGAGCGGCGAGCTGAAACAATCGGCATTCTTTCTGAAGAGTGGTTCCAGATGTCCGTTTCAGATACTATGAAAGAGTTTCTTGATGAATTAACAGAAAAACATGTTTATGACAATCTCTCTTCGGTGACAAAGAAAGCTCTTCAGGAATGCAGAGAGGAGTATGAAAAAAACATTAAGATTCCGAAAGAGGAATATAAAGAATATGTCATTCTCCAATCAAAAAGCGAATCAGTTTGGGAAGAAGCGAAAGCAAATGCAGATTTCAATCAGTTTGCTCCTTATTTAGAAAAATTAATAGAATTCAATAAAAAGTTTATTTCCTATTGGGGCTATAAGGGACATAAATATAATACGCTCCTTCATTTGTATGAACCAGGAATAACTGTGGAGACGCTTGACAAGGTTTTTGCAGAGCTTAAAAAACATATCGTCCCATTAGTACAACAAATTGTACAATCATCAAAAAAAATCGACGTTTCGTTTTTGCACAAACCGTTTCCGAAAGAAAAACAGCGAAAGTTTTCCGAATATATTTTAAAGGAAATAGGCTACAATTTTGATGCCGGCCGCCTTGATGAAACCGTCCATCCTTTTGAAATTCGAATGAACCGGGGCGATGTTCGAATTACAACAAAGTATGATGAAACAGATTTTCGAACGGCCGTTTTCGGAACCATTCATGAAGCCGGACATGCGATTTATGAGCAAAACATAAATGAAGAACTGGAAGGAACTCCTCTTGCTGACGGCGCTTCAATGGGGATTCATGAATCTCAATCATTATTTTATGAAAATTTAATTGGGCGAAACTATCATTTCTGGAAGCGATATTACAACCAACTTAAAACGTATGCTCCAAACCAATTTACTGGGGTTTCTTTAAATGATTTTTACAGAGCGATCAATGAAGTTAAACCATCGCTGATCCGTATTGAAGCAGATGAATTGACATATTGTCTTCATATCATTGTACGCTATGAAATAGAAAAATTGCTGTTTGAAGGAAATTTGGATGTGTCTGATCTTCCAAAAGTTTGGAATGATAAATATAGCGAATATTTAGGTATTGCTCCAGATCATGATGGAAACGGGGTGCTTCAAGATGTTCATTGGGCGGGAGGAAGCTTTGGCTATTTCCCTTCATATGCTTTAGGATATATGTATGCAACGCAATTGATGCAAAAAATGGAGCAGGATCTTTCGAATGTTGAAGAACTTATTGAAAACGGAGAATTTCAGCAAATTCAAAGCTGGCTGACAAAACATGTTCATCTATATGGCAAAATGAAAAAACCGCTGGAAATATTAAAGGATGCGACTGGCGAATCGTTGAATCCGGCATATTTTATTCAGTATTTAGAAAAGAAATATAAAGACATTTACAGTCTTGATTAAAAGATTCGTTTGGAAAACTTTCCATCGTCAATCAGGGAAAAATTGTTTCGATTTTTAAAATGACATCCCACATTCTTAAAAAAAAATAAAAGATGGCGGATATCAGCTCTTTCGCCGATTTCCGCCATCATCAATTCTAAAGGCTTTAGACAGAGCCTTTTAATCATTCGAAGCTTTTGCCCGGCCTGCAAGAAGAACAAAATAGCACAACAGCCCGAACAAGCAGGAAATAAATAAAGCATGTGCCAAGGCAAGATAAAGATTTAAATCAGACAAGATCACGGATATGCCGGATAACGCTTGGAGAAGAATGAGAATGAAAGCTATAATCCAACCCCAATACATCACTTTTTGATCTTTATAATGTTTTATCGCATGAATAGTAGCAACCGCAATCCAAATAAACAGCAAGCCTGCTGCAAAGCGGTGGCCCATTTGCACCCATTCATGGACGGTTTGCGGGAACAAGCGATTTTCGCTGCAAAAAGGAATGCTTGGACAAGCTAGACTTGCGCCTTTATGCCGAACATATGCACCTGTGTAAATGACAATATAACTGTAAGTAATAATGCCATAAATATGAAATCGCATTTTTTTCCCAATGACAGCATTATCTGCGTCAAATTTTTTATCAACTTCAAAAATCAGCAGAGTAAGCAGCAAAACAGCTGCAAATGAAATGAGGGAAATTCCAAAATGAAGTGCAAGAACGGCATCGGATTGCCCCCATACGACAGCTGCAGCACCGATTAGCGCCTGCAAAACAATAAAAAAGATGGCCAGAAAACAAAGCAGCTTTGTTTCTTTTTTATGCCCGATCGCTTTCCAAGCCCAAATAACAAGACATAAAACAAGGATTCCTGCAATTCCGCTCACAAGTCGGTGTGAAAGTTCAATGATTGTTTCTAATGTCAAAGGGTCTGGAAGAACTTTTCCGTGGCAAAGCGGCCAAGACCGGCCGCATCCTTGAGATGATCCTGTTTTTGTTACGAGTGCTCCGCCAATTAAAACGAATAGCATGACGATTGTTGTCACGACGCCAAGCCATTTTAATAAATAGTGCATGTCTCATTCACCTTCTAACATCTTTAATAAGTTTAAAAAGCCGAAAGAAACTCCATAATGGGTATAGAAACATCAAACTTCGAAACAAATAGTTTCTTGTAGAATCAGAAAAAGCTTGAATATTCAAAAGGAGTTTGCTAGAAATATTATGGGGAAGGCATTTTGCCGAAACGTTCGACCAACTATTATTATAATCGGAAAATATTTTATTTTTAACCGCTTCACAATTTCGACAAACTTTATTCGCGAAATGTACACAAAAAATTGACGAATTATGGTTTAATACTATATGAATGCTTTTTTGTCTCGTGTTTTTTTTATATGATAGAGGCAAACGCTAAATGGTCTCAGATAGGAGGCCGTCCCAGAGGAGGTCATTCAATTGGGTAATACAAGGGGCGAAGTTGTTTTAAACGATCGGCAAGAAATAGAAGTGGCAACTTCCGCTTGGAAAGATTTTTTATCATTAATTAAAATCGGAATCGTCAACTCCAATTTAATCACCACTTTTACCGGAATATGGTTGGCATTATATTTCAGCGGTAAAGGTTTTCTTGAAAATATAGATATTGTTGTGTTTACATTGCTTGGAACAGCAGCTATTATTGCTGGATCTTGCGCAATCAACAATTTTTATGACAGAGATATTGACCATGTAATGGAAAGAACAAGATTACGCCCAACCGTAACGGGCCGTATAAGCTCGTTTCAAGTATTGCTGCTGGGGACCGGCTTCATTTCCATTGGAACGATTTTGCTTCTAATGGTTTCTGTTTCCGCAGCCGTCATTGGTTTGTTAGGCGTGTTTTCCTACATAGTGCTATACACGATGTGGACAAAACGCCAATATACGATCAATACGGTAGTCGGCAGCATCGCTGGAGCTGTTCCGCCGCTGATTGGATGGGCTGCAGTTGATGATTTAAATATCATTGCATGGATTTTATTTCTAATCATGTTTATTTGGCAGCCGCCTCATTTCTTGGCACTTGCGATGAAGCGTTCGGAAGAATACCGTAAAGCTGGAATTCCGATGCTTCCAGTTGTTCATGGCTTTGAGGTGACGAAAAGACAAATCATTGTTTGGGTTGCCTGCTTGCTGCCCCTTCCTTTTTATTTGTTTAGCCTAGGCATTGGCTTCATCGTTTTGGCTACTGTATTGAACATTATTTGGTTGATTTTGTCATTAATTGGACTGAAAATGAAAAATGATTTAAAATGGTCTAAGTGGATGTTTATCTATTCAATTAACTATTTAACCATTTTGTTTGTGGCTATGGTTGCCTTTTCAATAATTTAACGTTCGGTAGTAATTCTTTCTAGATAAGAATTTATTCATAGAAGGAATTCTTCATTTTTTCTTTATGAACAGGATTTAACAAAGAAAGAGGGGTTTGATTTAGCGATGAAAAAGCTGAAATGGCGTCTTTTGTTACTACTTTCAGTCATGACGCTCGTATTGTCAGGCTGCGGCGAACCGTTTATTTCCACGCTGATTCCAGCTGGAGAAGTTGCCGATGAACAATTTTCGCTCATGATGTTGAGTACGGCAATCATGGTGATTGTTGTTGCAGTCGTAACGATTATTTTTATTTATGTCTTAATGAAATTCCGCCGGAAAGGAAGCGATAAAATTCCGGTACAAGTGGAAGGAAGCCATAAGCTTGAAATCATTTGGACTGTTATTCCTATATTATTGCTGATTGTATTGGCAGTTCCGGTAGTTGCTTCCACCTTTAATTTGGCGGATACCGACCCAATGAAAAAAGCGTTGGCAGATGATAAAAATGGAGGAAAAGATCCTCTTGTTGTCAATGTAAGAGCAAGTTTGTATTGGTGGGAATTTGAATATCCTGGCTATGGAGTCATTACAAGCCAAGATTTAGTCTTGCCGACAGATGAAAAAGTTTATTTTAACTTAAAAGCATCAGATGTGAAGCACTCATTCTGGATTCCTCCAGTTGGTGGTAAAATCGATACAAACACAGATAATGAGAACCAGTTCTGGTTAAAAATTGATTCAAAACGTGCGAAGGAAGCTGAAAACATTTTTTACGGGAAATGTGCTGAATTATGCGGACCATCTCACGCATTGATGGACTTTAAAGTGAAGGCGGTTTCCCGAGATGAATTTAATTCTTGGATTAATAAAATGAAAAATTTCAAAGCTGAAACTGTTGCTCAAACAGCGTCTGCAAAACAGGGAGAACAAGTGTTCAAAGATAAAGGCTGTATCGGCTGCCATGCAGTATCACCAGCTGATAACCGACCTGAACAAGCACGCACGGCACCTAACTTAGCTAACTTTGCTGATCGTGAACGAGTAGCCGGCATCTTGGAGCACAATGAAGAAAATATTAAAAACTGGTTGAAAGATCCTGAAAAATATAAACCTGGCAACACAATGACAGGCACATACAGTGAGTTAACTGAAGAAGAACTTCAAGCATTAACAGATTATTTACAAAGCCTATCAGTTGAAAAGTAATGCTCACTAATTATAAAAGGGAGGTTACATCGTGAGTACGTTAGCTCGGAAAAAAGGGTTCTGGCCAACGGTTTGGGACTATTTGACAACTGTTGACCATAAAAAGATTGCCATCCTTTATTTAATCGCTGGAGGACTCTTTTTTGTAATTGGTGGAATTGAAGCGCTTTTAATGCGTATTCAATTGGCCATTCCAGAAAATGACTTTGTCAGTGCAGGTACGTTTAACGAATTGATGACAATGCACGGTACAACGATGATATTTTTAGCAGCTACGCCGTTATTGTTTGCATATATGAACGCAGTTGTTCCACTCCAAATTGGGGCTCGTGACGTTGCGTTTCCGTTTTTGAATTCTTTAGGCTTTTGGTTGTTTTTCTTTGGCGGTGTTTTCTTAAATTTAAGCTGGTTTTTAGGCGGGGCACCTGATGCTGGCTGGACGGCATACGCATCAGTGGCCTTGAATTCTCCTGGACATGGAGTAGACTTTTATATACTTGGCTTGCAAATTTCCGGTATAGGAACATTGATCGCCGGGATCAACTTTATTGTTACGATTATTAATATGCGTGCTCCCGGAATGACATACATGCGGATGCCATTGTTTACATGGACTACATTTGTGTCATCATCGCTCATTTTGTTTGCGTTCCCTCCGCTAACTGTTGGAATTGCGCTTTTAATGTTTGACCGTTTATTTGGCGGGAACTTTTTCAATCCGGCTTTAGGCGGGAATACGATCATTTATGAACATATTTTCTGGATTTTTGGGCACCCTGAAGTTTACATTTTAGTTTTGCCGGCATTCGGAATTTTTTCGGAAATTATTCCAACTTTTGCTCGGAAAAGATTGTTTGGGTACACATCAATGGTGTTTGCAACAGTATTGATCGGATTTTTAGGATTCATGGTGTGGGCGCACCACATGTTTACAACAGGTCTTGGTCCGATTGCCAATGCGATTTTTGCGGTTGCAACTATGACAATTGGTGTGCCGACAGGAATTAAAGTGTTTAACTGGCTCTTTACGATGTGGGGCGGAAGCATTCGCTTTACGACACCGATGCTTTATGCAGTCGGCTTTATTCCTTCGTTTGTTATGGGTGGTGTGACTGGAGTCATGCTCGCTGCTGCTCCAGCCGATTATCAATACCATGATACTTACTTTGTTGTTGCACACTTCCACTACGTAATCGTTGGTGGTATCGTATTTGCTATTTTGGCTGCTGCCCATTATTGGTGGCCAAAAATGTTTGGAAAAATGTTAAATGAGGCACTTGGTAAAATAACATTTGTATTATTTTTCATCGGTTTCCATTTAACGTTCTTTATCCAGCATTTCCTTGGTTTAATGGGAATGCCGCGCCGCGTGTTCACATTCTTATCAGGCCAAGGCTTTGACACTGGAAACTTGATCAGTACAATAGGTGCGGTTCTGATGGGGGTAGCAGTAGTCGTTCTCTTGATCAATGTTGTGGTTACTTCTGTGAAGGGAGAAAAAGTAGGTGCAGATCCTTGGGAAGATGGACGTTCACTAGAGTGGGCAGTCGCATCACCTCCACCTGAATACAACTTTAAACAAACTCCGCTTGTTCGCGGATTAGATCCTTTATGGATTGAAAAAATGGAGGGCAAAAAAGGCTTAACACCTGCTGAACCGCTAAGTGATATTCATATGCCGAACTCTTCAATCTTGCCGTTTTTTATTTCATTAGGCTTATTCATTGCCGCTTTCGGCCTCATGTACCACAATGACTATTCGTGGGGTGTGCCGGTTGCGATTATCGGCTTTATTATTACGTTCGGTACGATGTTTTTACGCTCGGTTATTGATGACCACGGATACCATATTCATAAAGAGGATCTTTTAAAAGATGATAATGGGGGGGTTCGGGCATAATGCAAGTAGAAGAAAAATTAACGGCTGAAACGTTTCCTGAGCAGCCAGAAAAGGCCACCCTCGAAGGGAAAAATAAGTTTATAGGTTTTTGGGTTTTCTTAGGCGGCGAAACTGTGTTGTTTGCCACGTTGTTTGCTACGTTTCTTGCGTTGAGAAATTCCACCGCTGGTGGAGCCTCAACGCAGGAGCTCTTTGATATCAAATTAGTATTTGTAGCGACAATGCTCTTATTAACAAGCAGTTTGACAAGTGTCTATGCAATTTATCATATGAAAAACTTTCAATTTGGCAAAATGCAGTTCTGGTTTGGTGTCACCGTATTATTAGGTCTTGCATTCTTAATTTTGGAAATTTATGAATTTAACCATTATATGCATGAATATGAATTTAAGTTGACAAGCAGTGCGCTTGGTTCAGCCTTTTACACATTGGTAGGAACGCACGGTGCGCACGTTGCCTTCGGGCTTCTCTGGATCACAACGCTGATGATTCGAAATGCAAAACGCGGATTAAACTTATACAACGCTCCTAAATATTACGTCGCAAGCCTTTATTGGCACTTTATCGACGTTGTTTGGGTATTTATATTCACAGTTGTATACTTAATGGGAATGGTGGGATAACGATGGTGAGTGAAAATTCTCGTAACCCAAAAGTTGATTTAGCGTTTCGCCGCAAAAAAAATGCGGAAGAAATGAAGCACCAAGTCGTTTCATTTGCGTTAATGATCTTTTTAACGATTGTAGCTTTTATTACAGTAGGATATGATGGAATCGACGAATGGTTGAAAGTTCCATTTATTGTACTGCTTGCATGCATTCAAGTCATTTTCCAGCTGTATTATTTCATGCATATGAATCATAAAGGACATGAAGGACCACAGTTTTTCATATGGTCAGGTATTTTTGTCACATTTTTGACGGTTCTTGCCTTTATGACAATTGTCTGGTGGTAAAATACTCTTTATGGAAGCAATCAGTTTTAACTGGTTGCTTCTTTTTTTAA
>Ga0066871_100841_pt1 | contig 12966 bp, 12 predicted proteins | sample CeladaPassage60B_FD_62209 | JGI IMG/M metagenome (GOLD analysis project Ga0066871, IMG submission 62209) | Cellulose-adapted microbial communities from the Joint BioEnergy Institute, USA - Passage3 60B | ecosystem: Engineered > Bioreactor > Continuous culture > Unclassified | place: USA...
TTCGAACCTACGCATCACGGAGTCAAAGTCCGTTGCCTTACCGCTTGGCTACTCCCCAATATGTAGATGGTGGAGGGGGTAGGATTCGAACCTACGAAGGCAACGCCAACGGATTTACAGTCCGCCCCATTTGACCACTTTGGTACCCCTCCATAAAATTTCCCAAAAAAAAGAGGTTATGCATGGTGCCGGTGAGAGGACTTGAACCCCCAACCTACTGATTACAAGTCAGTTGCTCTGCCAGTTGAGCTACACCGGCTTGGCTGTCAAAGCTCCAGTTGTCGATGGTGGACGGTGACGGGTTCGAACCGCCGACCCCCTGCTTGTAAGGCAGGTGCTCTCCCGGCTGAGCTAACCGTCCATGGTGACCCGTAGGGGATTCGAACCCCTGTTACCACCGTGAAAGGGTGGTGTCTTAACCACTTGACCAACGGGCCATCTGCTGGAGCTCCCAACCAGACTCGAACTGGTGACCTCTTCCTTACCATGGAAGCGCTCTACCTGCTGAGCTATGGGAGCTTGAACTGGCTCCTCCGACAGGACTCGAACCTGTAACCTACCGGTTAACAGCCGGTTGCTCTACCATTGAGCTACGGAGGAACGGTCTGCGCACTTCTCCGTGCACTTCATTATTCTAATACGTTTCGACGGAGATTTCAAGATGCCTCGTTCCGTTGCCAACGGGCAACTGCAACAACGTTAGGAATAATACCATGGATACCTGTCTTTGTCAACAGTCATCGCGGATCAAAATGCCATTCCGCAACCGGCTACGCCGGGTGACGGGTTTTCTCATACAGCCCGCAAGTTAGGCATACATTAATACTGGCATGCGCGGACAACCTTATCACGATCATGCCTCGTTCTTCACGTTGATGCCAAAATCAAGCAAACCCATCAGAAAAGAGGTGTCGCCCGATGAATCTTTTCATGGTCTTAAAAGCCGCACAATTGAAGAGGTTCCTGATTTTTACCGTGGCCGCAGCCTTTGCCATCGGCGTGTTTTTCGTGGAAAAAGAAGAGGAGAGCATCTTTGCCGACGCCGTCCCCACCTTCTCCAGCGACGAACCCTCAGCCATCTACAGCGTGCCGACAGACAAGAAAAAAGTGGCCCTTACTTTCGACATCAGCTGGGGAGACAAGCGCCCCGGACCGATTCTGGATGTGCTGAAAGAAAAACAGGTGGAAAAGGCCACTTTCTTTCTCTCCTCGCCCTGGGCCGAAAATCATCCCGAGATCGTACAGCGAATCGTCGATGCGGGGTATGAAATCGGAAGCCACGGCCATAAACACGTCAACTACAGCCGGTTGAGCGATGAAGAGATTCGCCAGCAAATCGCCAAGGCTGACCAAATCCTGCACGAGTTGACGGGCGTCAAACCCAATCTCATCCGGATGCCCAACGGGGATTTTGACAAGCGTGTCCTGCGCGTGGCAGATTCGCTGGGCTATACGGTCATTCAATGGGATACCGACTCCCTCGACTGGATGAATCCGGGGGTTGACCGCATCATCCAACGCGTCCTGGACAAGGTGCACCCCGGGGACATCATCCTGATGCACGCCAGCGACTCCTGCAAACAGACGCATGAAGCCCTGCCCGTGATTATCGACCGGCTTCGCGAACAAGGATATGAACTGGTTACCGTCTCTGAACTGATCGCGACCGCCCAGATCGATACCACCGAACTGCCTTGACGCTCAGGCGGTGGCCCATTTCTTCTTCCGCGCCGGTGACGGTTTCTTTCCGTCATTGACCAGCCGGTGCAAGATTAACACCTGCCAAGCGTTGCAAACGAAGAGCGGCACCCCCATGACCCACATCGACAGCGGGTTGCCTGTGAGCAGGGCGGGCAGCCATTCCAGCGTCGTCAGAACCACCATCACAAACAACGTCGGAATAAAGGCTTGCCTGTCCGTCATCCAGCTTTTCAGTATCGCAACGACCAACCCAACGGCAAGAAGGGCCAGCGGCAGAGGCAGGTAATCCAGCCAGCGGCCGCTGCCTGCCGCAGCCCTCAGCCATACCCAGTCGATCAACACCAGCAAGATGAGCAACGCCTGAAAGCTTTGCCAGAGCCAGTTTCGTTTCAGAAGCCCCAGCATCATCGACTGGAAAAACAGATAGGCAAACAGGCCCATCTGGCTGATTAAACTGAACATCAGCCCCGCGCCCGCATAACCGATAATCGACAGGATCAACTCCTGGCCGACCACCTCTTCGCCGGTCTGAAACACGTACATACCGAAACCGAAGAACAGCCCGGAAAGGCCGCCAATCGCCAATGTGGTGAAAAAGAGAAACGCCCAGTTGCGCGCTTTCACTACGCATATCCTCCCCTATCACGCCTTCGGCGCTCGTCCTTCAAGGCGCTTTTCATTATGATTTTACCAGTCTTCCGCCCGCATTCCAAGGAACCTTTTCACGCATAATACATCCAGAAATGTTATCCGAGGGGAGTATCATCATGAGCCATTCTCAAGCAAAGACACATCCATGGGGGTTGCGAAAAAGGCGGATGGCACTGATGGGGCTGTTGGCCTTCATCCTGGTCGCCAGCGGCTGTAACCCGGCACAACGGCCCCAGGAACCATTGCCCTATGAAAGCACAAAGGAAATGGTCGTGGACATTCTCAAAACGGACGCCGGGAAAAAAGCGGTTCAGGAGATGTTTAACGATCCGGAATTTCAAAAACAGGTCATCCTCAGTGAGGACGACCTGAAAAAAATCATTCAAGAAATGATCACCGGTGAACAAAACCGGGAAAAATTGAATGAAATCATCCGTGAACCGAAGTTTGCCGCCGAGTTGGGAAAAGCGTTAAAAGAACAAAACAAGACGCTCCTCAAGGATTTGATGAAAGATCCGGAATACCGCTCCATGATGATCGAAGCCATGCAGGATCCCGAATTCGAAAAGGAATTGTTGAAACTGTTCAAAAGCAACCAATTCCGTCAGCAAATGATGAGCGTGATGAAAGAGTCGCTGCAAAGCCCCATGTTCCAGGAGGAGCTCCTGCAATTGATGATCAAGGCGCAAGAAGAAGCCACCAAGCCGAAGAAAGAAGGAGAGCGGCAGGGTGGACAGCAGGACGGCGGAAAAGGTGGTGGCGGTGGCGCAACGGGTGGAAGTTAACCTGTGAGCAGCACCGAACCCATGGGTCGCTCACAGCAAAATCACCCTGCGCCCACCGCGTGATCCATCTATCCCTTGACGGCAGGAGCTGTCCTGTCGATCACTTCTTTGGCCAGCTGATCAAAAATCTTGGTTTGCGGCGAACCTGCCGGATAGATACCGGGAGCCTCGTCCAAACCACTTCCTTCCGGAGCGCCGAGGGGAATCTGGGCCAACAGCTTGGTGCGCAACGTCTCCGCCAGCTTCTGTCCTCCACCCTGGCCAAAAATGAAGGCTCGGTTCCCGCAATGGCCGCATTCGTACCAGGACATGTTTTCAACCACGCCGATGATTTCATGATTGGTCTGAATGGCCATGGCACCCGCCCGCGCAGCCACAAAAGCTGCCGTCAAATGGGGGGTCGTGACGATGATTTCCTTGCTTTGCGGGATCAGTTGGTGAACATCCAGCGCCACATCCCCAGTCCCCGGCGGCAGGTCGAGAAGCATGTAGTCCAGTTCGCCCCAGTGGATTTCGCTGAAAAAGTTCCGCAGCATCTTGCCCAACATGGGGCCTCTCCAGATGACCGGCCGGTTATCCTCGACGAAAAAGGCCATCGACATGACCTTGACACCCAGCTTTTGAACCGGCAGGATCAGGTTGTCAATGACGGTAGGCCGCTGGTCAATCCCCATCATATCCGGCACACTGAAGCCATAGATGTCCGCATCGATGACCCCCACCCGAACACCCGCGCGCGCAAGTGCAACCGCCAGGTTTACCGTTACAGTGGACTTCCCTACCCCGCCTTTCCCGCTTGCAATGGCAATAAACCGGGTACCGCTATCCTTGGACAAGAGCGGCGAAACCGACGGTTGGGAAGTCGCCCCGGCCTGAGCCGCCCGTTCTTCCCGCAAGCGCTTGGCGAGAGCGGCCCGTTCCTCGTCGGTCATCGCGCCAATGCGCAACTGTACATTGCGGGCTCCCCGTTCCTTCAACGCTTTTGTCACTCTTTCCTCAATCACCGCTCTCAAGGGACAGCCCTGAATCGTCAGCACCAATTCCAGCTGGACATCGTTTTCCGGGCTGATTTGGATGTTTCGCACCATATCTAGTTCAACGACGCTTTTATGGAGCTCCGGGTCTTCCACATCCTTTAACACTTCGAGCACTTGCTCGCGAGTCAACATGGCCTAATCACCTCTTATTGTGAATCCAACACCTCTTTCGTCTCCATGATTATATCATAATATGTCAGTCGGGGGGTCGGTGTAATAACGGAGGATGCCCCGATAAATGGAAGCGGCCACCTTTTTCTGATACTCCGGATCGGCCAGAAGTTGTGCCTCTTTCGCATGGGAGAGAAACCCGATCTCCACCAGAACGGCCGGGATTCGGCTTTGATTCAACAAAAAGATGTCGTCAAACTGCTTGGCCGTCCGTTTTGTGTTGGCAAGCCCCGCGATCAACTCCTGTTGCACTGAAAACGCCAATTTGCGGCTTTCTTCCAGTTTGGAGCAGTAAAACGTCTGCGCGCCGCTGTATCGCGGGTTGGGAAAACTGTTGAGGTGAATACTGATCAGGATGTCAGCCTGGCTCTCATTGACGATGCGCGCCCGCTTCATCAAATCTTCCGTCTTGCGCCGGGAATAGCCGCGGGTTTTCGCCTTGGCCAGATCGGTATCTGTCTCACGCGTCATCCGCACCAGCGCACCTGCTTGTTGCAGGTAGTCCCTGAGATATTGCGCCACCTGCAGGGCCACCGCTTTTTCCACCAGACCCGACGGGCTGACAGCCCCGCCGTCCGGTCCGCCGTGCCCGGGGTCAAGCACAACGACTTTCCCCGCAAGAGGCGACAAGGCATGGGCGAAGCCCGCCCCCGCATGCAGGCCGATGGTTCCCATGTTCAGGCAACATAGCACGGTCAAGCCCAAGATCACTAGGACAAGCCGCCTCCTGATGATTCTCATCCTGCTGAAGGTTGTGTTCATCCGTCTCACCATTGTTTTCTTTTTTTGCGAAGCATCCCTTCCCGAAAACCTTTTTCAAACCATCGGCAAATACAATCATCCAGGACGATCTGAATGGAAAGGTATGTCCATTCGTCCAGCGTCTGGAAAAGCTGATATTTTCCGCTGTACCGGCGTACCGATTCGTCCGCCAGCTTCAGGTAATGCTGCTTGAATACCGCTGCAGCCTGTTCCCGTTTTTCTCCCTTCTCCGCATCCTTATACCGGCGGCTGGCCTCAAGCCCCATGCAAAAGCCGTCCAGCAACGTCTCAAACAAGGCCTCCTCCACAAGATAACGTTCATACCAATTGGCCCTCGCCAGCACCCAGCTGACCATCTCCTGATAGTAGGTCTGGTATTCTGCGGGATCCAGCCAATGAACGGCGCGCTCCCTGAACTGGTCCCAGTTTCTTTGCTGGTATGCTTGAAAGTCCACCACATTGTTCATCCGATTCACCCTGCTCTTTCATGTTGGACCCCAATCTTGAACGCCAAGCTCCTCATTTACAGGATTCCCAAATCGGACAGGAACATCCTCAAATGGAAAACAAAAAGACCCATGCCAGCAAGCATGGATCTTGAACATGGATCTTGAATCAGTTCACATTTGGCTTTTTATGCCTGTCTACTTGACAAGGAACATTTGGCCAAACTTTCTACGCTTGGCGTTGAGATTCACGAAGCAAATTTTTCAAAACTTTGCCCCCGGGATTTCGAGGAAGCTCGCTGCAAAATTCCACCACCGCAGGCACTTTGTAATCAGCCAGGTTTTCCCTGACGAATTGTTTTATCTCTTCCGCCGTCACCGTCGTTTCTTGTTTGGGTACGATCACCGCTTTCACCACTTCGCCGAAAACCGGATCCGGAATCCCGACGACCGCCGCCTCCAGCACCTTCGGATGTTGATACAGCACATTTTCCACTTCGACGGAAAAAACCTTTTCCCCGCCTCGGTTAATCATGTCTTTGAGGCGATCCATAATGTAGACAAAACCTTCTTCATCCATCATCGCCAGGTCTCCAGAACACCAGTACTCTCCATGAAACGATTTACGATTGGCCTCTTCGTTTTCCCAGTAGCCGGATACGACATTAGGCCCCTTGATCCAAAGCTCTCCCACTTCTCCTGGTTTGCATGTTTCTCCCCTTTCATTCACAATTTTTATCTCAACAACCGGAATGGGGTAACCAACGGATGCAGGCTTTTTTTCCTGATAGCCTATCGGCATCACGGTTGTCGGTGATGTCGTTTCTGTTGCCCCATATGCGTTGTGCAGCTGCACACCCGGGAATTCCCTTCGCAGTTGTTCAATGGTATGGGTGGACATGGGGGCACCGCCATAAGCCAAGATCCGCAGGGAAGGATAGCTGTACTCCCGGAAAGAAGGATGGGACATCATCATCACATAAATGGTTGGAACGTTAAAAGTAAATGTAATCTTTTCCTCTGACAACAAACGAATAAACCGTTCCGCCTTAAACCTTCTCATCAGCACATTGGTTCCGCCCAATCGTCTGTAAAGAGAATAGAAGAACCCGACTGGTTGAGCATAAACGTGATTTCCTTGCTGTTGAGCCGTGTGTTTAGAGGAACCGCGATCGCCCCGATCCGGGCGCAAGCAAAAAACAAGAGGGCGAATTCCACGCCGTTCCCCAATAACAGCGCCACTCTTTCCCCTTTCCGCACCTGATAATGGTGGTACAAATGGCCGGCGATATTTTCTACCAGTTCCCTCATTTGCCGATATGTCAAACGCCGCTCCCCCATCACCAGGGCCTCGCGGTCAGGAAAACGAACAGCAGAGCTTTCCAGCATCTCCATCACATTGGCAGGCCGCTCAGAAAAAACGAGTACTTCCCGTCCAAAATGAGATTCCCGAACGATCCCCAAATGGTTCAACGGGTCATCGCCATTGACTTTGGCAAACTGATTGCTGACGATACTCCCGAGCAGGTTGTAAAAAATGAGAGGGTACTCAAGGCTTACCTGGGAGACAGGAGGTGGGATCTTGCTTAAAATAACCGACTTGGTTGTCGGATACGGGAAGGCCACAGTCATTGAGGGGTTAAATCTCGAGATCAAGGAAGGTCAAATGTTGTCCATCATTGGTCCCAATGGGGCTGGAAAAACAACACTCCTTCGCTGCATCAGTGAATTACTCAAACCTAGCCAAGGCGAAATCATGTTTGAGGGGCAATCGATTCTGAATCTTCCTCCTCATAAAATCGCAAATTTAGGGATCACGCATTGTCCGGAAGGCAGACGCCCTTTTCCTGATTTAACAGTGAAGGATAACCTTTTGATGGGTGGATTAAGATTAGGAAAATCTGCTTTACAAGAACGATTAGCCTATGTCTACCAATTGTTTCCCATCTTGAAAGAACGGGAAGCACAACTTGTCGGAACGATGTCAGGCGGACAACAGCAGATGGTATCGATTGGCCGAGCCTTAATGACAAATCCCAAATTGCTGATGTTGGATGAACCATCCATTGGTTTGGCACCAAAAGTGGTTGATGAAATTTTTGAACAGATAGAGAACATTAAACGCAGCGGTGTCACCATTCTGTTGGTTGAACAGAACGTGGACGTGGCCTTGAAAGTCTCTGATGAAGTTGCGATCCTCGATCATGGACGGATCTCTTTTTCTGGATCTGCAGGAAATTTGTTGAAAGATACGCGCTTAAGAGAGGTCTATTTGGGTATATGATGAAAACCTGACTGTTCCGCACCTTCCTCCGATCCAAAAATGGTCGAAGACTGAAGGCCGTCAAAAATCTTCGACTGCCCGTCGCAAAAAGCTAGCCCATCATCCTTAGCCAGGCGATGGGCGCAATCCTTTTTTCGGAAAAATTCAATTAGGCGTGAAAATCAAGTCCTGTTGTTACTTCTTTCACATAACCGGCCCGGATGACAAAATCACCAAACCGTTCACCGGGCTGACGTTCACGGGCGAAATGGTCAATGATCGGCTTCAGTGCTTGCAAAATCTCCTCTTCACCAATATTTTCCCGGTAAAGCTTATTCAGCCGATCCCCGGCAAAACCTGCGCCCAAATACAGATTATATTTCCCAGGCGCTTTACCTGTCAGCGCGATTTCGCCAAGATAGGGGCGAGCACATCCGTTGGGGCAGCCGGACATGTGGATCACGATCTCCTCTTCGCGCAAACCGGCTTCTTCCATGATCGACTCGATCTTCTCCAACAGCGCGGGCAAGTAACGCTCCGCTTCGGCCATCGCCAGACCGCATGTCGGCAGAGCTACGCATGCCATGGCATTCCGCCGCAAGGCGGAATAAGGCTTGCCATCCGTCAATCGGTATGCCCGCACCAGTTCCTCAATCTGCCGCTTTTTCCGGCTGGACACGTTGGCGATGATCAGATTTTGATTGGGTGTCAGCCGAAAATCCCCGGTGTGAATCTTGGAAATTTCCCTCAATCCCGTCATTAAGGGGTAATCGTCCCAGTCCTGGATCCGTCCGTTCTGGATAAAGAGGGTCAGGTGGTATCTGCCGTTGGTTCCTTTCACCCAACCATATCGGTCGCCGTTATGAGCAAAATGATACGGACGCGCCGGTTCAAGGGTCCAGCCCAATCGGCTGTTCAACTCATGGGCAAACCAGTCGATACCCCTTTTGTCGATCGTATACTTGAGTCGGGCATATTTGCGGACGGAGCGGTTCCCGTAATCTCTCTGGATCGTCACGACCTTCTCTGCCACATCAACCACCCGGTCTTTCGGGCAGAAACCGATCACCCGCGCCAGCTGAGGGTAGGTCTTGGGATCGCCGTACGTCATCCCCATACCTCCCCCGACAGCCACGTTAAACCCTTGAAGGTTTTCGTTGTCAACAATGGCAATCAAGCCCAAATCCTGTGAAAATACGTCCACGTCATTAGACGGCGGGACGGCAATGCCAATTTTAAATTTACGGGGCAGATAGACCGGACCGTAGAGAGGCTCCTCATTCTCTCCGATTTGCTTGCTGTCCACCACTTTTTCGTCATTGAGCCAAATTTCGTAATACGCTTTGGTCTGCGGCAAAAGATGCTCGCTGATGCGCGCCGCCCACTGGTAAACTTCCCCGTGCACGGCTGACTGGTATGGATTGGGATTACACATCACATTGCGGTTCACATCACCGCAAGCTGCCAATGTCGTGAGCAATGTATCGTTGATTTCCTTGATGGTTTGGCGCAAATGCCTCTTCAACACCCCATGCAACTGGATCGACTGCCTGGTGGTCAACCGCATGGTGCCGTTGGCATACTCCCGCGCCAGACGGTCCATGGCGAGCCACTGCTTCGGTGTCACCACACCGCCTGCCGCCCGCACCCGGATCATAAATTGGTAGGCCGGTTCCAGCAATTGCTGTCTACGTTCATTGCGCAAATCACGGTCATCCTGCTGGTAGCTGCCGTGAAATTTCAAGAGTCGGTTATCTTCTTCCGTTAAACCGCCAGTCAGTGGATCTTCCAGAGTCGCTTGCAGAGTTCCCCGCAAATACCGGCTTTGCCGCTTAACCAGTTCCACGTCGCTGGGCGGCCCATCCTGCTCTGTTCCCCATTGCTCTTGACCCATGCTGTCCGCTCCTTTCGCTTTGATGGTTCAAAATGAAACTTGACACCTTTAATACACATCACGCTGGTAACGCTTCTCTTGTCGCATTTTGGCCAGGTACGCTTCGCTTTCCTCCCGGCTGAGGCCGCCTTCTTGTCGAATGATCTCGAGCAACGCGGCATGGACGTCTTTCGCCATGCGCTTTTCATCGCCACACACGTAGACGTGAGCCCCTTCTTCCAGCCAGGCAAAAAGCTCACGGCTTTTTTCCAGCATGCGGTGCTGCACGTATACTTTCTGATCCGTATCCCGCGAAAAGGCCACATCCATTCGGGTCAAAACGCCCTCCTTCAGCCAGCGCTGCCAGTTTAACTGATACAGAAAATCGGTCAGGAAACGCCGGTCGCCAAAAAAGAGCCATGTTTTTCCACTGGCGCCGATCTCCTCCCGTTCAGCCAGAAAGGATCGAAAAGGGGCCACCCCCGTGCCGGGACCAATCATGATGATCGGTACATCAGGCTCAGTCGGCAATTTAAACTCCGGATTATGGTGCACGTAAACCGGTAAGGTATCTCCCGGTTTGACCCGTTCGGCCACCTGCACAGAACAGACGCCGTAGCGCTTCCGCCCGTGGGCTTTATAGCGCACCGTCCGGATCGTCAAATGAGCTTCCCCCGGGTTTGCCTTCAGACTGCTTGCGATGGAATACAGACGGGCAGGCATCTTGCGCAAGAGAGGGACAAAATCACGAGCCGGTATGCCCGATAAAGAAAAGTCCTGCACCAAGTCCAAAACATCCCTCCCCTCCAAATAAGCTCTCAGCGATTGTTCGTTCCCTGGCGCCAGAAGTGCTCTCAACTCGTCCTTGGGGTCAAGGGCTGTCAGTTTTTCCAAGAACGGCTTGGTCAACACGGTGATTTCATACATGGCCATCAGCGCTTCCCTCAGCGGGCGTTCATCGCCGTTTTTGCTGACCGGAACAGGTTCTTCCGGCAGCCAGCCCATGGCTTGGATGATCGCATCAACGAGCTCGGGATGGTTTTCCGGGTAGATCCCGAGGCAATCTCCGGGCTCATAGTGGAGGTTGGATCCTTCCAGCGACAATTCCAGATGGCGGGTCTCCTGATCCGATCCCCGTCCGTTCAAGTTCAAATTTTCAAGAACCTCTGCCTGAAACGGATTTTTCCGCGAATAAGCAGGCTGTTCCATCAACCCGATGTTAGTCGCAAACCGGGAAGGATGTAGCACGGTCATGGCGCTGGAGGGCAGAATGACCGCATGATTGGCTGCAGCATTATCTGCTTGACCATCATTTTCTTCCAGACCCTCGCTTAAGGCATTGAGAACCCCTTCCATCCAGGCCTGAGCCGGATCCTCAAAATCAACATCACAATCGACACGCGGGAAGATCCTTTGGCCGCCCAGTTCTTCCAAACGTTTGTCGAAATCTTTCCCGGTTTTGCAAAAATGCTCATACGAACTGTCCCCCAGCGCTAAAACGGAGAACTTCAGCCCTTCCAACCGCGGCGCTTTCCGCCCATGCAAAAATTCATAGAAAGAAAGGGCATTGTCCGGCGGATCCCCTTCCCCGTGGGTGCTGACCACAATCAACAAAATCCGGACATGCTTCAAAGCCTGTGGCTTAAACTGATCCATCGCCGAACACGTTGCCTGAAAACCACATTCTTTCAGCTTCTCAGTCAAGCTTAGCGCCAGCATTCTGGAATTTCCCGTGTCCGTCCCGAAAAGAACCGTCACCTCTACGGGAGCAGCACGATGGACCAAAGCCAAAGACCCGTTAACCTGATGAACAGGAGAGACTAAAGCGGCCGGTTTCTCCAGTAAACCCGTTCCATTGACCAACTCGATTCCGGCTGTTGACGGACCAACGCCTCGGTGCAGCGCAGCCAAATACCCAGAAAGCCACATCATCTGTGTTTCTGTTAAAGTGGACACAAGACGGTTCAGGAGTTCTACCTGCTCCTGGTTAAACGGACTATTTTCTACCTCAAGTAGCACCAACTTCCACCTCACCCGCCAAAACAATACAATCTAATTCATATTTGTCTAATTTGTTTTATTTTTTTACTGTTTTATACTCTAGCACAACGAGTCCGTCCGGTCAATATCGCATTGGATTTCTCCCTGTACACGCACAACTTCTGTACATAGGAAACTGACAATCTTTTCCTTTGGTCTACGATTTTTACAAAAAAAGACATCTTCACCCTTAGGCAAACATGTCTTTTCATACCTTATTGATTTTAAAACGCAAAAAAAGCCGACAGCAGCCCGTAGGGTTAAAAACATATCTTGTGTGCTGATCATGTGAGACTAAAATTTTGTGGGTGTTTTGCGGGGGCGATAAATAAAAAACTCCCAATCGCAAACGATTGAGAGCCTGAATACGCTGATATATCAACGCTTTGAGAACTGCGGCGCACGACGCGCACCCTTTAATCCGTATTTTTTCCGCTCCTTCATCCGCGGATCTCGGGTCAGGAAGCCAGCCTGCTTCAAGGTCGGACGCAATGAGGGATCCACTTCAAGCAACGCACGGGCGATCCCGTGACGGATGGCTCCGGCCTGGCCGGTAAAGCCGCCGCCCCGGACGTTGACCAACACATCATACTTTCCGAGCGTGTCCGTCAAGACGAGGGGTTGCTTGACGATCGCTTTGAGAGCTTCCAATCCGCCAAAATAATCATCCAAGGTGCGTTTATTGATGATAAATTTTCCATCACCTGGCACGAGACGGACACGAGCCACTGATTCTTTCCGTCTGCCGGTGCCATAATACTGAACCTGCGCCATGTTTTCCCTCCTTACGCACGATGACATGTTCAATCGCCGTTGATTTGCTCACTGACAGCCGGATTATCCCCTCAGCTCCCAGACAACCGGTTGTTGTGCCTGGTGCGGGTGTTCAGAACCGGCATACACTTTCAGCTTTTTGAATTGCTTCCGTCCCAGGCTGTTTTTGGGCAGCATGCCCTTGACAGCCAGCTCGATCATCCGTTCCGGCCTGGTTTTCAGCATGGTGCCTGCCGTCGTCACCTTCAATCCGCCAGGATAGCCGGAATGACGATAGTATTTTTTCTTCGTCAGTTTCTTGCCTGTCAACACCACTTTATCGGCATTGATCACGACGACAAAATCGCCTGTATCCACGTGGGGAGTGTATTCCGGTTTATGTTTTCCTCTCAGGATGGCAGCCACTTCGGAAGCCAGCCGGCCAAGGGTTTTCCCGGCTGCATCAACCAGGTACCATTTGCGC
>Ga0066871_100848_pt1 | contig 12736 bp, 14 predicted proteins | sample CeladaPassage60B_FD_62209 | JGI IMG/M metagenome (GOLD analysis project Ga0066871, IMG submission 62209) | Cellulose-adapted microbial communities from the Joint BioEnergy Institute, USA - Passage3 60B | ecosystem: Engineered > Bioreactor > Continuous culture > Unclassified | place: USA...
CACTTCTCCAAGCAAAGTCATGGACACGCACAATCCTCCGGGCGAGGAAACCGTGTCTCCACCTACCACCTGCACATCGTATCGCTCCGCCAAATCGTACAATCCGGCATACAATTCCACCAACTCATCCACAGCCCACTCCTCATTGACACCCAGCGTCACCAGGGCAAAGCGGGGCTCCGCCGCCATCGCAGCCAGATCGCTCAGGTTGGCGGCCATCGCCTTCCAGCCGATGTCGTACGGAGACATGGTCTGTCTGGTAAAGTGAGGACCTTGGACCATGGCGTCGCAGGTCGCCACCAGTTCCATGCCCGGACGCAGGCGCACCACGGCCGCATCATCGCCGACTCCGACCACCACCTGTGATGAGGGCTGCTGCTTTCTGAGCAAAGTCCGGATCAGTTGGAATTCATCCATCTCTTTCTTCCATCCTCTTTTTCACAGCTTTATCTTTTCACAGCATTATATCAATGATCAACCGCTTTAAGAAAGCAAAGGCTGTCCATCATCGACAGCCTTGGTTTATCAATAGTATTGAATTTTCAAAAACTTAAACGCAAAAAATGGAGCGGGTGATGGGAATCGAACCCACGCATCTGGCTTGGAAGGCCAGTGTTCTACCATTGAACTACACCCGCATCGTCGTTTTGGTCGGGGTAGCAGGATTTGAACCTGCGACCTCATGCTCCCAAAGCATGCGCTCTACCAAGCTAAGCTATACCCCGCTGAGATTGTAAAGGTGGTGTGCCCTGAGGGATTCGAACCCCCGACCTTCTGATTCGTAGTCAGACACTCTATCCAGCTGAGCTAAGGGCACACGTCTGGTGCGGTCGGCGAGATTTGAACTCGCACGGTCTTAACGACCACTACCCCCTCAAAGTAGCGTGTCTGCCAATTCCACCACGACCGCACAATGAGACACCTTTGCGTGATGTCACGGGAAACATTTTAGTATACCCGACCGTTATTTGTCAAGACCGACTTGGTTCCATTCATTCACGATGTGGTAGACCAAAAACCATGGCCTTTCGCCAGAGAATGTGGTTTATTAAAGATACGCTTGTGGATTTCACGAAAGGGTGTGAATGAATGCCGTTCATCCGTACCATCTTCATCTACGCAGTCATGTTTGCCACCCTGATGATGACCGTGGGAGGCGGGGTGGGAGCCTTTATGGCCATGGCCGATCTGGTATCTCCCCCAGCTTACTACCAAAGCTTCCAGGATTATAAACAGATGCGGCAACATGAAGCGGAAAGCAAGGATACAACAGGGAAACCGGCCCAGCTCAGCGAAGAAGAATTGAAAAAAGAGTATGAGGAGATGATCGCCGCCGAACAAGCCCGCATCCGGCAGTCCGCGATCAACAGTTTGATCAAAAGCCTCGGTTGGATCCTCATTCCATTCCCCGTCTTTTTATATATGCAGCGGTTGCAGCGCGCTCGCGAATAGCTGACCGCATCCATCAGCAAAGATACGCAAGCCGGCAGGAAGCTTCCTGCGGCTTTTTTATTTTTGGTTTGGCAAACATGAATGCATCGCCCTGCCAAACTGCCCTGCCAGCATTAAGAAGAAATTCATATACTGCAGCAAACCATCGAAAGAGGTGATGTGAATGTCTCAACGTGATCGACGAAGACGATTCGATGTCGTCGTCATTCGTTTCGAGAGAAGGCAGGGGCGGAGAAGAATCACGGCCGTTCGCGTGATTGGCAGCGCCCGGCCTTGCCAGCGCTTCTTGGTCGTCGGAGAGCGTGTTGGGCCAGCATCCCGCTGTTTGCTGAGAAACGGATTTCGTCTCGTCCGTGTGCAGGGTAATGTCCTCGTCTTCGTGCGTGTCCGCAGACGCGATCGCGGATCTTGTTAAAATACACGCTGCGTCAGCCGTTCTCTCATGATCGTTACGCCCATCCGGACAGGGTGGGCGTAAGGGTTCAACAGCAAACATGCGAAAATCCTTGAACAGACGTTCAAGGATTTCTGTCGTTCAAGGACTTTTTACCGCAACCTCTTTTGTATCGCGCAAACGTCACAAAGGACAAGCTTCCGTGCGCCACCGCTAAAATATCTCGACATGTTTAAACACGCCGTTGAACACCAGGCGGTGAACCAACCAAAGGGCCGCCCCAATCCCCAAACTCATCCAAGCCGGAATGGGAAGCATGGGCACCGCATCTTTGATGATCAAGTGCCAAAGCAGGAAACCGCCCACGCTGATCACCTGCAACAGCAATATCCACCCAAATTTCGCCCCGATCCCTTTGAACGTGGTTTTCCGCATGAAAAACATCATGCCTTCGATCAACAACGGCCCCAAGGCGGCAATGACGAACCAATCCGCCTTGAATCCTTCCGGAACAGGCACGCCGTAAAAACGGTTCAACAACGGATACACTGTCAAACGAAACAAAGCGTCCAAGAGAAAGCCTACATACAGCACGGTGCTGAAAATAAACGCAAAACGGGGAAAATGAAAGAGCGGTTGCCTGTCCAACGTCTGGATTACTTCTTTGCAGTAACTTTCCGGGTCGTCGCCAAACACATCTTGTGCCGTGCGCCCCTCCCGCTGGGCGATCAACAAATGATCCAGCATCTCCAGCAAAAGCTCCTCCACTTTCCGCTGTTCGACGGGACTCATCCGCAAGTACACCAGCATCTCTTCATAGTACTTGCGGTTTTCCTCGTTCAACTGCAGGCGCCGTTCATTGTTCAGTTCCACCATTTCTTCCACTGTCATGCGGCGGGTTCCTTGGTTCATCGTCCATCCTCTCCTTGCTGCAAAATGCGATCGACGGCCGCCTTCAACTCCATCCACTCACGGCGAAACACGTCCAGCGCTTGATGTCCTTCTTCCGTCAAACGGTAATACTTCCTCGGCGGGCCGCTGGGCGATTCTTTCAGCTTTCCGACGATCAAATTTTCTTTTTGCAACCGCAAAAGCACCGGATAAATACTGCCTTCGCTGACAAAGGTCAGCCCATATTCGGACAACCGGACGCTCAATTCATACCCGTATATTTCTTCCTGCCGCATCACCGCCAAAATGCACCCTTCCAACACACCCTTCAACAACTGGCTTTTGCTTTTCGACGCCACGTTCGTTCACCACGCAATCCCCTTCTTCCCCAGTATATTGCATTGCAAGATAGATGGGTCAAGAATTTGCTACCTTGTTATGTAAGGTAGCAGTTTTATTATACATCAATCTCGCGCCGTTGGGAAGCGGCAACCCTTAAAACGGTCCATGTTTCCTTCCGGAACGCCGCCATTTGCGCAATATCCTAATAATCCAATTATAATACTTGACTCAATATCGGCCGAAAGTCTTTTTCGGTGGGGAGATAAGGTTCCTGGACCACCACTTCCGCTCCCAGTTCCTTGGCCTTGCCGACAAACAGTTCGGTGGTCGTTTTTCCCAAGTCCGTATTCAGGTACAGCACCGCCAACCGCCGTTTTTTCAGTTCCTGCCCAACGTGGCAAGGTAAGGGGCGTCATCCTTCTGGTTGGACGAATTGCTCCAGATGTATTCGCCTGTTTTGGTGAAATCCGGATGCGAATTGGTGATACCCAGCTGAACCAGCCCCTCCCGCTGATAGATGGGGGACGCCGCCATCGACGCCGGAGAACTGAAATTGCCGATGACGGCCACAATCCTGGAGTCGGCCGCAAATTTCTGGGCCACGGCCGAAGTTTGCTTGGGATCGCTTTGGGTGTCCTCGAAAACATACTGCAGGGACCGTCCCTTCACCCCGCCCGCGCCGTTGATTTCCTCGAGGGCGAGATCCATGCCTTTGCGCCACTGCTTGCCGTACTCCGCATTGTCTCCTGTCAACGGGCGGTGACGCCGATGTCGATGGGTTCCTGCGGCTGCGCGTTCTGTGCGGAGGAACCTGCCGGAGCCGCCCCGTCGTTGACGGTGCCGCAAGCGGCCAACAACACAAGGACAACCGATACAAGAATCGCCAACCGGTGTCTCGGAATGAAACGAAGGCGTCTGGACATTGGCCCGCCTTCCTTTCATGTAGTTTCATGTAGTTGCTCATGCCGCTTCGATGCACAGGTCCTCTCCATGCCGGCCCGTGTTCCGGGATCAATAACTCCAAAAAAAGACCAGACCACCGGCACGGGAGGATCGCTTCCGTTTCCAGTGGTCTGGTCAACCAAAGCCGCAGATGTGGCAGATTCATGATTTAATTTAAATAAATCATATCATTATACTATGATTTATACTATATTCCCTTCTGCCGCGCATGTCAATACCAAGATTTACAGATTTGCGCGTCAAGGTTCGGCCGGCAGTGCTTACTTACGACGACATCATGCAGCGGCCCCGGTTCCAACTCCTTCAAAAGATGCCTATGGACACATATCAAGCATTATCGTTGATGATCGCATTTGCGACACTCGTCGTGCTGATCATGTCCACGAAACGGAAATAGACCGCCCTTGTGGAAGGGGATGCGGTCTATTCCGTGTCCCATAAAGCCTGCCGCTCTTCAAGCGGCTATTGTACATCGACCGTAGGTGTAGCAGCACCTGCGGTCATTTTCATTTTTTGTTTTGCTTGTGTTTATTATACCATAGCTGCCATCGACAGGGAAACCTTGCTCAAACTGCCCGAAAAATTGCCGAGAACGAGTCCACCATTGTAATTCGCGTCCGCATGCAGGATATAACGAAATTTATCTCGACACTAATTTGCTGCACTAACTTTTATTTTTTTGGCCGTGTTCTTCATGCCGTTTTCCGTTTTCTTGACTTTTCCCATGTCCTTTTCCTTTTTCCTTATTCGAAGCCTCATCAGCTGGCGATGCCTCATCCACCGCTGACCCTTTCTCCGCTTCTGTCTCGGCAGATGGATGATCCGGCTTTGCTGGGCTGTGGTCATGGTTGGTCTTTCCTTGATCTTTTCTTTTCGCCTGCTGCGGCAACCGTTTTTCACTCTGGGACGGTGTTCCTTGCTTGGCTTTTTCATCCTTTTTTGCATTCACGTTTTTCGTGTCCTGCGCCGGTGTCGCGGACTGTTCCTGCTTCACATGCCCTTTCTCGTCTCCGGTTCGTTCGTCCCCCTCGGCTTTCGGATCTGAACCGGAGTCCGGGGATGCATCGGTCTTTGGCGTTTTGAGGGTTTGCTCTCCTGGATTGTCATCCTCGCCTTCCGTGTCGCCAGCTTCTTCATCCTTTCCTTCCGTACCGCCAGGTTCCTGCCGCCGCAGCTTGTTCTCCACCTTCACCAGCTTTTTTTCCAATTTCAAAAAGCTCTTTTCGATATTTTTGAGGATCGCCGCTTGCGCCTTCGGATTTTCCACTTTTTCAACCACTTTCAACAAAGCGGCAATGTTGTTGGAAATCCGCATCTTGATCTTTTGGATTTCATCCTGTTCCGGATCCGTCTGTTCATCTGCCGGCTCATCCGCCGGTTCACTGGTATCCGGCTGACTTGAAGCTACTTCACCCTGATTGGCCGCTGGCTTGGTCCCGTCTGCAGCTTGGGTTTCCGCTTCACCGACGGATTCCAACGCCTGATTCTGATTCTCAATGGCCTTCTGCAACACCTGCAGCGCCCGCTCTTCATCCCCTTCCGCAAGCAAGGCCCGGGCTTCAGCAATCCGCTCATTGGCATACTGCACCAGCAGTTTGGCTTTTTCCACCTCATCGAAAGTCAGCGCCAATTTGATCCGCTCGAACATCACTTTGAAAAAGTAGAGGAAATCCCCCGGTAAAAGCTTGGGCTTCTGCCCATCATCCTCTTCAGGCGTTTGCGCTGCGGGCACATCCGCCTCGGGTGTTTCCGTCCCGGGTGTTTCCATCCCGTCTGTTTCCTCGCCGGATGTACCATGATTGACGGAACCTGTCCCGTCACCACCTGCTTCGTCGCCTGTCTGCCCGGAATCCATCGTTTCATTGTCTTGGATTGGCTCATCTGGAGACGTGTTGGCCAACGCCTGGCTTGCACCCGTACCAAAAATCAGCCCGACGGCCAAAAAGCTAAGAACGATCTGCATCCATCGTTTCTTCATGGCATGCTCCTCTCCTTTCAGTACACTTTTCTCGAAACGAAAATAAAACCTGCCCCGCAAAGCGATGGAGGCAGGCTGTCACCAAAACCCACGGCAACCCGGCGATCATAGCGCTTTTCTGCACCTTAGACCCGTAGCTTTGCGTCCCAAACTTTCGTTTGGTTTGCCCTGAACGTGATTCTGTTTTTTGTTCATTCTCATTAATTAAAGAAATGGTACTTTAAGCCAATTGTATCTCAACCGGCCATACTTTGGTAGTGGCAGGAATTTTGTGAAAACCCTTAGGATATCCATTGGAACCGGATACTTAGAGCTTTTTCCTTCCCGGCGGCTGTTGACGGTCACTGCTCGTTTTGTTTTGTGTTTTTCAATGCTTCAGCCTTGCTGGCCGCCACCGGAAAAAGGAGCCAAGCCTGCGGCATGAAACGCCATGCTCTGCTGCAGCCGGTCCCTGATGCGGACCACTTCCCCCACCACGATGACGGCCGGGGCGCCGATCCCGCTTTCTTGCACCCGTTGTTCAATCGTCTCCAGCGTGCCGGTGACGAGCTTTTGCTTTGGTGTCGTGGCCCACTGGATCACCGCCACCGGGGTGGCCGGTGTCCGGCCATGGCGGATTAAGGAACGGCAAATGTCCCCTAAGCGGTTCATGCCCATATAAAACACCAGGGTATCGACGCCGCCGGCCAGCGCGGCCCAGGTTTGTTCGCATTCGATCCCATGCCGCCCGGCTGTTGGCGCACCCGTTTCTGGACAGAATTCACCTTTTTCCCCGGCATGACCGGTCACCACAGCCAACGAAGACGCATAGGCCCGGTGCGTGAGCGGGATGCCCGCCGCTGCCGCGGCCCCGGCGGCTGCAGTCACTCCTGGGACAATTTCGAAAGGAACAGCGTGGGCCGCGAGCCATTCCGCCTCTTCCCCCACCCGTCCAAAAACCGACGGATCGCCTCCCTTTAAGCGGGTGACCACTTTTCCTTCCCGCGCTTTTTCCACCAGCAATTGATTGATTCGTTCCTGCCGCAACGTGTGCGACCGGGGAGACTTGCCGCAATAAATCAACTCTGCTTCGGGAGAGGCATAAGCCAGGAGCTCCGGGCTGGCCAAGCGGTCGTAAATGATCACGTCGGCCTCTTGAATGCATTCCAACCCCCGAACGGTAATGAGCTTCGGATGACCTGGTCCTGCCCCGACAAGGTATACTTTACCCGTTCCCATCTGTGCACTCCTTCCGGATTCCGTCCAATCTCATCCTCGCTTGGCTGCCGGCAGGTTGCAAAAAGCCTTTCGAACGGCTAGCCACGGTTTTGCCACTCCAGGCAAGCCTGGATCCAGCGCTCCACCAACTCTGGCGCGGAAGCAAAGTGCAAATGGGTATACCCGGCAATCAACCCCTTGTACTGAATCCCTTCTGCCTTCGTCCCCCGCAACCCGGTTGCGCGATAAGCTGCCGGAAAATCTCCTTGCGGCTCATAAACGGAGTAATGAAACTCGTGCCCTTTGGCTGTGGCGCCATCCGGAAGCAGGTAGTTTCCTTCTTCTCCCTTAACCTCCCGGTATCCTAAAGCAGCCAGCTTGTCCTGCATTTTCACCTTGCCCGGGATGATGCCCACCATGTGATGGACGTCTCCATCGGTGGTTTCAATGGCTTCCGTCAAGTACATAAACCCGCCGCATTCGGCCAGGGCGGGAATGCCCCTTTCAATCGCCTCCTTGACGGATGCTTTGGCCTGCGTTTGCCCGGCCAGCTCCGCGGCAAACTCCTCCGGAAATCCTCCGCCGATATACAAGCCGGCGCTGCCGGCGGGTACCGGCTCTCCCGCCAAGGGAGAGAAATAGGCCAGCTTTGCCCCGAAAGCCTCCAGCAATTCCAGATTTTCGGGATAATAAAAGTGAAACGCCGCATCCCGGGCCACCGCGATCTGAACCTGCGCCTCCCGCCTCGGTTGAAACAAGGTCGTGTCCGCTCCGCCCAGGGGTGCGGCATCCGCCAAGGCCAGCACTTGCTCCAGATCGACGGTCCGGGACACCCACCCGGCCAGCCGGTCAAAAAAGGCGTCCAGCTCCCCCCGCTCAATGGCCGGCACTAGACCTAAGTGCCTTTCCGGCATGTGCAAGTCTCCGTTCCGCTCCAGATAGCCGATCACCGGGATCCCGCATTCCTGCTCAATGGCTTGCTGCACCAGACGGAAATGGCCTTTGCTGCCCACTTGGTTCGCCACAACCCCCGCAATCTTGACCGCCGGTTCCAACGATTGAAAACCTTTTACGACGGCTGCCGCGCTGCGGGCCATGCTGTGACAATTGACCACCAAAAGCACCGGACTTTCCGTCAGCAAACTGATCTCCGCCGTACTGCCCCGGTTATGCAACGGGCTTTTGCCGTCGTAAAAGCCCATGACACCTTCAATGATCGAGATGTCGGCCCCTTCGCTTCCCCTGTGCAAAATGGCCCGGACGACCGCCGCGTCAAACATCCAGCTGTCCAGGTTGCGGGAGGGACGTCCCGTCACAGCGGTGTGGTAAGTGGGGTCAATAAAATCCGGGCCACATTTAAACCCTTGGACGGTATATCCTCTTTTTTTCAACGCGGCCATCAAGCCCAGGGTCAACGTGGTTTTGCCCACCCCGCTGCCTGTTCCGGCAATGACGATGCGCTTTTCTGTCACTTCTCATCCTCCTATCTTCCCATCCGGCTCTTGTCTTGCGCTTCAGGAATGGCGGAGGCGGCCGACGGCAATGGTCACATTGCCCGATTTTTTCTTCACCAGATCCAACCGGTTGACACCGGTGTACAGTTTGACCGCCGGTCCACAGACGCCATATGCTCCGGTGTACTTGTACACCGCCTCCGAAGGTTGTTCAATGGGCACCGAGTTCAATTGCTCCGGACTGTAAGTGACAAACTCCCAGCCGTATTTTTTCACGACCGCCAAAAGCCCCGGCTCATCTTTTTTTAAATCGATGGTGCATAAGGCTTTCACGCTTTTGATGGAAAACTTCAATTCCGCCAGCGTCTCTTGAATGACGGATTCGATTTCTTCCGCGCTGGTCCCTCTGTTACACCCCACGCCTAAGACGATCACTTTGGGCCGGTACAACACCCCGTTCGCCAAAATGGCCTCTTCGTCCTGACTGAGCAGGCGGTGTGTCACGATCAGGGCCGCTTGCGGGTTCATGCGCAAAGCTTCGCGGATGGAGTCAAACACGTGAATGTTGGGCGGCAAAGGACGATCATACGTCCACCAGTTCCGCTCCCCCGATTCCTGCACCACCGCCACCTGTTCTTCATTCACCACCGATGCGCTGACCGGTGTCAGCTTCTCCGGCGATTCCCATTCCCAGCCAAACTGGCGCCCAAACAAATCCACGGCAATGGTTTGTTGCACATCGGAAGCGGTGGTCACCACCGGAGTCGCTCCCAGACAGGCCGCCACCTCCCGGGTCAGGGCGTTGGCTCCTCCCAGATGCCCGGAGAGCACACTGATGGCAAACTGGCCTTTGTCATCGACCACCACCACCGCCGGGTCGCTTTTTTTGTCCTTCAATACCGGTGCAATCATCCGCACCACGGCGCCCAGGGAAATGAACAACACGAGGCCTCGGTACGTTTGGAACAAAGCGGGCAAGAGCAGGCGCACGCTGCCGTCAAACAGCCGGATGCCTTTTTCCCCTTCGTCCCCCTGTGCAAATTTGGACATGTAATACACATCGGTTTGGGGGATGAGCTTGCCCAGTTCTCGGGCCATGGAAACGCCGTGCTTGGTAATGGCCACGGCAGCAAAAACGCCCTGGGCCATGATCTTGGGCTCTCTGCCTTCTTCCAGCTGCATCACCGCCGGCCTGCTCATTGTGGTTTCACCCCTTGACGGTATCGGTGTGTAAAGGCGGGATCGTACAGCTTGGACCGGTAAGCGGCCAGTTTCGCGTGGTCCGGTTCCAAAGCCCAGCCTGCTAAAATCATCGCCTGGGAACGAATCCCAGCTAGGCGCATTTCTTCCGGCAAATCGCGCAAGATGGTGCGGATCACTTTTTGGTCGGGCCAACTCGCTTTGTAAACCACAGCGACCGGTGTCTCATCACGCCAACCCGCCTCCTTTAACTCCAGAACCACCTTTTTTGCTAATGTGGCACTGAGAAAGAGCGCCAGCGTGCAGTGATGGCGGGCCAAATCTTTCAATTTCTCCCGTTCGGGCATGGGTGTCCGGCCTTCGGTCCGGGTCAAAATGACCGTTTGGGTCAGCTCAGGGATGGTCAGTTCCGCTCCTAATGCGGCGGCCGCCGCAAATACCGAGCTGACCCCGGGAATGATTTCGTAGGGAATGCCGGCTTGTTTCAAGCGGATGATCTGTTCCATGACCGCCCCGAACACGGCAGGATCCCCGGTGTGGACGCGGGCCACGACTTTCCCCTGCCGGACAGCGCCAATCATCATGGCCATCATTTCTTCCAAGGTTAAACCGGCGCTTTTGATCACTTCCGCTTCCGGTTTGGCCTCGGCGATCAAGCGCTCATTCACGAGGGAGTCGGTATACATGACCACATCAGCGCGGCGTAATACATTTAAGCCTTTCACCGTTATCAGTTCCGGGTCGCCTGGCCCGGCGCCAATCATGTACACTTTCACCTTTTTCTCACCACCATGAGCGTCAAATACTCCAGTTCCAATCCGTCCAATCGGTCCACATTCCAAATGACCTCTTCGTCTGAGGTCACTTTGGTCACCACGGAAGCTTGGCGGCGCAGGCCAAGTTCATCCAGCACAGACAAGAGCAAGTCCAGCACTTTGGCCACTTTCAAGAAGACCACACAATCGTTCTCCTCCAGCACTTTGCGCATCGCTTCCCGGTCATGTGTGGCAGGGACGATGGCCACCCGCTCATCCCCATCGGCCAAATCGATCCCCAACCGTGCGGCGGCACCATTGATGGAGGAGACGCCAGGCACCACTTCGATTTTCACCTCAGGGTGCCGTTCTTGTATCAGCCGTTTCATATGAATGAACGTGCTGTACAGCAAGGGATCCCCTTCGGTGACAAAAGCCACATCTTGCCCCCGCTTGAGATATTCCCACAGAGTGGCTGTCGTGTTGTTCCACTCCCGTTCCAGGATGTTCGGGTCTTTGGTCATGGGAAAGACCAGGCCCACCAGCTCCTTTTCGCTGGCCGGAATAAAGGCTTCCGCAATCCGGTGGGCGTAGCTTTTGCTTCCTTTTCTTTTTTGCGGATAGGCGATCACGGGCACCTGCTGCAAAATGCGAAAAGCTTTGACGGTGATCAGTTCCGGGTCGCCCGGCCCCACTCCAACGCCATACAACGTCCCCGCCTTGTTCATGTCTTGTCGCTCCCTTCCATGAAAGCCCGGAGAATGAACACTGGATTCAGGGCTTCAAATCGGTTCATGTTCAGGATGGGTTTACTCCTGGCCACTTGCACCTGCGTCACTTGGGTGGCAAAACCCAGCGCCTTGAAGACGGACAAGGCTTGGGACAAGGTTTCGACGGTGGCGGCATTCAGCACGATGGTGCCGCCGGGTTTGAGACGGCTGGCACAGGCGTGCAGCAAAGCGTCCAAACGGCCACCCGTCCCCCCGATGAAAATGGCGTCGGGATCGGGAAAATCCTCCAACCCTTCGGGTGCCATGCCGTGCTTCAACACAAAATCGGTCCGGAAGGTCAACATGTTGCGCCGGCACAATTCCAGATCGCCTTCATTTTTTTCAATGGCATAGACGGCGCCTTCACGGGCCAGCCGTGCCGCCTCAATGGCCACCGATCCCGTACAGGTGCCAATGTCCCATACCACACTGTCCGGCCTTAAAGCTAACTGGGCCAAGCTGAGCACCCGCACTTCCTTCTTTGTGATCAGGCCTTTATCCGGTTTGCGCTGGGCGAACGCCTCATCATCGATGCCCAGAGGCCATTGGGGGGAAGGACCGACACGTTTTAAAACGACAATATTGAGGGGAGAAAACGTTTGCGCCATCATCTCGTCCAATGTGTACCAGCCTGTGCGCTCCTGTTCTCCACCCAAGTTTTCGGCGACAAACGCTTTGTACTCGGTCATGCCGAACTTTTTGAGATAGGCGGCAATCGCCTGCGGACTGTTGGTCTCATCGGTCAGCAACACCACTTTGTGGCGTCCGTCAATCCGCTGGGCCAGACCGGTCAGCGGACGGCCGTGCACACTGTGAATGTATGCATCTTGCCAGCTTTCGCCCATGCGGGCAAAAGCCAGTTGCAACGAGCTGAGGTTGGGATACACTTCAACGGGCATGTGTTTGGCCAATAAGCCCCCGATGCCGTAAAACAAAGGATCTCCAGAGGCCAATACCACCGTGGGACGGGTTTCTTCTTTCAAACGCTGGACCACGTCTTTCAAATTGCCGGCAATCTCCACTTTTTCCCCTTGGTAGTCCGGAAAAAACGCCAAATGCCGCTTACCCCCGACCAGGACCTGGCTCTCTTCAATCCAGCGTTCATATTGGGGAAGCAAACTTCGCCGCCCGTCATCCCCGATGCCGATCACCTTAATGGCGCCTGTCATCGATAACCGCCCTTCCCAGCAAAACACCTTTAAAGGTAAAAATGACCGTTTCCAACGCAATCCCTCCGCCGACCTCTTTTAATCCGGCACGGCAGCAAGCTTGACACAGCTTTTCAAAAAAGCGGGAATACCCCTGTTCATGCATCAGGTCGCCCACTTCTGCTGCCGTAT
>Ga0066871_100853_pt1 | contig 12649 bp, 12 predicted proteins | sample CeladaPassage60B_FD_62209 | JGI IMG/M metagenome (GOLD analysis project Ga0066871, IMG submission 62209) | Cellulose-adapted microbial communities from the Joint BioEnergy Institute, USA - Passage3 60B | ecosystem: Engineered > Bioreactor > Continuous culture > Unclassified | place: USA...
GTACCTCCATGGCCAGGGTGGTATATACCATTGATGGCCGGGGGCAGCCCCTGTTCGGAGGGAGGTTGGGGCTGGAAGAAGTGGCCAACGGCGATTCTCCCCCCACCGTCCGGACCACGCTTGACGGCCGGCTTCAGCGGACGGTCGAGCAGGCGCTGGATGAAGCGAAGGTGGAGAAGGGGGCGGCGGTGGTTTTGGATGTCAGGAACGGGGACATCCTGGCAATGGCCAGCCGCCCCGATTTTGATCCGCGTGCGGTGGATCCGCAATCCGCATCCTGGAACAATTATGCCGTCAAGCAGACGGTGCCCGGGTCCATCTTCAAGGTCGTGGTGGCGGCTGCCGCGCTGGAGGAAGGGCTGGTGGCGGAAGATACCCCGTTCGTCTGTCCCGGCGAACTGGAGAAGTATCACTTTTCCTGCTGGAAAAAAGAAGGACACGGCAAGCTGACGTTCGCAGAGGGGTTTGCGCAGTCGTGCAACATCGTTTTTGCGCAACTGGCGTTGCAGTTGGGCGGGGATAAGCTTGCGCACTATGCGAAGGAATTGGGCCTTTTGCAACCGGTCGGCTGGCGTGGCGAGCTGTTCAGGATGGGGACGTTTGCCCAGATCGACGGTGAGGAGCCAGGGCAGCTTTTTTCAGCCGCCACGCCCCGTACGGACGGAGGCGTGCTGGTTCAGACCGCGATCGGTCAACGGGATGTTCAGATGACCCCGTTGCAGGCTGCCCATCTGATGGCCACCATCGCCAATGACGGGCGAGCGATGGCGCCCCGCCTGGTTCAATCGCTGCTGTACCATAACGGACAGACGATGGCTGAGTTCAAGATACAAGCAAAACCGGACAAACCGCTATCCGGCGAAACGATCCGGTGCTTGCAGCGGCTTCTCCGGAAAGTGGTCGAAGAAGGGACAGGCCGGCCGTTGCAGGCAGCCCGCTGGCCGCTGGCAGGCAAAAGCGGTACGGGAGAATATGTAAAAGGCAAAACGGACAACCAATGGTTTATTGGCTATGGACCGGCGGATGAGCCAAGGGTGGCCGTGGCCGTTGTGAGCATGGATACGCCGGCCGATGAAAAAAACAAGGCGATCCAGGTGTTCAGGAAGATCATGGATTGGCTGGCAGCACGGGAAAGCATGGGCACGAAATAAAAAATCATGTTATTATATGACATGTGAATCGGGAATGCGAAATGGCTGAAAGGAGAAACGAGAGATGAGCGAAATCAGGACAGAACGACCCATCCGGGTAGCCATCATTGGTTACGGGAATATTGGCCAATATGCGTTGCAAGCTGTGGAAGAAGCTCCGGATATGGAGCTTGCGGGGGTGGTGCGGCGGCAAAGTTCACTGGAGAAGCCTTTGCCGCGTGAACTCCACGGCGTATCGGTGGTCTCAGACGTTTCTGCGCTGGGGCAAGTGGATGTGGCCGTCCTTTGCACGCCGACCCGCGAAACGCCGGCCATAGCCAAGGAACTGTTGGCTCGCGGCATCCACACGATCGACAGTTTTGACATCCATCAGGAAATTGTCCAGGTCCGGCATGAGCTGGATGAAGTGGCCAGGGCGCATCAGGCGGTGGCCATTTTGGCGGCAGGCTGGGATCCGGGGACCGACTCGATGATTCGGTCCATTCTGGAATTTATGGCACCGTATGGGATTACTTACACCAATTTTGGACCCGGGATGAGCATGGGGCATTCCGTGGCCGTGAAGGCGATTGAAGGGGTGAAAGATGCGCTGTCGCTGACCATCCCGATCGGCACGGGACTGCATCGCCGGATGGTTTATGTGGAACTGGAGGAAGGCGCCGATTTTGCGACGGTCAAGGAGCGCATTTTGCAGGATCCCTATTTTGTTCATGACGAAACCCATGTCCTGCAGGTAGACGATGTCAAACAGTTGATTGACCGGGGGCACGGCGTGCGCATGGAGAGAAAGGGCGTTTCCGGCCAAACCCAGAATCAGCTGTTCACCTATGAGATGCGGATTAACAATCCGGCGCTGACATCGCAGGTGATGATCGCGTCTGCGCGGGCGGCCATGCGGCAAAAACCGGGCGCCTACACGATGATCGAAATTCCGATCATTGATTTTCTGTACGGAGATCGGGACGAGCTGATTCGCCGTTTGGTATAACATAGTGCTTTTCCTGATTTCCATTATCCTCCATTTCAGTTGAGACTGGATGGAGGATTTTTATTTTCAGATCCCCAGATTATGGTATACTGGGGATGAGGGTTGGAAATGATTCCTGGAGGGATTTGGATGATCCGGCTGGCGATGATGGATGGCTGGGCGCTTCTGACCGTGGATCGGCCGGAAGCGAGAAATGCCTTGAATCTGGAGACCCTTGAGCAATTGGACGCTTCGCTCAAGGAGCTGGAACAACTGGAATCGCTGAGGGCGCTTGTCTTGACGGGGGCAGGCGAACGTGTCTTTATTTCTGGGGGAGATTTAAAGGAATTTGAGCGGATCCGTGGCATGGAGGCGGCGCGGCAGATGTCATCCCGGTACCAGGAAGTGTTGAACCGGCTCGAGCGGTTTCCGGTGCCTGTCGTGGCCGCGATCAACGGCCATGCCCTCGGGGGAGGGTGTGAGGTGGCGCTTGCCTGCGATTTTCGGATCATGGCCGAGGAGGCGACGCTGCGCTTTAAACAGGTGCAGATGGGGCTGGTGACCGGTTGGGGAAGCGGGCCGCGCCTGTTGTCACTAGTCGGTTATGCGCAGGCGATGCATTTGCTGCTTCTGGGCGAGGAAGTGGATGCGAAAACGGCATTGGCCGTGGGGCTTGCGCATGATGTGGCGCCCAGAGAGCAGCTGGACGAACGGGTGGAAGCCTGGATCCGCAAACTGATGGCCGCCCCGCCATTGGCCGCACGGTCTGTCAAACAGTTGCTGCAAAAGTGGCGCGGCATGCCGTTGGCTGAGGCGCAAAAGCTGGAGAGGGAGCATTTTGCCGCCCTTTGGGAGACGGAAGATCACTGGGAGGCCTCCCGTGCTACGCTGGAAAAAAGACGCCCGGTTTTCAAGGGGAGATAAGCCCCGATCACTTTTTGTTTTTATATTCCTCCGGGCGGCGGATACGTTGCCATGCATAAAAGCCAATGATCGCGAGGGAGAAAATGACCAGCGCCAGGACAAACCACGTATCCGTCAACCATTCCTGGAAATAGGTTTTCATCGTGGATAACCTCCTTGTTGATTCCTAGTGTGGCCGTTGTTCGGATGGATATGCCCATCCATTTTTGCAGCGATCATTGGACATCATCTTTTTTGTCAGAAGGGCAGGAATTTGGGGGATGTGTGTAGAAAAATGTTATACCAACATGTAAACATATCAACGGTTGGGGAGTAGCAAGCATACAAGTGGCAGTATTTGATGCGGAATATTTGGAATGTTTTTATAACAGAAAGGAATCCGAGTGAGCCATGCATAAACCAATATACAGTGACCAACAGAGAAAAAACGCACTGGAGCGACTCATTCAAAACAGGCAGCTCGTTACGTATTTCCAACCCATCGTGGATATGAAAAGCCAGCGTGTCATCGGTTTTGAATTACTGAACCGTCCTGATCAATCCCCTGAATTTGCAGGTGCCAATGATTTGTACAGCTTTGCCAGCAAAATGAACCTGGCTTCACAATTGGACCGGGTCTGCCGCGATATCGGGATTCAGCGTTTTTCGTCGGCTGCGGCGATGTATGAGGAGTTGCGCATGATGCAAATCTTTGTCAATGTCCACACGGATGCCTTGGAATCGCCGGGGTTCCACTCACAGGAGACGCTCGGCATTCTGGAAGAAAATGGGTTGTCGCCGACGCAGATCGTCTTTGAAATCACGGAACGCGGGGCGATAGAAGATTACACGCGGTTTGGCGAGATTTTGGTTTGTTATCATGAAAAGGGGTTTCGCATCGCGATTGACGATTTTGGCACGGGGTATAACAGCCTGCAGTCGATCGTTTACGTCAACCCGCATATCATCAAGGTGGATCGGTCGATTGTCAGTCAGATTGACAACCGGGAAAGGCAACAAAAACTTCTGGAAATCATTACGAGATATGCGAGGGAGATTGGCGCGCTCGTTCTGGCTGAGGGAGTGGAGCGGAAAGAAGAGGTGTGCCTGCTGATGCAGTTGGGCGTGGATTTGGCCCAGGGTTATTACTTTGGCCCCCCGACCACCGAAATCGGCCGCTTTCGCCATCTCCTGATGCATTAAGCCGGTTCAAAACTTGCGGAAAGGGCTGTCCTTCAAGGTTTCTTGACCTTTTGGGACAGCCCCTTTGCCATGCCTTGACGGCGAACCGCTAGATATGAAGACCCATTTTTTCCTTCACTTTTTTCAGGGTTTGTTCCGCGAGCGCGGCGGCCTTTTCAGCCCCGTGCGCAAGCACGGCATCCAATTCTGGACTGTTTATCCACTCCTGGTATCGCTGTTGCAGGGGTTCCAGCTTGGTGATGATCAGTTCTGCCAGGTCGTTTTTGAAGGTTCCGTACCCTTGTCCCTGGTACCGTTGTTCGATGACGGAAATCTCTTCTTCCGACAGCAGCGAATAGATGGTCAGCAAGTTGCTGATGGCCGGCTTGTTTTCTTTGTCATAGCGAACCACGGCTTCCGAGTCGGTGACGGCACGCCTGATCTTTTTGCGGATCTGTTCCGGCTTGTCCTGCAGCAGGATCTTGCTGTTGGGGCTGGGATTGCTCTTGCTCATCTTTTTTGTCGGATCGTCCAGGCTCATGATGCGCCCGCCGAATTTCGGAATCAACGGCTCCGGAATGGTGAAAGTGTCACCGAAACGGCTGTTGAAGCGTTCAGCCAGATCGCGTGTCAGCTCCACGTGTTGTTTTTGATCTTCACCGACAGGAACATGCGTGGTCTGGTACAACAAGATGTCGGCTGCCATCAGGGCCGGATAGGTGAAAAGGCCGACACTGACGGCCGCTTTGCCGGCCGACTTTTCCTTAAACTGTGTCATGCGTTCCAGTTCACCCATGTAGGCGACGCATTGCAACAGCCATCCGAGGGTGGCGTGTGCCGGGACATGGGACTGGACGAAGAGGATGGAACGGTTCGGATCGATACCGGCCGCCAGATAGGTGGCCGCAAGTTGCCGGATCGCAAGCCGCAGGCTTTCCGGTTCCTGGGGAACCGTGAGGGCATGCAGGTCGACAATGCAAAAGATGCATTCCGCTTCATCCTGCATGGTGACGAAACGGCGCATGGCACCCAGGTAATTGCCCAAGGTGATCTCGCCGCTGGGTTGGATTCCGGAAAAGTAGACGCGTTTCATTTTTGTCGGTTCACCTCTTGTCTTATGTGGCTTAGCTGGTCATTGATAAAAAGGCTCTGTTACGATTGAAATTGCAACATCCGGCTGAGGTGTTCGGCCGCTTGTTTGACCTGTTCGCCGAACCAGCGGATTTTTTCCGGCGTAAACCGCTGTACGGGGCCAGAAATAGCCAGGGCGGCCACCACTTCTTTTCCCTTGAAAATCGGCGCGGCCACGGCAGCCGCCTCCGGTTCGCGTTCGCCGATACTATATGCGTATCCCTGTTCGCGAACCTCTTGCAGCTCCTTTTTCAACCGCTCGCGCGACCAGCCAGGCGGCCATTCCGGATGGCGGAACACCGCCTCCTGTTCCTCAGGTGTCGCATAGGCAAGCAGCACCTTGCTGCTGGCGCCGCCAAAGAGCGGAAAACGTTCCCCGATCCGGACCACCCGCCGGATCTCTTGTGTGCTTTGTACCGCCTGGATGCGAACCCTTTCCAAACCGCTTTTGATATACAGGCTGATCGTTTCGCCTACGGTGTCCCTCAGTTTTCGCATTTCCGGCAGCAGCAGGTCTGTCCATTCCTCCTGTGGAGCGGCGGAAGCCAGATCCCAGATGCTGGTTCCCAATCGGTATTTTTCTGTCAGGGGATCGCGCTGGACAAATTGTTTTTGTTCAAGCGCCTGCAAAAGGCGGTAAACAGTGCTCTTGTGCAGCGCCAATTGTTTGGCGATGGCCGTCAAGCTCAGTTCTTGATGATGACGGAAGCAGAGCAAAATGTCCAGCGCCCGTTCTACCGAGCGAACCGTTGGTTTGTCCTGATTCATTGGATGGGACCCCCTGCATGATCAGTGGTTTCGTTTTGCGAAACTATGTTTCATTTTTTAAGCCAAATTATAGCGAGAAATGAAGCGTTCGTAAAGCTGCTTTTTGCATCCGGCAAATGGCATTCGGCAAGCACAGGGGAACGGGAAAGGGAATAAGATGGATTGCCATATGGGCAATCACCATGTGAGAGGAGGGACCCATGTGTACGGCTGGCGGGAGGCGCTGCAGGAGTATTGGGAGATCAAAAATCAGGCCTGTTTTGATGAAAAACGGCTCAGGGAGCTGCGCAAACTGATCCACCCGGAAGGGGCGGTGAACCAGGAGATGGAGGCAGGGCGGCTGTTGCGCATTCAGGAATCTTGTGATCGGCGGAACGTCAAACCGATCAAGCAGGAGTGCCGGGTTCGGATTTTGCAGGCCAGGTTGGGAGAAGAGGAAGCGGAGGTACTCCTTTCTGTGCATGAAAGGCAGGCCGTTCGCGATCGGAAGATGCAGATGCACCTGGAGGAAGAGCAGCGGTTTCACCGCGTGAGACTGAAGCAAGCAAGAAGCCGCTGGCGGGTCGTGGAGGATGTATGGCTGACGCATGCCGATGAATGGGACACGCGCAATGACGGCCAGTCTGGAACTTTGGAAGGGGTTTCGCAGGATATACGTTCCCTGTTTCAGCGAGGCGGAAGGTACCGGCGGGATTTGGCGGTCCGCTATGCGGAAAGCTGGTGGAATGGGCATAACCCGCAATACCGGGCTTTTGACGTGGATTGTACCAATTATGTATCCCAGTGCCTGCGGGCCGGCGGAGCGCCCATGACCCATGTGGGCCAGCGGGGGAAGGGGTGGTGGTACCAGGGAAATGGCGGAACGAAGGACAACTGGAGCTACAGTTGGGCGGTGGCCCATAGCCTGCGCTGGTATCTGGCCACGAGCAAGTCAGGTTTGCATGCCTTGGAAAAAAGCGCTGCTTCCCAGCTGGAATTGGGAGATGTGATTTGCTATGATTTTGATGGTGACGGGAGATGGCAGCATAATGCGATTGTGACTGCTTTTGACCATCGGGGTGAGCCGTTGGTCAATGCCCACACCAACAATGTACGACACAAATTTTGGGATTACCGGCATTCCTATGCCTGGACCGAACAGATCCAGTACAAGTTTTTTCATATTGTCGACCAGTTCTAAAAGACCGTTTCCCATCGGTGATTTTGTCGATCGGAAGAGGTGTCCTCGGTGCCTTTTCATATCGTCTTGGTTGAACCAGAGATCCCTGCCAATACCGGCAACATTGCGCGCACCTGTGCCGGAACCGGGACCATCCTCCACCTCGTCCGGCCGCTGGGTTTTTCTACCGATGACAAGATGCTGAAGCGGGCGGGGCTGGACTACTGGCATGCCGTCGACATCCGGTATCATGATAGTTTTCAGGAATTGGAAGAGATGTATCCGGACAGGCGCTTTTTTTTCGCGACCAAGAAAGCGGCCAAAACCTATACTCAGTTCTCGTTTCAGGATGGCGATTTTCTCGTCTTTGGCAAGGAGACGCAAGGGTTGCCGGAAGAGTTGCTGGCAGCGCACCCTGACACGTGCATGCGGCTGCCGATGACGGACAAGATCCGCTCTCTCAATCTGTCCAATGCGGTGGCGATCATTTTGTATGAGGCGCTGCGGCAAAACGGTTTTCCCGGAATGATCTGAGCCGGCAAAAGGGGCTGTCCCATCCGTTGACCACGTCGGGCAGCCCCTTTCCGGCGTTTCTTTTGAGATTAAAAATTCCAGGTTTTGTCCTCTTCGTATCCGGCCGTCAAAATGACGCCCAGCAAGAGAAAGCACACGAGAAGGATAATCGCGAATTTCATGCTCTCAACGCTCCTTTTTGTCATTCGTAAATTAGTATACCCCGAAAGCCCGCGGCACTTCAACCGGGTGACGGCGGGCGGCGAATGCCGGATTGAAAAAATCAAAACCCATGGATATACGAGGTGTTCAACGTTGAGACAATGGACGAAAGTGATGGAAATCGACGCTCCGATTGAACGCGTTTGGAAATTGTTTGACGGTTCATTGGAGAATATGCGGAAAATCATGCCCCAAGTAGTGGAGCATCAACCGGTCAAAATAACGGAAGAAGGGGTTGGAAGTGTTTACCGTCAAAAATACAAGGAAGGAAAACGGATCGCAGAGTATGATGTGGAGACTTTGGAATATTTGGATTCCCCGAAGCAAAAAAAGCTGAAGGTCGGTTTTACGCTGGCCGGCATGTTTGAGATCACGGCGGCTTACGAATTGAACCAAATTCATGGAAGTAAGACGCTGTTTAGATATTCGGTGACCAACCGGCCTTTGAAATGGTTTGCAAAACTGTTTTTGTTGCTGGCCGGCGAAAAGGCGGTCATCCAATTTGTGGAGCGAGTGAAACGTGTGGCGGAATCGGAAAGCGATCAATGACGGAGGGCATGGTTTGTCCCCGCGTGAAAGGCAGGCAACCGAACGTATTTGGATATCGCGGAATGCTTATCCATGTTCTTTTGACGTTCTTTTGACAGAATTAACAGATCATGGTAAGATTTTTGCCGTTGTGGCAGCGTGATCATGGGACTTGGAAAACCGAAATCAGGGGGAGGGAAGGACGACATCATGGGCATACACCGCATGGAACTGGTGGTACGTCCGACGGATGTAGACGTGTTGGGGCATGTGAACAATGCCAAGTATCTGGAATACCTGGAATGGGGGAGAGTACGATGGTATCGTGAAAACCGGCTGTTGTCCCCCGATGTGCTGGAGCAGAACCTCAACTATGTGGTGGCCAGCATTCACATCAATTACCGCCTGGAAGTGAAGATGGATGAGCGGCTGACTGTACAGACTTTTCTTGCCCGGCTTGGCAACAGCAGCATGGTGTTGAAGCAGGAGATTCTCAACGAACAGGGACAGCGGGTGGCTGATGCCGAAGTGATCATCGTCCTTTTTGACACCAGCTTGCGAAAGAGCACCCCTTTTCCCGAAGCCATGCGAAAACGACTGGAAGCGCTCGTCGTAACGGAAAGCGGTCCCGCGGTTTGATCCTGCGGTTTCGTTTTGGTTTTCGCGCGTTTTCGTGTGTGGTAAACTGAGGGCACATGAGCTTGGTTGACGGGAGGGAATGATTTGCGTTTTGAGGTTTTTGAGAATCAGAATCCGCGACCTCGTCCGCCGCGGCCGCCATGGCTGAGGGCTGCGACCATCCTGTTTTGGGTGGTTATCGGCTTGTTGGTGCTTCTAGGTTTGGCCATCCATTTGATCGCGGAGTACATCTGGATGGGGTCCCTTGGTTTTGCGGATGTGTTTTCCACCATCTTTCTGACCAAATTGCTGCTGGGCGTTCTCGGTTTCCTGTTGTTCGCCATTCCCCTCTTTTTCGCGCTGTACGGGATACGCCGCGTCTACCTGAACATGTTTGAAACGCAGGGATTGCCGTCCGTGCTGACGGGGGGAAAGTGGTTTTTCTGGGTCAACCTTGCGGTATCCGGCGGTTTTGGCCTCATCGGCAGCGGCTTTGCGCGGGGAATTGGCTGGGAACGGTTTCTCACCTTTTTTAACCAGGTGCCGTTCGGCATTCAAGATCCGTTGTTCGGCAAGGATATTTCCTTTTATATCTTTACCTTGCCTTTCCTCAATTTTTTAATCGGCATGCTGCTTGGACTCTTTGTCGTCCTGTCGCTGATCCAGGCCGCCGCGTTCAGCGTGTTTCAGCTGTACCTGCGGGAGCGTTCGGCGCAGATTCAACTGTCCATCAGCGTGATCATGCTGGGCGTCCTGCTCGCCTTGCATCACCTGTTGGCGCCGTATGAGACCCTGTTGTCCAACAACGTCAACGTGTTGCAGCAAAGTGTGGTGTATGGCGCCAGTTTCACGGATCGCGTCATCAATATCCCGATGGGTTATGTGATGGCGGGAGTCAGCCTGCTGGCTGCCGTTTTGGTGCTGGCTGCCCTGTACAAACGGCGGATCCGGCTGCTCTTTGCGGCACCCATTCTTTATTTTGGCGTCCTGCTGGCCGGCCAGGCTGCATCTGTCGCCGTTCAGAGTTTCATCGTCACGCCGAACGAATTTGCCCGGGAGAAGCCCTTTTTGCAGCATAACCTGAACATGACGCGGGTTGCGCACGGCATTGACCAGGTGAAGGAGGCGGAACATCCCGGAAATTTGAGTCTCTCCGCAGAAATGCTCCAGCGCAACAGGTTGACCATCGAAAACGTCCGGATCAACGATCCGCGTCCGCTGCTGGATGTGTATAACCAATTGCAGACGTTCCGGACATATTATGAGTTTCTGGATGTGGACGTGGATCGGTACTGGCTGGACGGAAAGTATCAGCAAGTATTTTTGGCGGCGCGCGAGTTGAATATCAAAAACCTGCCCGACCAATCCAAAACCTGGACCAACCAGACATTGCGGTATACCCACGGATATGGCATCGCCATGAGCCATGTCAACCAGGTGACCTCGCAAGGGCAGCCGGAATACATGGTCAAAGATCTGCCGCCGCAAGGTACAGTGGAAGTGAAACGTCCGCAGATTTATTTCGGTGAGCAGGATTACCAAAACGTGGTGGTCAATACCAAAGTGGACGAATTTGACTATCCTGCCGGTGAAACCAATGTGTCGCACCGGTTTGAAGCGAATACGGGCATTCCGATGACGCGGCTGAATCGCCTGATCTTCGCTTGGGAAGAAATGTCGCCCAGGATCTTCATTTCCGGGCAAATTGATGCCAACAGCCAACTGTTGCGCAAGCGGAACATCATGGACCGTCTCCAATCCATTGCGCCGTTTCTCCATTATGACAAGGATCCGTATCTCGTGGTTAGGGATGACGGCACGCTCGTTTGGATTGTGGATGCTTATACCACTTCCGGACGCTACCCGTATTCCGAGCCTGTGGCGCGCGGCATCAATTACATCAAAAACCCGGTCAAGGCCGTGATCGACGCTTATACCGGAGAGGTGCATTTTTACCTGATCGATCCGGACGAACCGCTGGTCAAGGTGTACCGGGCCATTTTCCCAAACCTGTTTGAGACGGAGATTCCGGAGGATATCCGCCGGCACTTCCGTTATCCGGAGACGCTGTTTACCTATCAGGCGAAAATTTATCAAACCTATCACATGACCAACCTCGAGGTCTTTTACAACCGGGAAGATTTCTGGCAGTTTGCGACCGAGAATTATTATGAGAGCGATACCCCGATGGAGCCGTATTACATCACGATGAAACTGCCGGATGAGGAGAAAGAGGAGTTTGTCCTGATGCTTCCCTTCACGCCCAATAAGCGGCAGAACATGATCGCCTGGATGGCGGCGCGCAATGATGGGGAGCATTACGGCGAGCTTCTGGTTTATCGCTTCCCGAAACAAAAGACCATTTACGGTCCGCAGCAGATTGAGAACCGGATCAACCAGAACGCCCAAATTTCCCAGCAGCTCAACCTCTGGTCGCAAGGAGGCTCACGGGTGATTCGCGGCAACATGCTCGTGATCCCGATTGAGGATACCCTGCTGTATCTGGAGCCGTTGTATATCGAATCGTCCAACGAGACCTCGTTGCCGGAAGTGAAGCAGATCATCCTGTCTTATGGAGATTACATCGTCATGGAAAGCACGTTTGAACAGGCGATGGAACGCCTCCTGGAGCTTGTCAACGCAGGAAAGCCGCCGGCTGAAACCGGTCCAGGCCAGGCGCCGGGCGCGCCGCTGGTGAGAACGGCGGATGAATTGCTGCAGGAATTCGCCGACCTGTTCAAGCGTTATCAGGAAGCGATGGCAGCCGGCAAGTGGTCTGAGGCCGGGCGGATCATGGAAAGCATTCAGGCGCGGATTCAGCAGTGGCAACAGCAAAAAGCCGGCCAGGAGAACAAGCCGGCTCCAGGTTCTGCTCCTGCGGCAGGCGGCGAAGGCGGCCAAGGAGCCACGCCGGCCCCAGGACCTGCCTCCTCGCCAGCCGGAGAGGGCGGCCTCTCTCCTGCCGAGCAGGGCGAAGCCGCCAGCGGCGGCCAGTAATCCTGCCGAAACAACAAGGCTGCTCCGGCAAGCAATGGTGGTTGCTTGCGGGCAGCCTTTTTTGTGACCACGGATCAGGAATGAAACGGGTATGTTTTCCAAATTTCATATCTTGCGCCCTGCGGCGAGAGATGGGAAAGATACAAATGCATGCGATCGACCGTCCATTTCCCGGTTTGCAGGGGGTAAGCCTCGTTGAGATGGGGGAGCGGCCGGCCGGTCTGCAAGCGGCGGGTCAGGGTCACGTGCGGCAGGTACCGCTTGTCACGGCGCAACGGATATACCGGATGGATGTGCTCGTGGAGGGTGTGCACCAGCTGCGCCAGGGTGTCCCGGTCGCCATCGACACCGGCCCATAACAGGTTCGGCTTGTTCATGTCGGGAAAGGCGCCCCAGCCTTTCAGGTGCAGGGAAAAGGAGGACGTCTGCCGTGCCACCTCAAGGAGCCTGGAGTGGATCGCCTCTGCCGTTTCCGGTTGCACTTCTCCGAGGAAGACAAGCGTGATATGA
>Ga0066871_100857_pt1 | contig 12572 bp, 11 predicted proteins | sample CeladaPassage60B_FD_62209 | JGI IMG/M metagenome (GOLD analysis project Ga0066871, IMG submission 62209) | Cellulose-adapted microbial communities from the Joint BioEnergy Institute, USA - Passage3 60B | ecosystem: Engineered > Bioreactor > Continuous culture > Unclassified | place: USA...
ACGACGCTTTCCTTTACCGCCGCAAGCAACAATTTTGAACTGGCGATTGCGGTGGCGGTCGGGGTGTTCGGCATTCATTCGGGAGCGACGTTTGTGGCGGTCATCGGCCCGCTGGTGGAAGTGCCCGTGATGCTCGCTCTGGTGAAGCTGTCGCTCTATTTCCAACGCAAATTTTTTACCACGCAAGGAGGCTGACAAAATGGCGGAGAAACCGATCATCTATTTCCTTTGCACAGGCAATTCCTGCCGCAGTCAAATGGCGGAAGGATTCGGGAAAAAATATCTCGGTGACTGTTTTGACGTGTACAGTGCGGGAATCGAGGCCCACGGTCTCAATCCGTATGCGGTCCAAGTAATGCGGGAGGTGGGCATTGACATCTCCAGCCAGACTTCCGATGTGATCGATCCCGAGCTTTTAAACAAAGCGGATGTTGTGATTACGCTCTGTGGCGACGCCAACGGCCGATGCCCGATGACTCCCCCGCACGTGACCCGCTGGCATTGTGAATTTGACGATCCTGCCAAGGCAACGGGGACGAAGGAAGAAAAACTGGCAGTATTCCGCCGCGTGCGGGACGAGATTGAAGAACGGATCAAACGGTTTTGCGACACAGGGGTTTTGTTTGTGCTTAATCGTGTGAAAAAACGAGCAACAAGAAGAGAAATTGAAAAAATGGATAAACATGGATGTTTGATTTCAATCTGTCTCCATTTTCCGAGGATTGCTCCCAAATTTGCATGTTGAATCCATAGAGGAAACAGATACAATGAAAGTAAAAGGTCAAAGATAGTCAAAGTCAATAATGAATGGAGGGATGTACGGTGTTTCCGATGTTCTTCAATAGAGACACAACCAAGTCGGTTTCCCGTCCCCATGATGTTTTTGATGCGTTCATGAACGATTTCTTTCAACAACCTTTATTTCCCGCATGGTTTACAGGGAACAAGACCATGCAAGTGGACATCAGGGAAACGGACCGGGAATATATTGTCGAGGCCGATTTGCCGGGTGTAAAAAAAGAGCAAGTGAACCTTGAGTTTCAGCATGACATCTTGACCATTGCGGTGGAACAAAACGAAGAGATCAACCTGGAAAAAGAGGGGTACATTCGAAAAGAAAGACGGAGCGGCAGTTACAAAAGAAGTTTCCATTTTGAAGGTATTGACGAAAACAACATCACGGCAAAATTTGAAAATGGCGTGTTGACGATTGTACTTCCGAAGAAGGATTCGAGTCAACGGATGAGAAAACGGATACCCATTCAATAAGCAGATTGCTAGACCCCTGCCGGATGTTTTGATGACTCCTGACTCCTGCCGATACGCATGTACAGGTGGGAGTCTGTTTTTTTATCCAGCATTTTGGGGAGGAAACAGCATGTCTTATTTATTGATCGGCATTGCGGGGGTCATCGGCACTTTGCTTCGGGATATTTTAGGCATGTTGGTTCAACAATCGATTCCACAAACCAGCATCAGCCGGGGAGATCGTTTCCTTCACCACGTTTTCGACCTTCAGTGCGGAAACCGTATAATTGTTTCGCGAAGGGATGTCGGGAAGCGGCATCGTATATGTGGGCGTAAGCATGAACAGCGGATAGTTTTTGGCATGGCATGGTGACGGCGTGTCGAGCCAGAGAAATCAAAATGGGATGATCATGTTTTTGCAGTTGATTAGCATAAAGGGGACAGTGGAAAGGAAGATATGGTGATTTGAGAAAAGATTTGTGAAGTCATACGCATGTGGTAAGATGATGTTGCTTAAGCGTTGGATGTTCGAGGAGGTTGCAGGTTGTGTTTAAAATGAATCGGCCGATTCAAACAAAAAAGATGAAGCGAAGCAACATCTCTGAATGGACGCTTCGTCCATTCAAGGAACCAAAAGAACTGCAGATGGCATAATGAAGCTTTAAAGATCATCAACATCTACAAGTAAAATAACCGAGAGGGAATCTGACACAATTGTTTGTTTAGGACTCGTTTTTTTGTTTATGGGATTATACATGTGATATGGACGAACATTCAAAATGTCCAATGACGAAAATAGTTGGATTATTGGGGATGACAATATTGAAAAATAGAAATCAAAGTTGGGATATCAGGGGAAGGCATTTTATTCTGCCTGGCACGTTTTTGTTGATATTTTTGGCGATCGCTATCGTGCTTTGGGTAACTCGAGATAATTTGTTTTATTTGTTTAATTTTTCCTATATCGGGCTTTCTGTTGCGATTGGTTTGTTTTTGACAGCGGTTCTTCCCAAGAAGATCAGGCATCGCGGCAGGTTAGTCACGCAATTTCTGGTCGGTTCTTATATGGTCATCTTTTTGGGGATTATCGGAAAAGAAAATATGCAGATTGAAGGCTTTTTCTTTTATTTATTGATGGGGGTATTTATAGGAGCAACGATTCACTACCTGATTGCCAAAATCGGAGGAACTTTCATTTTTGGCCGCGGATGGTGTTCCCGTTTTTCTCTCATGAAAATCAACATCAAACGGGAAAAATGTGTGGAGTGCTTTGCATGTGAACGGGCCTGTCCGATGGATATCAAGCTGTTGGATTACATGTACGAAGGAAAAAGGATATTGTCAACGGAATGTATTGCCTGTTCTACGTGCATCTATGTTTGTCCTACAGATGCCGTGGAATATACGTTTGGTTTTGATGGTGGCTTCAAAGAATACTTGCGTACATACGGAGAACCCGTGGCAACCAAAAAGAATCGGGCGGCATCATCCGACTTTCTAAATACTGAAAGGGCGGCTTTAAAGTAAATGGGTTGCATAAACATAAAGGGAATTGCAAGCACAAGCGGTTACTTTCGCTCGGCTTTAGATCGCCATTCTCTCCGGTGCACGGGTTGGAGCCGTGCCCTTTTCTTTTGTCCGGAATGAGGCTTGTCTTGACGATGCGTATTGGAAAATCTATAATCATGGCGTTGATGCTGAAGGAGGAATACAAGCTCATGGCCGAGACAGTCCCTGCAACAGAACGAATTGTCATCCTCGATTTTGGCGGCCAGTACAGCCAGTTAATCGCGCGCAGGATACGGGAACTGGGGGTTTACTGCGAAATATGGCCATACACGGTGCCTGCGGAGCGTTTTCGGACGGAATCCGTTCAGGCATTGATCTTATCGGGTGGTCCATCATCCGTATATGATGCCAACGCCCCAAGGTGTGATCATGCCATTTTCCGTCTCAATATCCCGATTCTGGGGATTTGTTACGGGATGCAGCTGATGGCGCTGGCGTTGGGGGGGCAAGTGGAGAAATCCGATCGCGGCGAATATGGCAAGGCGATGCTTAGAATTGCCGATTCGGACTCGCCGCTGTTGGCCGGCTTGGCGAGCCAAACGCAAGTGTGGATGAGCCATAGCGACTCGGTGACTGCGCTGCCGTCCGGATTCAGGACGCTGGCTTCCACGGAAATTACGGATGTGGCGGCCATTGGTGATGACGAGAGACGTTTTTATGGCGTACAGTTCCATCCGGAAGTTGTGCACACGCTGGAAGGAAACCGCCTGTTGGAAAATTTCCTCTACCGAGTGGCCAGGTTGCGGGGGGACTGGAAACCGGAAAACTTTATCGCCACGCAAATTGAAGCGATCCGGCAGGAAGTGGGAGACGGGCGGGCGCTGTGTGCGTTGTCCGGCGGGGTCGATTCCGCTGTGGCGGCGGCTCTTGTCCACCGGGCGATTGGTGACCGCCTGACATGCATCTTTGTCGATCACGGTTTGCTGCGTAAAGGTGAAAGTGAACAAGTGGTCCGGACTTTCCGCGAACTTTTAGGCGTCCCTCTCGTGCATGTCGATGCTTCCGAGCGTTTCCTCAAAATCCTCCAGGGTGTGCGGGATCCGGAGGAGAAACGGCATCGGATTGGCCATGAGTTTATCCGGGTGTTTGAAGAAGAAGCCCGCAAATTGGGACCCATCGACTTTCTGGTGCAGGGGACGATTTACCCTGATGTGGTCGAATCGGGGGCCACGCCCGGCGGCCCGACGGCGGTGATCAAAAGCCATCACAATGTGGGCGGTTTGCCTGCTGATCTCCGGTTCCGTCTCGTGGAGCCGTTGCGTTATTTGTTTAAGGATGAGGTGCGGGCTGTGGGCCGTGAACTGGGGCTTCCGGAGGCGAACGTGAAGCGGCATCCGTTCCCGGGACCGGGCTTGGCGATTCGCGTACTGGGTGAAGTGACTCCGGAAAAACTGGCCATTCTCAGAGAAGCGGACGCCATTTATCTAGAGGAGATCCGCAAGGCCGGACTGTACGATGCCATTTGGCAAGCGTTTGCGGTACTCATCGATGTGCGGAGCGTCGGTGTCGTAGGGGACGAAAGGCGGTATGGGTATACCGTTGCCCTCCGCGCGGTTACCAGTGAAGACGGGATGACGGCTGATTTTTACCGGTTCCCCTGGGATTTTCTGGAACGTGTTCAGGGGCGCATCACCAGTGAAGTGCCGGAGATCAGCCGGGTGGTCTATGACATTTCTTCCAAACCGCCGGCCACCATCGAATGGGAGTAGAGTTGACATTTGTCCATTCATCCGGTAGGATGTCGTTGTAAAGTAAGGTTTCGCAAGAGGACAACTGAACAAGTGTGTGAAAGTGTGCCTAGGGTTCCGCGGGCAACGGAGCCTGGACTGGTCCGAGCGGCACAGGCGGCAGAGCGGCACAGGCGGCAAGCGATTGTCGATGCTGTCACACCGAGGGGATAAAAGCCCGGGAGGGGAGGTTTCACTGAGGGACCTTCGCCTTTCGGGCATTTTGTTTTACCGGCAGACCCCGATGACGGTTCGACAGGTGGCGCTATTTCGGCGGATTTGATGATCAGTCAAGCAGGGGAGTGAACTGGATTGAGGTTTAAAGCGGAAGTTCGGGTGAGATTGCGCCGGGAAGTTCTGGATCCGCAAGGTGCTGCGGTAGAACAGGCGTTGCAGGTCATGGGCCATGAACGGGTGGCCAATGTGCGGGTTGGAAAGCTGATTGAGCTCTGGCTGGAGGCTTCGACGCCGGAAGCGGCGCAGGCGGAGGCGGAGGAAATCGCGCAAAGGCTTTTGGCCAATCCTGTATTGGAAACTTTTCAGGTATCTGTGGAAGAGGCGCGGGACTGGCCGGCACAACCATCGTCAGTGAAGCGGTGACGGGACGGCGAAAGCGGGAAAAAAGAGAGGTGAATCATATGGCAAGGTTTGGGGTTCTGCAGTTTCCCGGCACCAACTGCGACATGGATATCTTGCGGGTGCTCCGCGAGCTTTTTCATCAGGAAGCCGAGCTGGTGTGGCACCGGGAGCGGGATTTGTCCGGCTATGACGTCATTATTTTGCCTGGGGGATTTTCATATGGGGATTATTTGCGCGCCGGTTCCCTGGCCCGCTGGTCGCCGGTCATCGAGGCGGTTGCCGATGCGGCGGCCAAAGGACGTCTGATTTTGGGCATTTGCAACGGGTTCCAGATTTTGACCGAATCGGGGCTTTTGCCTGGCGCATTGCAACGGAACCGCCATCTCCGTTACGTTTGCGACTGGACGTACCTTCGCGTCGAACGGGACGACACCCCTTTTACGTCGGCGTATCAGAAGGGCCAGGTGCTGCGCATTCCCATTTCCCATGGAGAAGGGAATTTCTATGCCGATGCGTCCACCCTGGATGAGATAGAAAAGAACGGGCAAGTGGTCTTGCGTTATGTAACCCCGGCCGGAGAGGTTAGAGAAGAAGCAAATCCGAACGGTTCGCTGCATCATATCGCAGGGATCATCAACAAGCAGGGAAATGTGATGGGACTGATGCCCCATCCCGAACGGGCATGCGAGAAAATTTTGGGTTCGGAGGACGGGTGCGGCATGTTTGCTTCGATGATTCAGCTTTTGACCGAAGGGAGGGTCGGTCATGCCCGCTAATTCCGCCCCATGGGCCATGTTGGGATTGACGGAATTTGAATATGAAAAGATTTGTTCCGACCTCGGACAGGAGCCGAACGAGACGGTCCTGCGCATGTATGGGGTCATGTGGTCCGAACATTGTGCATACAAGCACTCCAAGCCGGCGCTGCGGCGCCTGCCCACGAAAGGACCGCACGTGCTGCAAGGTCCAGGAGAAAATGCCGGCGTGGTCGACCTGGGGGACGGGCTGGCGCTGGCTTTCAAGATCGAATCCCATAACCACCCGTCGGCCATCGAACCTTTTCAAGGTGCAGCCACGGCGGTGGGCGGCATTTTGCGGGACGTGATCGCCATGGGGGCGCGGCCCATTGCCTTGCTCGATTCGCTGCGCTTTGGCTGGCCGGATGACCCAAGACAGCGGTATTTGCTGTCCGGAGTCGTGTCTGGGATCGGCCACTACGGAAACAGCATGGGCATTCCGACGGTCGGGGGAGAACTGTATTTTGATCCCGCATACAGCGGAAATTGCCTGGTGAACAGTATGTGTGTGGGCCTGGTGCGGCGGGACGAGATTCGGCGCGCGGCGGCCAGCGGCGCGGGCAACCTGCTGCTGGTCGTGGGTGCCCGGACAGGACGGGACGGCATCGGTGGCGCTTCTTTTGCCTCGCAAGAGCTTTCCGGGGCGTCGGAAGAAGACCGTCCGGCGGTGCAGGTGGGCGATCCGTTCCTCGAAAAACTGCTCATGGAAGCGATGCAAGAACTTTTCCAGACAGGCGGCGTCGTGGGGGTGCAAGACTGCGGCGCGGGCGGGCTCACGTCTGCTTGCGTGGAGATGGCCAACAGGGGCGGCGTCGGCGTGGAAATCGACGTGCTGCAGGTGCCCCGCCGGGAAGAGGGCATGCTGCCTTGGGAAGTCATGTTGTCCGAATCCCAGGAGCGGATGGTCGTCTGTATGGAACGGGGCCGCGAAGAAGAGGCCTTCCGGATATTCCGCAAATGGGGCCTGGAGGCGGCAGTGATCGGCAAGGTGACGGAGGACGGCATGTTGCGGATCAAGGAAGGGGAAAACGTGGTGGCGGAAGTGCCGGTCCGCTCGTTGGCTGATGGGGCACCGGAATATGCTCCGCCGGCACGGGAACCGGAGTATCTGCAGCAGGTGCGGGATTTCGATTTTACCAGCCTTCCCGAACCGGACGATTACGGAGAAGTGCTGAAAAAACTGATGAGTTCCCCCAACATCGCCAGCCGCAAATGGGTATACTCGCAGTACGACCATCACATTCTTCTGGGAACGGTGGTCGCGCCCGGCGGAGACGCGGCGTTGCTGCGTGTGCCGGGAACGAATCAAGGCATTGCCGTCAAAATCGACGGCAACGGCAGGTATTGTTATTTGAATCCCCGGAGGGGCGCAGCCATCGCAGTTGCGGAGGCGGCGCGGAATGTGGCCTGTGTCGGCGCCAAGCCGCAGGCGATTACCAATAACCTCAATTTTGGCAATCCGGAGAAGCCGGACGTGTATTGGCAGTTTGTGGAGGCCATCGAGGGGATGTCCGAGGCGTGCCGTGCGCTGGGCACGCCCGTTACCGGCGGCAATGTGTCCTTCTACAACGAGTTCGAAGGCCAGCCGGTCTACCCCACGCCCACCATCGGGATGGTGGGGATTTCGCCGAATGTGGAACGCCATGTCACGCCGGGATTCAAGCGGGCAGGCGATGTGATCGCCCTGCTTGGCCAGCCAGAGGGGGCGCATTTGGGCGGAAGCGAGTATTGCTGGTTCATCCATGGTGTGGTGGCAGGTGATGCCCCCGAACTTGACCTGGATCTGGAGCGCAGACTTCAAGCGTGTGTGCTGGATGCCATCCACCAGGGGATCGCCACCGCCGCCCACGATGTGGCTGAAGGGGGCCTTGCTGTGGCCCTCGCGGAAATGTGCGTGCAGGCGGCAGCGGGCGCTGAGGGGTGTCTGGTGAGCGTTCCCCTTGGCCCTGGGAGGGTGGACGGTCAACTTTTTGGTGAAACGCAGTCCCGTATTTTGGTCACTGCAGGTCGTGATGATGTGGAGCGGTTGCAGGCGCTGGCGCTGGCACACGGTGTGCCTCTCCGTATTTTAGGTGAAGTGGCCGACGATGGCCGGTTCCGTCTGGATATCCTGCAGCCGACGCGGGAAGAAGAAAAGAACCAACGGCGAGCGCTCATCGATCTGCCAGTTGAGGATCTGCGGCGGGAGTGGAAGGAGGGGCTGGAGCGGTGGTTGGTTCCAAAAAGCTGAGCCACCGCCTCACACCTTGATGTGGTCCGTCAGTTGTGACGTTTTTGCGCATGAAGGCTATTGCTATGGATGCGTTTTGCCAAATGCCAAATGCTGCAACATGAAGATCCCCTTTTCTTTCAGTAAACCTTTTCTTTCAGTAAATTTATACCTGCGTGATCGCGGTCTATTGACACCATCGGCAAAGTTACGTATACTAGTGGCATGGGCAATGGCGCCCCCGCGATTTACAGATCGCGGGGGCGTTTCCATTTTTCCGAATCTAAATGATTCTTATGGCTCTGGCCTGTGATGCCGGTGAGTTCGGGTTTAGAACCCTATTTTATCCTTCGGCTCTCGGCCGGAAGGAGGAACAGCCGTCGGCAGTCGGGGCCTGGAGCCGAAGCAACGATGTGACGGGAGGAGAAAAGCGCATGACAGCCATGAAACCTGACGCCATCAAAAAAGCTGAAGACATCAAAGCGGCGATTCGTGACATGAACATCGGTACCATCAGCCTGCAGTTCACCGACATCTTAGGCACGGTCAAGCATGTGGAGATCCCTGCAGAGCAGATCGATAAGGCATTAGCAGGTGAAATGATGTTCGACGGCTCGTCCATTGAGGGGTTCGTCCGCATCGAGGAATCGGACATGTACCTGTCGCCTGACCCCGACACCTTCGTGGTCCTTCCCTGGAAGACCCGTGAGGGCCGGCGGACCGCTCGTTTGATCTGCGACGTCTATAACCCTGACGGCACCCCCTTCGAAGGTGATCCCCGCTATGTACTTAAGCGTGCGGCAGCCGAAGCGGCCGAGATGGGTTACTCCATGAACGTTGGGCCGGAACCGGAGTTTTTCCTGTTCAAGCGTTCAGAGGCCGAGCAGGCACAGCCGGCGAGCATGGACCGCGCTGGTTATTTTGACCTGGCGCCGGTGGACATGGATGAGGAAGTGCGGGCGGAAATTGTTCTCACTTTGCAAGAGATGGGTTTCGAGATCGAGGCTGCACACCATGAAGTGGCGCCGTCCCAGCACGAGATCGATTTTAAATACGCGGACGCCATCACTACGGCGGATAACATTGCCACTTTCCGCTTTGTGGTACGTACCATCGCCCTGAAGCACGGACTTCATGCCACCTTCATGCCGAAACCGCTCTACGGTGAGAATGGTTCAGGCATGCATCTGCACCTGTCGCTCTTCCGCAACAACGAGAACGCTTTTTACGACCCTGAAACGCCGGATCAACTGAGCATCGTCGCGAAACAGTTTATCGCCGGGCTCATCGAACACGCGCAGGCGATCACGGCAGTGACCAACCCGCTGGTAAACTCATACAAACGGCTCGTCCCAGGGCATGAGGCGCCAATCTACGTGACTTGGGCTCACCGCAACCGCAGCCCCATGATCCGTATTCCAGCCAAGCGAAAGCTCAGCACGCGGATTGAGCTTCGTTCGCCCGATCCCTCAGCCAACCCTTACCTGGCTCTTGCCGTCGCGCTGAAGGCGGGGTTGGATGGGATCAAGCGCGGCCTTATGCCGCCCGAGCCTGTGGAAGGGAACATCTACCGGATGACCGCTGCCGAGCGGGAGGAATGGGGCATTGCCAGCCTGCCGGGTTCACTGGCGGAAGCCATTCAGGCTCTCGAGCAAGATGCGGTGATCCTTGATGCGCTTGGTCCCCATGTGGCTTCCCGTTACCTGGAAGCGAAGAAAATCGAGTGGGAGGTTTACCGGACCCAGATTACGCCGTGGGAGCTGCAGGAGTACCTGATGAAGTATTGAGATGAGGTGTTGAGAAAGAGCAAAACACGTTGGAACGGTTTGCGGCCATCTGCGGGGGAACGTCGATGGCCGTCGGCCGGCGTTGCTGGGCGGGGAGGCCGGTACCAGGAACCCATTACGGGGGGCATCCAGGTGCCGGCTCGCTCGTTTGCAGTTTCTGTAACACGATGATCGCAGCACTGATCGAAGTCGCATCCGGTGTCTGCGCAGGCAGTCTGAACATATTGATTGACCTGAGTGTAGGCAATGGTAAACGAGACAGGGATCCGCTGTTCATTGTCTAGGCGCTTGTATGGGATTCTGACAGCCGTTATTTCAAAAGATGTTTGAGAAATGGTGGCCCCGGATCCTGGCCGTCAACATTGTGGTTCTAAGATGTAAATTGCACATGTGCCATCGACTGTGGCCAGCGATTGGACTGCTCCCGCGAACAGGACCAAAGGATCAGGAACCTTCTGGGCGGTCATCAGGAAGGAGAGCTGGTTTGCCATGCGGATTGCCATAGGGGACAAAGGTAGGGGAATCCCGATGAACCAATTGGAAGTCGTGGCACTTGGTTTTGATTCCTCCGATCCCGCTGCCCGTCTGCCGCGGGGATTGGTGGAGACGGGGTGGCCTATTCTCATACAGTTGGAGTGGCCCTCTGATGATTGGTTCACCCATCAGGAAGCGGATCTGTTTGTCTTACGGGTGGCTGGGGTCGAACATGTGGCCGAACGCACGCGGACCCTGGGCCGCCTGACGGGGCGGCCGGTGCTTTGGATCAGTGAACCGTGCATTTCCAAGATGGGCAAGCCTGGGAGTGAAGGCGGCGGGGACGGGTTGGGGCGCTCCGGCGGGCCGGCCAGTGAACCCGAGAATCTTTGGGTGCACTTGGACTCCGAGGACTGGCCCACCTGGACCGTACTCTCCCAGGACGTTCCTCGCTGGCAAGTGGTTGCTGTCTGCCGGTCTCTGGTCACGACGGCCGAGCGACTGCGTACGGCCAGGCAGGAAATGGAGGAGGCGGTCCGCAAGCTGGAGGATCGCAAACTCATCGATCGGGCCAAGGGTATTCTCATGGATCGTTTTGACCTGTCCGAATCGGTGGCTTACAAGAGGTTAAGGGATACCGCCATGCGGCAGCGAAAGCCGCTGCGCGAGATTGCTCAGAGTATTATCGAATATGCTTCTCATGATCAATAGCCTTCTTTCCATTGCCTTATCTCCGCAAATTTGCCCCGGTAACCCTGCAAAAAGTTGTCCTGGAGGAACGAGGGTACCACGTTCCCCCATATCCAGGGATCCGCTTTTCGTTGCCTAGGCGATGAACGGTCTGTTTGATTGCTGCTCCAAAAAGGATTTGCCAAGAAACTGGCCCCAGATCCTGGCCTTTGAGATTGAGCTTCTAGAAAGGAGAGCTAGTTAGCAATGCGCATTGCCATTGTAGATACAGGCCTTGGGAACCTTCGCAGTGTGCAAAAGGCGCTCATGCGGCTCGGGGCCGATGCTTGCTTGACCATTTCGCCGGAGGAACTGATGTCTGCCGCAGGTGTCGTCCTGCCGGGCGTCGGAGCGTTTCCTGCCGCCATGGAATACCTCCAGCGCCACGGTCTGGTGGAGTGCCTGCGAGAGTTGGCGGCACGACAGACACCTCTTCTTGGCATCTGCCTGGGGATGCAGCTATTCTTCGATAGCAGCGAAGAATGGCAACCGACCCCGGGCCTGGGGCTTCTGCCCGGACAGGTGACCCGCCTGCCGGATGCGGTCAAGCTGCCCCATATTGGTTGGAATCAGGTGGTGCCACGCATCCCGCATCCCATCTGCGAGGGATTGGAAGCGGGGATTTGGTGCTATTTTGTCCACTCCTTCGCGGTCGAAGCGCAGGACCCGAATGACGTGATCGCTGTGACCGAGTATGGCCGCGCATTTCCCTCCATTGTAGCTCACGGAAACGTGGTGGGAATGCAGTTCCACCCAGAAAAGTCTTCGGCGGCAGGGCTTCAACTCCTGGGAAATTGGCTGCGCATGGTAAAGGCGTGGCGCCAGGAGGCATCGCTTTCGTCATGATGGCATGTACAGAATGATGCTTGTACAATATCTGGACAAGGCGGTGGCCGTGAACGCAAGACCAAAGGGAACGCGTTGATGGTTCCGGTGGAGGTAGAACAGACCGACTGAGCAAGGGGGTGATGGGAATTGGCCATGTTGCTTGCGAAGCGCATCATTCCCTGCCTGGACATCGATCATGGGCGGGTGGTCAAAAACGTGCGCTTCCACGAAAATCGCTGGGATGCCGGCGACCCGGTCGAGCTGGCCAGAAAGTATGATGAAGAAGGAGCCGATGAGGTGGTCTTTCTTGACATTTCGGCTTCGGTGGAGGGCCGCAAGATCATGCTGGACGTGATCGCCCAGGCGGCTGAAGAGGTGTTCATCCCGCTCACTGTGGGCGGGGGAATCCGTTCCACAGACGATATGCGGGCGGTGCTCCGGGCCGGTGCCGACAAGGTGAGCGTCAACACGGCAGCGGTGCAAAACCCGGACTTGATCCAAGCGGGGGCGGAAGCGTTCGGGAGCCAGTGTATCGTTGTCGCGATTGATGCCAAGTGGCGTCCCGAAGGATGGTGGGAGGTATACCTGCACGGCGGACGGACACCCACCGGCTTGGACGCCTTGC
>Ga0066871_100868_pt1 | contig 12400 bp, 10 predicted proteins | sample CeladaPassage60B_FD_62209 | JGI IMG/M metagenome (GOLD analysis project Ga0066871, IMG submission 62209) | Cellulose-adapted microbial communities from the Joint BioEnergy Institute, USA - Passage3 60B | ecosystem: Engineered > Bioreactor > Continuous culture > Unclassified | place: USA...
GAAGAATTGACCCGCCGCATGAATGAAGCTTTCTCAGCGATCGACCAATCGGTCCAGCTGGTGCATCAGGAGATTCTCTCCATGGATGAAGCCAGTCAGCAGCTCAGGGCAGGGAGCCAGGAGGTGCTTGGCAACATGCAGGCTGTCGCGCGTGCGGCCCAATCCCTGACCTCGGAAGCGCAGCAGGCCAGTTCGGGGGTGCAGGAGCAGGCGACACTGGCCGATGAACTGGCCCGCAGCACGCGGACGGTGGCCGATCTGGCGGACATGCTGCGCGGCATGGCCGAGCGATGGAAGGGGTTGGATCAGTGATCAAACCACGGGTGGCGGTGATCACTTACAGCAGGCTGACGCACATGGTGCAGGAAGTGTTGGCGGAAGGACAGTGGTCGGCCGAATTTACGCTGCATGATGTCTTGATCGAGGAGGCGGCCAAAAAAGCGCGGGAAATCGAGGAGACCGGCGCGGCTGACGTGCTCGTGGCCTCCGGTGCCAATGCGACCGCCATCGAAGCGCAGAATCTGGAGCTGCCGATGGTGCGCATCAAGGTGACGGGCTTTGACCTGATGCACGCTTTGTGGTCGGCGAAGCGCATGAACCACCGTGCGGTGGTGATGTCTTACCGCGAGTCGATTCCGCAACTGGAGTGGTTCCGCGATCTATTTAGGGTCGATTTGATGCAGGAAGTTTATCACGACGTCAATGATGCGCAGGAAAAATTGTACAGGCTGCTGAAAGAAGGCGAGCTGGCCATCATCGGCGCCAGCCTGATCAGCCAGCTGACGGAGCGGATGGGCGGGCACAGCATCTTCATTTACTCCAAGTCTTCGATTCGCCTGGCCCTGGAGACGGCCGTAGACTTGGCGGTACAGCGGCGGGCGGAGATTGAGAAGCGGGAAAAGATGCAGGCGATGATGCGGGCGGTCCATGACGGCATCCTGTATGTGGATACCCAGGGACGACTGATGGAGGTCAACCCCGCCGCCGAAAGGCTGCTCGGCATTTCAGCGGCAGAGGTTCTTGGCAGGCCTGTCAATGAAGTGGTGCCTGAGATCCAGCTGGATGAGGTGTTTAAAACAGGGGAACCGCTGCTCAACGTGGTGCAGAAGGTGAAGCAGGGGATGCTTCTGGTGAACCGCATTCCGGTCGTCCATCAAGGGGCGCGGATTGGCGCGGTGGCCACGATTCAGGACGCGCAAACGGTTCAACAGGCGGAAAAAGCCATCCGCAAACGGGTCTACAGCAAAGGGCTTGTGGCCAAGGTCACCTTTGATCAGATCATCGGCCAAAGTGAGGCGTTGCGGAAAGCGATCAAGAAAGCGCGCCAGTACGCCCGGGCGGATGCCACGGTCCTCATCCGCGGGGAGACGGGGACGGGGAAAGAGCTGTTTGCCCAGAGCATCCACAACGCCAGCCCCAGACATCTCCATCCTTTTGTCGCGGTCAATTGCGCCGCTTTGCCGGAATCCCTTCTGGAGAGTGAATTGTTCGGGTATGAGGAAGGGGCCTTTACAGGGGCGAGGAAGGGGGGGAAGCCGGGGCTGTTTGAGCTGGCTCACGGCGGCACCCTGTTTCTGGATGAAGTGGGAGAGATGTCGTTGCCGCTGCAGGCCCGTCTGCTGCGCGTCCTGCAGGAAAAAGAAGTGATGCGCATCGGCAGCGAGACGATCCTGCCGATTGACGTGCGAGTGCTGGCGGCGACCAACCGGGATTTGAAAGAAATGGTGGAAAAGGGTTTGTTCCGGCAGGACCTGTATTACCGTCTCAATGTGCTTTCGCTCGATCTGCCGCCCCTGCGGCAACGCCTGGATGATTTGCCTGATTTGTTTCGCTCCTTTTTGAGAAGTTATGGCGTGGATGAACGGGTGATTGAAGCGGCGCTGTCTGCCATGCTGCCCATCTTGTGCCGTCATGACTGGCCGGGAAACATCAGGGAGCTGGAAAACATCGCGGAACGGGTGAGCGTCTTGCTGCAAGGCAACGTCGAGATGAAAGAAGTGGTGGATGAGGTGGCGGGGGAACTGTTTGGCGACCAGGCAGAGGTGCTTTCCCAGCCTTCCGGCCTGGCAGGAGAGGTGGAGGACTGGGAACGCCAGCGCATCTTGCAAGTATTGCGGGAAGTGGACGGAAGCAGAACAAAGGCTGCCAAGCTCCTGGGAATCAGCCGCAGCACCTTATGGAGAAAGCTGAAAGATTTTGAGATACAGTGAGCAAAGGTATCGCGGCGAAAGGCATCGCAACGCAAGAAAGGATAAAGGTTTATCAAAAATAAAACAAAACATGTTTCATGATGTATCGAAATAGAAACAACTCATGGCCTGTTGACCGGCTTGCCTGTTTTTGTTCATTCATTCTGTGACAAAAGTTTATCAAGCTTTCTACAAAATGAAGACAACATTCGACAGCAAGTTGGTATGAATTTTGCATGTCGTTAATCTGTCAAACAAACACTATGGGTCCATTTGTTTTAGAAGGGGGATGAATCAGTTTTATGGAAAGCGTTTTAAAGGCAAAGCGCCGCTGGATGTTGCCCTTGGTGCTGGTTTTGTGTGCCGCGTTATTGGCCGCATGCGGACAAAACGCTAATGCACCGCAACAGGGCGGTGAAGGGGAAGACAAAGGAGCCGCGAAACAAGGGAAGTTGGATGAGATTGAAATTACGGTGACCCACTATCCCACCGGATTGTATGCGGTGCCTTACAATGTGGGTATCGAAAAAGGCTTTTTTGAAGAAGAAGGGATTAAAATCAAGTCCATCATGGGCAGCAGCGGCGGGGGAACGACCGTCCGGAATGTCCTTTCAGGAAAATTGCCCTTTGGTGAGGTTTCCACGGCGGCAGCCATTCAATCCTACCTGGCGGGTGCGCCAATCAAAATTATTGCCGGCGGAGTACAAAGTGTCAGCGATGTGGTTTACATCACGCGCAAAGATGCCCCGTTCCAAAAACCGGAAGATTTTGTCGGGCATAAGTGGGGTTACACTTCACCGGGTTCGGTGACGGAAACCGTGTCCCGACTGATTTTCAGTTCTCTGGGGATCAACAAGGATGACGTGCAAATGGTGGCCACGGGCGGCATCAATGAAGGCCTGACGCTGCTTGAAAAGGGCGAAGTGGATTCTTCGTTGATGTTGGATCCGGCTTACACGGTGGAGAGAGACAAATGGAAAACCTTGTTCCGCGCTTCTGAATATGTGCCGCATTTTCAGCAGAGCGTGATTGTGACAAGTCCTCAAATCATCAAGGAAAACCCGGGGCTTGTGGAACGCTTTTTGAAGGCGTACAGGAAATCGGTGGAATGGGTTTACAACAATCCGGAGGAAGCGGCGAAAATTTACGCCAAATCGGCAGAAATTGATGAGCCGGCTTCCATTTCGGCCGTGGCGGAAGTGGCTGCCTTCAAACACTGGAGTCCCACCATCCAGGCGGAGTCTTTGAAACAGGTCCTGACCGGCATGCAGGCGGTAGGAACTTTGAAGAACCCGGACGATATCGACTGGAATGATCTGCTGGATCAACAATTTATACCGGAAAATGAACGGTTAGACATTCAAGCGCTGAAGTAAATCTTGCGTACCACACATGATTTGGCATGCCTCAAACACAAGCTTTGTTTCCGGCTTTCGGGCCGGGAACTTTTTCTTCTTCTATACGATCATTACGAATCAAAACGAGAAAAGGGTGAGATGCCGTTGTCAGCACCGCTGTTGGTCGTGGAGAATGTCACAAAGGTGTACGCGAGCGATTCGCATGAGGTCGTGGCGTTGAAAGATATTTCCTTATCCGTGGAGAAAGGCCAGTTTGTTTCCATTGTTGGGCCGAGTGGTTGCGGGAAAACCACGCTCCTTGAAATATTGTGCGGTTTGCGGACGCCATCCAGTGGCGCGGTGAAGATCAAGGGTGAAACGGTGGTCGGGCCTCACCGTTCGATCGGCATTGTATTCCAGGAAGAATCCACCTTCCCTTGGCGGACGGTGTTGGAGAATGTGGAGTTTGGATTGCAGATGCGGGGCGTCGGCAAGGCAGAGCGCCGGGAAAAGGCCCGCCAAATGATCGCCATGGTCGGACTTTCCGGTTTTGAGGATGCATATCCATATCAGTTGTCCGGCGGGATGAAACAACGCGTCGCGATTGCCCGAACGCTGGTCACCGAACCGGAAATTGTGGTGATGGACGAACCCTTCGGTGCTCTGGATGAACAAACACGCCTCATTTTGGGCGGCGAGTTGTTGAAGATTGTGGAACAAACCAAGGCCACCGTTGTCTTGGTGACACATAGCATCCAGGAAGCGGCATTGTTATCCGATCTGATTGTGGTTCTCTCCGCCAGGCCGGGGCGCATCAAGGAATTGATCCGCAGTCCCCTGCCCAAACCGCGTGACGCTGCCATCCTGACGACCTCGGAGTTTGCCGGTATCACGCAGCGCATCTGGTCCAGTCTGGAGGAAGAAGCGCTGATGTTTGGGAAAGTGAACGCGGAGCGTTCCTAAGAGGGTGATATTTAGATGAAAAAGGAAAATGTGGTGCAGATTCTGATTGTCGGCAGCTGCCTGCTGATCTATGAGTTTGCCGTTCGGGCAGGCTGGTTGGATGCTTTTACCTTTATCCCTTTTACTGAAATGATCCGTTCAATGTTCCAGTGCCTGGGAGACCCTGAGTTTTTCTGGACGCATGTCTGGCCGACCTTTATTGAAATCGTGATCAGCTTTGTCGGCGCAGCCATTCTTGGGGTAGGCACGGGGCTTTTGTTATGGCGATCCGATTTCCTGCATTATGCGTTTCAGCCTTACTTGTTGCTCTTTTATGCCGTTCCCTTTTTCGCTATCTACCCGATCTTCATCACCCTGTTTGGCACGGGACCTGTGCCTGTCATCATGGTCGGCATCCTCTTTTCCGCGCCGGCAGTGATCAGCAATACGGCCATCGGGTTCAGAGAAACCAGGAAAGTGCTGATCAAGTACGGGCAATCGTTGAATCTGCCTTTTTCGAAAATGCTGTGGTACATCTATTTTCCATCGGCATGGCCGTACATTTTTTCCGGTTTAAAATTGGCTACCGCTTATTCCATCATCGGGGTGGTGGCGACCGAATTTATCTTGTCCGCCCGGGGAATTGGCTACAGTATCTCTTATGCCTATAACAATTTTGACCTGTATAGCATGTATGGCGCCATCATGTTGGTCATCGTGATTTCCTTGCTTTCCAATACAGTCCTGGGGTATATCGAAAATCGCTTGTTTAGGCGTCACTCTTAAGGTGTTGTTAATGGAGGAGAAGACATGACGAAAGCTCACAGCAACTCGAAATGGTGGTTTGAACTGGGGCGTTATCTCATTCCAGTGATCCTGGTTCTCTTGTGGGAAGTCACGTACTGGATCGTCGGCGAGCCAGCAATGGCCTCCCCGTGGCAAAGTATTGCCGACCTTTTTACCAATTACAGAGAGTGGTTGCCTGACGTTGGCGAAACTTTGCTGGCGCTCTTCGTCTCGTTTTTGATCGCGGCGGTTTTTGGGAGTATTCTGGGGTTTTTCATCGGCTTGAACGGTTTTTGGACACGGACGTTAAGTCCCTTGCTGATTGGATTGTATTCCATTCCGAAGGTGACGCTGTATCCCATTTTTTTGCTCGTGTTTGGCCTGACCATTCAAGGACGAATCGCCTTTTCTGTGTTTCATGGCATTTTTCCGATCCTGCTCATGTGCATGCAGGCGACACAGATGATTCCCAATACTTATTTGAAAGTGGCCAAGGTATATCAGTTGAACTTTTTCCAAAAGGCGCGCATGATCTTGATCCCTGCCATTATGCCGCAATTGGTTGCAGGGCTTCGCATGGGTTTCAGTCTGTGTTTCCTTGGCCTGATCATCGCCGAAATGTTCGCATCCAGTAAAGGATTGGGCTTTAAATTGATGCATTACATGTCGTTAAACCGGACTTCATCGATCCTGGCGCTGATCTTGGTCATTGTGTTTATCGCCTTTTTCTGCACCTTTTTGTTCCTTCTCTGGCAGGAGCGGGTAGAAAGGAAAATCGGCAAATCAGGAGCCGCCTCTTCATAACAAGTGGAACGAGGACTGTACCAAGGAGGTTGTTGAGATGGCAGAAAAGCTTCCTTTAAGTGGCATTCGCGTGTTGGAACTGGGGACGTTGTTGGCTGGGCCTTTTTCAGGCAGGCTGTTGGGCGACTTCGGCGCAGAGGTCATCAAGATTGAACCGCCTGACAAGCCCGATCCGATGCGGCAATGGGGACAGCAAAAAGACGGTCACGGCTTGTGGTGGCCAATCCAATCACGGAACAAAAAGTCCATCACGTTGAATTTGCGTGAAAGACGGGGACAGGAAATTTTTCTGGAGATGGTGAAAAAGTCGGATATTGTCATTGAAAATTTTCGCCCGGGGACGATGGAAAAGTGGAACTTGTCATACGAGCGGCTCAGAGAAGCCAACAAACGGATCATCATGGTCCGGACATCGGGCTTTGGGCAGAGCGGCCCGTACAAACATCGGGCGGGATTCGGAAGTATCGGCGAGGCGATGGGCGGATTGCGGTATGTGACCGGTTTTCCGGATCGGCCGCCCACGCGCATTGGCATCAGTATTGGGGACACGCTGGCTGCCATGTTTGCTGTCATCGGTACCCTGGTCGCATTGCATGAGCGGGAAAAATCAGGTGAGGGCCAAGTGGTGGACACAGCCCTTTACGAAGCGGTTTTTGCGGTCATGGAAAGCATTGTCCCGGATTATTTGTTGGCGGGGTATGTGCGTGAAAGGATGGGCAATATCTTGCCTGGCGTGGCGCCTTCCAATATCTATCTGACCAAAGATCAAACCTACATCGTGATCGGCGCCAATGCGGATAACGTCTTCCGCCGTCTATGCGAAGCGATGGGGCGGGAAGAATTGGCCCGCGATCCGAAATTCAGCACCCATCATGCGCGAAGTGAAAATATGCAAGAGTTGGATCAGTTGATTGAGGATTGGACCAAACAGCACACGGCGGATGAATGCCTGCGCATTTTGGAGGAAAAAGGGGTGCCGGCGGGGAAAATATACAGTGCGAAGGAGATTGTCAATGATCCGCACTATCACGCCCGCGAGATGATTGTAAACGTCCAACATCCGGTATTCGGTCAGTTTCCGATGCCCGGCATTGTCCCGAAATTGAGCCGGACACCCGGGAGCATTCGTGAGCCTGGCGCAGAGATCATGGGCAAACACAATGAAGAGGTATATGGCAGCCTTCTAGGCTATACGAAGGAAACGCTGGAGCAGTTGAAACGGGAGAACATTATCTGAAAAAATGAAAAACATGGGGAAAGGGCCGATGTGGCGATGATTCACGTATGTGAAGTGGGGCCAAGGGACGGATTGCAAAACGAAAAAAAGCATTTGTCCGTTCAGCAGAGGGTGGAATTGATCGAGCGGCTGATGGCATCCGGCATTAAAAAGATCGAGGCGGTCTCTTTTGTCAATCCAAAAGTGGTTCCCCAAATGAGCTATCCCGAAGAGGTGTTGGCAAAGATTCGCAGGCAGAAAGAGGTTGTGATCGCTGGACTGGTGCTCAATCCCAAAGGTTTGGAACGAGCATTGGAGACAGACCTGGACGTGATCCATTTTACGCTGGCCGTCTCCGATTCGTTTAACCAACGAAATGCCAGGCGAACGGCGGAACAGTCGGCGGCCGAAATTGAAGAGATGATCGCTGCCGTGAGCCAACAGGGAAAACCCTGTGTGGCGATATTGGGAACCGCTTTTGGCTGTCCCTTTGAGGGACAGGTGCCGGAAGAAAGGGTTTTGAAGATCGCGGACAGGTTTGTTCAAGCCGGGTGCCGGAATATCACGTTGGCGGACACGACCGGCCTGGCCAATCCGCTCCAGGTCAAAAGAATGGTCACCAGGTTTTTTGAAACATTTGGCGATGCGATCGAATTGGGGCTGCACTTTCATAACACGCGGGGCCTGGGATTGGCCAATGTGTTTGCGGGGTATGAAGCGGGTGTAAGGCATTTTGATTCGTCCGTAGGCGGTACGGGCGGTTGTCCGTTTGCTCCCAAGGCGGTCGGAAATGTCTGCACGGAGGATATGGTGAACATGTTTCACATGATGGGGGTCAGCACAGGCGTTGATCTAGAGCAATTGATTGACACGGCCCTTTGGCTGGAGCAGCAGCTTGAACGAAGGCTGGACGGCATGATGATGAAACTGAAATAGCGCAACTGGCCGGGCAGAGGGCGGAACGAGGAATGGGACGAATGGAGACAGAAACCGGAGAAAGGCGAAAACCGAAATCGGAAAGCCTGGCCGCTGCCTGGCGGATGCTGGGATGGCTGCTCCTCACGCAGACCGCGGTGGCCTTTGTCGGGCGCAGCCTGGCTCCTCTGGGGCCCTTGGTGGAAGCGGATTTGCTCCTGTCCAAGGCGCAGGTGGGGATGCTGATGGCCGCCCTGTTCCTCGGCCAGTCACTGGTCAGCCTGCCGAGCGGCTACTTGGCGGATCGCCTGGGATCGCGACGGCTGTTGATTGGCCTGACGTTGTGTTTGGGTGCCGGATTTGCCGTGGCCGCTCTTTTGAATTCCTTTTGGTGGATCCTGGTTTTTATCACCATCGGCGGCCTGGGTTACGGGGCGATGCATCCAACATCCAATCGGGGGATTGTCTACTGGTTTCCCCTGGAACGGCGCGGTACGGCGATGGGGTTGAAGCAAATGGGTGTGACGGCCGGATCTTCCCTGGCCGTTCTTCTCCTGCTTCCTCTCGCTTTGCAGTGGGGCTGGCGGACCGCCCTGATCCTGGCCTGTCTGTTGTTGACGCTGATCGGCTTGGCTGCCTGGTGGGGCTACCGCGATCCGGCTTCCGGCGAGGCAGGCGTTTCAATGGGGTTACGCGCCTTTTTTGCTTCGCTTTGGAAGATGGTCCGCCACAGGCGGCTTTTGGCTGTCAGCCTGGCGGCCTTTGGCTTGAGCGGGGCGCAAATGTGCCTGACCACCTATGTGGTCTTTTTTGCGCATGAACAGCTGGGCTACGGCCTGTACCTGGCCGGTCTGCTGCTGTTTGTCTCCGAAGTCGGCGGGTCGGCGGGACGGGTGCTCTGGGGTGTGATCAGTGACCGCTTTTTCGGTGGGCGCCGGCTGATTGTCCTGGTTTTGATTGCGCTGGTGACAGCCGCGTGCAGCGTCGTCACTGCCTGGCTGCCGGCGGGCGCGCCATTTTGGGCGGTGCTCCCCTTGATCGCCCTTTTTGGCTTTGGCATCGCCGGTTTCAACGGCATGTGGATGAACGCGGCGGCCGAGTCGGTGCCGAAGGAGTGGTCCGGCCTGGCCAGCGGGTTCAGCATCAGCGTGGGCTCCTGGGGTGTCATCCTGGGACCGCCTATCTTCGGCTGGCTGGTGGACCGGAACCATGATTACACCGCAGCCTGGTTATTTCTGGCTGCCCTCATGTTGGTGGTCATAGGCCTCCTCATTTGGGGAATGGCGAAAGGCGGTCGTGTGTCGGCTGGCGGATGACTTTTGTCCTTGCGTTGTCCTCATGTTTTATCATACTTTATGATATAATGAGACTAATTTTAGAGTGCCGTTGCTGCCTGATAGACAGATAACAAAGAGATGACGGATCGACTGACAAAGGGGGAACACAGATGCCCAAAACGTTGTTTGAAAAGCTCTGGGAACGGCATGTGGTCGTGGAAGAACCGGGCCAGCCCGCCCTGATTTACATCGATTTGCACCTGGTCCACGAGGTCACCTCGCCCCAGGCGTTTGAAGGGCTTCGCCTGGCCGGACGAAAGGTGAGGCGGCCGGATCTGACATTTGCGACGATGGACCACAATACGCCGACCACCGATCGTTCCCTGCCGATTGTGGACCAAATCGCCGCCAAACAGATTGAGACGCTGGTCAAAAACTGCCGGGAATTTGGCATCCCGCTGTATGATCTGAACGATCCGAACAACGGCATCGTTCACGTCATCGGGCCGGAACTGGGCCTGACCACGCCGGGGAAGACTATCGTCTGTGGCGATAGTCATACGTCGACGCACGGTGCGTTTGGCGCCTGGGCGTTTGGGATCGGGACGAGTGAAATCGAGCACGTCCTGGCCACCCAGACGTTGCCGCAGAAGAAACCGAAGACGATGGAAGTTTACCTCCACGGCAAGCTTCCCTATGGTGTGACGGCCAAGGACATCATTTTGGGGCTGATTCAGAAGATCGGCACCGCCGGCGGGACCGGTTATGTGCTCGAATTCACCGGACCGGTGGTCAAGGAACTGTCGATGGAAGAGCGGATGACCATTTGCAACATGGCGATTGAGGCAGGCGCGCGGGCCGGCATGGTGGCGCCCGATGAAACGACCTTCTCTTACCTGAAAGGCCGTCCCTTTGCGCCGAAGGGAGATGCTTGGGAGGCGGCCGTCGCCGACTGGAGAACGCTGGCCAGCGATCCCGGCGCCACCTATGATGCGCGCGTTGAACTGGATGTGTCCACGTTGGCGCCCTTTGTGACCTGGGGAACCAATCCGGGGATGGTGGTGCAGGTGACCGACAAGGTGCCGTCGCCGGAGGATTTCGCCGATCCGGTGGATCGCATCGCGGCGGAAAAGGCGTTGGCCTATATGGATCTGAAACCGGGCACGCCGATTCAGGAGATCACCATTGACCGGGTGTTTATCGGCTCCTGCACCAACTCCCGGATCGAAGATCTCCGCCAGGCGGCAGAAGTGGTGCGGACGGTGGGCAAAAAAGTGGCTCCGGGGGTGCGGGCCATGGTGGTTCCCGGCTCCTACCATGTCAAGCGCCAGGCGGAGGCCGAAGGCCTGGACGTGATTTTCAAGGAGGCCGGTTTTGAATGGCGGGAGCCAGGGTGCAGCATGTGCCTGGGGATGAACCCAGACATCCTCGCTCCCGGGGAGCGATGCGCCTCGACTTCCAACCGGAACTTTGAAGGCCGTCAGGGAAGAGGCGGGCGGACCCATTTGGTCAGCCCGGCGATGGCCGCGGCGGCCGCGCTGGAAGGCCGGTTTGTGGACATCCGGCAGTGGAATCTCAACTTGCGGGAGGTGTCGGCCTGATGGAACCGTTTGTGCGACATGAGGGATTGGTGGCGCCGTTGGACCGACCCAACGTGGACACCGACGCGATCATCCCGAAACAGTTTCTGAAACGGATTGAACGGACCGGGTTCGGACAATTTCTCTTCTATGACTGGCGGTTTCTGGACAACGGGGAGCCCAATCCGGAATTTGTCCTCAATCAGCCGCGTTACCAGGGGGCCAGCATCCTGCTGGCGCGTGACAACTTTGGCTGCGGCTCCTCGCGTGAACACGCTCCCTGGGCGCTGCTGGATTACGGCTTCCGGGTGATCATTGCCCCCTCTTTTGCCGATATTTTCCGCAACAACTCGTTGAAAAACGGCATCCTGCTCATTACCCTGGATGCCGGGCAAGTGGACCAATTGTTCCAGCGCTGCCTGGCCCATGAAGGATACCGCCTGGAGGTGGATCTGGAAGCCTGCACGATTCGCGACGGGTATGGGCTGGAACTACAATTCGAGATTGATCCGTTCCAGCGCGAAGTGCTGCTCAAAGGGCTGGATGACATCAGCCGCACGCTTCAGCACGAAGCGGCGATTGCGGCTTATGAAGCGAGACGGCCTGACTATCTGACCCCGAAGATGCTGTAGCGTCCGGCATGGGACAAACGCATAGCTTGTTGCGGGCATCGATGTGGCAAGGCTCCAGCCAATGGCTGGGGCCTTTTTTGATCAAAAAATTGATTAAAAAAATTCGATTATAGTCTAAAATCTTATGAAATATAGCGGTTGATGTGTTATAATATGTATACGGTTACATGGGTAGGGCAATGACACAACAACGTTCAGCGAAAAATAGGATAAAAAGGTATAAGATGCGTGATAAATGGCAAAACAGAGAGATGAGATGATCAAACAGTTTTGTAGATCGAAAAGGAGGAGGGTTATATGGAGCAGCAACAGCAAGAGTTCCACGTTCCGCAGCCTGTGGAACTGGAAGCATCATTGGTGCCGAGTGATGAGTCGTCTGAACAGTTGCCGCGCCCGTTGCGAAAACGTCCCATTCGCCAGGACGGGTGGACGGAGGAGGATGATCAACTGCTTGCGGAGATCACCTTGCGTCACATTCGCGAAGGAAGCACACAGACGAGGGCGTTTGAAGAGGCAGGTGAACGTCTGAACCGGACTGCCGGTGCCTGTGCCTTCCGCTGGGCCACCGTCGTCAAGCACCAGTATCAGGCTGCGGTGGAGGTTGCCAAGCGGCAAGCGCGGGAAGTGAAAAAGAAGCGCCTGCAAAAACGGCAGATCAACACGGATCAGATCAGCATCATTCTGGAAGGGGATACCGAGGTTGATCTGGATGCGGTGATTCG
>Ga0066871_100869_pt1 | contig 12392 bp, 9 predicted proteins | sample CeladaPassage60B_FD_62209 | JGI IMG/M metagenome (GOLD analysis project Ga0066871, IMG submission 62209) | Cellulose-adapted microbial communities from the Joint BioEnergy Institute, USA - Passage3 60B | ecosystem: Engineered > Bioreactor > Continuous culture > Unclassified | place: USA...
GATGCGGCGCCGTCCCCTACGGCGCGACTACCTGGCGAGGACGAGTCTCGCTCCTCGCGGCTGTCCTGACGGTCGACCGGGAGACGGTGCCGTGCCCATCGCGGTAGACTCGAGGGCTGTTCCGCTGCGGCTCCAGAACGGGGTGTCGGAGCGCCTCCTGGTGCGGCTCTCGAGGGTGTTGCGTGCACCTTCCGTCAAGGGGTAGTCCGAGTCTCTGCTGCGGTAGGGACCATGTCAGCTGGTCACAACGAGCCCATGGGCAGGCCTGGGATGTCTCCCGGGTATCCTTGAACGTTCCCTTACGTGCGCATCGCTTGCGGTGCTCCGGGAAGCCCGGTAGGGTTGTGCCGGAGGCGAGTATGGCCGGTGCCGACCGACCGGAGCGTTCAGCGAGTGTTGCCCAGCGGGTGTCCACCCCTGTTTCCGGCACCGTTCTCGGTGCGCTCGTAACCTACCGTGCATTTCGTTTCCTCTGGCTCTCCAGCGTTCTCACGCAGATCGCTCAGTGGATGCTCCAGGTCGCGACGGCATGGCTCATACTGCAACTGACTGATTCGGTGTTTTGGGTCGGGCTCCTGGGCTTTGCTGGTGGCATCCCGTTTCTCTTCGTCGCTGTCCCTGCGGGGACGCTCAGCGAACGTCTCGACCAGCGAGCTATCCTGCTCGCTTGCCAGGGGGCCGCGCTGGCATTGAGCGTGGCTCTGGCTACCCTGGTTCTCGCGCACTGGGTGTCTCCCTGGTTACTGATCGGGGCGACGCTCATCAACGGAGCGCTCCTGGCTGCGAACAATGCAACGCGGCAAGCGATGCTCCCGAGTTGCGTCCCGCGGCAGGCGCTCCAGAACGCTGTGGGGCTGCTCTCGGCCGGTATGAACATGACCCGCATCGTTGGTCCCTCCCTCGCTGGACCTCTGGTCGGGACGCTCGGCGTGGGTGGGACGTTGCTCTTGCAGGCGATGTGCTTAGCATTGGCACTGGTGAATACCGTCCAGCTCCCGCCAAGTCCGCCAGCCGGACGCATCACGCAGTCGTTCCTCGAGGGGCTCACTGCTGGTTTGCGCTACGTGCGGCAGACGTCCGTGGTTCTCGCATTGCTCGTGCTGGCGAGCGTCCCGACGATACTCGTGTTCCCGTATCTGCATCTCCTGCCGGTCTTCGCCCGTGATGTGCTCCAGCTGGGGCCGAGTGGGCTCGGCCTGCTCTACGCGACCGGTGGCAGCGGTGCCCTGACTGGCTCGCTTTTCGTCGCCAGCTTCCGCGGCATGCGACGACGTGGGGCAGTAATGGTCACGATGATTGTTGTCTACGGCCTCGTGGTCTCGCTGTTCACGCTCGTGCACTGGCTTCCGGTGGTGTCGATCTGTCTCTTTCTTGCTGGTTTCCTCGGTGCTAGTTATATGGCATTGAACAACGCGCTCCTGCACCTCGCCGTGGATGACGAGGTGCGTGGGCGCGTGATGGGCCTGTACATGGTGACCTGGGCTTTTATGCCGCTCGGTGCCTTGCCGCTCGGTGCGCTGGGAGATCTAATCGGAATCGACCGCGCTGTGCTGCTCGGAGCGATGGCCAGCTCAACCGTCTGTCTGCTGGTTGCCTGGCGAGTTCCCGCTTTGCTCCGGCTCTCCTGAGGTGACAACCGTGACCGGTTGCCCGGGTTGGCCCAGGGCGAGACGCTGCTCGAGGTACTGGCGCAACGAGGCTTCATCGTCCGACGGCGCTTCCTCGGTACGCCAGATGCCTGGCTCCACCTCGAAGGTAGCCAGACGCCCGTCGATACCGAGGAAGACGATACGGTCGCCAGCGAGATACTGGATGTAGTCGTAGGTCCAGCCGGTCAGCCTGGCGCCGGACGCGGTGTAGAGCGGGTGATAGGCGCCGTCGATAGGCTGGTCATCGACGTAGATCTCGCGGGCTGCGATCAAGCCAGGATGGTCGGCGATGAGTTCTGCGGTGATACGGTAGATCATCGGGTACTTCTCCGCGCGCAGGTGCGGGCAGGTCGCGTGATCGCCCTGTCGCAGGCGCGGGGCAGGGACCGCAAACAGGAGGCGGCGGATCGCTTCGGCGGGATCGTGCTGGGTGAGCTTTCCGAGGGTCAAGCGCACGCTCTGTCCGACGGTGAAGACCGGCGCATCCTCCTCGCCGATCCAGAGTGTGCCGAGGCTGTCAGCTGGCTCCGTCGCGTAGAGACGGCAGGAAACGCGGCGCGTAACGAGGAAGCGATCCCAACCATGCTCAGGATGGTAGACCGGGAGCACGTCGATACCAGACGTGCGGTAGCGGCTCCCAACGATGGCTGCGGCCAGGATCCAGCTGAGCGCATAGGCCAGTCGGTTGGGCGTCGCGAGTTCGGGAACGTCAGGATGATCGACCGCGATCGTTTGTGGCTCGAGGTCACGATAATGGGCGACAGCACGGTGGACCGCCATCACGAGTTTCGGATCAGCGACGACGCTCATCGCGCGCTCCTCCCCAGCTCTATCAAGACTCACGATCACTCGATCGCCGTCCGGTTATACTGAGACGGCGGCCTGTCGCCGCGCAGCATACCACGCCCGAGGAAGGAGCCGTTGCGATGGACGAGCGTTGGCACGCGAGGTGGTCGAGGCGGGGACGGATCGCAGCTGCTGCCGAGCGCCCACCGCGCGTTCCCCCGGAGGGCATGATTTCGTTCGTATACGGAGATCCCGACTGGGAGAGCCTGCCGCTGGAAGATATGGCGCTGGCTGCCGAGTTTCTAGCGGAGAATCAGCGCCGGGATGCGCTTGGGTACCAGAATCTCATCCGGCCTGACGAGCTCAACGAGGCGCTGGCTGAGAAGTTGGCTCGGGATCAAGGCATGCAGGTCACACCGGAACAGATCCTGGTCACGCTCGGCTCCAGCAACGGTCTGGGCATCATCTGCGACGCGCTCCTCGACCCCGGTGATGTGGTGCTGATCGATGCGCCGGCGTGGATGGGCGCCACGAGTATGTTCAAGCTGGCTGGGGCGGAACTGGTCGGCATTCCGGTGGACGAGCATGGGATCGATCCGGCTGCGGTAGCTGACGCTCTCGACCGTCTCGAGCGACAAGGGCGCCGGCCGAAGTTCCTCTACACGCTCCCGACGTTCCAGAATCCGGCTGGAGTAGAACTGTCGCTCGAGCGTCGCCGCGCCCTGGCGCAACTCGCTGACGAACGGGGTCTCCTGATCGTCGAGGACGACGCGTACTACGAGTTGCGGTTCCGCGGTGCATATCCGCCGACGCTCTACAGTCTCGCTGAGCCCGGTAACGTGCTGTACTGTGGCACGCTTTCCAAGACGATCGCGGCGGGCTTGCGGCTCGGCTACGTGGTCGGTCCGGCGCCGGTCGTGGCGACCTTGGCTCGCGCGCGGATCGACGCCTTGCGGAACAGTTTCACGGCGGCGCTGGCTGACTGGTACCTCCGCACCGGACGCTATCATGCGCATCTCATGCAACTGCGTGAGATCTATCGTCGAAAGTGCGAGCGGATGCTGAGCGCTCTCGAACGCGAGATGCCGGAAGGTGTCACGTGGACCCGGCCGAACGGTGGGTTCTTCATCTGGGTGACGTTGCCGGAGGGATTGAGTGCTACCGAGCTCCTGGCAGCGTGTCGCGAGCGGCGGGTCGATTTCATTCCCGGGCCGGCGTTCTACGGTGACGGGAGCGGCGATCGCCATTTCCGCCTGTCCTATAGCGCTGTCACGCTGGAGCAGATCGACGAGGGAATCGCGCGGCTGGCCGAGGTCGTTCGGCAAGCCATCGCTGGGGGCCTCGCGGCTGCCGGCTCGCGCGATGCCTAATCCGTTGCCGGAGCTGGGGGAGGAACGCTAGCGGCGCGTCTTCCGCGGTGATCTCCTGATCGTCGCACGAACCAGTGGTGCGACGGCGTCGATCGCTTCTTGGAGATACGGTTGGATCGCTTCCGCGGTCAGTGTCGGCCCGAGACGGCTCTCGAGCCAGCGGATCGTGTCCGCGATCGTGCGTGCCTCGATCGGATAGCCGGCAGCACCCAAGGCGACTGCGACCTCGAGCAGCACCCGATCGGGTTGTCGCTCGCCGAGGATCCGGCGGACCCGCCCGATGAGCGCTCGCTGTGCTTCGGGATGCGCTGGTTTCTCCTCCAGGGCTAGGTAGGCGCCCAGTTGCCTCCACAGCTCGGCGTTCCGGCGTTGTCGGGCTGAGCGTTCCCCCTGCTCGATGAGCGTCACGATGCGAGCGACATTCTCCGGGGTGATCGGCTGGTCGCGGCTTTGCAGCGCGGCGAGTACCGGTGCCACCTGACGCGGTGCGACCCGGAAGCCGGCTGCTCGCCGCACTGCCTGAAGGAACTCCCGGTCGATCGTCTGCTCGCTTCTCTCGTTCGTCATTCGTGTCGCTCCAGTCAGTATCACGATGCCTTCTTCCGCCAGTGTACGGGATCGGCTGTCGGCCGTGCGAGGCAGGTTGGCACCGAGGCCGCAAAGCGGACGAAGACATACCGGTATACAGCCTGAGACAGTTGTTCTGTGGGCGAAAGGCAACAATACGGCGAAACAGATGCAACGAGCGGGTATACTGCGGCCGAGAGGAGGGCCGGAAATGGTGCCGCTCGATGTGGCGACGAAATATGCGCAGTACAGCTTTTGGCTGGAAACCAGTGATGACGATCTCACACCACGGCCGGCCTTAGAGGGCGTGATCGAGGCTGACGTGGCGATTCTCGGGGCCGGTTTCACAGGGTTATGGACGGCGTATTACCTCTTGGAACGCGAGCCGGGTCTCCGTGTCGTGATGCTGGAGAAACACATCGCTGGCTTCGGGGCATCGGGGCGGAACGGTGGGTGGCTCTATCCTGGTTTCCCGCTGTCACTGGCGGAGCTCGCCCGTCGTTATGGAACTGAGACGGCACGGGCCGTCCATTTCGCCATGCGCGAGACGGTCGACGAGGTGGAGCGTGTGCTGCGTCGCGAGGGCATCGACGCACAGTTCCATCGCGGTGGGGTGCTCCGCTTGGCCCGGGGCTGGCACCAGCTGCCAGCACTCGAGGAGACGGCGCGGACGCTCGAACGGCTCGGGCTCGCCGATTATGCCGAGTGGTTGTCCGCCGAGCAGGTTCGGGAGCGGGTTCGCGTGACCGAAGCGGTGGCTGGTCTGTATTCTCCACAAGGCGCAGTGATCCATCCGGGGCGACTCGTGAGGGGATTGGCACGAGCGATCGAGCGGCGGGGTGCGACGATATTCGAGGAGAGTCCGGTCATCGACTTCCGTGGAGGCAGCCAGCCGTCGTTCCGCACGCCGAAGGGAGAGGTGCGTGCCCGGGTACTGGTGCTCGCTGGCGAGGCGTACCTCTCGCAACTGCCTCACATGCATCGTGCGTTGATCCCGATCTATTCTCTCATCGTCCTCACCGAACCGCTGCCCGAGGCAATCTGGCGAGAGATCGGCTGGGAGAATCGCGAACTTCTTTCTTCTCAGCGCTTGACGGTGGACTACCTCCAGCGGACTGCCGATGGTCGCATCATGTTCGGCGGGCGTGGCGCGCCGTACCGGTTCGGTTCGCGGATTGCTGATGCGTTCGACCGGCACGATCCGACGCACGAGATGTTGCGGCGGATGTGCTACGAATGGTTCCCGGTGCTGCGCCTCCACGGTATCCGGTTCACGCATGCCTGGGGTGGGCCGTTGGGCGTTCCGCGGGACTGGATGCCGACGATGCGCTACGATCCCCGTACGGGGATCGCGCTTGCCTGTGGCTATACCGGGCAGGGGGTCGCGACTGCCAATCTGGCGGGGCGTATTCTGGCCGATCTCATCACTGGCCGGCCGAGTGATCTCACCGAACTCCCGATGACCCGGCACCGTCTTCGACTGTGGGAGCCGGAACCGTTGCGGTGGCTGGGCGTTCGCTTCGTGCAGCGCAGCTTGGAGCGGCTGGACCTGGTTGCGGAGACGACCGGGAAGCCACCGACAGGGCGCAGTCTGGCCGAACGGCTCGCTGCGCACTGAGAGCGGCGTTCCCATACGAGATCCTCGGGATACCTCGTGCTGCCGACGTACGTGAGCTGGTTCCGGACGAGCGAATAGCAGACAGGAATGAGGAGACAGGGCCCAGTGCCTGCTGTGCCCTCTATTTTTGCTGCTCCTCGTGCTACACTGTGCAGCAAGCAGATGGTCAGATGGAGCCGAGAGTTCCGAGGAAAAGACGTGGGAGATGGCTGTAACCGCCCCAGTGTCCCCGGTTCCTGAGCTTCCCGGACCGGCGCGACGGCGCGGTCTTCGCCTCATCCTGTGGCCGCTGCTCATCGTCCTGCAAGCGATCCGGCTGGTGCTACGAAAAGCGCTCTGGGTCGTCATTCGGGCGATACGGCTGGCTTGGCGGCATCTTCTCGTCACGTTGCTCGTCGCACTCGGGGGATATTACGCGTATCGAGCACTGGTCCCGCTAACGACGGAGCAGGCGGACGAACAGCCGGTGCGTGCTGCACCGATGATCGCTCCCCCACCGAGCGTGCGGGCGTATCTCGAAGCACAGCGCGATTTCGATGCCGAGCGGATGTGGCAAACGTTCAGTCCGGATGCCAAAGCCAGGCGCCTGGCTGCCGGTGAAACATTGGCGACGTTCCGCCAGTCGATCGAGCTGCTCCAGCAGCAAGGATTCCGTTTCGGTGACAGCATCTATGTCGGTGGGTATCGGCTACCGGACGGGCAGGCGTACTACTTTTACGTCACTGAGATCCGCAACGCGAGCGATCAGCGCGGCCTCGTGTACCAGATCTTCTGGGTCGACAGCGATGGACTCATCTTCGTCGTCGACACACCGCAGCTGCAATGAGGGTGGCGAGCGATGAGTGGACAGACACACGTGGTACCGAAAACGCGTGAGCGTCGTCGATACTGGGACGACCTCGAGCAGCAAATCGACGACGTGATCGTTGGGCTGGCCGATCTCGTCCGTTCTCATTTTCGTGGTCTCCTCACGCTGGCGGCGTTGGCCTACGCGTTCTACACGTGGGCGTGGCCAGCACGTGCCACGTGGGGGCCGATCGTCCTCACGGTTCTGTTCGCTCTCCTGCAGATCGCGTTCGCGATCGTCTTCGTGATCGTTCAGTTCGCGGCGATCTTCTGGTTCCTCGGGCGCGGGCGCACCTACTGGATCAAACCCGGTGAGACTGGTGTCAGCTTCGCGGATTACAAGGGGAATCCCGAAGTTTTGGAAAGCGCGCGTCGCATCGTCACGCTCCTGAAGGGAATCAAAGAGTTCAAGGAGATGGGTGGCGAGGCGATCCGTGGTCTCTTGCTGGTCGGTCCACCGGGAACCGGAAAGTCGTATCTTGCCCAGTGCATTTCGACCGAAGCCAACGTACCGTTCGGTTACGCCAGCGCGCCGTCCTTCCAGAACATGTTCTTCGGCGTCAGTAACCTGCGGATCATGATGCTCTACCGGAAGGCACGACAGTTGGCCAAGAAATATGGTGCCTGCATCCTCTTCATCGACGAGATCGATGCTATCGGCCAGGCTCGCGGCGGGCGGTATGCGGGGGGTGGCTTCATGGGGCCGCTCTTCGGCTGGGGCGGAAACGCGATGTTGAACGAGTTGCTGCTCCAGCTCGATCCGCCGCCACAGGAAGTGACTCTGATCGGACGGATCCTGCGCCTTCTCGGGCTGCGGAAGGGGCGGGCTGAATTGCCACCGGTTCTCACGATCGCGGCAACCAATATGCCGGACGCACTCGATCCCGCGCTGCTGCGACCCGGTCGTTTCGATCGCAAGATCGTCGTCGATGTGCCGAATGCCGAAGGAAGACGGGAAATCATCGAGTACTACCTAAGTAAGGTCAAGCACGACCCGAACATCCCGATCGATTACATGGTGTACGACACGATCGGTTACACACCGGCAGCAATCCGCTACGTCATCAACGAAGCGGTCATCCATGCCCACTTCGAGGGGCGGAACTACATCACGTATGAGGATTTCACTGCGGCACGGGAGACGCACGAGCTCGGTTTGCGACAGCCGATCCGCACGATGTCGTTCGAGGAGCGGCGGCGCATCGCGTATCACGAGGCGGGGCACGCGCTGGCGCAGTTCTTGCTGCAACCGAAGGAACGTGTCGTCAAGGTCTCGATCATCCGCCGGGGCGAAGCGCTCGGCTTTTCGGCGACGAAGCCGACCGAGGAGCGATTCACGAAGACGCGCGAGGAACTCCTGGCCGATATCCAGGTGGCGCTGGCTGCCCGGGCGGCGGAGGAGCTGTTCCTGGGTACGCAGATGACCGGAGCCACGAACGATCTGGCTCAGGCGACGCATCTGGCCAACCTGATGGTCTCAGCCTGGGGCATGGACGGCTCGCTCTACAGTGGGCTCACGTACAACCAGATGGTTCCGGACCTGTACCGGAAACACCGGATCGAGCGCCTGTTGCAGCGCCAGTTCCAGAACGTGAAGCGGCTCCTCGAGGCGAACCGGGAGGCAGTCATCGCGATCGCTGAAGAGCTGCTGAAGCGGGACGAACTGAACGAGCAGCAGTTGCGCGAGATCCTGGCACAGTTCCAGTTGGTGGTGCCACCGCCGCTGCCGGAGATGGAGGAGCCGCTCGAGGTTCGTCAGGCCGAGGAACGGGCGATGCTCGCGCACAGCGACGGCGCAGCGGAGCCACAATCGACTCCCGTTACCGTGGTCGGGGATGGTGAAGAGGCCGAGGAGGGACGGCCAGGTGACGGGGTCGGGATACCTGGTATGACGAACGGGGCAGGTTACAACCCCGGCTACTAGGTGAACACCGAGGCAAGCCAGGCAGCGACTGCGCTCGTCCACTGCTCGAGGTGCGTGAAGGCGACATGGTTCGCGCGGTGGAAGAACAGCAAGCGCTTTGGGCCCCCAGCCGCGCGGAAGAGCCGAACCGATTCCTGTGGCGGGACGACGAGATCGTTTCCGGCACCGACGACGAAGAGCGGTGTCCGGAGGTGCGGGGCGACGTCAGTGAGCGCGAGCGCGGGTGCTAGCCGGTCGAGTTCCGACGGGGTCGTGCCCACCGCAAAGGCGACGTCGTACCGTACGAGGTCACTCAGGGCATCGACATACAAGCGGGGATCGAACGGGCTCGTTACGGATACGACAGCGGAGAAGTCCGGAACAGTATGGGCCACTTGCACCGCATAAGCGCCGCGCAGGCTCACGCCGAGCAAGGCCAGGTGACGACCGTCCACGCCGGGTAAGTGTTGTGCGGCCTCGACGATGGCCCAGCCGATATCCTCCTGTCCAGGAGCGGCTGGGATACGACTGGCGAGTTCCCCGCTCCCGGGGGTATCGAGTGCCAGGACACCGATTCCACGCTCGAGAAACGGCCGGGCCCAGCTCACGGTTTCTTCCTTGGTGGTGCTCGCACCGTTCAAGAAGACCACGAGCGGGGCTCGCGACTCCCCTGGTGTGACCAGATAGCCCGGCAGGACACTATCGCGCCAGGGGATCTCGACTGGGCGTATCGGCGGATCGAGGTGGGGTGCGGCGGCCCGGTACAGTCGGGCGGCGATGGCATAGAGCGTGCGACGTCGGACGACATCGTCGAGAACGAGCACATGCCCGAAGTGGTAACAGAGGGCGGCCGCCCGCTGGAGTTCTGCTGCAGCTCGCTGTTCACCGGCGATCGCGCGCTCGTGCGCGGCCAGGAGGTACTGGTGGGCTGTCCGCACCCAGGCGCGTGGCCAGTCGTGGAGGCGACGAATCCGCCGGAGGGTGGCGCTCAAGATCCGCGGGTGGATACCGGCGAGGAGGTACCGGTAGCGCCCGGATGGCGACAAGACCGCGGCACTGGCCAGGCGCAGGGCCACATCGAGCGCGGCCAGCGGGAGACGATTCACGATGAGGAACCGAAAACCGACGGTGCGTACGATGCTCAGCACTTGCGTCCTCCCGGCTAAGGATAGCGTCGTAAGTGCGAACCGAAAGACGGCATTTCGGCGCGACACACAACGTCAAGTGCGTGAACCCGTGCGTGGCGCCCAGATGGCGTCCTGTTGTACCCGCTAGCATCGGTTATCGTCCGCGAGAACCCGGTATGGCACTCGATGGTAGTGCGGAGCGCGAGCGCTGTGGTGCGACTCCAGTTACGAAGGGGTTCCCCACGCGGCTGGATCGGATCCTCATGAAGCGTGCGAGGTCGTGGCGTACGTCGTCTCGCTGCATCGGTACAGGTGTCGCACTGTGCCCGGTACCGTCGTCCGGCGTCGTTCAGGACACGAGTCGACGAAACCGCGAGGCGGGTTCTGTCGTTTACAATAGTGCAAGAGTCGCGCACGTTCGACAGCATACCTGCCAGCGGTTCCGGTACGCGGTACCGGAGGCAGGCGTGCTGTCGAACGTGTTTTTGCTGGGCTGAGGGAGCCCAGCCGTCACCCGCCAGGCCACACGCGGTGACGCTCGTTTCCTTGTCCAATCGCATACCTGCCGTTGGTGCTCGCAGATCGCGGCCAGGTGCACCGTTCTTCGGAAGGGGGGTCGTGACTGGAGATGGTGACGGAACGCCGGCTGGCCACTGAAGGGGGAAAGGAGCGGAGCGCGGTCATGAATCTCTTGGAGCGCTTGGAACGCTATCGGACCGAAGAGGCTCAACTCCACTGGGAAGGCACCTTCGCCGACTACTTCGAACTGGTTCTAAAGAACCCACAGATCGCGCAGCTGGCGCACGCGCGCATCTACAACATGATCATGGACGCAGGGGTGGAGCACTTGCCGGACGGGCGCATTCGCTACAACTTCTTCGCTGACGAGATCTTCGGCCTCGAGAAGCCGCTGGAACAGATCGTCGAATACTTCCGTTCGGCAGCGCAGCGTCTGGAAGTGCGCAAGCGGATCCTGCTCCTGATGGGGCCGGTCGGTGGCGGTAAGTCGACGATCGTCGCGAAGCTGAAGCGAGGGTTGGAGCAGTACACGCGGACCAAGCGGGGAGCAGTCTACGCGATCAAGGGTTGCCCGATGCACGAGGAGCCGCTGCATCTCGTGCCGGAGCCGCTCCGCGACGAGCTGTACCGGGAACACGGCATCTACATCGAGGGGGAACTGTGTCCCTGGTGCCGGTACCAGCTCGAGGATGCCCCGCGTGACGAGACGCACCCCTGGAGCCGGCCCGGGCAGCCGTTCAGCGGTCGGCACGAGGACGTTCCGGTTGTCCGGATCGTCTTCTCGGAGAAGCACCGTATCGGGATCGGGACATTCACCCCCTCGGATCCGAAAAGTCAAGACATCGCGGAACTCGTCGGCAGTATCGACCTGTCGACGATCGGCGAGGTCGGCTCGGAATCCGACCCGCGTGCGTATCGCTTCGACGGGGAATTGAACATCGCGAACCGGGGTTTGGTCGAATTCATCGAGATGCTGAAGGTCGACGAGCGCTTCCTCTACGTGCTGCTCACTCTCTCCCAGGAGCAGAGCATCAAGACCGGCCGTTTCCCGATGATCTACGCCGACGAGGTCGTCATCAGCCACACGAACGAGCACGAGTACAACGCCTTCGTCGGGAACAAACGCAGCGAGGCGCTCCAAGACCGCATCATTCTCGTCAAAGTGCCGTACAACCTGCGCGTCTCCGACGAGGTGAAGATTTACCAGAAGCTGCTCAAGCAGAGTGGTATCCGCGACGTCCATATCGCCCCCGGCACGCTCGAGACAGCGGCCACGTTCGCGGTGCTCTCCCGGCTGGAGGAGAGCAAGCGGGCCGGCATGACGCTGATGAAGAAGCTCAAGCTCTACGACGGCCAGGTCGTCGAGGGGTATACGCCGCAGGACGTGAAAGAGTTGCAGGAGGAAGCGACGCGCGAGGGGATGGACGGTGTCTCGCCGCGGTACGTGATCAACCGGATCTCCGCGGCGATCGTACGGGAAGGAACGCGCTGCATCAACGCGATCGACGTATTGCGGAGTCTCCGCGATGGGCTGGAGCAACACACGAGCATCACGCCAAAGGAGCGCGAGCGTCTCCTGAACCTCATCGCGGAGGCACGCAAGGAGTACGACGAGTGGGCCAAGCGCGAGGTCCAGCGTGCGTTCGTGTACTCGTTCGAGGAACAAGCCCGGACGCTCTTCAACAACTACCTCGATAACGTCGAAGCGTACGTCAACCGCACCAAGGTGATCGATCCGATCACCGAAGAAGAACTCGACCCCGACGAGCGCCTGATGCGCTCGATCGAGGAGCAGATCGGCATTCCGGAGAGCCAGAAGCGGCAGTTCCGGGAAGAGCTGCTAATCAAGCTCTCGGCGATGGCACGCCGCGGCCAACCGTTCGACTATACGTCGCACGACCGGTTGCGTGAGGCCATCGAACGGAAGTTGTTCGCCGATCTGCGTGACGTCGTCAAGATCACCACGTCGACGAAGACGCCGGATCCCGAGCAGCTTCGCCGGATCAA
>Ga0066871_100871_pt1 | contig 12358 bp, 9 predicted proteins | sample CeladaPassage60B_FD_62209 | JGI IMG/M metagenome (GOLD analysis project Ga0066871, IMG submission 62209) | Cellulose-adapted microbial communities from the Joint BioEnergy Institute, USA - Passage3 60B | ecosystem: Engineered > Bioreactor > Continuous culture > Unclassified | place: USA...
GGTTGCCTTTGTGGGAGGGGCGCGCCCCTCCCACAAAGGGTTGAGCGTACCGGGGTTGGACTTTTCGCAATGTTCCTGGATAATGGTCTTAGGATCATCGGGGATACTCTTCTCACTCCTTGTATTCGCTTTTGATTTGTTCCGCCAGGGGATTCTCCACCTTAATGCCGTATTTGATCCGGTAATAGGCCGGCTTCAAATGGATGAGGAGATTTTTTTCCACCTCATTCCGGTCGGAAAAAGTGACGCAGGCGGCGGACTGGAAGTCGGTGACCATCTTCCGGGCGACCAGTTTCAACGGACGGATGTCGGCATTGTCCCCGTCCCGGTTGGTTTGCTGGATTTTTGCGCTCAATAAATGGGTGGTCACGTAGCAGATTTCGTCATCGGAAAAGGAAGCGGGAAAAATGGACGAGATCTTCCCGATAATATTTTTTTTGGCAAACTGGAATTCCTTCGTCTGGCGGATGATTTCCTTCTCCACCGGATCCATCGTCACCTGGTTGCCTTTGACGACCCGCTTCCCGAAGAGCCAAAGGCGCAGAGCCAAATGATGCAGGGCCTCATCGGCGAACCGGATCCCGATTTCCCGCTCGTATTCGTTCAGGATGGAAATGATTTCTTCCAACTCTTTCAAAAACCCGTCTTTCGCACGGACGTTTTTTTGGAACAAATCCCGGACATTGGCGATAAATGCCTGCCATTCCTGGCCGGGCGGGATGATTTTGGAAGTGAAATAGACAATCGCCTTCCGTTTTTCGTTCTCATCGCCGTGGATGAAATACCCTTTTTGCCGGTGAAATCGGAGCGACAAAGAAAAGGTTTGCAGTTCCTTTTTCAACTTTTTCAAATCGTTGATGGTCGTATTCCGGCTGACCCTCGTTTTCTTGGACAGATCATCAAGAAAGAGCGGATGTTCCTCAATGAACAAATAAAAAGCCAGCCAGCCGATCCGTTCGTCCGGAGTATATTCATATTCCCATTGTTTTAAATGGGCCAGTTTCTGCGGCACGGCCTTCTTTGCCTCATCCGTTAAAAAATACCCGTGGGAGCGGATGTATTGAATGGGCTGCAAATCGTTCTTCCGCAGCCAAGCGTTGATTTTCCCCAAGTCGTAATAGATCGTCCTCCTGGAGATCCGGAAGGTTCTTTCCAGTTCCCGGATGGACACGTAATCATTACGGTTGGCAAGAAACAACAAAACGGCGCTGCTGCGTTTGTCCAGATACAAATGCCTTTCGCCCCCTTTTGCGAGGAATGACGGATGAAGCCGGTTCCTATTTCCATGGTAACGTTCCCCCGGGGAAATTAGAAGTCCAAATCCCCCACAGAAAAACCGTGCAAAATTGGACGAAAAAAAAGAGGCCCCATGCCGATTCCTTCCTTTCGCCGGACAGCCTCCGATCTTCCCCCTATTTGAATGCCTTTCGTTCCTTCCGGAAAACGGATACGCGGGGCACTCCGGAAAGAGCCCCTGTTTCCGTCCCCATTTCCCGGCCAACATCCGTCCCGGATCCGGCCCCATTATCCGGTTTCCGGGTTTGTTCCTCTGAGCCGCCGGAATCCTCCTTCCGAATATTTCCGTCGGAAAAAGGCCGCCGATTGGTTTCTCCGGATCATTCCTTCCTTTCCCCGGGGAGATTTTCCGGCGGAAAGGTATGGGGAAGCTGGATATGGACGATGCTGCCCGCTTCCTTTTCCTTGTGAAAAAAAATTTTTCCGTCATGGCCGGTGATGATCCGGTTGATGATGAGCGATCCGAACCCGCCCTTTCTCCCTTTGCGGCCGTTCAAGGAGCCCCCCGGTTTTTTCCACCCGGATTTGGCGCTTCCGTTTCCGTTGTCGGCGATTTTTATGTCGATCCCCTTTTCCTTCGCGGAAATTTGCACGGAGATTTTGGTCGCCTTGGCTTCGATGGCATTCATCAGCAAATTCCGGAACACTTCTTTGATCAATGAGCCTTCACAGTAAAATTCTACTGGCCCGATGGCGGAAACGGCAATATGTACCTTTTCGAAATAGCCTTGACCCGACAGCTGGGAAACCGTTTCATTCATCAGTCGATTCAAATCGGTCAGCGCCTTGTTTTGAATGGGCCTTCTCAACAGGATAAATTGGGAAACGATCTGTTCGATCTGTTCGATTTCTTTTTTGGCGATGTTTATGTACATTTCCCTCTTTTCGCCATCGGGCCGCTGCATGAGTTCCAAGAAGCCTTTGACGGATGTCAAGGGGTTAAGGATCTCGTGGGCAAGCCAAGCCGCCATTTCTTCCAGCAAATCGGAAAACTCTTCCTCCATCCGCTTGATCTCATTCACGAAGAATTGGATATAATTCGGATTTTCCACCAACGGTATCCCTGTAAATTTCAAATAAATCGATTCCCCGTTTTTCGATAGCCACTTCTCCCGGAATTCCAAAGGAAAATCGACCGGATTCCCGGAAAACAGTTCGCACGCGCTAGGCAAACATTGATATACGGGTTTATCGATCAAATCGGCAACGCTTTCTTCCTTCAACAGCTGAACGGCCCGTTCGTTGGCATATATCCATCTTTCCCGGTCCGTGACCAGGTAGGCGATGGGAAACTTGGCGTAAAAATCCGCGTAGATCTGGGGAAAATCCATACGCTTGTCCATCGGGTCATCTCCTCAATTTCATGAAATAAGCCTGCAGGCTCCAATAAATTAAAGAATATTCAGACATTTATTCGGAAAAACAAATTTTCCGCTTGCCGGGTCGAAAAGAAACGTTTTTTGTAAAAAACCCGCATAAAATGTCATATCTTGATATTTACTTTTATATTAGTCTACTTTTAATTCACTGGCAAACGGGAAATTGAATGAAACTTGAATTTTTATTCACTTTTTAAAAAATATGGATCCTGCCCGGCCCCCTCCGGCGGGCGGGCGCCCGGATCTTGCCCGCCGTCCGGAAGCGCCGCTTCAGCGAAAGGGAGCTAAAAGGGTTTTGCGATCATTAAGGCAATGATGACAAGGAATATGAAATTTTCCAGGTATTCCGCACGAAACAGGGATTTGGCCAATTTTTCGTATTCCTCAGGAATTTCCTCCCCTTTATGAGAGGCCAGCAAGCGTTTGATCGGTTTTGTCCTCGGGCTCAAGACGAAGGGGCCCATCGCCAGGGCAATCAGATAAAGGGCTAAGCTCGTCCAATACCAGCCGGCGCGGAACAAACCTCGATTCAAAAATCCCATGGAAAGGCCCGTAACGAGGAGCAAGGTGCCGCCGATCATCACATAAAGGTGCAACTTATGCCTCAAGGCGAACGCATGGCGCAGCTCCGTCATGTTTTTTGCCGATTTTGCCAAGGCGGTCAAATAGAACCCCGGCCCCATCCCTAAAATGGCGGAAAACACATGGACAAAGACGAGCAAACGGTAGATCGGATCCATTCCTTTCCCCTCCTTTCCTTCTCTGCGGGAAAACCGAAAGGAAGGGGCTCCCCCCTTTCATCCTTATCGGTTCCTCCCGCCTTTTCATTCCTTCTTCGTTCAGGCCATCGGAGAAATTCGCGGAAGCGGCGCGTTTTTCGTTTTCGCGGCCCTTTGAATCCTCTTTCTTTTCCCGGCCCCAAGGACCGGCAATCCGGCGCCCGCCTTTCCGGCAGGAAATCCGGGCTTCCCTGCCCCTTGCGGGGAAAAAAGGCGAAACTGCCGCAAATTTTCCGAAACCCGGCGGCTCCCAAGAAAACCATGCCTCCCTTATTATATCCCTCCGGCGAAGATCATCGTGTGATTTCCATCACCTAGCCCCGGCCGGCCATCCGCCGAAAGATTTTTCGCCGCAAAAAGGAATATTGGAATTCCCTTGGAATTTCGCTATAATGGATGAAAATATTCCGAGAAAACGGCAAGGCGATTTGCGAAACGGAGGAGAGGCCGTGTTTCGTTTGCGTGTGGATGAGGAAATTCTCTTGCGTTCCCCGGAAAAGCGGGATGCCAAACCAATTTTCGCTTTGATCGATCAATCGCGGGATTACCTGCGGGAATGGCTGCCTTGGCTGGATTCGACCAGAAGGCTGGATGATACGGTTGCTTTTATCCGGTCGGCGGAGGAAGAATTTTCAAGGAAAAAGAGTTTAACGGCCTGCATCCTGTACAAAGGTGAGATCGCCGGAATCATCAGTTACAATTATTTCGACTGGTATAACAGGACCACTTCCATCGGCTATTGGCTCGGCGAGTCTTTCCAAGGCAAAGGGATCATGACGAGGGCCGTTGCGGCGCTGACCGATTTCGCCTTTCGCGAACTGAAACTGAACCGGGTGGAAATCCGGGCGGCCACGGGAAACAAAAAAAGCCGGGCGATCCCGGAAAGGCTCGGGTTCCAACGGGAAGGCTGCTTAAGGCAGGCGGAATGGCTGTACGACCATTACGTCGATTTGGTCGTCTACGGCATGCTGGCGGAAGAATGGGAAGAAAAAAAGCGGGAAAGGATCGAAAAAGAAGGAAGGGGCCGGAAATCCTGACGCCCTTTTGCCGGTTCTTCCGGCAGGAACCGGGGAAAAACGGACCGGTCCGTCCGGGAAACGCAGGGCGGAAAAGGCGGCGGCCCGAATATCAGGCGGGCGGCCCCGCCTTCCGGGAGGAACGGGTTCCGGTGTGAAGAAACTTTGCGCCGGCGAACGGAAAAATCTTTTCAGCGGGCATGGCCGCGCCAAAAAAAAAAAGCGAAAACCGCTCCCGGCGTCTCTTGCGGGAACGGTTTTTTCGCGGGAACGTCCATCCATGCGGAAAGATATTCCTTTGCTTTTACGATCACGCACGATCAAGGGCGGGTTCGGTTTCCGGCCCGATCGGATATTCCTGTTCGTTTATGATCACGCCCCTTTTGGCCATTTCCTCCAGATAAACGTCCCCCGGCACGATTTGTTCGGGAGGATAAACCCCCCGTTTCCGGATGATCCCGCCGCCGATCATCTGGGCGACCGCCGACAGGGTGCCGGCGGTCGTTCTCGCCATCGCGGTCACATTGTTTTCCCCGTCCTTATAGATTACCGATTCGTATTCATACCGGATGTTCCGGCCGTTTTTTCTGCCGCCGACGAGGACCTTCAGCAAGACCACATCCTCCTTATCCTTCAAATCGAGGAGCGGTTTTAATACGGCGAGGAGCACGTCCCGCGGTCTCACCCGCATCTTTCCCACCTTCACTTCATAATCCTTCCTCGTCAAATTCAAATCCACGAGCAGCCGGAATTTTTCCGCATGACCGGGGTAGCGGACCGTTTTATATTCCAGGCAGTCCAGCGACGGGAAGGAACGGGACAGGGTCGACGTGCCGCCGGAAGTGTGGAAGGCTTCCAAGGGGCCGAATTTCTCGAAATAGACCGTTTCGATTTCGGAAAGGGAAGGGATCTCCCGCTTTTGCCCGCCGCGGATGATCAGCGACGGGTCGGTATAATGGTCGAACAGGCCTTCCAATGAAAACACATGGTTGTAACCGAGGGGCGGTTCGGGCCGGAGCGGGATGCCCCCGACGTACAGTTTGACCGACTTGACTTCGTCCAATTTGCTTGCCCCGTACCCCGTTAAAATATTGATCATGCCCGGGGCCACCCCCAGATCCGGGATGATCGTCACTCCTGCTTTTTTCGCCTCTTCGTCCAAATCCAACACCCGGTCGGTAATATGGCCGATATGGCCGCCCAAATCGACGGAATGGACGCCCGCGCGGATCGCCGCTTTCGCCACGGTTTCGTTAAAGGCGTAATACAGCGCGTTGAGGACGACATCATGCTCCTCCATCAGTTTTTGCAGCCGCTTCTCATCCCCCGCGTCGATTTGCCTCGCTTCAAGTTTTTCCGAACCGATTTGTTCCGCAGCGGAAAGGGCCTTCCCTTCATCCACATCCGCCAGGGTGACGCGGTTTGTCCCGCCGCTGTTGACGAGGTCGCGGGCGGCTTCCTTCCCCATCAGACCGGAACCGAGCACCAAATAGTTCATGCCTTTCCCCCTTCCTTCCCAATGCCGGCATCCCCTTGCGCCGATCCGGGATTTTCCTCCCGGCCGCTTTCCGGATCGATATCAATCTGCGCCCGCTGCAATTTTCCGCTGAAATCGACGTAGACGCTCCTCCACTCGGTGAACACATCCAGGGAGGCCGTTCCGGAATCGCGGTGCCCGTTTCCGGTGCCTTTCGTGCCGCCGAAGGGGAGGTGGATTTCCGCCCCCGTCGTTCCGGCATTGATATAGACGATCCCCGTATCCAAGTCCCGCATCGCCCGGAAGGCCCGATTGACGTCTCGGGTGAAGATGGCGCTCGACAATCCGTAATCGACGGCATTATTGATCGCGATGGCTTCTTCCAGGCTCCCCGCGCGCATGACGGAAAGGACCGGTCCGAAGATCTCCTCTTTGGCGATGCGCATGTCCGGCTTCACGTCGGTAAACAAAGTCGGCGCGTAGTAAAAGCCCTTGGCCAGTTCCCCTTCCGCGAGGATCTCGCCGCCGGCCAACAGCCTCGCCCCTTCCGCCTTGCCGATTTGCACGTATTCGTGAATCTTCTTTAAAGCGGCTTCGTTGATCACCGGCCCCACCTTGACCGTTTCATCCAAGCCGTTGCCGACCTTCAGCGTTTTCATCGCCTCCAGCAAGCGTTCTTCCAATTCTTCTTTCACCTTCTCGTGGACGATGACCCGGCTGCAGGAAGTGCATCTTTGTCCGGACGTGCCGAAGGCGCTCCAGAGTATCCCCTCGACGGCGAGGGAAAGATCGGCATCGTCCATGACGATGACCGCATTTTTGCCGCCCATCTCAAGGGAGACTTTTTTCAAGAGGCGGCCGCATTTTTCCGCGATGCCCCTGCCGACCTCATTGGAGCCGGTGAAGGAGATGGCCCGGACGTCGGGATGTTCGACGAGGGCGCTGCCGACGGTCGGCCCGGTCCCGTTTACGACGTTGAACACCCCTTTCGGCAGGCCGGCCTCTTCAAAAATTTTCGCCAATTCCTGGGCCATCAGCGGGGTTTCCGACGCGGGCTTCCACACGACCGCGTTGCCGGCGACAATGGCAGGGAAGGATTTCCACGTGGCGATGGCGATCGGAAAATTCCACGGCGTGATGATGCCGACGACGCCGACGGGGACCCGCACGCTCATGGCGAACTTGTCCTTCAATTCCGACGGGGTGGTTTCGCCGAAGAGGCGCCGCCCTTCCCCGGCCATGTAAAAGGCCATGTCGATGCCTTCCTGGACTTCGCCGCGGGCTTCTTCGATCACCTTCCCCATTTCCATCGTCAGGATCCGCGCCAGCCGTTCCTTTTTTTCCTTCAGCAGGAAGCCGACTTTATACAGGACTTCCGCCCGCCGGGGAGCAGGCACGAGGGCCCATTCTTTTTGCGCCGCTTTGGCCGCCCGGACGGCCTGGCGCACGTCTTCCTCCGTCGACAGGGTGACGTGGCCGATCGTTTTCCCGTCGGCGGGATTGATGACCGGAGCCGTCATGCCGCTTTTCGATTCGCACCACGTACCGTTAATATAATTCAGCGCCTTCATTGCCGATTCTCCTTTCTCTTGAAAAAGTTTCCATTCATCTTTATATGCCCCTGAAGCTATTCGATTCACGGAAACGGAAAAAAATGACCCGGGGCAGTTTTTTGAAATGCGCCAAGCGGGATCCACGCCCCGCTTGTAATCGCTTACAACAGAAGGGATACGGGCGGAACAGGCGAAAGGAGGCGAACCCGTGGTGCTCCGTCCGGAAAGTCCGCGGCCCGTTTCGGGAAAGACGCCGTCCCTGCCCGTTTCCGGACAACCGCTCCTCCCGTACCGGGCGGTCTTGCAAAATGCCACGGAAAAAGCGGGTGATAAAGAGGATTGACTTATTAAAATTTTCCGTAAATTCTGGCCGTTCTCCCTTGACGGTCCCTTCGTTAACGGCGTTCGCTGCGGTTTTGCGCGTGCCGGTTCGCCGGTTCGGGGGAAGGAAAACCAAGGAGCGGGCTTTTCCGGAACAAGGCCGTTTTCTCCGCCGGATTTTAACGGGTTCCGGCAGCAAAGATCCTTTCCGCCCCGGCAACATCCGGCGCCCGGGGCGGGATGGCGTCGCATCTTGCCAATGGGCGGCCGGCCTTCCTTTTTCGCCGGTTCGGAAAGGCCGGACCTTCCTTTGAGCCGTCCAAGGGCCTGAAAATCATCCCTGCCTCGCGAAGATCCTTCCGCTCCCGGTCCCCGGGGAAGCCCCGGGAGCAGAGCCGCTTTTCCGGCGCCAGCCGGTTTTACCCGGCGGCGGGTCCGCCCCAAGGGACGATGCCGGACGCATCCTTTCCGTCGTCGGTCGGGTTAATCCTGCCAATCGAGCCGTTTCAGGCGTTCGATGGCTTCCCGGATTTTTTCCACCGGCTTCGTCAAGGAGATGCGGAAATAACCTTCCCCGGCAGGGCCGAAGGCGGTTCCCGGCGTGACGATGATCCCCGCTTCTTCCATCAGTTTTGCGGTGAACTGTTCCGTCGTATATCCCGCCTTGACGGGCGCCCATATATAAAAGGTGGCTTCCGGCGGCCGGATGTCGATGCCGATCGCCTTCAATCCTTCCACCATCGCATCCCTGCGTTCCTTGTAAATCCGGTTCAATTCGGCGACAAATTGACGGTCGCTGTTCAGCGCCGTCGCCGCCGCCTGCTGGATCGGGATAAATTGGCAGGTGTCCACGTTGCTTTTCAAAGTCGCGAGCGCCTTGATGATGTCCTTGTTGCCGACGATGTACCCGATCCGCATGCCGGCCATATTGTAAATCTTCGAAAGGGAACCGAATTCCACGGCGACTTCCTTCGCCCCTTCCGCCTGCAGGATGCTCGGCTGGACTTCATCGGTGAAAGTAATAAAGGAATAGGCGGAATCATTGCTCACGATGAACCGGTATTTTTTGGCGAGGCGGACCGCTTCTTCAAATACGTCCAAGGTCGTCGTGGCCGCCGTCGGATTGCTCGGGTAGTTCAAAAACATGAATTTCGTCCTTTTGTACACATCCTCCGGGATGTTTTCAAATTCCGGCTGATAGCCGTTCTTTTCGTTCAAAGGATAATTGTACCCTTCGCCTTTGACGAGATGGACGGCCTTCCAATAAGCTTGGAACCCGGGATCGGGAACGAGGACCGTTTCCCCCGGATTGACAACGGCCTGCAACAGATGGACGATCCCTTCCTTGGATCCGATCAGCGTCAATACTTCCGTATCCGGATCCAAGTCCACCCCGTATTCCCTTTTATAAAAGTCGGCCACCGCCTGCCGGAACTCCTTGATCCCGATATAGGGGGAATAGGCGTAGTTCGCCGGATTGTCCAATTCCCTTTTCAACCGGTCAATGACAAAGGCAGGAGGGGGAAGGTCGGGCGAACCGATGCCGAAATCGATGACATCCACGCCCTTCTTCTTCAATTCTTCTTTTCTTTTTTCAAAGATCGAAAACAGATACGGGGGCAATGTTTTAATCACGTCTGCCGTAAATTCCACTGCAATCCCTCTCATCCGTAAGTAGTTTTGGCATGAACAACCGGAAGGTCGCAAATTCCGCTCCCTTTTCCAATTTATTCATCGGGCCCGGAAAATTCCATTTCCAATGGGGTCCATCCCCAAAAGGAATGCTTTTTGGCTCCCCCGACCCGGCGGGCCGGAAAAGCGGAGGCCGCGCCCGAACGGGGAGCCCCGGCATTTGCCGATCCGGAAAAAGCCCGCTCCCTTCCTTCACAAAGAATAATAAAAAGGCCAGTGTAATCATTCCTCCATGATTAAACTGGCCGCTGCCCACTTCCCGGCCGTCCGCGCATCCGGACGTTGAAGACAGACTCCGCAGTTTATCCGCCTTTTTAATTTATAGTGATTGTATTATAAGTGAAGGCAAAAGTCAATGCGATTCGGCGCCGCCGCCCGATCCCTCCGGATCGGGACCTTCGCTGTTTTTTGTCCGGGCGGGCCCGGGCTCAAACGGAAAAAATTGCAAATCGCCGCCGGGAAAATGCGGTTTGTTTATGCGGGATTTCGCACCAAATACATCTTCGATCAGCTCAAATTTTTACCAAATCTTTTTTCATAATTAAGAAAAATCACGGAAAAATTGCCGGGCCGCCCGTCTTCCTGGTTCACCGCATAATAGTCGATCGGGAACGGAAATATCCGCCCGGTATACATAAAACCCATCCCATCGGAAAGATGGCACGCATCGATTTGCAGAAGATGGGCATGATCCATTAATTCTTTCGTTGCCTCCCGGACCGTGCGCAAATCCGATCCCAAGTGCAAGCCGGCATTCTTCGGGTAATCCACGGTTAAGAACCTGCAGCTTGGCGGGTTATTAACGTAAACCGTATAAATTCGTCAAATGACGGCTTGGAAGACCGATTGTCCAACCGAATCGTCAGCTTCCGCTGATCCGCCTGGTCCTCCGCCGCCCGGGCAGTGCCGGAATGAACTCCCTCCCTGTTTTGAGTTCAATGTCCTCGGGTGAAACCGTTGGAGATAAAGACACCCAAAAAGGAAGGCGCAGCCGGCGAAAATCCCGAATAATGCCAGGGTTGAGTGAAGCGCTTTCGGAAAAACGGCCGCCTCTATCCTAGAAAATCGATTGACGGCCATCGATGAAATGACCGACGGCGAATCGAGAATCGCGTCCCCTCCTATGAAATCGGCGGACGGCGATCCCCCGATGATCGTCGTCCGGTTGGCCGCCCATTTTTCCGCCGCCGGCGGTCCGGAAAGGCCGGCCACCGAAGTTCATTGGGTTCATTTTGGGCCGCAGCCAAATCCGCTCGGCCATCATCCCTCATGAACGGAAGGAACCGGAACCCCGGATACCGGCCAAACGGCTTCTCCAGGAAGGAAAGCGAAACCGCCGAGGCATATGCCGCCGCCTGCAAAAATCCCCCGGCCTTTTCCTGCAGTTCCCATAAGGGAAATCCCGGCTGCCGGATCCCCATCGGCCGCTTTCTTTTCCGCTATCCGCTGCCCCGGCGCCCCGGTTCGCGGCATCCGTCCATGTTTAGGAATGATCTGATTATTATTTCGTTTTTCATCATCATAAAATTTTCATGAAAGGATCGTCAAGTTCGAAATTCCCGGCGCGCCTGCCGCGTTTTCCCGAAGGCCAATGCCCGTCTTTGCTGAATGCCCGCCTTCAACGCCGGGGCCGTTTCCTTTTCCATAAGGCATCCCGGCCGGCAAATCCGAAGCAAAAAAGAGGAAAAGGAAAGCGGTTTCACGAATTATAGATAAAAACATGACGGATCCGGAGGCGGAACACGGGCTTCCCCTTTCGCAAACTTTAGCGCCCTTCGTTTCAGGCCTCCGGAAAAATCGGGGAGGGAAAATCCGTGATGAATTTTGATTTCACGTCGGAACAGGAAATGTTGAGGGAAACGGTGCGGAAATTCGTCGACAGGGAAATCATCCCTTACATCAAGGAATGGGATGAAAGGGGGCAGTTTGACCGGAACGTCCTGAAGCGCCTGGCCGAATTGAATCTGATGGGCGTCTGCATCCCGGAAAAATACGGGGGGATGGGAATGGATTACAATTCCCTGGCCATCGTCTGCGAGGAATTGGAACGGGGCGATACGGCCATCCGTACCGCCGTTTCCGTCCATACCGGCCTGAACAGCTTGACGCTCCTCCAATGGGGAACGGAAGAGCAAAAACAAAAATATTTGGTTCCCCAAGCCAGAGGCGAGAAGATCGGGGCCTATGCCCTGACGGAACCGAACGCGGGTTCCGATGTGGCCGCCATTCAAACGACGGCCGTCCGCGAAGGGGACCATTATGTCTTAAACGGGCAAAAAACGTGGATTTCCCTGTGCGACATCGCCGACCACTTCATCGTTTTCGCCTATACGGATAAAGGGAAAAAACATCGCGGCATCTCCGCTTTCATCGTGGAAAGGACCTTTCCGGGATTTTCCTCCCGGGCGATCAAAGGAAAATTGGGGATACGGGCCGGCAATACGGGCGAACTATTCTTCGACAATGTCAAAGTTCCGAAGGAAAATCTGCTCGGCGAAGAAGGGGAAGGTTTTAAAATCGCCATGTCCGCCCTGGACAATGGCCGTTTCACCGTGGCCGCCGGCGCGGCCGGGCTCATTCAAGCCTGCCTGGAAGCCTGCGTCAAATATTGCCGGGAACGGAAGACCTTCGGCAAGGAAATCGGCCGCCATCAACTGGTCCAGCAAATGATCGCCCATATGGAGGCGGGCCTGCAAATCAGCCGCCTGCTCGTCTATCGTGCGGGCTACTTGAAAAATATGGGGAGGCGGACGACGAGGGAAGTCTCCCTCGCCAAATGGATCGCCTGCGATTTTGCCAACAAGGCCGCCGATGACGCGGTGCAGATCCACGGCGCCTACGGCTA
>Ga0066871_100872_pt1 | contig 12348 bp, 11 predicted proteins | sample CeladaPassage60B_FD_62209 | JGI IMG/M metagenome (GOLD analysis project Ga0066871, IMG submission 62209) | Cellulose-adapted microbial communities from the Joint BioEnergy Institute, USA - Passage3 60B | ecosystem: Engineered > Bioreactor > Continuous culture > Unclassified | place: USA...
ACCAAATACACTCCGGCTGGCGGCATTCCGGAACTGAAGCAGGCTATCGCTGAAAAACTGGAACAGGACAACCAGCTCAAGTACACAGCCGATGAAGTGGTGGTCACGGCGGGAGCCAAGCATGCCTTGTATAACCTGTTTCAAGTGCTTTGTGAACCGGGGGATGAAGTGATTATTCCTGTCCCGTACTGGGTCAGCTATCCTGAGCAGGTCAAACTTGCGGGAGCGGTCCCCGTCTTTATCGAAGGAAAAGAGGAAAACCAGTTTAAAATCACGCCGGAACAACTGGAAGCGGCCATTACGCCGAGGACGAAAATCTTCTTGCTCAACTCACCCAGCAACCCCACCGGAATGATCTATAGCAAGCAGGAACTGGAGGCTCTGGGGGAAGTATGCTTGCGCAAGGGGCTCGTGATCATTTCGGACGAGATCTATGAAAAGCTGCTCTATGACGATGCCGCTCATATCAGCATCGCCTCACTCAGTCCGGAACTGAAGGCAAACACCATTGTCGTCAACGGAGTCTCCAAACCGTATGCCATGACCGGCTGGCGCATCGGTTATGCAGCGGGTCCGAAAGAGGTCATCAAGGCGATGGAAAGGCTGTCCAGCCATAGCACCTCGAATCCCACCTCCATCGCCCAATACGCGGCGCTGGCAGCGATTACCGGAACACAGGAACCATTGGAAGAGATGAAACGGCACTTTGCAGAACGGCGCCGGAAAATGCTGGATTGGATCAGCCGGATCCCGGGGTTCAAGGTCTTTCCGCCGCAGGGCGCCTTTTATGTATATATCAACATCAAGTCCGCCTATCAGACGGCACATGGGCGCTTTGCCAATGCGGACGAATGGGCAAAGGCGCTCCTGGAACAGGAGAAGGTGGCTGTGGTGCCCGGTTCCGGCTTTGGCACGAAGGACCATATCCGGCTGTCTTACGCGACCAGTCTGGAGCAGATCGATAAAGGGATGGAGAGGATTGCACGTTTTGTGCAGGGATAACCTCACTTGGGGTGCAGGAAGATGAACAGGCGCCAAGCGGAGAATCATTTCTTCATGCAGACATGGCAAGACCCCTGCGTCACCTTGCCGGGTTCTTTGCTCAAGAATTACAAGCACCTGGGCATCCAGGACGAGGAGATGATGTTGATCATCCAGCTGCTGGCATTCCGGCAAATGGAAAGAAACGCCTTCCCGACCTTCGACGAACTGGCCAGCTGTCTCTCCTGCGATCGGCAAGAGGTCGTGCAACGCATTCAGCGGCTGATGCAAAAGGGGCTCCTTACCATTTCCCGGCATCAGGATCCGGGAAGCGGCATGACCACCGAATCCTACCGGCTGGAACCCCTGTTTGAAAAATGGCAGGCATACCAAGCCGGCAAACAGGTGCCGCCACCATCAGAAGAAGAGAAAAGAAAATCCATCTTCACGATTTTTGAAGAGGAGTTTGGCCGCCCTCTATCCCCGATGGAATGCGAAATGCTCAACTCCTGGCTGGATCGTGACGGCTGTTCGGAAGAACTGGTCAAAGCCGCCTTGAAAGAGGCTGTGCTGAGCGGAAAACTGAACTTCCGGTATATTGATCGGATTCTCTTCGAATGGCAGCGAAACAATATCCGTACACCCAAAGAGGCGCAAGCCCATGCCTTGCGTTTCCGCGAACGGCGGCTGCGAGGCGGGGGTCCGCCAGATTTTACGTTTTATAATTGGCTGGAAGAAGAACATCCTGGGCAATGATTTCCCTATTCCTCATTTCCCAGGCAAGCGCAAGATTGTTAATTGTTCGACAATATTGTCGAACCCTGTGACATCCGCCCTCATTCACATCCATCGCATTTGAATGCAGGCAAGCTGGCTTTTTTTCTTCTCCCGATGGGCGTCTATCTATGCATGTCATCCTGTCCAGCTTGCCTTCAATTCGGAAGACAACGGTTTTTTAAATCACGGATTGCATTTGACAGCTTCTCGTTTTTCAAACAGTTTTCGCAGTTCCTGGGCTGTTGCCTCTGGTTTTTTCAAGGAAAGTGGCTCATTGTGAAGCACCTTGAAATAATTGATCTCGCTTGTTCCGATCATGCCCAATGTGGTTCGAGGGATGATCCTGACATGAGCGCGGTAGCCAGGGGAGGGAATGACCGGCACAAAAAAGCCGAGGTTAAAACTGACAAACCGGTTTTCTTTCAGGTAACCAAAAATCACCAAGAGGTCTCTTGCCATCTGGCGGACCTTTTCTTCAGTCAGTTGAGCCAGCGTTTCCACCTCCTTGAAGATGCCCAGGATGTCCATTTGACCTTGCGGGGCAAAGCTATGTACCCAAGCCAGCGCTTCGTTCTCGCCAATCCACCGCTGCCCCCGCTTCCTTTCTTCTTCAATCAGCGTCGTGTAATAATGGATTCCATTATTTTCCAAGAATTGTCTGGCTGCCGACAGCGTTTTTCGTTGATAATTGCTCGGATGTGGGGTAGCCACCACCTGAAGGTGTGGATGGATAATGCTGGCGCCTGCCATTGGCATATAGTTCCAGTTGATGGACGTATAGATCGACGCAGGATCTACCCGATGGATGGCTTCCAGGCAATCCTTGGCCACTAGAAAACCGTCCGTCAGCATCTCTTCTGTAAATTCATTTAGGGGAACATAATGGCGGCCGGAAAAGATGGCCACACCGCTATGCTTGCCGTAAGGAAACAGGTTGGGAAACACGACCGCCTCTCCCCGCTTGAACCGGCCATCTTCATGAATTTCTTCCGGGTACCGGGGCGTGACTTGAAACAGATTTTCCGGACAGAAAGGACAGCCCATCTGTCTGGTTTTTTCAGCGATTTCGCGATAATCAGGCGGGTTTAGCTGTCCCAGCGGATATTCCAGGATGCGCGATGTGTCCCCTGTCAGCGGGCAATAACGAACCTCCGTTTTCCGGGAAAACGGTTTCCAATTCTTGGTCGGGTCGTAAAACTCCGTCCATTCTTCTTCGACTCGGAATTGGATAGTCATGCTCATCACTCCTTACCATTACTTGGATGACTGTAGAAAAACAAAATCTTCGGATGAGAATCTTTACGATTAGTATGGCTTACGATGGGAATTCAAGTCAATCAGGCTCTATGAATCTTTTAAAATCAGTTAAGAGAACCAACCGAAGGAAGAGAGGCAAATGACTGAAACCATCATGTGTCAGGGGGGAGCAACTTGAAATGGGTGGTTCAAATCCTATTGAACGGATTGGCGCTGTTTCTCGTCGCATCCGTTTTGCCGAGTGTCCATCTTCAGGGAATCGGCACGGCCGTACTGGCAGCCTTGATTCTGGGAATCGTCAATGCATTGATTCGCCCGCTGCTGGTCATTCTTACACTACCGTTGACTTTTCTCACCTTTGGGCTTTTTTTATTGGTCATTAACGCGTTGACCTTTTCGATCACTGCGTGGATCTTGCCCAGTTTTCAGATCGACGGATTTGCCGGCGCATTTTGGGGCGCACTGTTGATGAGTTTGTTCAGCTGGGGGCTTCATGCTCTTACTTCGCTTTTTTGGAAATAATGGCAAATCTCGAAAATAGTTTTATCTATCTTTCGTGATATATGGAGGAAAGAATCATGGCAAACGCATCCCAAACAGCTGTGCTTGTCGAACAGGTAGAGTGGTGGCGAGGGGAACAGCATATCCTGAAAAATATCAATTGGCAGGTCAAATCAGGGGAACACTGGGCGATCCTGGGGCTCAACGGCTCCGGCAAAACCACGTTGCTGCAGATGGTGGCCGGTTATCTCTGGCCGTCTAAAGGCAGAATTACCGTTCTAGGCAACCAGTATGGAAGATGTGATCTGCGCGAGGTGCGAAAAGCGATTGGCTGGGTCAGTTCCGTCCTGGAAGAGCGTCTGAATCCCGCTGAAACGGTTCGGGACATTGTGATCAGCGGCAAATTTGCCTCATTTGGGCTTTACGAGGAGTGGGGCGAAAAGGAGGTGGAGGAAGCGGAAAAAGTCATGGATGTGTTAGGTTGCCGGCATTTGTCTGGTCACCGTTTCGGACGGCTTTCACAAGGCGAAAAACAAAAGGTGATCATTGCCCGTGCGCTGATGAGCCAGCCGCAATTGTTGATTCTTGACGAGCCATGCAATGGGTTGGATCTGTATGCCCGCGAACATCTGTTGGACACCATCTCCAAATTGGCCGAGCAGCAGGATGGTCCGACACTGCTGTACGTGACCCATCACATCGAAGAGATTCTGCCGGTTTTTCAGTGCGTCCTGCTCATGGCTGACGGCGCGGTCAGCGCGCAGGGGAAAAAGGAAGAGGTTCTGAGCGATCAAAACCTTACTGCAGCATACAGGCTGGCGATCCATATCGAATGGCGGGAAGGAAGGCCTTGGCCGCAAATCCTCAAGCGGATATAATGAGTGGATACATCCGGAGCATGCAAAAAGAGGTGGCAAAACTGATGAAGATTCACGTATTGTTCGTTTGCTTGGGAAACATCTGCCGCTCCCCGATGGCGGAAGCAATTTTTCGCCATCTCGTTCGGGAAAAAGGCCTGACTGAGCATTTCGTGATCGATTCCGCGGGTCTCGGAGGATGGCATGTGGGTTCCCCGCCTCACGAAGGAACGCGCAACATCCTGAAAGAGAAGCAGATCGATCCATCCGGGCTGATCGCCCGTAAAATCAGGAAAGAGGACTTGAACACGTTCGATTACATTCTTGTCATGGATCGGTCCAATTTACGAGGAGTCAGGGAATTGGCCCGCAAGTTGGAGCGCCATCGCGCCGAGGTGCGGCTGCTGATGGAGTTTGCGCCGGAAAAAGGGCATTCCGAGGTGCCTGATCCTTATTATGACGGGCGGTTTTCAGAAGTGTACGAACTGGTTGAAGCTGGATGCCGCGGATTTCTAAACTATTTGATGAACAAGCATTTTTCCCAGGAAACGGGAAATGAGAATAAGTTATGATTCTTGCTGAAGTCTTTGAATTGTGATATAACTAAAATTGGCAACGTTAAAAAAACGTTTTAAACATGAAGCTTTCCAGAGAAAAAGAAAGAGGGGAAAAAGATGGGAAGATTTGACGGACAGGTGGCCATCGTCACCGGCGCGGCACGCGGCATCGGGGCTGCCATTGCCCGCAGGCTGGCTTCTGAAGGGGCGCGTGTCGGCGTATTTGATCTGAATCTGGATGGCGCAGAGACGTTGGTTCAAGAGATCCGTTCCGCTGGCGGGGAAGGTTTAGCCTTGGCATGTGATGTGGCCAATGCCGAACAGGTGGAAGCAAGCGTCAAAAAAGTGGTGGAACAGTATGGCAGGCTGGACGTTCTCGTCAATAATGCCGGTGTGATACGCGACAATCTCCTGTATAAAATGACCGAAGACGACTGGAACACAGTGATTGACATTCACTTGAAGGGGACTTTTTTGTGCTCGAGGGAAGCGCAAAAATATATGGTTCCGCAAAAATACGGCAGAATTATCAATCTTTCCTCCACATCCGCCTTGGGAAATAGGGGGCAGGTAAACTATTCGGCGGCCAAAGCGGGCATTCAGGGCATGACCCGGACAATGGCCATCGAATTGGGACCTTACGGCATTACCGTCAATGCTATCGCCCCTGGGTTTATCCAGACCGAGATGACCCGGGCCACTGCGGAAAGAATGGGCATTTCCTTCGAGACCATGATTGAAGAATTTGTCAAACGCAATCCGATCAAACGAGTTGGCACGCCGGAAGATATTGCCAATGTGGCCGCATTTCTGGCTTCCAAAGAGGCGGAATACGTCACTGGGCAGATCCTTTATGTAGCCGGTCGGCCTACGGTCTAAAGGCAAGCGAAAATCCTATAAAAGAACGCAGAGGTGGTACAACCATGGCGATCGACAAGAGTCTCATCGGCAGAAAAACGGAAGTATATACCATTGAAGTGGAAAAAGGGCATATCCGCCGTTTTGCCGAAGCGGTTGGGGATGATTGCCCCCTGTATGTAGATGAAGCGTATGCGGCGTCGACTCCGTACCGAGGGATCATCGCGCCCCCGACATTTGCGACCACACTGACGATGAACGCGCCCAGCCCTTTAAAAGATGTTCCAGGGTTTGAAATGCGCCGGGTATTGCATGGGGAGCAGGAGTACATCTTTCACAGGCCCATGCGTCCGGGAGACAAGTATTGGGTCCAAAGCGAAATTACGGATGTATTCGATCGTCAAGGAAGTTCTGGCCGAATGACGTTCATTATCATTGAAACTGTTGCCAGGGATATCGATAATCAGCCTGTCGTAACCGGCCGTTCAACCATCGTGTACAGACAAGACATTTAACGGGGAGGCAACCAGGATGAAAGTGTTGACGTTTTCAGACCTGCAGGAAGGAATGGAATTGGAGGCGCTGGAGAAGCCCCCTATAGACCGCGTCCAGCTGGTAAAGTATGCCGGAGCATCTGGAGACTTTAACCCGCTACATACCGTGGACAGCTTTGCCCAGTCAGCCGGCTTGGATGGCGTCATTGCCCACGGTATGTTGAGCATGGGATTTTTGGGACAGTATGTTCGTGCGCTTGTGGGAGTCAATGCCGATATCAAGCAGATAAAGGTGCGGTTTCAACGCATGGTTAAGCCGGGGGATGTCCTCACTTGCCGCGGCAAGGTGACCGCTGTGAACGAGGGTGATGAAGGCAAAATCGCCACATTTGACATCGCGGCCGTGAATCAAAAAGGCGAAGTGGTTACAGCCGGATCGGCCAAGGTAAAATTTTTTGAATAAACGCTTTAAAATTTTCCAGAGGCACCCATCGCGGTGTCTTTTTTATTTTTTAACAGATGCATTTTGGATCTGGTTCAGTTATCATAAAAGAGGATTGAGTATCTGTAGGTACAGGAGGCATCTTTTTCATGACGACTGTCGATCCATCGATTGAACAGTTGGCGATCAACACCATTCGAACCCTTTCTATTGACGCAATCGAACAGGCCAACTCCGGACACCCAGGGATCACGATGGGGGCAGCGCCCATGGCTTATGTTCTCTGGACAAAGCTGATGAAGCATAATCCGGCCAATCCATCCTGGTTCAACCGGGATCGCTTTGTCCTGTCGGCGGGACATGGGTCCATGTTGCTGTACAGTCTACTTCACCTGTGTGGCTATCCCATTGAATTGTCAGATATTAAGCAATTTCGCCAGTGGAACAGCATCACCCCTGGCCACCCGGAATACGGACACACACCAGGCGTTGAGGCCACGACCGGTCCGCTTGGGCAAGGAATTGGCATGGCCGTCGGCATGGCGATGGCAGAACGCCACCTGGCCGCTATATACAACCGGCCTGGTCACACCATCATTGACCACTATACATATGTCCTCTGCGGGGATGGCGATCTGATGGAGGGAATTTCCAGCGAAGCCGCTTCCCTGGCAGGACACCTGAAGTTGGGGCGTCTAATCGTGCTGTATGATTCCAACCAGATCTCTCTGGACGGCGAGACCAGCCATGCATTTACTGATGATATCGCCAAACGCTTTGAAGCATACGGATGGCAGTACATGAGGGTGGAAGACGGAAATGATATTCAGGCGATTTATGAGGCGATCGATCAGGCCAGGCAGGAACAGGAACGTCCGACATTGATTGAAATCCGTACGGTCATTGGCTATGGAAGCCCCAACAAGGCAGGCAAATCGGACGTCCATGGGGCGCCTCTCGGCTCGGAAGAGGTCAAGCGTGTCAAGGAGGCCTATGGTTGGCCGGGTGAAGAGCCGTTTTATGTTCCTGAAGCAGTAAGGGAGCTCTTTGCTGAAGTGAAGAGACGCGGCGAGCAAGAGGAGGCCGCCTGGCTGGAAAAATTGCGCGCCTATGAGGAAGCGCACCCGCAACTGGCGGCACAATTGAAACTGGCGATAAATGGCCAGCTGCCCGCCGGATGGGATGATGAAATACCGTCTTACTCCGTATCGGATAAAGCCATTGCTACCCGTTCAGCCTCCGGCGAGATTCTCAACGCGATTGCCCGCCGCTTGCCGACGTTGATTGGCGGTTCGGCCGATTTGGCCTCATCCAACAAGACGCTCCTGAAAGGAGAAGAAACGTTTCGCGCGCCGGACTACACCGGGCGAAACATCTGGTTTGGCGTGCGTGAACATGCGATGGGCGCGGCGCTCAATGGCATGTTGCTGCACGGGGGCGTTCGTGTCTATGGCGGCACTTTTCTCGTCTTCTCCGACTATTTGCGGCCGGCAATCCGCCTTGCGGCAATTATGAAATTGCCTGTCGTTTATGTGTTCACCCATGACAGCATCGCCGTCGGCGAGGATGGACCGACACATGAGCCGATCGAACATCTGCCATCTCTTCGCGCCATTCCGGGACTGTATGTGCTCCGCCCGGCTGATGCCAACGAAACAGCTGCCGCCTACCGTTTTGCTGTTCAAAAGGCGGATGGTCCCGTGGCCATGATTCTCACCAGGCAGAACCTTCCCATTCTGGAAGGGACGAAGGAGAGGGCGCCCGATTACTTTGAAAAGGGCGCGTACATTCTCAGCGAACCTCAGGAATATCCGCAGGGCATCCTTCTCGCAACGGGTTCTGAAGTATCGCTGGCACTGCGCGCGCAGCAACAATTGTTGTCGGAAGGCTACCCGGTGCGTGTGGTCAGCATGCCGAGCTGGGAGCTTTTTGAACGCCAAGATCAAAGCTACAGGGATTCGGTGTTGCCGCCTTCCATCACAGCCCGTTTGGCGATTGAAATGGCCCGCCCATTGGGTTGGGAGAGATACGTTGGGGATAAAGGAGCGATCCTTGGCATTGACACCTTCGGCGCATCTGCGCCAGGAGAGCGGGTAATGAAAGAGTTTGGTTTTACAGTCGAACACGTGGTGGAAAAAATGAAACGATTGCTCAATCCTTCTAAATGACCTTTTTGTCATGATTCACTGAACACAATGAAAGGAAGCCGGACACGAGGCTTCCTTTTCCATTTGCCTTCAATTTGCTGCATATTTATGCTATTCATCTTGTTGGATATGATTTTGTTACATAATATATCTTATGTTAACTTTTTTGAATCTGACTTCGCTTTCAGCTAAAATAGGGTTGTAACACGTTCGCGCATCGACTGGGTCTGCATGAGACGTTCTCAATTTTACATCAGGCAGGGGGCTACACGCATTGGCTAAAGCATTGGATAAGCGAATGGGTATCGTGATGTTGCTTTTAATCACGATTTTTATCGGTTTTGGTCTGATCATTCCTGTGATGCCCGTGTTGGTGCAAGAGGTGGGAGCTGCGCCTTATCACCTGGGATGGCTGTTATCGATTTATGCCTTCTTTTCTTTTATCCTTTCTCCAATCTGGGGAGGGTTATCGGATCGATACGGAAGACGGCCGTTGATTATCATGGGACTTGTCGGTTACAGCATCAGCTTCTTTTTGTTCGGCATGGCAATAGATAAGCTCTGGTTAATGTACATATCGCGCATCCTGGGGGGATGTTTCTCCGGTGCCGCCACATCGGTGGCCATGGCTTATGTGGCCGATATAACCAGTGATGAAGAGCGGACCAAAGGGATGGGCCTGGCAGGAATGTCCATTGGTCTCGGGTTTATCATCGGTCCTGCTGTCGGCGGGTTTCTCAGCCATTTTGGCCTGTCCGTTCCCTTTTTTGTGGCATCGGCACTTTCTCTTCTGTTGACTCTGTTTGCGTTTTTTTATTTGGACGAGTCGTTGCCGTCCGCCGCTCGACAGAAAAAGCGTGCCACCCAAAAAACATCCCGTTGGAAAGCATTTTCCGGATCATTGAAGTACCTTTACGTGGTTTCTTTTATCGGCTCCTATGGCCTTGCCGGACTTGAGGCGACGCTTCAATATTTTCAAATGGTGAAAATCCATGCCACTCCATCTCAGATCGGACTGATCCTGCTTATCAGCGGGCTGGTCGGCGCTTTGATTCAAGGAGGAGTGGTGCGGCGGATTAAACCTGAACATGAACTGCGCACGGTGGGCATCGGGCTCATTGTGTCTTCCATCGGCATGATCCTGATTCTCTTTTCGTCCAACTTTTGGACAGCTACGCTGTTTGTAGTGATTTTCGGTGCAGGCAACACCCTCATCCGCCCCTGCATCACTTCGCTGATCACAAAAAAAACCACCACGGGGCATGGGGTGGCAACAGGTTTGATTTCATCGATGGATAACCTAGGGAGAATCGTGGGGCCGCTTTTGGCGACGTTCATGTATTCGGCCAATATTCACCTGCCATTTGTTGTCACCGCCTGTATTACGTTGTTGTCCGTCATGCTGCTGTTCGCCTTTGTTACACATGAGAAAAAGAGGGCCCCGTACTCATCACAGCTGTGAAAAGCCAGGGGCCACATCCTCATTGTTATCTTCAATAAATGAATACAGGCAGGGGGATGGCTTGCTTCTCCCGAATGCGAAAGCACCCGACCGTCGGTTGAAGGTCGGCGAGGGAGACGATCAAATACGCCGCCTCTGGATAAGATACGTGTTCCATGTCTTGCGGGGAAGGAAAGGCGGGCGCGGTCGGATGGGAATGATAAATTCCGACCAGTTCTTCACCCATGTTTTCCATCAACTGGAATGCTTTTCGGATTTGTCCCTCGTCCATTGAAAATGAAACGGGGCTTTGTTCGACGTTATCCATCATCCAAATCGTTTTTGCTTTCCCTTTTTTTCCCGACAAGAGCCCGCATGCCTCATTTGGCAGTTGTTCCAGACAATGCCGCACCATCTCATCCCAGACACGCCGGGCGACTGGAAAAACGTCTTCCGCCGATCTAATGTGAATGGCGTCGTCCGCAGCAACCGGAAGCATTTTGGGATACTGGTTTGACCATACGGACAGAACTCCCTGTTTGTTGCCCTGAATTTAGGCTGGTTGTTATCCCCTTCGGGTGATATTCCGATCGGACGGGCCTCATTTGCCGTTGCCTGTATAACTCGCGAAGCTGTTCTCGGGTCATTTGATCCCTTCCTTTCTGTTGATGTCATAGTATGTTTATTCGCGTCCCATGCGGGAGGTCACGGCGTTTGTACTAATGGTGAAAAAGGAAGGAGAGCATCTCGGCCATGCGAAATCCTTATCCGCATGTTCACATGTTTTTAAACGGATTAAACGGTGTTGACTGAGAAGTGTGATGCGGTTTAAGAAACGTGGTGTGGCTGCCGTAGGCGGCGCCGTTTAGCAGTGCTGGAACGGCAACTTCCTTTGGTTCCGCGTAGCTGTTTTGCTCCAAAGCTTTCTTGTATTTTGATTCCTTTTCCTGATAATCGCTAATCGCATTCTTGTATTTCGTTTCTTTTTCTTCAAGTTCCTTGATTCGTCGGTGCAGTTGTTCCATTGCTCGTTGCCACTCCAACTCCTTTTCTTCGTAGTGGGTGATCATGTCGTCTTTTTGTTGCAGCAACTGCTTGTATTCTGATAACTGCTCTTGTAACTGTTCTTGGTTCTCCATCAGCTGTTCCAGGTGTTCTTCCTCGTGAAAGGGTTGGCGCAGATTCTGTTTCCATTCTAGTGCCATCGCTTGATAGCGGGCTATCGTTTGCTCTTTTTGCCGCAGAATTTGCTCAAATTCCTCTCCTTGGGCTTCGTAACGAGCGATCGTCCGATCCTTTTCTTTAAGCAATTGGTGATATTCTTCGTCCTTTTGCGCCAGAAGTTGTCGATATTCCTTCCCTTTTGCCTCTAGGAACTGGAGGTATTCCATTTCCTTTTGTTCGAGGATCTGCCGGTATTCCTTGTCCTTTTGTTCGAGCAGTTTGTTAAATTCCGTCTCTTTTTTCGCCAAAAGTTGCCTGTGTTTTTCACCCATTTCATCAAGCAATTTAAGAGCTTCAGATTCCTTTTCCTGGTAGTTGGCAAGTTGTTGGTGGAGGTCGGCGAGGCGTTGTTCCAATTCGGCCTGCATGGTTTCCAAGCGTTGAATCAGGCCGTCCTTTTGCTCAATCAATTGGCGGTGTTGTTCGATTTTTTGATGCAATTGCCGGAAAAATTCCGCTTCCTTTTCATCTAGACGTTCCCGGAATTCTATTTCTTTTTGCGCCAGAAGTTGTCGGTGTTGCAGGTCCTTGTCTTCAAGTAGCTGGAGATACTCGGCCTCTTTTTCCTGATAGGCGGCAAGTTGCTCATTGAGCTGGCCGACTTGTCGTTGCAAATCGGCTTGCTGAGCTTCAAGACTTCGGATCAAGCCGTCTTTTTCTTCGGCCAGTTGGCGGTACTCTTCATCCTTTTGCTGCAAAAGCCGGAGAAATTCTGCTTCCTTTTCCTCCATCAGATTCCTGTATTTCGCCTCTGTTTGCTCCAAGAGGTAACTGTGCTTGGCCTCTTTTTCCTGATAGGCGGCAAGTTGCTC